>JGI12048J13642_11150026_pt1 | contig 15588 bp, 7 predicted proteins | sample ElkSlonscriptome_16_FD_13642 | JGI IMG/M metagenome (IMG submission 13642)
GTTGTTGTTGGAAGGCCGTCAAGTATTGCGAAACGTCCACTTCCCTTTGTTGCTTGCTTTCCGGATCACGCAAGATGAAAGTGGTGTAGCCGTTCTTTTCCATCAACATCACTCGCCAACTAAAGCGATAACCTTGCTCATGCCAGAAAAGATTACCGTCATAAAGTAAGTAGCGGATTGGAAGCAAGAGCTGAATGATGAAGTAGGCCACCATCGCTGATGTGAGCAAGTTGTTTTGGCGAACGGGGCTATCGGAAAGGGCAGTTTGCTTTTTGTATCCTGGCATTTTGCTGAGCCAGTTCTCATGCCATTGGCTCGAGAAGAAGATCAGGGTGGAGGTGATCATGATAAAGGGGAACATGCCGATACGGGGAAAGAGAATGGCGGTAAGCAAGTGAAAGACCAAAACTGCCAGGTACGCATATCCGCGAAAGCGTTTGAGCCACAGAAAGATCCAGATGCCAAGGTCGTAGAGGCATCCGGCCCAGCTAAAAAGGAAAGCCACTTCTTTCAGATGAAGGATCTTACCCAGGATAGGGATCTGGTATTTATGAGGCAGCCAGGTGGCCATGGGCTGGGCGCGAAGCAGCCAATCGGGATTCACCTTGGCCAGTCCGGCAAAAAAATACACGATGGATAGCTGCAGGCGAAAGATCATCACTTGCCAATTTGCACAATGGTCGGCCCGAAGTTTAGGAAAGAGCAGGGCATCAATGGAATATTTACGGTTGGCCGGCACCAGCAGAAGCCAGAAAGTGAGCAAAGTCACCAGGTAATAATGGTTCAGGTAATAGGTCTTGTCGATCAGCTCCACATAAGTGAATAGGGTGAGAAAACCGAAGGTGGCAAGCCGATAGAGCAAGCCAAGCAAGATGAATGCGGCAAAGAGCGCCTTCAGCCAGAAGATCAGCTCCATGAGCTCGGGGGAAGCGACCTTTAGCCAGGAAAAGAAGCCAAAATGATAGGCAGGTTCCACATACAGCTCGCTTACCCACCCTTTCTGAATACTTCTTAGGGTGCTATAAAGCAATAAACCTCCGAAGGCGATCCGGAGGGTAATTAGCGGAGCAATGGATGTCCGTGTGTAAAGGAATTGACGCAGTGCCGACATGACTTAGCGCTGCAGGGAATACTTAATCTCCATCGTTAGCTCCATCTGCGTCTTGCACATTCAATAGCGGAAAAAGATCCGATTTGTATAAGGTGATCAGCCGCTGCACCCGAAGGTATAGTTCGTCATCTCCGGAAATTTGCGTGCGATTGTCAATTTCTTGATAGATCTCATCGAACTGGGCTTGGATATCATTATCTACTGCGCCTTGTCCTCTTGCTAACAAAAGATCATCATAACCTTGGTTATCCGCAGCTGAGCTGCCTTCACCCGAATAGATCCGTTCCATTTCTTCAATAGATTTGCGCAACAGCGAAAGGGTGAATGCCTCGTTCCCCAGACTGCGCGACAAGTAGTAACCCTCGATCTTTGTAGGGTCAGGAGTAATTGGTGAATCGTTCGGACCCAATCTGCCAATGGGGATGCCCACTTTATTCTCTCGAATATGCACTTCGTAATAGATCAAACTCTCATTCAGTTGCACGCTTATGGAAGACCCCAATTGGGTGCCTCCATTGGAAACATAATTATCTCTCAGACTTCCTATCCAGGCATTCGACAGAGCGATGGATTTGTCATGCATGAAGTTCACCAATTGATCGAGGAAATTGAGGCGTAAGCTGTCTCCCGCAAAATCTCCGAGCACATTTGCAGAGCCATACAGCAGATAATCCAATGCGGGAAAGCCGTTCGCCCGCTGCTGGGCGGAAGTGCTGAAATTGTAATTTTGGTTGCGAATGGCATCTTCTAAGCTCGCGGTATCCACGGGAAAAAGATTGGTGGTACTGACCAATGCCTGATTTTGAGTCGCAAAGTAATTGTGCACGGCTGCTGCCTGGTAGCTGAGATAGGCGCTTTGAAAACGCTGTTGAATGGTGGCGAGCTTTTGCGAGTCGGGCTGGTTGACAAAGCGGTCAGTATTCAACTTCAGCGCCGACATTTCCGCTTGATAGCCATCCATGGCCGGAATGATGATGTGATCGATCTGATTTTGCAACAGATCGCTAAAGTCGGTCTGGCTGGGATTGCCATCCGTTACCCCGTCAATGGCTTCATCGTCACTTTCGCATCCTAAGAAAAAGAGCATGCCGAACACGAATAAAGACCTGAGGATACACATTCGAAGAGTCATTTTGCGCATTTGATTACGTTTAGAATGAAGCAGTGCTAAATGCAGGATAAGCCTGATCAAGGAGATCGATTGCTCGTTCCATCTGGGCATCGCTTACCTGCCATAAATTAATTTCATATACTCCGCCGAGGGTGGGGTCATTTGCAGACCAACCCAATTCGATCAAGACCTGATGAGCTTGGTTGGCGCTTAACCTGCCTTCCGAATTGAAGGAAAGGGCATAAATAAAAGCCAGGGCCTCAGAGAGGTGATGTAACTTATCCTCATCGGTGATATCGGCGATGGCATCGTTCAAATAGTGATAAGCGGCAGCGGCAATTCCAAGTTCAGTGTACAACTTGATGTCTGCAACCGCGGCATCATAATAGGCTTCATTGACTTGCTCGTCATTTGGCCCAAAACCTTCTCCGGCCTTAAGCACCGCTCTGCCAAAGATAAAGGCATCCATCAATTTTTGAGCAATGTGCACCCCAAAAGTGGTTTCAGTCTCATCACTGAAATCGAACGTATAATTGGCAATGAATTTACCACCTCCGTTCGAGGTGTTGGAGGGGTCGGGGTAGTTAAGCGGGTCTGCGCCAAAATAGCCAAATACTTCATCGAAGCGGTGCTGGCGGTCAGTACCGAGGGTAGAGTAGGAGGAGCCGGCAGCAGCCTGATTGTTTCCCAATGGGTTCTGCGCTCCTGCCTGGCTCGGTCTGAGGTAATCGTCAACCATTTGATCGTAAAAAATCGCCCCGTATAGTCCTTTTTCTAACAATTGGATATACTCTAGACCATTGGCACTTACGTGTCTTTTGGTAGTTCCGGTCGTGATCATGCCGGCAACCCCTTCGCTGGCATTCACCGTAAAGTTCGCCTGACTGCTTAGTACGAGGCTGTCTGCAATTTCGGCGAAACGATCAGCCACCGCAGTGTTGCCATTGTCAAAATTCAATTCATCAATTTTAGAGCGCAGATCTGAATTTCCCTGTGCAGAACTGCTGGCAAACTGATTGCGATTGGTATTGGCTAGCGCTTCGCGGATATCCCAGCGGATCGGTTCATTTCTGGAGGAGTCGACGATCTCTTGCAATTGAGCGAGGCGTCTGCTTTGCCCACTATACGCACCGGGTGCAAAATCGCCATTCAGATCATAAGTGCCGGGAATGGTGAAATTGTTAGGTAAACTCACATTCCCAAGCGCATCTACATTAGAGGCTAGAAAGGATTGTGGATTTTGTGATGGATTCATTGATGCAGGGCTGTCTTGGTCATCGTCTTCCGAGCATGCGGAAAAAGAGAGCATCAGTCCTAAACCTATTATTTGAAGGGTCTTAAATTTAAATTGTCGCATGGTATTTACCTTATTCTAATTTAGAATAATTCTAAATAAGCTGTTTTTCGTTCGCAAAAATAGCGATGAAGCAGGCTTAGGTCAATACCATGAGTGTGGTATTTTTTAAATAAAATGAAGAAGGTATTGGGTCAAAAGATAACCGTCATAGAATTTATGTCAACTGAAGATGAAAGACTTTGACAACAGCTTTGTTCATCTCATTCATCTACTCGATGAAAGGACGAATTCAAAAAGGCGGGAATAAAAAAAGGGAAGCGAGGCGGCTTCCCTTTTTTTGGCTTAAGCGTATTCCGCTTAATCGATCATGAATTTCTTTTGGATGCTGGATCCATCTTCAAACTCCAGGTTGATCAAATAGATCCCTGCGGCCACCTCATTGAGTTCGATCTTCTGCTCGGTCGAGGGCATTAAGTTAATGCTGCGGTCATCGATCAGTTGACCTTTTGCATCATAGACCGTGATCCGGTTTAGCTTCAGGGCACTGTGATTTTGGATCATGAATCTTCCCTGGTTGGGATTGGGATATACCACGAATGACTCTGCACTCACTTGATCTTCCAAGCCTACCAAGAGCACATTCAGGGTATCTCGTTTGATATCCGAACAACTTTGTCCGTTTATCGTGATCAGACTCACCACATATTGTCCGCTGGCCGCATAGGTATGGCTTGGATTGGCCGAGCTCGAGGAACCTCCATCTCCAAAATCCCAGAACCAAGAGATTGCTCCCGGTGCGTTGGAATTGAACTGGATCGGTGAATTTGTCACGTAGGGAGGTACTGCACTAAAGTTCGCTTCCATGATGTTCACCGGCACCGGCTTAACTACCGTATCGGTACCAAATGCATTGGTAGTGATCAATCTTACGTTGTAGATCCCTGCACTTGCATAGGTATGCCTAGGGTGCTGGATACTAGAGCCATTTCCGTCTCCAAAATCCCATGACCAGATCGTGGGATTGTTGATCGAGGAATCTCCAAAGGCCACTGCGCCCCCGCATGGATTAGGTTTAGTATATTCTAAATCAGCGCAAGGCGCAAAGGTCACCGTTAGGGTGCAAGGCACCACGATGTTCGGATTGGCCGGATCATTGCTATTGACCGTGATCGAGCCGGTGTAGGTGCCCGGGCTTAAACCCTTGGCATTGAAGGATACATCTATTACCGTAGAATCGGTAGGCGTGACCGTACCGTTGTTGGCAGACAAACTCAGCCAGCTGGGGAGGCTAGAAGATCCGGCCCATTGGACTGCATTGGCGATCATTCTGCTGGCATCAAGATTTGCATTGTTGAAGAAATCATAACCCACCAGTACAACCTTACCGCTTCCTAAATTTCGGTAACTGACCACGCTATTTCCAAGGTAGGTCACTAAATCCACTACATTCGAATTGGTTAAGTTATACGAGAAGGTGGCACTCTGAGTAGATGGGCTTGCAGATACTCCACTGGTGATCGGGTGAGATGGGTTCACTACATTCATTGAACCGACGAAATTACCCAGGCCATTCCCACTAAAAAGGCCGGTGTTGAACATGCATAAAGCATCTGACTGATCAGCTCCACAAAAGACCACACTTCCGCCATTGTTTACAAAGTTTTGCAATACGGTGGCAAATCCGGAAAACACGAAAGGACTCCCGGTTTCAGTTTCTGCGATCAACAACAGATCTTTATTCGCCAACGCATTGGACAAGGTCACCGAGTTGGTGGTATTTACTTCCGTTAGATTGTAGTTGGTGAAGTGCCTATTGATCGCCGCAATGGTATTGGTATACTCATCAAAGTAATCTACCCCATAAGTAAGTGCTAACACCTCCATTCTAGAGGCAGAGCCATTGGTACTGTCAAGATTAAAATTCAGATTACTGCCACCGATGTTGCGAATCACCATGGGCAGATCCACCGAGTCGCAAGCGCTCATGCTAAGATTGAATGAAGCAGGGTTCTGCAAGATGATCGGCGCAGGGGTGCTGTTACCCGTTAGACAAATGGAAGTATCGCGATCATTGTTAAATACCCTCACTAAAGAATTAAAGTTGCCTATGCTAGTAGGGCTAAACTCTACCATTATTCTGCCGGTGTCTCCCGGAAATAGGGTGTCAGGTCTGGAGATCACCGTATAAGCTGAAGACAGCGGAATGGCATTCGAGATCGTGAGCGTATCGCAGCCTGAATTGTAGATCTCCATGGAGTCCACATTTACAGAATTCACAAACTGGCTGCCATAGTTTAAACATGCCCTAGATAAACCGATCTCAGGTCTACCTAAGTAATCTAAGTTTACCGGAATGGTATCGAATGGCGTCACGGGATCATTACTGGAAATTACCAAAAAGTCGCTGTAGAACCCGCTAATCAGGTCGCGAGAAGAAATGGTAAGCAGAATGATGGTGGTATCTCCTGCATTGACTAACCCACTATCTGGGCTTGCATTGGTGATGAAACCTGCAACACCCCCTGAATTGATCCGTACGTCATCGATTGCCCAATGGTCAAAACCGGAGCCGGAGAAGCTTAGTTGTCTCCATCTGAACTGCGTATTCGCATTCCGCGCCGCATTTGGGATGGGTTCATTTACCGCCGTAAAGAAGGGAAATGAAGTGGTAACGTAGGTATTGATGACGTTCCAGCTGGATCCGTTGTTGGTGGAGTATTCCAAAACCACATCCTCGCCAAAGTCTGCTCTTTCACAGGGTCCACCTGCGGTACCAAATTTCAAGTGAAAATCAATCGTACCACCGTCATTGGTATTCAAAACTCTGGTAGTAGCCGTTCTGACACTGCTACCGTTAAAGTAGAGCGCAGAGCTGCCACTTACAGTACCACAGTTTCCACTGGGGAAACCACCATTGATCGTCCATTTACCGGGATTAATTCCAGACTCGAAATCATCATCCAATTGATCTGTGCCTCCCAAATTCCATTGCATTGGATTCAGGCCTCTGTTGATCACCAACAAGGGGATTGTCACCGAATCATCACAATTTCTGATGGTCGCATTGATGTTATTTGGAAAATGGCTAATTACTGGAGCCCCGATACTGTTCGCACTTAAGCAAATCACGGTGTCAGTGGCATTGTTTAACAGGGTCAGTTGACCGGTGGATGTACCCACACCCGTTGGAGCAAAGTCTACAAACAACCAAGTACTATCGCCGGGTGCGAGGTTTAAACTGCTACTTCTAGGACTAAATTCTGTCGAATTGCTGGTAATGCTGCTGATCACCAAGGTGTCGCATCCGGGATTGTATAACCTTACACTGTCCTTGCTCATTGAAAACTGCTGGGTAGTCGGATGGTTGAAACAAATACTTCCAAGTGCGATCTCCGGCTGACCGATTACGGTCAAACTAACCGGAATCGTATCTAGCGGACGAAGTGGATCATTGGAGTTCAAGACCACCTCACTGCTGTAGGTGCCGTTGCTCAGCCCACCGGAAAGCAGACGCAAATTAAAAGTAGTTGAATCTCCGATCGGAACATTTACTGAGTCTGCAGAGAGAAGGGCCCATTCGCTAACGCCAGACCCTCCAATCCGAATGTCGTCATAATAGGAAGTGAAGGAATTGTTGAAGCTGATCAAATTTACTCTAGAGGCATCCGCAAGAAAGGAATTATCAAAAAATAGCTGGCTGGCAAACAAGCTTCCATCCACATATAAGTCGAAGCGATGAGTGTTGTAATTCACATTCTTCAGTTCGAAGTGAGTCCAAGAATTGACAGTAGTATATTGAATAGCAGGACTTCCGGAAGAGATCTCGTATTGGCCACTGCCAATGTATCTTACGCTGGCAATACCAAATTCATCGATGGCATTTCCAATGGCAATGTAATTGGTAATTCCTGTCACAGTGGCGTCAGTACGCAGCTTGAAGGAGAATTCAGAAATGGTATCTGGAGTAAATTGATACATTAAAGCTCTAGGGGCACTTCCGCGTATTCCTAAACAGAAATTTCCGCTTGCCGGATTGGTACTTACTTGACTAAAGGTGTTGCCCGCATTCACGATCATCCAGTTGCTGTAATTGATTCCACTTTCAAATCCATCAAAAAATACCAATCCTGCCCCAACTCCGGTGGCATTTTGGTCTACCACATTCATTTGAATCTGCAAAGTTCCAGAGCCTGAATTGTTAATTTGAATGGGGATGATCAGGGAGTCGTCACAGCTAAAAATGGTATCTGTAATTGCGGTAGGTTGATAAGAAATAGAGGGTGCGCCCAAACCAATGCCCTGAAGTGAAACCAGATCTAGTCCTCCGTTGGAATATATTCTTAGGGTATCAACGATTGGCTGAATCAGACTGGGCTGAAATGAAATGAAGACGGTATCTTGGCTAAATGGGGCGATAGAGGAGGTATTGGGATTGATCAGGAACTGATTTCCATTTGTCACCAGGCTATCGAAAATGAGACTGTCACATCCACTATTATTGACAATTAGCGTATCCGGGATGACCGAACCTATCATGTGACTGCCAAAATTATAAGCCGATTGAGATAAACCTACGGCTGGCGAGCCAGCTACTACGTAAGTAAAAGGGACGGAAACCAATGGGTTTGTAGGGTCGTTAGAATTCAAGAAAATAGTATCGGTATAGGTTCCTGCCAAGGTGTTGCCCAAGGGAATGGAAAAATTAAGGGTGATACTGTCATTGCGACTAATGGTGTCTGTGTTAGCGGTAGATGAACTCACGCCATTGGATCGAGCCATCTTTAAAGCATTGGCCAACAGCCGGTCTTGAAAGGGATTGGTGACGAAATAATCGAATCCCAAATAGATGTAATCACCGGTTCCGTAAGAAAGGTAAGTGACCGCATCTCTACCAAAAGCATCAAATACCATTACGGCCCCTGGATTCGTGATGTCGAGAAAAGTAGTAAAACTTGTCGCAAAAAATGGCCCGAAGGTGCTATCCGCCAAAGGGTGTGCCGGATTGGTGCGGTTTAGTGCGGCATTGCTTGAGCCACCTGCATTAGAACCGGTAAAGATACCCGGCTCGAAGAGCAGTCCGTTTCTGGCACTTCCGGTACCGCAAAAGATCACTGTGCCACCATTTCTAGCAAATGCTTCAATTTCAGGAGAAATACTGGAGTAGTGGAAGGTATTTCCATTCTCGATCTCAGCGATCAAGAGTACATCTTTACCTGCCAAGGAATCCCTAAGCACACTGCCGGAAAAAGTATTGACTTCCGTAAGCGTATAATTTGATGACAATCTGGCAATGGAATTGATGGTATTGGTGTATTCTCCAAAATAATCTACACCAGTGGTGTAAGCAAGAACCTTAAGATCTCCTCCGTTGCTGGTGTTTACCGAAAACGAGCTATTCAATACCATGTCTCCGCTGCCGGTATTTCTAACCACCAGACTGGCGAACACGGTGTCGGCGCAATTTGCGGTGTCTGTCAATGTGCTTGGATTGGTGCCGATCTGCGGAGCGGGCTGCACGGTAACCAGTTTTGAAACGGTGTCTGAGGAGACACAGTTGGTAGCGTTGAGATTAACCCGATAAGTGCCCGGGCTGGTGTAGGTATTGTTTGGGTTTTGTAAGGTTGACCCCATCCCGTTTCCAAAACTCCAATTCCAGCTGAGTGGATTGTTGCTGGTGGCATCGGTAAAAGTAACCTCTGAAGACAAAGGCGGATTATTGTCTGAAATGGTGAAGTCGGCCACCGGATTGGCGGTGGTCACCGTGGCGGCCCAGGTGGCGGCCCATCCGCTTCTTACTACTGAGCCATCCGAGGTAAATCTGAAGAATAAGCTGCCGCTAGTGGAATTGATGGTTGGAGGCAGGCTATTTCCGGTGTAGGTGCCAATCAAAGGGGCTGAGGCACTGGTGCCGTCATAGATCCTCAATCGATCACAACAACTTTCCAGAGACATAGAAGTAAAGCTCATGGAGAGGTTGCTCACGCATCCGGTGGGACTGATCAAAAAAGTACAGTTCTCATTATTGTTATGATTGCCAAACTGACCACCGGAGTCATAAAACGTTCCACTAGCAGAATTGCTAGATGCAGTTGAACACATGTTGAAGGATTGGGCATTGCTGCTCAAAAAGGAGAGAAGGGCGATGATCGCCAAACTTAAAGATCGCATGACTGTGATAGTTAGTAGGGGAGTTATTCAGTTGTCAAAATAACGAAATAAACCAGCCCAAAATCATCTATAAACCTTATATATTGACAAATGGATATAAAGTGTTCTTTGTTTAAGCGTGAAGACTTTTGGTGAAACAAAACCGAACAGGAGAAAAAAGAATCGCGCTTTAAAAGAGTAAGTTATGTTTGCTTTTACAAACCGACTTTAAGCTCAATCCACTTCATCATGTGTATGATTTTAAAGGGGAGCGAGCTAAAAATTGATTCGCACCGCTTCTCCGGTTAACAGACCGGGTTTAAAGTTGGGTACTTCTTGACCATTTATGGCGATGCTTACTGTATTGGGGCCCGATGAGCCTTCATTCAGGGCGAAGACTACCAAGTCATTTGCTCCGGGATTTAAAAAAGAAGTGGAAAAATTGAAGTCGGTGCCCGCATTCAGCAGCGTATGATTTTCAATGATCCAATTCCCATTCAGATACACGGATACAATATCTCCGTCTTCTGCCGCATTATCCCATAGGCGGATGGTGAAAAAGGACTGTGATCTGGGGACGTTCACTCCATTGTTGTTCACATCGTAAGAGCTTGGGTCTACAGTAGAGCAGGAGGTATTTAATCGAAGCTGCAATTCATTGCTTTTGTTTCCCACTTCATCTTCAGTGTCAAAGTCGAGGATGATGTGGTTCAATTGATTTGCCTCTGCTTGATTCGCAAAGCGCGCCTCAAAGAGGTAGCTTGCCGCATTATTTTGTATGTTAACCAAATCCCTTTCTACAGTCGCGTTGAACGAAAGCGGAAAGATCTCTTGATTGTCGCCTCGGTAAAATTTGGGGTAGTTGTTCACCTGATTCAAGCAGTCTGCTGATCGCCTGAAGTTAAAACGTATTTCTGCCCGAAAAGCTGTACTGTCGTTACAAGGATCTTCAAGCCGGCTATAGGCAGGGGTTTCAATACGAAAACGCTTACAGGCATCCTGCTCAATATCAATATCCAGATCTTTGTCGGTGCAGGCTTGCAAAAGCACCATCAAGATGGTGCAAACCATGATCCCATATGCCCTGATCCTAGTCATCCTTGTTTTTATATTTGATCTGCAAAGTGCCACTTCGATCTAGCGTTGATTGCAGGGTCAGTTTGTATTCCTTATCGCCATCTTTCACAAGAATTGCGGCTGTGTTCGGGCTCACCCTTCCCAGGTTCAAGGCATGCAATACGAAGGTATTGACACCTTCAACCAAGTCGATCTCGAATTCTAGTTTTTCTTTCTTTAAGGTATAATTTTCGAGGATCCACTCATCGTTCAATACCAACGAAACTCGATCACCATCTTCGGTTTGATGATCCCAAATGATCACCTTCACACGGCTGGAATCTACTTTGATCCGCTCGCTTACCACTACTTTTCTACCTTCATCCTTATACTCCTTCTTGTGGGGTTTAGGCTCTTCATTTTGATCTTCTTTCTCCTTTTTACTTACATCTATGGCAATGTCTTCCAGGCGTCTTCGCTTTTTTCTCGGTTTTTCGCGGTCCGGAATATGATAAAGCCTGAAATCGTAACGCAGGGTAAGGGTGAAATTGCTGCCCTTTGATGTAAGTCCGTCGCTATTACTTTCTCCATTAAAATTGTCCCTTACGGTGTAACTGCTTTCAAAAGCAGTGCTTTGTCCGATGTTGTACCTTAAGCCGAGGCTAAGGAGGTTGCCCTTAAAGAATTTATGTTGGATTCCCACTTCCGGAATCAATGAGAAGTTGGTGCCACGATACTCGGTGGTGTATTCCAGTTCCCGATCAATATTCTCACTGGCAATAACCAGAGAAGCATTCTCTGTGACGCTTGCTTCTGAATAGGTATTGAACGAAAGCGCAAATTTGCCATATAGATAGCTGTCGGTGCGTTTGATCCTAAAAAAAGTCGATGCAGCCACATAATAGTTCCAATGTAAATTGGAATTTCTGATCTTGATGGAAAAGTCATCGGTTTGCTGCGCAAAGTTTCGATCGGTAAGTCGGTACCTGCTCCAATGCTGCCCAATTCCTGCCTCAACAGCAAAGCGGTCGAAAAGGCGAATGCTCACGTTGAGCTGTCCACCAAGGGTAGGGGAGTAATTCCTTTGCTTAAGGAGATCAGTCTCTATGGCAGAGCCGCTCATGATGCCTCCAATGAATTCTCCACCTATATACAGTTCCTGCTGGGCGTGCAGCTTGCTTTGTGAAAGCAAGATGATGGATAGGAATATAATTTTTTTCAAGTCGTGACTTTAAGGGTCTTACAAATATGCTGAAAAGAAAAATTTAATTTGGAATAGTCCTTAATAGCGATATGCGATGGCATTCACGTTCATCCCGGCACCAACCGAAGCCAATAAGATGAGATCGCCATGATCAATTTGATGATTTCCCTCAGCAGTACCTTTTCTAATTTGATCGAGTAAGGTTGGTACCGTAGCCACTGAGCTATTGCCTAATTTGTGGATACTCATCGGCATGATATCCTCTGGGATCTCGCTAATTTTATAAAGCCGGTAGAGTCTTTTAATGATCTCATTGTCCATTTTTTCATTTGCCTGATGGATCAACACCTTTTTTAGATCGTGAATATTGACTCCCGCTTTATCAAGACATACTTTCATGGCCTTTGGTACGTGATTCAGGGCAAATTCGTAGATCTTTCGACCGTTCATTTTGATATACCTCACTTTAGGATCAGATTCGGTGGTATTGCTCTTGCCCAAAAAAAGATAATACGCTTCTTCTTCGGTCCAACTGCCCATTTCGAATCCAATGATGCCTCTTTCTTGATCTTCTTCTTTGGATTCCAGAATGCAAGCACCGGCGCCATCGGCAAAGATCATAGAGTCTCTATCATGCATGTCGAGCACGCGCGATAAGGTTTCGGTTGCGATCACTAAGCATCTTTTAGCCATGCCAGACCTGATATAGCTATTGGCCTGAATCATTCCCTGTATCCATCCCGGGCAGCCAAACAGTAGATCATAAGCTACACAAGCAGGATTTTTGATCCCTAAATTATGCTTTACTCTCGCGGCTAGACTAGGTAGTATATCCGTTTGGATGGTCCCTTTCTTTACATCTCCGAAATTTTGGGTTACTATAATCTGATCAATGCTTTCAGGATCAATCTTGGCATCAGCAATAGCTAGTTCAGCAGCCAGCGTTCCGATATCCGAAGCATTTTGCTCATCATTTACATAGCGTCTTTCTTGAATTCCGGTAATGGCTTTGAACTTTTCGGCAATTTCTTCATGTGGCTGATCAATGGCTTTACCATTCTCATCATAGAATTCATTCCTTGCAAAATCCTGGTTACTGACCACCTTCGATGGTATGTAACTGCCGGTTCCGCTAATGATGATATTGTTATAGGTCATAATTCCGAATCTGGGAAAGGAGAGATAAGCTTATATCAAAAAACAATACAGATTCGATCTCAATATGAAGGGAGGATGGCAAAGGTATTTTAATCTAGCTTTTACCTGCCTTCACGAACCTAGTTAGATATAATGCGAAAGGAAAAGATCTAATCTTGCTCTTGAGACTACGAAAGAAAAAAGTGTTTTGTAAATCAAGAACTTTAGTCCCTGTGAGTATTCTATGCACTAAGACTGAAGATTAGCTCATCGTCAATCTTTCCCCAAATCCTCAAAACTGACGTCAGAAAAGGCTTTGGTCGCATCCGTCTCTTCAGAAGAAGTTGATGCTTCGGGCTGATTATCGCTGGGTTTTTGATTTTTCTCGCCTTGCTCATCTTCTGATTCCAATTCTGCTCTAGGCGTAGCTTCTACGCCGCCATTGAGCTCCTTGATCTTATCCAAGGTGCCATTCAAGTGTTCGCAGAAATCGGCGAAATCCTCTGGGTAGAGAAACAGTTTGTGTTTCTCGTAATAAAATTTTCCATTGTCGTTATTGAACCTTCTCTTGCTCTCGGTGATCGTAAGATACAGATCTTCTGATTTCGTTGATTTTACGTCAAAAAAATAGGTTCGATTGCCTGCGCGTAGCGATTGGGAATACACATCATCGGCTCTTCGCTTTGCGCCTCCTTTCTCATTTCCGTCCATTAGGTAGTAATTTTATGTCAATAAGCAGTTTTTAAAAGTAGATTCAAACAAATCTAACTAAAAAACTTTTAGCTTTTTCAAGCTACTGCTGAACCAGATTCTTTTGATCTTCCAAAAGCTGTTTTTGGTAAGTTTCAAAATAGATTCCCTTTTGATTTAGCAGATCGTTGTGCTTGCCTTGCTCTGCGATCTTCCCTTCATCTAACACCAGGATTTGATCGGCCTGCTTCACCGAAGACAAGCGGTGAGAGATAATGATAGAGGTTCTGCCTTTCATGATGCGCTTGAGGCTGTTGAGAATCTTTTCTTCAGTTTCCGTGTCCACTGCGGATAAACAATCGTCAAAGATCAAGATCTTGGGCTCATCAATAATCGCTCTGGCAATGGATATCCGCTGTTTTTGTCCGCCGGATAAGGTAATTCCCCTTTCACCCAAGACGGTTTCGTACTGTGCGGAGAAGTCGGCTATATTATCATGAATGGCGGCGTCTTTAGCCGCTTGTTGAATTCGCTCGAAAGGAAGATCAGTCTCTTTGATGCCGAAGGAAATGTTGTTCCTGATCGAATCGGAGAAGAGGAACACCTCTTGCGGAACGTAACCGATCTCTTCCCTCAGGGCATTGAGGTTCACTTGATCGATCTGCTTGCCGTCGATGAGAATTTCCCCTGAGCTACGGTCGAAAAGCCGACAGATCAGGTCAGCTATGGTGCTCTTCCCCGAACCGGTCTTACCTACAATGGCTAAAGTTTCTCCGGTCTTCACTTTGAAACTAATTTCGTCCAGGGCCAGCGTACCCGACTCGGGATAGACAAAGGATACATTTTTAAACTCAATATCCCCTTTGAGGTCGATGGGTTCCTGGCTTGGGTTTTGGATCTCGGGCTCAGTTTCTAAGAATTCGTTGATTCTGGTCTGCGATGCGGCTGCCCTTTGCACCAAAGAGGTAACCCAGCCCAGGGCCGTGACCGGCCAAGTAAGCATATTCACATAAATGATGAATTCTGCAATATTTCCAAGTTGAATCTCGCCGGCAATGGTCTTGATCCCACCAATGTAAACGGTCAAAATCGTACTCAGGCCGATCAGCATTAGCATGATAGGGAAGAAGAAGGCCTCTAGCTTCACCAAGACCAGGTTCTTGTCTTTGTAATCTTCTGCCTCTCTCTTTAGGCTATCGTTCATGTACTTTTCCTTTACGAAGGATTTGATGATGCGAATCCCGGAAAAACTCTCTTGGGAAAAAGTAGAAAGACGGGATAGTTGCGCTTGCACCCGCTCAGATTTCATGTTGATCTGATTGCTCACATAGTAGATCAGGATGCTGAGGATGGGTAAAGGCGCCAAGGCGTAAAGAGTAAGCTCCACATCAATGCTTAACATAACGGCCACTACCAGCACAAAACGGGTCACCAGATTGGTGGTGTACATGATTCCCGGACCAAGATACATCCTTACCCGGCTTACATCCTCACTGATCCTGTTCATGATATCACCGGTGTTGTTGCGTTTGTAAAAGGCCATGTCCAAGGCTTGATAGTGATCGTAGATCTCATTTTTTAGGTCAAATTCGATCAAGCGCGACATAATGATCACGGTTTGCCTGGTGAAAAAGGTAAAAAGACCGGCAAGGATGGCCATCAACAGCACCAAACCGGCAAAGAACAGCATTGCTTCGTTCAGCGACATGTCTTCGATCAAGCGGGTAAAAAAACTGATCTCAGGACTCTCATTGGGCTCGATCAGTTCATTTGCCTCTTTTTGATTGCTTGAAAGCGATGATAAGCCCTCTAATTCTTTAGCCTCCGCTACTGCA
>JGI12048J13642_11139475_pt1 | contig 15577 bp, 14 predicted proteins | sample ElkSlonscriptome_16_FD_13642 | JGI IMG/M metagenome (IMG submission 13642)
TCACTTCCGCCCTTATCTCCGATCGCACGAGTTGTTAGCCCAGAGCCAGACCCCGCAGCCATGAGCGATCGCCCCGCAAAACTGGGAATAGAAAGCGCTTTATTTGTATCGCTCCAATCGGCGTTAGGCGTTGTTTTGCCGTTAAGAACAAAAACGTCGGCTCTCCCCCAAATGGCTTGATACAACTGCTCAAGACGATCGTCTCGAACTGTTCCTACGGACGCAGCGGATCGAGCAATTGAAACTCCGCCCATTACCCACAGTTCGCCCCGAATCAGAAATACATTGCCGCTGTGCTGAATAGATTCAACGGCTGGATTGTTGGCATCTAATGTGCCGCCGTACAAGATGAATTCCCCCGGCAGGTGTAACGACTGAGGATTATTTAAGACCTGCATTATGTGCCCTCCGTGATTCGAGCCGAACCAGTAGCCGACACCCAGCGCCCGCGCACCTCACAGCCCGCATCTTGCCGATCGAAAACCGCCCGCCCCCGCGAACCCACCAGATCGGTGAAATCTGTTATCGAGACAGCCGTACTTCCTAGCCCAATATAAAGAGCCGAGTTGGAGTCGTTGTAGATGTGCAGCTTCTTTCTCAACGGGTTTGCCGCAACAATCAGCGTATCAGCCGCTGCCGCTGCGACTGACGATCGCACAATGGTCAGGTTAGATGAGATCGCCTCAGTCGTGCGTAGCGTTGTCGGGTTCAGCGCCCCCCCGCCCTTGCTATAGCTTTCAACCTGCGTTTTAATTGCGTTGATTAGCGCCTCTTGCGTTGCACTCAGCGGATAGGTAGAGGGCAGGTTTGAGATCTGAGACGACGCTGGGAAGTTGGAAACCTGAAAAGATGCTGGGAAGTTGGAAACTACGACGGTTTTTAGGTCGGTGACTTGCGTAGACGGCAGGGCAAACGTAGACGGCAGGGCGATCGCCTGAAGCTCTGCAATTTGGGCATCTGGCAGTCTGAATAAGTTGCCCTCTTCCAATGACCCCATTAAAACTACCGCCGAAAGCGTACCGTCATCCCACTGCACAAATTTATTGCCATCAAGGTCGATATATTGAGCCATTTAATTTTTCCTATAGCGAAATTTTGACGTATGGCGTCACGACCCGATCGGCCTCTCCGAGGTTTTCGAGGCTAAAATAGCCCGCTCCCTTATGGGATACCTTTACGTCAGGATGATCTTCGAGGTGATGCACAAAGTAAGCATTTTGAGAAAGCAGCATCTCCCATCGAGGCTGAGAAATCACTTGACCGACATCTAGCCGCCCCGAGTCGCTATTTAGCTCTATCTCAATCGTCAGCTTATTTGTGCCAGGATCAACATTGGTAATTGCCGCATCCACGATAAACGCATTGTCGTCATAGATCGTGGCACGCCCCAAGGCAAAATCGACCGCTGCTGTCACAGTGATTGTCACGGGTTGCAATACGTTGTCTGTGATCTTCTCAACCACCAAGTTTTCGCTCACAAAAACGTCAAACGGATCGCCCTCCACGTCTGCCGTGATGTCGAAATAGGTATTCGTCGCGGTGTAAGAAGCCGTGACCTTTTCCAGCTTGGGATTGGAGTTAATCATTGTGGTTAGCCCCGCCGCCATTTCAGCCGCCGTAGGCGTGTTGTCTGTTGTGTACTCCAGCTTGCTCGTGTTCACCATTACCCAGTCGCGCTGAGGCACACCCACCGCCACATTCTCAACCCGCACTCGCATCACTTGAGCCACTGCCCCTGCACCCGGATCGACGCGCTGAATTACCTGCGCTGATTGGCGAACTTCCGGCATTTTGAATAGTGCTTTATTCTTGGCCGCAATCAGCACCGATGGCAGCGAGATCCGCCCAAATCCCTCGGTCACATCGCTGAACAACACATCCTGATTGTGCAGCGTGCCCAAGATCGAACCAACCGATCCCCCAACGGCGATCGCACCATCGCCCAAGTCTTGATTGAAAAAATAGAGGCATCGAAACTCACGAGAGCCCTCCCCTGTCGAGACGGAGAGGTTAGCTTGATTCCCTACATAGCTACTCAAAACCTCCGATGCCTTTAGTACGCCATTGACGTAAATGTTGAGGCGTTCCAAGCCGCTCGACACCCGCACACAGACCACCGCAGCAGATGGCAACGGGTCAGGGTCAGTTACCACCACCGCACCCGCTGACGCTGTAAGCGCACCATTAGCGATCGCCACCGCAAACGTGCCCGCAGTGGCGATCGCGCCATCGCCTGACCACCGATCCAGCGAGGCATAAAACACAAATGCGTCGAGGCCGACCACCGGAGAGTCAGGGTAGGTCAGGATGTCGCCATCACGGGAAACGATAGGCGAAGAATCACCTTCAGGGCTAATCAGCGTCGTGCGAAGCGAGCCCGACTCAACCTGCGCCCCGGCAATGTCAAAGCTCACCGCCGCTTCAACAAAGAAGTTGACGCGAATCACCCGCTCCAGATCTTCAGCAAAAGCATCAACCGGAGCCGTACCCGCCGTTGTAAACGTAAACGACAGCGGTAAATAGTTCCCTGGCAGCTCGTTCAGTGCCTGACCCAGGTAAACCGACTGAGGAGCCACCACATCACCCGACACGTAGATCCGGTCATTGGGCGAAAACTGTCCGCCAGCTAGTCGCAAATATGCCGTGAACGTGTAGGTTTGACCGCTTGCCAGCTCGATATCTCGATAGAGCGTTTGTTCGGCATCGTTGCCCAACGTGAAGTTGACGGAGGCGCGATCGCCCGTATAGTTGCCGTGAAGATCGACCACCCGATCTTTCAAGATTGACCAAGCCGATCCTTTAATCCAGCCCGTCGCGGCAAACTCATTTGAGTAGGGCAAATAGTTTGTCGCGCCCTTCTCCAGAAAAAGCGCCCCCGTACTGGAAAAACGCGGCAGTCCAGACGGAGCCGCCACGAGCCTCAGAGATCCGTTAATTTTGTACTCAGCATTTGCAGTCGTGTCTCTTGAAAAATTCGGCACAACGCCCTGAGATGTAATCAGAGAGCCCTGCAAATCAAAGACCAGCGAGTTAATAAGCGTTGACATCTTCACCCCCAGAAATTTCTCGCTGACTTGCCACTTCTGGCAGAGGCACGCGACTGATCATCATTGCCGCCGATTGCATCACATGAGTCTGCTGCGCTTCATCCATCTCAAGCAGTTGCTCAGCCGCTTCCGGTTGAATTCCGAGCAGTGGCCCAAAGACATGCGCCGCAAAATATCGGATTAGCTTTTGGTCAAAGTCTTGGGACATCAAGCGTTGATACCCCTCAACGCTTAGCGTTGAGGGGTCAACGCCCAGCGTTTCGACAATGCGATCGCACTCCGACTGACAAACCGCAGCCTCACGAGCCGCATCCTGCAACAGCTCATCAGATTGCGTCAAATCAAGCTTGAGTTGTTCAGCCTCCATTGTCAAAATGCCGATCTGAGCCGCTTGAATATCTGCATCTGCGTCGGAGCCGTGCAAATGGTGCTGACCTTCTAACTTGCTGATCTCAGCTTTTTTGAGTTCCAGTCGATAGATCGTCTTTTGTCGCTCTAGCCGATAGTTGGCGATCGCCCCTTGGCGATCGCGCAGTTGTAGATATGCCCGCCGAAATTGCCCCGCCAGTGTCGGAGACGAGCGGATCTCATGAAGCAGTGCTGCATTTGAGTTGGTAGAAAATTGCATAGGTTTCTGTGTTTAGAACTTCCGACCCGCCCCTACTGGATTGCGCCCACCCTGAGAGAGCGCACAGCCTGAGTAGTGCCAAGACTCGGTAACAAATCGCATGTGACTCACCCGATTTCTGATTTTGGTGCCGCCGAAAGAGTANCCGTGGATTGCTCCAGAGACGCCCTCACAATCCGCTTGAGCCGCAAACATGCGTCGAGCGTTGGTCACGATCGAATTATTGGAAAATTTGTACCGTTCAACCGTGTCGTAATAAGCTGCCGTATTAGGCCGATATCCCCCGGCAATATAGCCCCGGCCATCTTTCTCAAACGTGGCAGCACGCACACGAGGAATGCCCAACTGAGCTGACAGTGCAACAACAGCATCCGTTGCAAACGTGATCTGATCAAAGGTTCGGCTATTGTTCCAGCCGCCTACGATTACCCCTCTACTCTGTTTATCAATCGTGTTGCAGCCGCCCGTGCTGTTGGGCAGCGACGTTCCTAAAACGCTTGCCACCTCAGTCGAAAAGATAAACTTTTGAATCGTGCCCGCCAGTGGCGAGTACGAGCCGCAAATATACGCCCGGAGATAATCATAATTGGCCTGACAGTAGCTCTGAGCTTGGCTCAGGCTAGTGCCTACGCTGTAGTAGGTTTCCTTTGCTAAATCAACGCCCTCAATCGCCGCAGACTTGAGACTATCAGCCGCCCGATATTGACCCGCAAACCAATACCCGCGAACCCGACCCGCCGCCCCCGCGTGCCTCCATCGGGTCTGCACGAGTTTCCAGCCCATCGTGACGCGAGACATGCCATTGAACGTGAATTTTTCGACCTGGCCATGAACCGCCCCTTTATTACGACCACCCCCCAAGAAAACCCTGCCTAGCTTGACAACCGTTGCCGCAGGTGGCGGAGCTGGTCTAGGTGCTGGCGGTTTAGGTGGCGCAACCGTTTTTGCCACGGCAACAGGCGCAGGCGAAACAATTTGATTGACCGTCTTGTAGATATTCGTGGTCACGTTGTTGATCGTGACCGTTGACGCCGCCGTTTGCTGCACAACGCTGATTCGCGCCTCGATCGTTTGATTTTGCAGCTCTGCGTCACTGGTGCCCGATTTTCGCGCCTGAATCAGGTGCAGGTTCCGCAGCACAAGAATCTGGCGCAGCAATTCTTCATACGGGTTAGCTGTTTCAGCCGTGACACAGGGCTGAACATAAATAGCGGGAAATAGGCTAGGGTTTTGGGTCACAAATCTTCCTCAAAAAAGCCGAAACGTATCAATGGCTGAATAGTGTGGCCCATCCGAATCGAGCGCCACTCCAGAGAGCGCCCCCGGATCGCCCCCGTTGACTGTTGCCACGACCAGCCGCTGTTGATTGTCTTTACTGGCAATCCAGGCGATCGCCAACTGATAGCGGGCACTGCAAACCAGTGGACGCTTCAGTACGCCCAACGGTTGAGAGGTTTTTGCATTCTTCAACCGGATCGCCATTCCTTGAGTTTGAGCACTCGCAGCATCCTCAACAAGCAATGATTGTCCGACCTTGGGCAACGCATAGCCCGCCGCACCCAGCTCAAATATCTGCCGGATTGACGACGCAGCAGCATTCGACTCGTCAGCAAACACAACGCGAAAATTTAGCTGATGCGGCTTGATTGAATCGCTGAGCGTATTTTTTGGCATGTGGAGCGCGATCGCCACATACTGTAAATCACTTTCACTCAGAAACTCACGATTGCCGCCCCCTTGGGTATGGGCGATCGCCATCGGAGGCGTGGTCACTGTTGATCCGTTGAGCCATGTTTTCTCAGCCGTGCCCTTGTAACGCGCGGTTTTAATCTGAATCTGCCACGACTCATCAGAACGAGGCGGATAATAGACCAGGAAGTTATAGCTCGTGTTTGGCGTTAGCCCCGCAACAATCGGGCTATCAATGCGCCCGCTCACCCCCTCGACAAAGGCGATCGCCCCTCGTTCGGTCTGTGGCATTGCCAGCACACCGCCCGCTGTCGTTGTTGCTGTAACCCGCTTCAAAACGTAGTGCAACGCCGCCCGCTCTCGCCCCAGGACGACAAAGTACGACCCACCCCCCGCAGGCGCAGCGTAGGCCGACAAATCACCCACCGCAGCCTCACGCACATTGGCCGCATTGAGCGGAGCGCCGTTGAGATAGACCGCTTCAACTGTGCCCGCCACAGGTAAGCCCGACCCAGACGGATAGCTGATTGAGGGCTGAAAGTAGACTAAATCGCCCACCGCCGCAACGGAGCTATTTGCAGCCGTCCAGACCAGCGCACCCGTACTTCCCAGTCCGGTCAGGGTTCCTTTCGCCGTAATCTCTTCCCCCGTGACTGAGAAGACTCTATGATCGGTTAAATTTTCTGAAAACTTTGCACCCGTAGGCGAAGTTTGGAACGGCACCGACGCTTGAGCCAGCCCCCCCGCATCCGCAGTGATCACCGGAAGGCAGTACGTTTTCTGCAGTAGTGCCTGACATGAAAAGCTCACCCGCTGATTATTGGCGATCGCCACACTGCCATTAGGCGATGCTGCCGCCACGCCAGGGGCATCCGCATTAAGGCCCACCTGCCCATTCAGCAGGTTTTGAACCGAGCGATCGTAGGACGGACTAAACGGCAATGGATAGCCCAGCATAATGCGGTTCAGGGTTTCGTTTTGGCGATCGCGTAGGTTATCCCAGCCGCCGCCAACATATCGGCCAGTGGGTTGAACGTGGTAGTCCAGTTCAAAATCATTCTCACCGCCGTTGCCCCAGATATAACCCGTCTGCGTCAGATTCTGCGATCGCCACACGCGACATAAATCAATTAGATCGATTGACCCCTCTACGACCTTGTATTCAGTCGCGTCTACCCAAGCCGGATCAAGCGTATAAAGCTGAATCGCGCCGAGGTCGATACCCGTTGCTAGGGTAGAGCTTGTCAGCATTCCACTAGCTAACGCCGCATACAAACCCGACGCGGTAATCTGCGACTCAGCAACGGCGATCGCCCAATGTGAACGAATGCGCCGAGAATTTTCCTTTGTGAGTGTTTGGAGAGCGCCCGCTCCTTGCCATTCAAACGTTAGGTTGATGTCAGGATCAATTGTCGCCCCCACCTCGACACCGAGGCAGACCAAGTACACATAGTCGTAGCGGCTAATTGTGCTTACTGTGTCAGCCAGCGCAGGCAGGTTGATCGTCGTTGCTGACGCGATGCTGTTGAGGCTAGGGTGCATTGGTGTGTAGAACGACAACCCCGCAGGAATCGTTAGCCCAAGACTCGCAGCAACACTAAACGTAGGACGAGTCAGCAGCCCCGATGGATGGATAGGGGCGATCGCGCCCCCAATGTTTTTTTGAGTGAGTCGAGATGAAGCCGCCAATTCTTGAGCCGTAGGAACCCGCGCATCAATATTTGAGCTAGGTTGCGTCCACAGCACTTCCAAATCATTACTTTTAATGTTGACGATGCTCATCTCGAAGCCCTCACCTTAAAAATAAAACCTGCGTTTATCCGTTCATCTACGCGAAACGAGAGCCGCCGATAATGCACGCGGGAATCGTTTAAGCGTAGCTCTAACTCTTTAATTGTGCGAATTGTTGCGCTTTTTGGATACAAAAATTCCATTGCCAAGTACAGCGCTTCACCATTCCAGATCGGAAATGACGATCGCACGTCACCTTGCTCATCCGTCCACCACAAGGACTCAGGCGACAGTTCTACAAAGGGAGCCGCAAACAATGTTGTCCCGGCAGGCGGCACATTTCCCCAGTCTGGATTTCCTTCTGTGATGGCTAATGTCCACGGCCCTTGAATCATCAGCCCCACAGCCGGATCGGTTGACGGTGAACTTGGCAGCGGATCGTAGAACTCTGTAATTTGAAGCCGAGTGAAGTCGAGGCCAAAATACTTGAGGACGATCGCCCCGCTCGATAGAGCCGTCATGTCGTTGATAGAAGACAGGTCTTCTATCGCTATCACCAAATCAGGGGCAGTCAGCAGTGGTAAATCTGCAACAATTTGCGGTGCCGTGATTGATGCCGCCGACGAAGGCCCAATGATCGGGAATTGGTCAGAAAATTTGTAGCCATCTATCCCAAAGGGGCGAGACGGAAAAAGCGACTCAGGATCTTCTTCAAAGGCCAGCGTGTAATCAGCTAGCAGATATGGACACGGGTTGCGATCGCTCAGATAGATAAATGCAGCCGCAGGTGCAGTTGATGCCCCCGCATCCAACAACGCCAATAGGCGATCGCGCTCTAGCCGCCACTCCGATGCTTTGACCTGCGCAAAGAGCGATCGCGCAAACGACAGACGAATCGGCTGAACAAATGCGGGCCGTTCCCAGATTGGCCCCAACTGCTCAAAGCCCATCGGAAACTGAGTACTGAACTGGTAGGCAGGCAAGCCCTGATAGAGCAAGCACTGAAGACTAAGATCAAGACTCGGGATAATCCCGTTTGAAACGTAGTCATTAATAAACGGCTCAACAAATCGGAAGTCAAATGTTTCCCAGTGTCGCTGAGTGTCCACGACTAGCCGAAACTCTCCCAGTCTCCCCAGCGCCCGATCCATTTCTAGCCGAATCTCTGGAGGCGTCAGCCCCAAAAACCGCTCAAGAGCCGCTAGCTGACCATCTCTCGTGTTGCGAGACGGCTTAAACTGCCACCGATAGACATCGCGGGAATAGTCAACCGAATCGCTCAGCGCCCGCTCTTGTCCAATGCCCAAGAGATGCAGCGTCAACCATACGCCCTCAGAGCGCATGGGGATTGATGCGTCTCTCGCTTGCTCTGTTGAATAGCGAACATGGGCCAAAGCCAACGCCAGTCCATCCAGCAACGGCAGCAGGGGTGAATCCCCCCGTTCGATGCCGTGAAACCAGTTGCGCGGCAGCGTGGAGATGATCTGCTTTTTGGCGATCGCCTGATAGTGTTCTGGCAGTTGAGGCAATGGCATCAGCGCACCCTCACGACAACATTTCCATCGGCCTTGAAAACGCTATCAACAGGGACTGAGATGTTGTCAGGTGGGCTTTCCAAGACCACCGACGATGCTCCAGCAACTAGCGCAAGATTCGCATAGGCACCATCTAGATCAAAATTTTGACCCATCCGCAGGCTAGAGATATAGCTCTCGACCGCCGATCGCACGTTTCGAGTCGTTGTTGTCTGCGAATAGCCCGCATCGACTGAGTACAAGACACTGACTTGTGCCCGGACTTCAAACGGGGCAATCACATCAAGACCGACACCATTCGCAGCCCATTGCCGCTCTAATTCTCGCAGTACCCGCAGCAGCACCCCCGCCACGATCGTAATTTTGAGCTGGTTCAAGTCGCGCCCATCCGCCCGCGCATACAAACGCCCCGCGCCCCGGTCGTGGCAGAATCGCCAGTTCCCCTGCTCTACTTCTGCGACAAATGCCGACGCCTTCCACTGCTCCTCGCCGTCGAGCGATCGCCCATACACCCCAAACCGTTTACAAGGCCAATCGAAGGCGACCAGCCCCGCGATATCAGTGAGCGCAGTGTTCACAAAGTAAACTCCGTTGCCCGACAACTGCCACGTACCCGGACGATAGGATACAGAGCCGTCATAGTCGCTCATTACGCCCAAGAAATATCCCGGAGTGCCGTAATTCCTGCGAGTCACAAAACCGCGCACTTCTGGGTATTGATCGACCCGCTGACGAATCGCGTACTCTGTTGCGGGGATTGTTGCCCGATGAAGGCTTTCGATATGCCCTGGTACACGCGCCTTGATTGCGCTGTCTTGCTCAGGGTCAGCTCCGCCTCTGCCGATCACTCGATTCTCGATTGCATCTATCCCGGCAGGTTTGTTAATGAAGAGCATCGTATTTGCTTGAATATTGCCGGAGATGCCCGGACGTTCGGCCAAGCAGTTCACCTCAGCCGTGTCGATTCCAGCGCCCAATGTCACCGCTGACACCGTGCGAAACGTTGCCCCCGAAACCGATCCAACTCGCAGCCCTGCTGGGACGGTCAGAGATGAACTGGTGGAACCGTAGCGAATCAGTCGAGCGGTCACTGTGGACGGAACTCCGCCATGAGCCTCCATCCCAAACCCAGCCACCAGCGATCGCAAAAACTCATCTTGGCTTGTGGCGATTATTGACAATCGCAACACCTTGGCCGACATCGCGTATAGCCCCTCAATGGCGATCGCCAGCGCAATGATCAGCCGCTTCAACACCTTGCCCGCCATGTTTGCTCGCCACGACGGAGGCAGGGTAGAGACAATCTGATCGGCTATTTCTCGATAACTGGGAAAGTATGGATTACTCAAAGCGTCGAATACCCCCGGATCATATATGGGCCAAACTGCACATAGGCCACGTTGCTGAACCCGTAGACCTCCAGCACCCCGCGCACTTCTAGAGCCCTGCTCACCTCTGGGTTCCAAAGTACGTTGAGCGATCGCACCCGAAACCGACTCAGGAAATGCGGATGCTTGAGCGCCCGTAGCACCTCAGTTTTGCACAGGGCGATCGCCACCGGAGGATTCAGCCGTTTGCCGATGAATGGATGCAGGTTAATGCCGTAGGTCGGGTCATCAATAAACGACCCCACCGGAGTCAGGTCAAATAGCCGTTGCAGCTCTTGAGCCAGCGACACCGGGCCAGCGGCATAGGCGAAGTCATTCCCCGCAAAATTGGGCACCACATCTTTAGAGCCTTGCACCCCAAACCGAGCATCAAAACTCAAGTCTATGCCGTGGATGCTTTCGAGAATCTGTTGCTGTTTATTCATAGCGGGCGATACTGCTGTAGAAACTCGTCACGACTCATTCCCCAAGAGTTCACTCCATATTCCGGCATGACGTAAAAATCCATTGGCTCAACCGGATAAGTGGCTAGCCAGCCATCACTCACCACGACCGGATGATCGCCAAAAAAATGGACGATCGTTTTATTGATCGCCCTAATCTGCAAGGCTTGCACTCGTTTTCCTGAATTGTCGCGATACCAAGGGATTGCCATTTTTAGCTTGGTTTCAGTTAATCAGATGACATTGTTTTCTTCTAGTTTTTGCCTGATCGCATTTTCTAGCCATTCAATTTGAGAAATGCTTTGAGATGTTGCTGCTGTGATCATCGCCTCATTTAATGTTGGGTCAAGACGAAATGACCGGGCGACCTTTGGGCGATCGCCTATTTGTCTGTTAGATTTTTTAGTCAAAATACGCAGCCTCTGCGGGGTGAGCGATTTCGTTTACAGGGTTGCCGTCTTCGTCTCTCCAGCATTTTTGAGAAACGTCAGCAGTCGTCAGCGTTTCACCTGTACGCAGTTCGCAACCGACCAAATCTCCCAAGAGTTGAGCAACCTCTTTTTTATAGCTTTTCAGGTAGTACAGGTCTACGGTGTCTTTGATTTCAACGTAACCGTTTTTGCCTAAATAAACTCTGCATTCATTTTCTTTTTTGCTCCAGACCGTGCATTGACCGAAGCCGTATTTATTTGAGCAGATCTCGGCTACTTTTTCAGCAGCTTCAGAGCAATTGAGTTTTGGTGATTCCATTTTTACTACCTTCTTAGATACGAATTGAGGGCGACCGGACGTGAACCGAACAAACAGCACATGTGCCCATTCCTCAACTTTGGCGATCGCCTGTTCAGCGATATTCAAGTGTTGCGCGATCGCTGCGTTCATGTCCGTTTCTCCTTCGTGCTTACCTTTCTATTGTATAGGCAATGGATTTCACTGTCAATACATTAGAGGAAAGACTTTTTAGGACTCCAATTCTGGTAGTACTAGCATCAGTCCAGCCCATACTTCAAATGGATAATCAATCTCGTTTACTTTGGCGATCGCCTCCCAATATCGAGCATCACCAAAATAGATCAGACTGATTGACTGGAGTGTTTCACCCTCAACGACCACATGCTGAGCCGTTGCTTGTTGTCTGCGCAGTGGTGAATCTTCCAACTCCAGCCCTTCACGCAAAGCCAGCAATTGAGCCTCTAGCTGATGGACTCGGTGTCGCTGGAGAGGCAGATCAGCCATCAGCCCCGCAATGGTTAACTCTGAGGACTTAAGCAGCATAGGGAGCCTGGTAGTAGGTTTCTGCAATCGTCAAAGCGCCATCAGCAACAGAAGGCATAGCCCACCCCAGTCCCGGCACAATGGGGCGATCGCTAGGCACAAAGGCAGGCGCGATCGCCAATGCCTTTATCTGAGTCAACATGTCCTCAACATCCTCTCTTGTCGCCTGCGGAATGCCCGTAGCACGACGATAGATCGTTTCCCCTGTTCGTTTGAGGTTGATCAACTCCTGTACTCCGATCACCCCACCTAGGCGCATGAGCTGACTAATCAGCCGCTCAAGCTCAATGCGATCGCCCACATCTTCAAGGTTGAACGTCATCAGAGCCAAGTGTGCAGGGAGATCCAGTGGATTATTATTCATCGTCAAAATCATCCCAGTCATTTTCAGAATGAGAGTCCATGAGTTCATCTAATACTTCATGCATTTGTAAATTAAATTCAGACTGAAGCTCGTGATCTGCACCAACTTCGTTAAATTTCTCGGTTGCAGTGGCGATCGCCTGTCGAAACTTAGCCTTAACTGATTGCTTCGTTGATTCCCACTCTTCGCGGCTACCAACATTTTTGATCTGCTCTAGGGCATCATCATAAAAAGAGCCCATCGTGTCGTCAAAGACCGCATCAGCCTCTTTATCGGCTTTATCAATCCGTTGCTGATGAGTTGACTGAATCTGTTCAGAGATGTCGTTATATGTCTCATACGCTTCAGGGAAGTGGTCATCTAGGTTATCGGCAATGTCGTCCGCGTGCATGGCATCATCTGCTGACGCTTGTCCCTGTTCTGTAACGTGGTTAATGACATGAGGTAAGAAATGCTCGTCGTGCAGTTCTGCGTCTACATCAAAGTCGCGCAGTTGAGCGACTGGCATCGTTTTCACCCGATCGTGAAACTTTTGGGCACTCGCCCTAAAGTTCTGAACCGCTTCCGGCATTGCTTGAGCCATTCGTTCTTTTACCGCTTCTTTCCCACCACCCGCGCTACTTGCCCCATTAGAAGCGCTTTCGCGGCTAGAGCCTCCACCACCAGAGCCACCGCCGCCGCTTGAAAACTTTCCATCGGAGCCGCGAGAATGCTTGGACTCGTCAAAATCCCCACCCCCTCCGCCAAACAGATCAAGCTGACCTGGTGATGACTTCTTTGCAGCTTTGACCAGCACAATGCCGCCCGCATTCAGCTCTACCCTGTAAACGTCATTAGCAAGTCGATAGAGCATTATAGTGGTAACTCCTGAGTGCTGAAGGTTGCGCCCGAAACGTCTGCAATCGGGTTAGAGAATTGGGTCAAGTCTGGATCGGTTTCAAACTCGTTCAGGGTAGGCAGTTCCCCCGTAGCCACAGCAACCGGATCGAAGTCCAGATCACCAAACAGATCCTCTAGAATCTTACAGCGCATGGTCATTTTTATTTCGTGGGGACTCTGCACCGATTCATCCCAGGCAAACTGCTGGAGGTCAATCAGCCAAGCGTGCTGCTCATCTCGTTCAATGCCCTGGTATGCCCCAAACTCCTGAAGATTGTAAAAGTATAAATCCGCTGGTGAGCCGTCAGGTTTTCGCTGTCCCGATTTTTCCCAGAGCCATTTGATCCGCTTTAGCTCTGTTCGATAAGCTACTCCAGTTGTCGCTTCAATGGTCAGATCCGGCAGCAGCAGGCCGTTAGACTGAGGGCGATCGCTATACATCACATCCCGAAAATAGCCCCCTAAAGTCTCTGTGACCATGCGTTTCCCCCCTTGAGAAAAGCGCACGGCTTGAGGGTTAATCCTCAGATATACGATCGTTTCTTCAGCCGCCACATGCCGGAAAAAACACGATTCAGAGCGAGTTTGACGAGCCATTACAACGAATCCTGCTGAATAAATAATCGCCCGTATTCCCCAGCCACTCGCTCAATGGGCGCGGCCACCGTACTAGGGTGAAATTCGCGCCCGCCGAGGTCGGCTTGCGGCTCAGGCGATCGCGGCATGATTGAGAAGCGCGATCGCCTTGACGTTTCAACATTGAATGTCCCCGTCGCGCCCGATGTCATACCACCGAAGACACAGCGCAACATGCCCGTATCGACGCCATCTAAGACAGCTTGAGGATTTTGGAGGATACCCTTGAATTCTTCAATCGGCAAGCCTTGAAGTTGAGAAAGAATATCTGGATCGATGGAGGCGATCGCCTGACTAATTCCCGCAGGCGCACTCTGAATCAATGCCCCTAATGCCCGTTCGGAATCTTCCCAAGAAGGCAGGCTGGAGACAACTTGATTGGTTTCTTCGTAGACAGAGCATTGAATATCTTCTTCTGGCGTTGGGTTTTCTGCTGCAATTCCTGGCAGCACACCGAGCAACCCACTAGCAAGTTGAGGCAGTCGCCCTAGCAAATCGCGAGGAACGTTGGCGATCGCCTCTCTAATCTCAGGCGGAATCTCGTTCAGTTGATTGGAAATAATTTCCAATCCGCGAGTCTGCACCAGCTCATGAGGATTAGCGGCAAACTCTTCAATCTGGCCAGCCACCCGCTTAATTTGGTCGAGCTGTGGATGCTCTGGTAGAAGATCGTCCAGATTATTAAACAACTCTGCTGCGCCGCCCAGATTGTTGTTACCCATCAACGTGCTACGCCCTAGACGCTGGGCAACCGTGGCGATCGCCGTATCAGGAGTCAATAACGGAATTGTGTCGATATTTTTCAGTAACTCTTGCGCCCGGTCAGCTAAGCCACCATCCTCAACTGTGCCCAGAAAATTATCAAGCAGCGATCGCACATCAAACGACGACGCGCCGCTCATCAGGCGATCGCCAGCAAATTGAGAAAGCTTATCCATGATCTGAGAATCGCTCATTGAGCCTAGTAGCGCATGGACTGCCCCTTGATAATTGCCGCCGTCGATGATGTCCTGAATGCCTTCACCCACCCAAGATGGCACGCCTAACTCTTGAATCATTGGGAGAGAGGTTAGGTCTAGCTTCGTGGCGATCGCGCCCAAGCCACCGTTGAGAACGTCGGCCCCTAGCAATCCGCTTAGCTTTTCACCAATGCCCAAATCATTCAGAATTCCCGACCCCTGGAATGATTCGATCGCTGTGTCTAGGAGCGCTTGAGGATTGGTCAACAGATCGCCAATGCGCCCGCGCAGCGCCCCGTCAATCGCAGGATTATTGAGCAAACTTCCCATGATGGCTGATTGCAGCGGTTTACGGTCAATGACAGTGGCGATCGCCTGATCCGCTGGCTGAGTCGTGACCGGAATGACGCCCGTAGCGGGAACCATGCCCGCGATAGACTGTAGCGCCATCTGTCCCGCCGCTTGAGTCACTAGCCCCGTGAGCTGTTCAGTCGTTACAGCCGCCGATGGAGTCGAGGTCAGAACGTCCATCGCGGTAGACCCGGCAGGCTTCACATCAGCATTCACCTGTTCGCTCAGCATATTGATGTGCTTCCCTTTCAGCGTGATATTGCCGTCCTTAAATTCGAGGTAAGAGCCAGACTCTAGCGAACCGAAGACGATGCGCCCCGATTCAGCAGCCGGATCAAATTCAACGTGAACCGTGTAATCCTCTCCATCTCGCGCCTTAAGTTTGATTTTGCCGTCATGGTGCAGCGTGATAAATGCTTTGGGGCGATCGGCTGGAGCCGTTGCGACTGTCCAGCTCGACTTTTGAGCACTGCGGAGCCATGCCCCGGAAGGTAAAAGCAAATCGTATCGCCCCTGCGTCAGATCCTCGTCATCTGCCAACTGGTTCGTATAGTCGTTTTCTGTGGAGAGTAGTTGATTCGCAAGCCACGGAATAGAGTAGTTCCCATTGGCAAACTCAAATCCAATGATAATCGGGTCACTCGCGCCCGCT
>JGI12048J13642_10219595_pt1 | contig 15571 bp, 12 predicted proteins | sample ElkSlonscriptome_16_FD_13642 | JGI IMG/M metagenome (IMG submission 13642)
GTTAACCTGGGTAACCATACTCCGGTTAAGCTACTGGATATGATTAATACAGTTGCTGAAGTTGTAGGTGTTGAACCGAAGATTAACCAGCTACCCATGCAAGATGGAGATGTGGATGTTACTTTTGCGAGTATCGATAAAGCACAAAAATTGCTGAATTACAATCCGCAAACTTCATTCAAACAAGGGGTCAAAAATTTTTATGCCTGGCACAAGCAAATAGCGCTTGCTCATTAACCCCCATCTTTATTAATGGAAGCAGCTAATTTTGAAAATAAGCATCTGATAGGAGATAAAGAGCTCATCAGTTTCCCCAATTTGAAGCGAAACAATGTTGTTGCGCGAATTGATAGTGGTGCTAAATCTTCATCTGCCCACTGTGAAAAAATTTGGGTTGAACGCATGGGAGGGGAAAAAGTATTGTGCTGTTATTTTTTAAAGCGTTCTAAAAAAGTAACCCGGTTTAAGAATTTCAAAACAAGGTCCGTAAAAAGCTCAAACGGCGAATCTCAGAAAAGGTATGTTGTGAGAATGACCATTAATTTAGGGCCTATTACCAAGCGAACAGATGTAACCCTAACGAACCGTTCAACAATGAATTATTCAGTTCTGCTTGGCCGAAGATTTCTCAGAAATGATTTTATAATTGACGTTTCAAAAAGCTATATTCTAACAAAGAATTTATGAAGATTGCCATTCTATCAAGAAACTCGAAACTCTATTCTACAAGAAGACTCGTGGAAGCTGCTACTGAACGCGGTCACGAAGCTCTGGTTCTAGACCATCTAAAGTGCTCAGTAATCGGAGAGCATAAAAATCCACGAATAGTTTATGATGGCAATGAACTCAAAGGTATAGACGCAGTTATTCCGAGAATTGGAGCTTCGGTTACTTTTTATGGAACAGCTGTAGTTCGGCAATTTGAAATGCAAAAAGTTTTTACAATTAATTCTTCTATAGCTATTGTCAGATCCAGAGATAAGTTGCGCAGCCTTCAGATCTTTAGTCGACACGATATCGGAATTCCCAAAACAATATTTACCAATCACCCTAAAAATGTTGATTCGCTTATTAAAGAAGTGGGCGGGGCTCCTGTGGTGCTCAAGCTATTAGAAGGCACTCAGGGTATTGGTGTAGTTTTGGCCGAGACGAGAAAGGCAGCTAAATCTGTAGTTGAAGCTTTTCATGGACTAAAGGCCAATATGCTTATACAAGAGTTTATTGAAGAAGCAGGGGGAGCTGACATTAGGGCCTTCGTAGTAGGAGGGAAGGTTGTGGGTGCCATGAAACGGCAAGGTGCTGAAGGCGAATTCAGATCAAACCTCCATAGGGGAGGCTCTGCAACAATGGTGAAGTTAACACAGAAGCAGCGAATGCTGGCGCTTAGAGCGGCCAAGGCCATGGGGCTTAATATGGCCGGAGTTGATATGATTCAATCATCTAATGGTCCGCTCGTGTTAGAAGTAAATTCTTCACCAGGACTGGAAGGCATTGAAAAATCTACGGATCAGGATATAGCCGGAACTGTGATTGAATTTATTGAATCACAAGCAGCTAAGGGATTTAAAACAGATAAAGTAGGGGCTTAACGCTTCGGAGGCATTGAAGGTCGAACTTCTATTTTAGAAGGAAGTGTTCTTGGATTCATCTCTAATAAGTCTACAACCATTTTACCCAAATCTTCGGGCTGAATCTTCCAATCGTCATTTTCGTCTGGAGTATGACCTGCGAAATGACTCGTAACAGAGCCAGGCATGATGGTAGACACCTTTACACCTTTCTGCCTTAAATCAAGCATGATTGCCTGGGTAAAACCCACAAGTCCAAATTTGCTGGCGTTGTAGGCAGATCCACCTGCAAAAAAGTTTGTTCCAGCCAGGCTAGCTATGGTAATGATATAACCTTCTGAATCAATTAATGCGGGAATAGTGGCTTTTACGGAGTTGAATACTCCCGTAAGATTTGTTTCTATGGTTTGATTCCATTGATCTTCCGAAAGATCTTCAATGCTGCCAAAATGGCCCACCCCGGCATTGGCAATAAGCACATCAATTTTGCCAAATTTCTCAAGGGTTTTTTGCGCGATCTCTTTCATGTCAGACATGCTTCTAACATCTCCACTTACTCCGAGAACTTTTCCCGGATAATTTTCGGCGAGCTTTTCTTCTGCTTTTTGAGTGGAGTCATCTTTACGCCCGGTAATCGCCACATTCATCCCTTTTTCTAAAAGTTCTTCGGCAATTCCAAAACCTATTCCATAAGTACCGCCTGTTATTACGGCGGTTTTATTTTCAATACTTTGTTTATTCATCTTTCAATTATTTTACGGGTGCGTTAACGTCAGCTATAAACCAGGCTCCTTCCAAACTATGTACAAGCCATCCAACTTTCCACCAGATGCCTTCTTTCGCAACAACCGTAAAGTCGTCACTATCATCTCTCCCTTTATTAAAACTAAGACCTAATTTGAGGAAAGTCTCAAGGCACTTCCGCACTTCTGTGGGATTTTCAACGGCAACCGCAATTAAATACTCATCTTCTTGCAGCTCACTGCCAGCAAAGGCGGCGTAAAAAGACGTAAGTCCCCCGGAAACCAGGTCTTCAATTTTAAATTTTGGGACTATAACGTTGTAATGTTTATACGGAATCATCGGCCATCAATGTAATAATTATAGCAAATAGAAAGGGATAATTGTTCGTTTTTGCGGTGATGAAAGTCACCTAATTTACAGGAATACTTGCCGACCTTTGTATTGTTGCTAATGGGAGGTTGAAGCAGCTCTTAAGCAACGGTGTTTGGTTTTGTTTAGTAGCGATATATTTTCGCAGAAAGCGCTCCGAAGAAATTCGGAGCGCTTTTATACTTTCAGGTTCAGTAAACTCAACGAGCACCTACTTCTTCAAATTTTATTTTCGAAAGTGCTTCTTTAAGGGGGTTATGTAATGTTTTATGATCCAGATGCGGAGACCGCCCTTTTTTAAAAATCATTTGGCCCCTATTTATTCCCGCCCTTAATTGCTTTTGCTTGTCTTCGGGCAGGTGTAAAACATCCATACATTCTTCGCTGCAACACCCTTCAGTTTTCTCTCTGCATTTTTCGCATTGAATGAATAATAGATGGCATGCTTTATTGGCGCAATTCGTATGGGTATCAGCCGGTTCTCCGCACTGATGACATTTTGCTATGATTTCATCTGAAATCCGCTCTCCAAGTCGCTCGTCAAAGACAAAGTTTTTACCTATAAACCTGTTTTCAAGGCCTTCCTGTTCAACTTGCCTGGCGTATTCAATTATACCGCCCTCAAGCTGAAACACATTTCCAAACCCCTGGTGCTTAAACCAGGCCGACGCCTTTTCGCAGCGAATGCCTCCGGTACAATACATTACCAATTTCTTGTCTTCGAGGCCTTTTAAATTTTCCAGGATGTACGGTAAGGAATCTCTAAATGTATCAACATCAGGAGTAATGGCATTCTTGAAATGACCCACTTCGTGCTCATAGTGATTGCGCATATCGATCAAAATGGTGTCTGGATCTTGCGTTATATTATTAAAGTCGCTGGCCTTTAAGTGCTGTCCTTTATCGGTTACGTCAAAGGTTTGGTCTTCCAGTCCGTCTGCCAGAATTTTCTTTCTAACCTTAATGATAAGCTTATAAAAGCTTTTTCCATCATCTTCAATAGCGATATTGAGCCGAATACCTTCAAGAAATTTAATACTGTAAGTAAACTCCCTGAATGCTTCAAATTGTTCTTTCGGTACAGAAATCTGTGCATTAATTCCTTCGTGTGCAACATAGGTTCTTCCCAGCACACCAAGTTTGTTCCAATGGGCGAATAAATAGTCGCGGAATAGTTGAGGATTGCCAATTTTAGCGTATTGGTAAAACGAAATGGTAATGCGCTGTCCTTCCGGACCTTCAGCCATTCTCGCTTTAAGTACGCGCCAATCCTCTTCGTTGTAGAGCTTATTCATTTTACAATTGCAAGTTATACGATGAATACCCTGTGAAGAGTAGAAAGTGCAAAGATAAACTTTTAGATATATGCATGTAAAGAGGTTACCTTTGTAAGGCCGTTCCATCGCTCCTCGAATGCTTTCGGGGGGAGGAAAGTCCGGACAGTGCAGAGCACCGCGCTTCCTAACAGGAAGAACTCCGATTTACTTCGGGGTCTAGATAGTGCCACAGAGACAATACCGCTCCGAACTCGTTTTGGGGCAAGGGTGAAAAGAGTGGGGTAAGAGCCCACAGCTTCGGTGGGTGACCATCGGGGGAGGTAAACCTCGCGGATTGAAAGACCATGTAAACCCAGGCTTGAAGGCTGCTCGCCTAATCTGGGAGGGTAGGTCGATTGACCAGTTTGGTGACGAATTGGCTAGATAAATGATGGAAGTCCCGCATATGTGGGATACAGAATCCGGCTTACAGGCAATTTTTAACCATCCGCTCAACGGCGGATGGTTTTTAAACTCAATTGCAATTCCTTCGTTTAAGATATATGCGAGGCCTGATTTTTATATTGTTATTCTTATTCTCTTCCGGGGTTTTTTCCCAGAACGACATAGCCAAGCTCGTTACCATGGATGAGTTTGTGGTAAGCGCCGGCCTCGAAGATTTTAATGCAGAAGATTTTATTGATCAGGTAATTAACGATACAACTTTCTACCAGGCCTTTCTCAATTTGAAGTATTATCCGCATAGAGTGAATAGCGAGATACAGGTGTTTCACAAGAATGAATCACAAAAAGGAAAAATGTACCGAGAAGCAGTTCAGCGAAGAAATCTGGACAATGAAATGTGGATTGATGTACAGTATGAAAAAACAAACGGCCGGATCAAAAAGCGAAATGGGGAGTGGAAATACTTAACTGCAGAAATGTACGACGATGTGTTCTTTCCGAACGAAAGAGAGAAAGTGGATAATAAAATAAGAACGAAAGAGCAGGAGCTAGTCGGTGGATCAAAACTCGAAAAACACAAAGCACAGCTGAAGAAAATGCTCTTTAATCCAGGCCAGGAAATTGATAATGTTCCCTTTATCGGTGACAAGCTGGCTATTTTTGATGCGGAGATGGTTCCGTATTACGATTATTCAATTTTCACGTATAATTGGAAGGATAGCATACCCACCATTGCCTTCTCGCAATATGTTAAAAAAGGGGAAGAAGACGAGGTCGTTATTCGCGATATGACCTCTTATTTCCATAAAGACACGCGAGATGTAATAGCCAGAGAATACAGATTGGCGCATAATACTATTTTCTTTGACTTTGATATTTCTATCAAGGTAGAAAACAGGCTGGTTGAAGGCGAAATCGTACCCGTAAAAATAGACTATGATGGGGCCTGGGATATTCCGTTTAAGAAACCGGAAATAATCAGGTTCTACCTGGAGTGCTTTGACTATGTAATTTACTAGTCAATCTTTTTCCATTTGTATACTTCACCTGAATTATTGTAAAAGACCAATTGGCTACCTTTTCTTTCATATTGGTAGTTTTCCATATTCAGTCCGGCTCCTATATCTTCATTGATATTCATATCAGGACAGGCTTTCAATGTGCCGGCTAAGTTTCCAAAATGAATCATTTCTCCCTGCGTATAAAACGTACCGGCAAAAGAATTGAAGTTATCAGAATACATCATTGATTCATTTATGGGATTAAGCTCCATAATGGCACCTTTAGGCATTTTTAAATTCGGAACTTCTTGTCCTCCGTATTCTACCAATCCCCAAATATCGTGGAGGGATAGGTTGGGAACATACCTTCCGCATCCTGCAAAATCTGTAAAAGAAGTGTCATCTCCACCTTTGAAGGATATTAAAACGGTATGTGAAAACTCTTGTCCCGACATGGTGTCTGTGCACTTTTCTTTGCGCAGTTTAATGAGTATCTCAATAGATTCAGTTTTAATTCGATATCTTTTGATAGGGGCATCTTGCGCAAGATCCGGCTCAACAGGTGGGAAACTATACTCCATTTCTGGGGTTGAAAACTGAAATCCTTTTTCAAAATCCATGTTGAGAGACCAGAACGGCTCATTTCCAACGGCGTAGAAATCTATTCCTTTGTTGTATTTTTTCTTAAAAAAATCCAGACTTACTTCTTCTTGATAGGGTTTTTCACTTTTACTGCCAGTGGTATCCTTGCTGAGAAGTTCTGAGTTGGAATTTTCATTTTCGTTGCGGAAATCCGTGCACGAACACCATCCGAGAATGGCTAAATAGATAATAAGGTGGGTGAATATTTTCATGTCGATTCAATCTAGATCAATACTCTGTCTTCTTTGCTATTTTTGGAGCGCTAAAACGAACCTATGTCTGATAAAGAAGTTTATTACAAAGATTATTTACAACTAGACAAGATACTAAACGCCCAAGATCTGGAAAGTGACAAAATAGGGGTAGATGCACATGACGAAATGCTTTTCATTGTTACGCACCAGGCATATGAGTTGTGGTTTAAGCAAGTTTTGTACGAGTTGAATAGCATTACTGATTTACTTTCTTCACCAAAAGTAGACGATAATGACCCGGTATTGCAGGTAGTTGTTCACCGATCTCAACGCATCAATACCATACTCAGATTACTGGTAGATCAGATAAATATCATGGAAACCATGTCTTCTATGGATTTTCTCGACTTCCGCGATTTATTGAGGCCTGCCAGCGGATTTCAGAGTATTCAATGGAAAGAGCTGGAAGCACTCTTAGGCTTAAAATACGAAGATCGCCATGGCAAACAGTATTACGTATCAGCACTGAGGCCCGATGATACAAAAGAAGTTAAGGATGCCGAAACGAAGCCAACACTTTTAGATTTACTGAACACCTGGCTTGAACGCATGCCCTTTTTCGATAAAGGCTGGCCCGAGGCAATCGCTACGCCAATAGATGATCATCCTTTCTGGGAGAATTACAGATCTGTATTCGCTTCCAAGCTTATTGATATTGAATCTGGAAATATGGATTTGTTTGATAAAATACTTTTTGGGAAAAACGAGAATAAGAAAAGAAGATTATCTGCAAAGGCTTGTAGATCAGCGCTTTTTATCATGCTATACAGCGGTTATCCCTTGCTTCAACTGCCTTATCAATTACTGGAATCTTTATTAGAAACAGATGAGCTAATGGCTACCTGGAGAACGAGGCATATGAATATGGTTTTTAGGATGATAGGCTCTAGAGTTGGTACAGGAAACTCCAGTGGAAGGGGCTATCTAAAGGCAGCGCTGGATAAACACTACATATTTAACGAATTGGCAGAATTAAATGGATTACTCGTTCAGAGAAATGCGCTCCCCGATTTACCAAAAGCTATTGAAGTTCAGCTAGGATTTGGCGGTTCACAATAAGTTCAAAGTCAATTTTCTTCCCTATTTCGGCAGCTGAAAAAACCTGGATAATTAAGTCTCCTGTTTTATCAACTCTGCCCGACCAATCTTTGTATTCCATTCTGGAGCTAGATTGGTTGGCAAATGTAAAGAATACTTGTTCTGAGGTATTTTTAAGTGAAACACTGATAAATTCATCTTCCCTTACATTGATGCGATAGTTTACAGATTTTCTTTTTTCTACTTCATCTTGAATCTCCGCATGATCAGCTAAAATTCTTTGNTTATGGCCGCCAGCCTTCTCAATTTCGGAATAGCGCTTAGCTATAGCCTTCGTTTTTCTCATCAAGTCAGGATCTAAAGGAACGACATAAGGTTCAATGGCTTTCCAGCTTCCCTGTTCGTTGAAGGCAGCTGCATAGGGTTTATTGTTAGCGTAGGCAATGACCCAGTCGCCTTCTGAATTATACTCGTGGTGTGAGAAAGTAAGCCTGCCTTTATCGTAATATAGCGTATTCGTAATTTGCCGATCGCCTTCTAAAACTGCTCGTTTAAGCTCGTTGTTGGTATTGAATTCAAGAACCACTTTAGGTATCTCAGTGTCAATATTCAGAAAAAGTTGGTAGGTGCTGTCGGGATGCAGAGAATTATTGATCTGATCCACTGCTGCGTCTATCCAGATTTTCGTAGGCATCAGACTGTCTACTTGCTGATAATTATTAGCGCGTAAATGAGAAGAGTCTGCTTCACCACATCCCGAAGTAATGAAGAGTGCAATACTTAAAGTAATATTACTTAGCTGCTTCCGGAAATTGAGTGAAGTAGTCATCTATCAACAATAATGGAAGTCAAGATACTTACAATTAAGTACAATGTAAAACAGGAATCATGCTGGATTGAATTCAAAAATCTATATACCAGCAGGTTAAGTCAGTATTTTTTTCCATGGCTCTCCAAATATGGTGAGTGGATCCGGGCTATTCTGTAGAAATTTATCAGATTCAGACTTTAGGCATACGCCGGGATAATCGCCGCGATAACCACCTATATCTTTTATTACCTGGAAATGGAGATGTGGTGGCCAATCTACATTTTCGCTCGGTTCTCCCAGAAAACCAATTGTCTCTTTTCTTTGAATTACCTGACCTTCTTTCAAAAGGGTAAGCGATTTTTCGGATAAGTGTCCATACAGGGTATAAAACACTTCATTCCCAAAATAATGTTTGAGAATAATCGTAGGACCGTAATCTCCAGAATTGTTGTTATTACCAAAGCTGTGTATAATACCCGGTAGAGGAGCTTGAACGGGTGTTCCAGCGTCTATCCAAAAGTCCATGCCCAGGTGGATTGATCGATGCTTTGACTCACCTGCGAATACATCGCTTTTTTCGTAAATTTTCCTATTCTCGTTATAGCCGCCAAAGGCTCCTTTTGCCTTGTTTTCTTGCAAAGTGCCATTAATGAATTCAGAGAATTTCTCAACAGATTTAAAAATTTTTGGAGAAATCGCAGGGTTATCTTTTGATAGGTCTAGCTTAACCCAGTCTCCTTTTTTAAATTTTCCCTGAATGGGAAAAGACATCTTTGCCCGATAGTCATCTTCAAAAATATGAAAAGCCTTATTGCTCATTTACTTCAAAAGTGATATTTAGTTCTTTCTTTTTTTCTGGAAAGTTTCCTTCTACAAAAATACGTCGACGCTGATTTCCTGTTGAGCCAGATGGTATTACTCTGATACGTATATACCCGGTTTCTGTTTGCCGGTGAAATGCTGTGATTTCCACTTCCGGGCTCCCGGAGTAAACCGTATCAATTTTGCATGCTTCGTTCGCCGTGAAATTAAACTCATAATTCAGCGTATCACCACTAGATGTAGCTCCTAAATTGGCAATCTCCGTATTAAAATTGAGTACAACCAAATTAGAATCTGCGGCAGATTGCTGAACTGAAACGATTTCTATTTTTCTCTCCAGGGCCGCCCCGATGCTATAAATGGCATTGCTTTCATTGGGGTTATCGCTTATTACTTTATTGGCCACATATTCTCCAAAAGGAATTCTGTTAACTTTTAAGTACCCGCCGTTTTCGGACTTATTTTCCAGATAGGGTTGAAATTCTCCTCCCTTGTACTCACTCAGGTAATTTAAAAGTGAAGAAATTCTCCTGGAAGTTAAATTGACATTGTAATCTGATTCGGCCAAGGGGCTTGCAAATCCTCGCACAGTGAGCTCAACGCGTGATCCTTTTTCCAATTCAGCCATTAATAGGGACGTAAACAGCTCCAGGTCAGTAATTCCACGATCCACTTTTTCAATAAAGAACTGATCGATTTTATCTTCTGCCAGATCGCTTCTATTCTCGTTTAGACCTTTACTGTATTCTTTTTCGTACTCAGGAATTAAATCAATGTAATTATAATACGTATCAATATAATTTTGATTTGTAGATGTCTTTCTCGTTCGAGGATCAGGCTCATCATTATGGAAAAAGAGCGTAACGGGAAGGTATTTATTCAGATCTTCCAATGATGCAATTAGTGGTTCTTCGGTATCTCTTTCTTCCTCAAAGAAAAAGAGATCGTTGCAACAGCCCATCGAATTAGATTCACCTGAGATGACCCTGTTAGACGTAAGCGAACCTTTTAATGCAGGTTCTGAAAAGGAATAATAAAGGTCGTTAAACCGGCTATTGAACGGAGGTTTTAAATTGCCTGGAATACCAAACTCATTTCCATTATACACAGCTGAAAAAATATCATACCCACCCATACCGTAATGCCAGTCAGAAGCAAAGTACAATTCTTCTGCAGCAAACCTGAAAAAAGGCGTTATCTCACTTCCCGGAGTGTTAACTAAGCGGCCCGCGTTAAAGCAGTCTGAAGGGTTGTCGATGAAAAAATACCAAATATCTTCACGCCCTTCACCGCCTTCCATATTCGAAGAAAAGAAGAGAACTTTTTTCCCGTCTACTTTTCCAAAGGCAGGGTGAGAGTACCAGGAAGAGTCATTAGGCTCTGTAGGAATTCGAGTAATTACGGATTCTCCTTTCGATAGAACAATCTGGTTTCCGCGGTCTGTAACTATAACAGTAGCTGAATAAATGCTGTCTTCAGAGGAAGCAAAGCAAATGGCCCCGTCCATTTTGCCGGGAACTTCCAGTAATTTGGAAAAGGAAGGACTGGAAATGTATAATTCGGGTTCGTAATTTTCAGAAATCAGTCTTCCGTTCTCATCGTATTCTCCTCTTAAAGAAGTAAAGAGTAATCGTCCGTCTTTATAAAACTTACCATCAAACTCACTAGAAGGGGTGCTGACAACTCCATCAATAGGATTTAAAACAGGGCTTTCATTTTCATCGTTCAACCAAAGTTCTGCAAAATCGCAAGAGCGCATTTCTTGAACCGCCTTTTGATAATAATAGGAGTTTGGATTTTGCTCAAATTGATCTCTTACTCTTCTAAACGTTTGCTTGGCCTTTTGGTAGTTTCCGGATTGTTTTTGCATCATGGCCAGCCAAAATCCGCTGAGTGGATAAATGCTTCCCTGTTCTTTGCGATAAACCTTGTAATAATAATATGCTGCTTTGGAGTAGTAATGGTTTTTTCTAAGTGCTTCTGCATACTTAAATTGGACTTCAGCCTTGGAACTATCTGCATCCATGGCGTTTTGATAATACCTTAAGGCACCAACCGGATCATGATCGTCAATAGCTCTGTCGCCAAGAACGATCCAGTCCTGAAGGCGCTGACCAAAAGTCAAAACGCATAGAAAGAGACTTAATCCAAGTAAAGCGCTTTTAATCATAGGTACACAGGGCAGAATTTATGCCGAAAGTTGTTAGAATTCTGCTTTCTTCCAAACAGATATTGCAGGGAAAACTCAAATCCGCCCTGGTTTCTGCTAGCCGATTCCAAATCGCTTAGATTAATGTCATAGCTCGCGGCAAAACGCCATTCATCTATCTCAAATCCGAGCATGGCTATTCCGCTGTCACCAAATCTTCCGTAATACCCTAGAAATACCGATCGGTAAAGGCTGCGCTCATTCAATAAAATATATCTGACTGCCGACCCAACAATAAATTCATTGTAGGTTTTTTGATCCATAAACCTGAGTGAAGGCATCAAATCAAATTCTTCCGTCACCTTCCACTCTGCATTGGCATATACCGAAAATCGCAAGGGCAGCCTAATTCCTGTATCATTAAAAAAGGATTGCTTCGGCGAAGAGAGATTATGCGTTGAAAAACCAATGGTCAGCATTTTTCGCTCTTCGGGTCTAAAATTATAAAGTGCTCCCGCATTGAGGTTAAAGAACCACCTGGAATTTCTGGCTAAATTTTCTCCTGTTGGAAGGTTGGGATCGTAAACTACACCATTGTACTGGTTGTTGAACTGCAGAGCAGATTGGTCAATGTTAATCTGGGTAAGCCCGATCTGAAGTCCTCCCTGAAAGCTATGCGCATTATTATTCAGATCGTATCGGTAAGATCCTCCCAAAAGAAAGTTAAACGTGTTGAATCTTGAATCGCCGGCGCGGTCATTTGAGATTAATAAACCCAGACCCACTTCTTCCGGAACGAAATCAAAGCGCCCATCTCCCATGATGGCGAATGTATTATAGGGCTGAGAAACTTCACGCCATTGTGTTTTCTGATTGGCGTTTAAACGATACTTTGCATCTACATTCCCAATTTCTGCAGGACTTAAGTATTGCGGGGAGAAGAAAAACTGAGAAAAATGTATGTCCTGCGATTGACCGCTTAAATACAGAGAGCATATTAGAAGAAAAAGTAAAGGTCTTTTCATCTAATCAGTGTTACATTACCCTTCGCAAAATATTCCTGTCCATCCCCACATACCACTTCCAGCTGATAGACAAAGACTGCCGGGTTTGCCAATTCACCCTTATAAGTTCCATCCCAGCCGCGGTTTTGCTCGCTCGTTTCAAACACTTTTTCACCCCATCTGTTAAAAACCGAAAACTTCAGATCTGTAATGTTATTCCCACGCACGAAAAGTTCATCGTTTTCACCATCGCCATTGGGAGTAAAAGCATTGGGAACAAAAATAGTTGGCTCACCACATACAGACTCAAAAACGAAGATTGTAACAGTATCAGATTTTGAGCAGAAGCCATCATCTCCTAAATCAGTTATTGTAACTATATAGCTTATGGTAGATGGCGGAGTACTTATGGGGGAAGTACCGAAATTCGTATTCAGGAAGTCTGGTGGTTCCCATTGATATACATAATCATCAATGGCTGGAATGACCTGCAATTCACTGCTCGTTCCGGGATTAATATTTTGAGGATTAGCCGTGGCATTTATGTCTAGATTACCCAGTTCTGACACGAAAACGGTCGACGAATTTTCTACCACACAACCCTGCGAGGTAGAACTGGTAACTGAAAATGTTGTAGGCTCAGTTACGATGGCTTGGATGATATCTGTTCCCTGTCCAGAGAGAATCAATTCTTTGGGTTCCCATTCATGGGTCAAATCATTACCAGGAAAATCATTACTAACAACGATCGTGGCTGTATCTCCTGCACATATATATTGGTCGGAAGTAATAGATGTTCCGGCAACTAGCTGGCTTACAGCTACACTGTCAATTAAAGCACATTCGTTGTTTTCTGCAAGTACGTAGTAGTAGGTAACACTAGATGGATTAACCGTAATAAGGCTGTCTCCTCCCGGATTCAGAATATCCGTGAAACCAGGATCTGAAGACCATATAAATGACTCCGCTGTTCCAAAACTATTGGCCTCGATATCTATGGGTGTATTCTCACAGGTTAAGGTGTCCGGGCTAGCTTCCAGGGCAATGCTGTAGTTGGCGAGAGTTACTTTAGGGCCAACTTCGCAGCCAAATTCCGTTGTAGCTACAGCAGCAAAGTTAGTTGGCGGACCAATGCTTAGTGTAGCTGTGGGCGTTCCCTGCCCTTCAATAATAAGATCTTGGGGTACCCAAATAATATCGACAATTTCATAGCCATTCGTTATCTCTACTGATATTTCAACTTCAGGCATATTGCATAGGGTGGTGTCGGGAATGCTTAGTTCGGCCACTGGCATAGGAGCCAGTAAAATTTCTTGTGTTGCTTCGCACGAACCGTTAGAAGCGAGCAGGTAGATGGTTGTTAATTGTCCGTCCGTATACACATAGCTAGAGTCAGTAGGCCCTTCTAAAATGATATTATTAAATTCAGGATCTGTGCTCCACTGAAAAAAGTTTGCCGTTCCGGCGGTTTCAGCTATTATAGTGAGTGAATCTTCAAAGCACTCTACAACTGAGCTCGGGACTTCGAGAAAGAAGGGGGGAAATACTTCAACATCTATGGTGACAGTGTCCGCGAGATTGCAGGCTTCAGGATCAGACACAATAAGTGTTACTTCATATGTGCCGGGTTCTGAGTATTCGTAGGCTGGATTTTCGTCAGAACTTTCACCTCCATCACCAAAGAACCATTGGTAGCTTGCCGATGTCTCTGAAGTTATTTCGCTGGTATTATTAAATGTTGTGGGTAGGGGTAAACAGACTTCTTCAGATTCAAAATCGGCAATGACCAGAGGAAGGTCAAAGTCTATTTTAGCTACACCCAGATTGCAATTATTGCTGTTGTTGGTAGGTGAATGAGCATCGGCTGGAAAAATCGGGAAATCGTCGTTACTCCCGCAACCTGCACAAACCGCCTGATAGATCTTTCCAGCTCGATCAAACCGGCTTGTTCCGCCATCTACATGTTCCGCACTCGTACTTCCGCCATAGAACGAGCCGAAGGTAATATCGCTGGCATCCCCTTCTAAAACCATAAAATAGAAATCGCTACCATCAGTCGTAGATTGAAGGGCATCGTCGGTTACATCTAGTCCGCTTGTGCTACCCTGAGAATTTACTGTGCCTCCCCATCCCGACAAATAAATACGGTTGCAGATGTCAACTGAAAAAGCAGTAGGAGAAAGGTTGGGAACGTTATTACCTGTACCAAAAACTGTAGACCAGATAACCGATTCCAGAGTGGGGTTGAAATTTGCCAATAACATGCCACTATTTGAAGTTCCGTAATCTGCATTGATGATGAACTGACTTCCGGAAGCTTCAGTCTGTCCATAGATATGTGGGTTGCCTTCAATATCTCGTTCAATAAAGTAAACCTGATCGTAGGCATCAGAACCATAATAGCTCATCTGGTTCGTGTTGCTGAAGTCTGTAGTGAAATTTACGATCATTCCATCTGCTTGTCCACCACCAAAATTCTCCTGAACTACTCCCGCTGTGGTGGGTAAGTCGTTTGAACTAGATCCACCACCAGCCATGATTGTACCGTCTTCAAAGAAGTTTATAGAGTAGAAAGCATCGTCGCCCGCACTTCCGAAATAAGATGAATGAAGCAATTCACTCATAGTGGGATCAAACCGGAAAATAACAGCTTCCTGGCCACCTGCATAATCCTCCTGAAAAGCTCCCCCTGTTACAGGAAAATCATCTGAGAAAGTACAGCTTCCCACCAAAACGTTTCCATTGCTATCTAACTCTATCTCCCCTCGAACTTCGTCGGCGTAATTGTATTTTAAGTTCGTACTCGTATTTGTTCCGTCATTTTCACTTCCGCCCACGTAGGTACTACCTACTAGCTGGTCTCCTTCCGAGCTCAAACGCGCAACTATCATATCACAACCATTTGTGAACGTAACTCCTATTCCTGTCAGCGGCAAGGATGTACCACCAAGAAAACCTTGCTGAAAAGCATCTTCAGTAATAGGAAAGTCATCAGAGCCGGTTGTTCCGAAGACATATAAATTTCCTTCATCGTCCGTAATTAAGCTATGTGGTAATTCATCTTCGCTACCCCCTAAGTACGTGCTGTAAATCAACCCTGTTCCATCCAGATTGAATTTCGTTAGAGCGATATCTGTTCCGGGGAGTCCTGCGCCCGATCCGCCTGCCCAGGTTGTTTGAAAAGCTCCAAGAGTTACCGGGTAACCTGTGCCAAATGCAGTAGACCCGGAATAAAGGTGACCTTCGTCATCATATGTAGCCGTATATCCAAAATTGTCAGATGTGGAACCACTGTAGGTACTAAAGATTAATTCCGGGTCTATAATGAGTGGCTCATTTTTATTATAGGCGCCTACCTTATATTGGAGTATGCCATTTTTTAATGAATACGAACACACCACCTTTTGCATCTCCCCATCAATATATTGATAAGCAAAAGGTTCTTTTT
>JGI12048J13642_10128206_pt1 | contig 15560 bp, 12 predicted proteins | sample ElkSlonscriptome_16_FD_13642 | JGI IMG/M metagenome (IMG submission 13642)
GCGGAGGTTGTCCCAGTGCCGTTCCAGGCTGGCGGCCAATTCGGTTTTGCTGGCCCTGCCCGCCGCCGGTTGTCCCAGCACCACGATGTCGAGCGCCGGCAGCTGCGAGCGGTTACGCCGGAAGCTCTCCCGGCCAGCGCGCCGCACGCGATTGCGGGTGACGGCAAGTGGCAGTTTTTTCTTGGGCAGCGCGAAGCCGATACGCGCCGATGGGTGGGTGGATTGCCGGTACAACACCGTGAAATACCGGTCGCCGGAGCGCCGGGCGTTCCCAAACACGGACTGGAAATGAGCAGGCTGGGTTAGCCGGCTACTGCGCGGAAAAGCAAAGGATTGCAGCGCCGGCACAACGCTCGCCGGAGCATCGATCAGTGAGACAGGCGGGCGCGCTTTTTGAGACGCCTGCGTTTCAAAATCTGGCGGCCACCCTTGGTTGCCATGCGTGCTCTGAAACCATGAGTGCGAGCACGCTTGATGCGGCTGGGTTGATAGGTACGTTTCATCAGAAAAACAACGAGATAGGCCGGGGAAAAGAGCGCGAAGGTTACGCGGCGGTTCGGGCCATGTCAATACTCCGTCAGGGCTGTGGATAACTTTAACGGACCGGTATATGCTCACTCGTCCGCTGTTGCTCAGCACATAACAATAACGCTGTAGAGTTCTGGATCACCCCACGTGCAGACCCCCCTCTGGAATCAATGTATACAAGCTCTGCAGGACGACCTGAGCGAACAGCAAATCAATACCTGGATCCGCCCGCTGCAGCCGGTTGAGGAAGCCGACGGGCTGCGGCTGCTGGCACCGAACCGCTTTGTGGTTGACTGGGTCAACACGCACTGCCGCGAGCGCATCGACGAAGTCATCACCCGCTCCACTGACTGGTCCGGCGATTCACTGCGCATTGAGGTCGGCCAGCAGGAAGCCGCCGCCGCCCGTAACGGTGGAGGTCAGCCGGCCGGGGTGTCCGGCGGCGAACCGGCAGCCAGAATTCCCGGCGGCCCGCTCAACCCGAACTACACCTTCCGGAACTATGTCGAGGGTAAAAGCAACCAGTTGGCGCGGGCCGCGGCCTTGCAGGTAGGCCAGAACCCGGGCTGCGCCTACAACCCTCTGTTTATCGCCGGGGGCGTGGGGCTGGGCAAGACCCATCTGATGCACAGTATCGGCAACATGATCTGCGAGCTGCGGCCGGGAGCACGCATCGCCTACGTTCATTCCGAAAAATTCGTTGGCGACATGGTCAAGGCCCTGCAGCACAATCGCATTGCCGACTTCAAAAAGACCTATCGCTCACTGGACGCCCTGTTGATCGACGATATCCAGTTTTTTGCAGGCAAACAGCAGTCACAGGAAGAATTCTTTCATACTTTCAACGCGTTACTGGAAGGTGAGCGGCAGGTTGTTATGACCTGCGATCGCTATCCCAACGAGGTAAACGGGTTGCAGGAACGCCTCAAATCGCGTTTCGGGTGGGGGCTCACGGTGGCCATCGAGCCGCCGGAAGTCGAGACCAGTGCGGCAATTCTGATGACCAAGGCAGCGGCGGCCCGTGTCGATCTGCCCGAAGACGTGGCGTTTTTTATCGCTCAGAACCTGCGCTCCAACGTACGCGACCTCGAAGGTGCGCTGCATCGCGTTATGGCCAACGCGAAGTTCACCGGTCAACCGATCACCGTGCAGTTCGCGAAAGACGCGTTGCGCGACCTGCTCGCCGTGCGGGAAAAGCTGGTGACCATTGAGAACATCCAGAAAACCGTGGCCGGTTACTTCAAAATCAGGCTCAGCGATCTGCTGTCGCGCAGCCGCAGCCGGTCCATTACTCGTCCGCGGCAAATTGCGATGAGCCTGGCAAAAGAGCTGACGAGCCACAGTTTGCCGGAAATTGGCGAAGCCTTTGGAGGCCGGGATCACACGACGGTGCTGCATGCGTGCCGCAAGGTTCGCGAGCTTCGCGAAGCTGAGAACCGGTTGCGGGAAGACTATCAGAATCTGCTACGCACACTGTCGGCCTGAGAGAGGCGGTGGCTCCGCCGCTTTCGCAAGGTTGAAAGACTGTGGTAACAATCTGTGTGCGGTACTTTAATAACTTGTGCGTAACCGTAGCGAGGTCGTTTGTCCACTTTTCGTGCACAGGGTTTACACTGCCTGAAGGCAGCTTATGCACTCATGTGTAATTTTATAAGCCTATGAATATAAAGAGATTTAAGTGGTTTTACACGGCTTGAAGCGTCCCTAAATACAGCTACAGACAGTACTTGGTATAAACCTTTTTTTATTTAAACGCAGGTAGATTAATGAAACTCAGCACGTCACGCGAATCCTTGCTTAAACCCCTGCAAGCGGTTATCGGCGTGGTCGAGCGTCGCCAGACCATGCCGGTGTTAGCCAATGTGTTGCTCGAAGTTCGAGGCGGCCGGTTGGCCATCACCGCAACCGATCTGGAAGTCGAACTGGCCGCCAGCGGCCCGGTTGACGAGATCAAGGCGGACGGCGATATCACCGTGCCCGGTCGTAAATTGCTGGATATTTGCCGGGCACTACCTGACCAGGCCCGGGTCAGCATTAACTTGAAGGGGGATCGTCTCAGCGTGCAGTCGGGCCGCAGTAAGTTTGTGCTGGCAACGCTGCCGGCGGCCGAGTTTCCGTTAATTGATGATCCGTCGATGGACCGGCAGTTTTCACTGACGCAGGCTGACCTGAGCAGGCTGCTCGACAAAACACATTTTTCGATGGCGCAGCAGGACGTGCGCTATTACCTGAACGGCCTGCTGCTGGAATCCGGTGGCGGGCAGCTGCGCGCCGTGGCGACCGACGGTCACCGGCTGGCGTTGTGCGATGTCGAACTGCCGGCTGCCGACGGGGCCAAGACCCAGGTCATTGTGCCACGCAAGGGGGTGATGGAGCTGCAGCGGTTGCTGGATGGCGAGGCCGAAGTCACAGTGGCCCTGAGCAATAATCACATGCGGGTGCTGGTGGGCGACATTCGGTTTACGTCGAAACTGATAGACGGGCGTTTTCCCGACTACGATCGAGTGATTCCCAAGGTGGGCAGCAATATCCTCACGGCCAATCGCGAGGATTTGCGGCACGCATTGCAGCGGGCGGCGATTCTGTCCAACGAGAAATACCGCGGGGTTCGTCTGGAGTTCGGGGCGGATCTGATCAAGATTCAGGCGAATAACCCGGATCAGGAAGAGGCCGAAGACGAGATTGAGGTGGATTACTCGGGTTCGGCCATGGAAGTGGGATTTAACGTGAACTACCTGCTTGATGCGATTGGCGCCGTGGAAGACGAGACGGTGGAATTTGGGCTGGTAGACCCCAACAGCAGCTGCGTGGTGCGCGCCCCGTCGGATGCCGATACGCTCTATGTCGTTATGCCGATGCGCCTTTAGCGGCTTTGTGCCGCGGCGCAAGTGACCTTTAGTGGCACTTTCGCAGTTTCGCGCCACGGGCTTTCGCTGCCTGGAAGCGACAGAGTTTGAGCCCCACCCCCGTTTGACTTGCCTGTCGGGCGCCAATGCCAGTGGCAAAACCAGCGTGCTGGAAGCGATATTCTACCTGGGCCGCGGACGGTCCTTCAGAGCCGGTTCTAACCGTGAACTGCTGCAGGAAGGTGCTGAGCAGTTTGCTTTGTTCGGTCGGATCGACGCCGGGGCGGACACTCACCGCGCGGGTGTTGAAGTCGAACCCGGGCAACGCAGAGTCCGTGTCGACGGCGAGAACGCCGCTGCAGCCGATCTGGCGCGGGTACTGCCGGTGCAGGCAATCGACCCGGAAATCCACAATCTGGTGCAGGGGGGGCCGGAGTTTCGCCGGCGGTTTCTCGATTGGGGTGTGTTTCACGTGAAACACGAATTTCTCGGTGTTTGGCAGCGTTATCAGACCGCACTCAAGCAACGCAACGCGGCTTTACGGCAGGGCTTTACTGCCCGATCCATTCGCAGTTTTGAAGAAGAAGTGATCACCGCGGGCGAGCACGTGGCTCGTCTCAGAGCGGATTATTTTTCCGATTATATGCAGTTTTTATCGCCTATAGTTGATGATTTCCTCCCATTTGCGGTTAAATGTAGTTATCTTCGGGGTTGGCCGGAAGGCGCCTCGCTGCTCGAAGCCCTTGAACAAACCTGGGATGGTGATCAGGCCAGAGGCACCACCCATCGGGGTCCACATCGCGCCGAGCTTAAACTGGAGGTGCAATCCCGCCGGGCTCGTTACCGGGTGTCGCGGGGGCAGCAAAAGCTGTTGGCCGCGGCCATGATTATTGCTCAGGTCAGGCAACTGGCGGCCGCCATGTCCGGGAACCTGGTTTTGCTGGTGGACGACCCTTCTGCCGAGCTCGATCCGGACAACCGCAGGCGGCTGTTTGCGCTGCTTGCCGACGTGCCCGCTCAGCTCTTTGTCGCAGCTCTGGATCCCGCCGATTTACCTGTTGGTGACGACTGTCTGCGCCTGGATATAGAGCATGGGAGGCTGGCTACTCTGGTATAATGGCGCGTTACTTTGCGGGGCACTTTCATGGCCGACGACCAGCAATACGATTCGAGTAATATCAAGGTCTTAAAAGGCCTTGAAGCCGTTCGTAAACGGCCGGGTATGTACATCGGCGACACCGATGACGGCACCGGATTGCATCATATGGTGTTCGAGGTCGTCGATAACTCCATCGACGAAGCGCTGGCCGGTCACTGCAGCGAAATCAACGTCATCATTCACGCCGATGCTTCAGTCAGCGTCAGCGACAACGGCCGCGGCATTCCGGTCGATACCCATTCCGAGGAAGGCCGCTCAGCGGCTGAAGTCATCATGACTGTGTTGCACGCAGGCGGCAAGTTTGATGACAACTCTTACAAAGTGTCGGGCGGTTTGCACGGTGTCGGCGTTTCCGTGGTCAATGCGCTGTCGTCGCGTCTCGACATGCAGATCAAGCGCGGTGGCTACCTTTACGAGCAAAGCTACCATAACGGCGAGCCTGTTACCGCAATGCAACAAGGCGCTGAAACCGAAGTCACCGGGACGTCGATTCGCTTCTGGCCGAGCGAGGCCGTCTTCACCAACATCGAATTTCATTACGATATCCTGGCGAGCCGGTTGCGTGAATTGTCGTTTCTGAATTCCGGCGTGCGCATCAATCTTCAAGATGAGCGTGACGGCAAGCAGGACCGTTTCGAATTCGAAGGCGGCATCCGGGCGTTTGTCGAGCACCTCAACCGCAACAAGACGCCGCTGCACGCTAACGTCATTTATTTCACCGGCGAAGCCGACGGTATTGCCGTCGAGGCCGCGCTCCAGTGGAACGATGGCTACCAGGAAAACATGTTCTGCTTCACCAACAACATTCCGCAGCGTGACGGCGGCACCCACCTGGCCGGATTTCGTTCTGCGTTAACCCGCACGCTCAACGCCTACATCGATCGCGAAGTGAATAGCCGCAAAGAAAAACTGACCACCAGTGGTGATGACGCGCGCGAGGGCATGACCGCGGTGCTATCAGTCAAAGTGCCTGACCCCAAGTTTTCGTCCCAAACCAAGGAAAAACTGGTGTCCAGCGAAGTCAAGGGCGTGGTTGAAACTTTTATGGCGGCGCAGCTCGATACCTTTTTGCTCGAGCATCCGCAGGACGCCAAAGCCATCGCGTCTAAAATTATCGACGCTTCCCGCGCGCGGGAAGCGGCGCGCAAGGCGCGCGAGATGACCCGCCGCAAGGGGGCGCTCGACATCGCCGGCCTGCCGGGCAAGCTGGCTGACTGTCAGGAAAAAGACCCGGCGCTGTCCGAACTGTTTATCGTTGAGGGCGATTCCGCGGGCGGGTCGGCCAAACAGGGTCGCGACCGCCGCACGCAGGCGGTGTTGCCGCTGAAAGGCAAGATTCTCAACGTCGAAAAAGCGCGATTCGACAAGATGCTGTCTTCGCAGGAGGTCGGTACCCTCATCACCGCGCTGGGCTGCGGTATCGGCCGCGACGATTTCAATATCGACAAGCTGCGTTACCACCGCATCATTATCATGACCGATGCTGACGTCGACGGTTCGCATATTCGCACCCTGCTCCTGACCTTCTTTTACCGGCAGATGCCCGAGCTGATCGAACGCGGCTATGTGTACATCGCGCAACCGCCACTGTACAAGGTGAAAAAAGGCAAACAGGAACGCTACGTTAAAGACGACAACGAGCTGAACGCTTATCTTCTGAGCCAGGCGCTCGAAAACGCCCGGCTTTTCCCGTCACCGGATGCACCTCCGGTAACCGGCACCGGGCTCGAAGCGCTGGCGCAGCAGCATCTGAGCGTCACCCACATTATTGACCGACTCGAAACTCGCTATGACCGCACGGTGCTCGAGCAACTGCTGAACATGCCTCGCCTTACGCCGGAAATGCAGACCGATGCCGCTGCGTTGAGCGAGTGGGCCGAGATGCTGCAGGGCGCTTTGCGCGCGACACTGGGCGACGACGGCGCCACCTGGGCGGTGAGCCTGCAGGTAGACGAATCCGCGCAGCCGGCCATTTTGCTGCACAAGGGCCTGCACGGCGTGCTGAACACCAGCGAGCTGCCGCTGAGCTTTTTCAACTCGCCGGAATACCGGCAGATTGCCGATCTGGGTGAGCAGCTTACCGGCTTTATCGAACCCGGCGCCTACATCGAGCGTGGCGAGCAGCGCCTCGAGATCGACTCGTTACGCGCCGCCGTCGAGTGGCTGATGACGCAGGCCCGCAAGGGGCAGAATATTCAGCGTTACAAAGGCCTCGGCGAAATGAACCCGAACCAGCTCTGGGAGACCACGATCAACCCGGAGAGTCGGCGCCTGATGCAGGTGCGCATCGAGGACGCGGTCGGCTCCGACGAGGTGTTCACCACACTGATGGGCGACCATGTCGAACCGCGACGCGATTTCATCGAGCGCAACGCGCTGACGGTAGAAAACCTGGATGTTTGAGTATAGACGGGTGATCTATTATTGCCCTAAGCACATTGTTGCGGATGCTTGACGAATCTCAGCCGTGACAAGTATGAATTAGTCAGTCGTCTCGCCTATATGCTGCTTGTCAGCCTGCAAATGCTTCATCCGACTGGCCCGTTTGTGCGCATACATCGACTCATCGGCTCGTTGCATGGCCATTTCGATGGTTTCGGATCCGGGATGATAAGCTGCCGCACCCATGCTGCAACGCAGGTACTGTTGATTACCGTTTAGTGTGGCCAACGAGTCGAACAGACGTAAGAGTTTGTCTTTGACCAGTTCAGCATCGTCTGCGTGACCAAGGTTGTTCACTATAACCATGAACTCGTCGCCCCCGATCCTTGCCACACAGTCTTGCGGCCGCACCGCAGCCCTCAGCCTTTTTGCTACAATTCGCAAAGCATCGTCGCCGGCCGCATGACCTAAAGAGTCATTTATTGCTTTCATGTTGTCGACGTCGATGTAGATGATGCCAAACGGCTTGTGTGTGCGTTCCGCCTGATCCCGCGCGGCATTAATTTCGTGCTCCACCCCGTGGCGATTGAGTGCACCCGTTAGCTCATCGATTGTTGCGGCCCGCTTAAGCTCCTGCGCAGCCTGATGACGATTGAGTGCGTGTTGAATACCCCGCTTAATTTCTCCAAACCGACTCTCACCTTTCACAAAATAATCTTGCACACCTCGCCTCAGCAGACTGGCTGCTAACGTACTTGTTCTTGTGCCCGTAAAAACAATAACAGCAGTTTCCGGGGACTTTTCTACGATCTTAAGAGGAGCTGCAGACCCTTCGGCGTCCGGCAGTTTCAGATCGACAAGCGCTACATCGTAGGGCTCAGGGTCAGTCAGGCTATTCATCGCCGCTTCAAGCGTCGCGCAAATTACTATGTGGTCGTTATGGCCCGATTCAGACAGGCCTCGCTTGAGCAACGCGGATAAAGAAAAATCATCCTCAACAATCAGTATGCGCATCGACTTCCCCCCTGAATCCGCGGCACCCTAATGTCCGCACTTACGTAAGAACATCATGCAATCCATATGCCAATAGACGCTTTAGCATAATTCGTCGAGATTGTATATAGAGACTTGGGGTTTAAAGGCTATTACGCGGCGGAAATAAAGTATTTCGGCGAAATCGATGTCGTAGCCGACCGAATTTTGTAAAAAATTCAAATGCACCATGCGCCTGAGTGGTCGGCGTGCTCTTTACTCCTGCCGCGACAGCAGATCCCGCATTTCATCACCGGCCTTTCGAATCTCCGCAATATATTGCCGTAAAATTCGATAATCACAGGATTCGCCCAACTCGCTTTCCGCCAGTTCGACGGACAGCATTATCCGATGCAGTACACCCCGCGCATTATGGAATCGATCGTCGTCGGGCATCTTGCAGACCTCTGATGCGCTTCCGGTGAAGCCGCTTTCAGTTTACTACAGTATCAATGAACTCATTCTCGGACCCCTGCGGACGCGGGAACGCTGATCAGCTATCTCGGGGTACCTTAGACTTTACCCGCGACGATGCGGGCCACTTCGGCTTCAACCCAGTCCTGCAGCTGTCCGTTGAACTCGCCCGGGTCCTGACCCTTGGGGTCCCGCGGCTCGCCTACCGAGAACACCACTTCACCGGGCGTAATGCCGACGCCTCGCCGTGGCCACAGGTAACCCGCATTGTGCGCTACCGGCACGATCTTGCGGCCGGCGGCCTGCGCGAGCAGCGTGCCGCTTTTGCCGTAGCGCCGGGTTGTCCCGGCCGGCATCCTTGTGCCCTCCGGAAACACCGACACCGAAATCCCCGCTTCGAGCCGCTGGGTGCCCTGCCGGATCACCTGCTTGACCGCACTACCCCCGGCGGCACGGTTGATCGCTATCGCCTTCAGCGCAAACAGCGTCCAGCCGAAAACGGGGACCCAGAGCAACTCTCGCTTCAGCACCCAGCAGGCCCGCGGAAACTCGACCAGCTGAAGGATGGTTTCGAATGCCGAGGAATGTTTGATAAACACCACGCTGGCCTCCGGCGGAAAGTGATGTTTGCCGACGACCCGGTAGCGCAGCCCGCACACCACTTTTGCCAGCCACACCACGCACACACACCAGTTACGCGCGACCGCGTAAGCGCCAGCCGGACTGAACGGACCGATCAGCAATACAATCAGCCCCCACGGCGGCACCATGGTCCAGCACAGCAAGTTGAACACCGCAAAGCGCAGCGCGCGCATTAGTGCGCCTCGCGTTCGCTGATCAACCGTGCCGCCGCGGCCGCCAGGTCGGCAACCACTTCGAGCCTGTCGTCAGCGGCCAGCTGCTGCTCGGTGGTCGCACCATTGCCGGTGCGCACCAGCAGCGGCCGCGCACCCACTGCCCGCGCGGCGGCAACGTCGCGTGCCGAGTCCCCGATAAACACCATGTGCCCGAACCCCGAAGCGAACCGTTCCGCCACCTGCAGCAGCAGGCCCGGCGCTGGCTTGCGGCACTCGCAGCCATCGTCCGGTCCGTGCGGGCAGTAGAAAATGCCGTCAATGCGCCCCCCCGCCGCCGCGACCTCGTTCAGCATGCGTTCGTGAATCCGGCCCAGCGTCGCGGCGTCAAACAACCCGCGGGCCAGCCCCGACTGATTGGTTGCCACGGCCACGGTATAGCCGGCCTGCGACAGGGCCGCGATGGCCTGCAGAGCGCCTGGCAGCGGTCGCCATTCGTCCGGGGTCTTGATGTACTCGGTCGAATCCGCATTAATGACTCCGTCGCGGTCGAGCACGATAACCGGTGCGGGTTGCGTCACGGCGCCTGGCTGACCGAAATGCAGGACAAGTCGGCCACGTCGAGGAACAGCGCGCGTAGCTGGCTCAGTTGCGTGAGTCGGTTGCCGCGCACCTGCGCGTCTTCGCACATCACCATCACTGCGTCGAAATAGGCATCGACCGGCGCCTTCAGCGTCGCCAGCTCGGTCAGCGCCTGTCGATAATCACGTTCCGCCAGCAGCGGTGCCAGCGTCTCGCGCACGCGTTCCAGCCGGGACTGCAGGCCGCGTTCCGCGTCGCTTTCGAACAGCTCCGGGTTGACGGTGGCGGCCGGCGTAGTGTCGCTTTTGCGGAGCATGTTGGCGATGCGCTTGTTAGCCGCGGCCAAGCTGGCCGAAGCGTCGTCGTGCATAAACTGCTGCAGTGCCATCAGGCGCGCGTGAAAGTCGAGCAGCGAAGCAGGTCGGCGTACCGCAACGGCCTGAAACAGCTCTGCCGTGATGGCCCCACGCTCCAGACCGGGCGCCAGCCCGTCCAGATACCAGGCGCGCATGCGGTCGGCAACGAAATCGTACAGCAGGGCGCCAAGCTCTGGCGCCGGACCTTCCAGCGCCGGTTGCAGGTCGGCCGCGCGCTCGAGCAGCGGCGGCAGCTGCACGTCGACGCCACGCTCCACCATTATGCGCACCATCCCGAGCGCCTGCCGGCGCAGCCCGAACGGGTCTTTGTTGCCGGTGGGTTTTTTTCCCAGCGCGAACACGCCGGCCAGCGTATCCAGCCGGTCGGCCAGCGCCAGCGCCACGCCTTCGGGCGCCGCCGGTAGCCGGTCGCCGGCGTGTCGCGGCAGGTATTGTTCTTCCAGCGCGACGGCAACGTTCTGCGCCTCACCGGCTTCCAGCGCATAGTAGTAACCCATGCGGCCCTGCAGCTCGGGGAACTCGCCCACCATCGCGGTCAGCAGATCGGTTCGCGCCAGTTCGGCAGCGCGGGCGGTGGCAGCGGGGTCGGCGCCCAGCGGGTTTGCCAGCTCCTTGGCCAGCGCTCCGATGCGCGCCGACTTGTCGGCCAGACTGCCCAGGCCCTGCTGATACACGACCGCATCGAGCTGCGGTACGCGCTCAGCCAGCGGTCGCGCGATATCCTGCTGCCAGAAGAATGCCGCGTCGGCCAGCCGCGGCGTGACCACGCGCTCGTTGCCTCGCCGCACCTCGGCCGGGTCGCTGCTCGCGAGGTTGCTGATCGTGATAAACGCGGGCAGCAACGCAGTGTCGCGGGTCACCGGGAAGTAGCGCTGATGATCCTGCAGCGTTGATATCAGCACTTCCGGAGGTAGTTGCAAAAATTCTTTGCTGAAACGCCCGGTGACCGGCACCGGCCACTCGACCAGCGCGGTGACCTCGTCGACCACCGCGGTATCCAGTAACGCTTCGCCGTCGAGTTCGGCTGCCGCCGCGTGCGCCGCTGCCACGACCCGGTCGCGCCGCGCCGCGAAATCGGCGATGACGTGGCCGGGCTGTTCCAGCGCGGTCGTGTAGTCGGTTGCCGAGCGCAGTTCGATGGGCGCAGGATGATGAAAGCGGTGACCGCGGGTGGTGCGCCCGGCCTCCACGCCAAGCACCGTGGCCGGCACGACCGTCTCGCCCAGCAGCATCACCAGCCAGTGCACCGGCCGCACAAATTCGGCGTCGCCGGCGCCCCAGCGCATGCGTTTCGGAATCGGCAGCGCGGCCAGCGCCCGGCTGACTAGTTCCGGCAGCAGCTCTGCCGCCGGCTGGCCCGGCCTGGAGCCCGCGAAGAACAGCCACTCACCTTTTTTGCTGGCAGTGCGCGTCAGGTCGGCGACGCCGACCCCGCACTTGGCCGCAAATGCCCGGGCGGCCTGAGTCGGTTCACCGGCATCGTCAAACGCAATGCTCACCGGCGGTCCGCGTAGCTCGAGCGTCTGCCTGGATTGTTCGGTGGCCAGCGCCTTAACCAGCACCGCCAGCCGCCGCGGGGTCGCGAAGCTGAGTACCTCGCCGTGGCTGAGCTGGGCCTCATCGAGTCCGCTTGTCAGTTGCGCTGCCAGAGCGTCCCGCAGCGGCTGCAGCGACTTGGGCGGCAGCTCCTCGGTGCCGAGTTCCAGCAGGAAGTCTGCAGGCTGGCCGGCAGCGCTCATTCGGCCGTCTCCCCGCGCAGCAGCGGAAAGCCCAGCGCTTCGCGGCTGTCGTGGTAGGCCCGGGCTACTGCACGCGCCAGTGTGCGCACCCGCAAAATGAAGCGCTGCCGTTCCGAGACCGAGATGGCCTGCCTTGCGTCCAGCAGGTTAAAGGTGTGCGACGCGTCCAGTACGTACTCGTAGGCCGGCAGCGGCAAAGCCTTTTCCACCAGCGCCTGACACTGGCGCTCGGCCTCGTCGAAGCGCGCGAACAGCATGGCCGTATCGGCCTCGCTAAAATTGAAGCGCGACATTTCGACTTCGTTCTGGTGAAAGATATCCCCGTAGGTCACGGTGCCCTGAGGGCCTTCCGCCCAGACGATGTCGTAAATACTGGCAACGTCTTGCAGGTACATCGCGATGCGCTCGACCCCGTAGGTGATTTCGCCGGTGACCGGCCGGCAGTCGAGCCCCCCTGCCTGCTGGAAATAGGTGAACTGGGTGACTTCCATGCCGTTCAACCACACTTCCCAGCCCAGACCCCAGGCACCCAGGGTCGGCGATTCCCAGTTGTCTTCGACAAAGCGGATGTCGTGCACCTGCATGTCGATCCCCAGCTCGCGCAGCGATGCGAGGTAGAGTTCCTGAATATCGTCCGGCGATGGTTTCAGCGCCACCTGAAACTGATAGTAGTGTTGCAGGCGAAACGGGTTGTCGCCGTAGCGGCCGTCGGTGGGCCGCCGGCTGGGCTGCGCGTAGGCTGCGCGCCACGGTTCCGGGCCGATGGCCCTGAGGAAAGTGGCCGGGTGGAACGTGCCCGCGCCCATCGGCGCGTCAAACGGCTGCAGAATGGCACAGCCTTGAGCGGCCCAGTAGCGTTGCAGGGCGAGCAGCAGGTCCTGGAAAGTCATGATGCGTTAAAAATCAGTGGCTAAACGATGGGCCGGGCGGGCGGAAGGATAGCATTTTGCGTGCCTGTGAGCGCGCAGCGGCCAGCGGGCCATTCCCGCGCGATGACGCACCAAAAACGCGCAAAATTGTTGCCCAATGCACTAGAATAGCGCGAACCGATCGAGCCAAAAAATAATAACCAGCAAGGAATCATACGCTTAAGTTTTACATGCCGGTGGCACGTTTCGTGCAATAACACGGCTCCGTATGTGGCCAGGCACCGCCGCCCGATGAGTGCTGAGCAGGCCTGTCCTGCATATGGCTGCCGGCCCGGGTTTCGCGGCAAGTGTCGGCCATCTCGGGCAACGATTAATTCGATTATTTATTGTAGTAACTGTAGTAGTAACCGTAGTGGAGTAAATCTCCGGAGGAGTAACAATGACGACATCCGCCGACGTGCTCAATATGCTCAAAGAGACCGAGGCCAAGTTCGTTGACCTGCGTTTCGCTGACACCAAGGGCAAAGAACAACACGTAACCGTGCCGGCCAGCACGATTGACGAGGACTTCTTCGAAGAAGGCAAAATGTTCGACGGTTCGTCGATTGCCGGCTGGAAGGGTATCAACGAGTCCGACATGATCCTGATGCCCGACGCGGACACCGCGGTCATGGACGTGTTCACCGAAGACGCCACCGTCAACATCCGCTGCGACGTTTACGAACCCGCCACGATGCAGGGCTACAACCGCTGCCCGCGGATGACCGCGCGGCGCGCCGAGGAATACCTGGCGTCCACCGGCATTGCCGACACCGCGTATTTCGGGCCGGAAAACGAGTTCTTCATTTTCGATGACGTGAAAGTATCGAACCGGGTCGAGGGCTGCATGTACGCGGTCGATTCGGCCGAGGGCGAGTGGAACAGCCACAAAGACTATCCGGAGGGCAACATCGGCCACCGGCCCGGCGTGAAGGGCGGCTACTTCCCCGTCCCGCCCGTCGACAGCGGTCACGACATTCGCTCTGCCATGTGCCTTGCGCTCGAAGAGTACGGCATGGGCGTCGAAGTGCATCACCATGAGGTTGCGACCGCCGGGCAGGCAGAGATTGGCGTGGCCTTCAACACGCTGGTAAAGAAGGCGGATGAGGTGCTGACGCTGAAGTACGTGGTGCAGAATGTGGCTCACGGCTACGGTAAAACCGCTACCTTCATGCCGAAACCGCTGGTAGGCGACAACGGCAACGGCATGCATGTGCATCAATCGCTGGCCAAAGACGGCACCAACATTTTCTCGGGTGACGGCTACGGCGGCCTGTCGGAAACCGCGCTGCATTACATTGGCGGCATCGTCAAGCATGCTCGCGCTATTAACGCTTTTGCCAATGCCTCGACCAACAGCTACAAGCGGCTGGTTCCGGGCTTTGAGGCCCCGTGCATCCTGGCGTATTCGGCCCGCAACCGGTCGGCTTCCATTCGCATTCCGTTTATCTCCAACCCTAAAGGCCGCCGCATCGAAGTGCGGTTCCCCGACAGCACGGCCAATCCCTACTTCGCGTTTGCCGCGATGCTGATGGCCGGCCTCGACGGCATCCAGAACAAGATCCATCCGGGCGACGCCATGGACAAGGACCTGTATGACCTGCCGCCTGAAGAAGAGAAGCAGCTGAAAACCGTTTGCTACTCCTTCGACCAGGCGCTGGAAGCGCTGGATCAGGACCGCGAGTTCCTGCTGCAGGGTGGTGTGTTCGACGATGACCTGATCGACGGCTACATCGACCTGAAAACCGAAGAAGTGCAGCGGCTGCGAATGAGCACCCACCCGGTTGAAATCGAGATGTATTACAGCCTGTAGCGCGATGAAACATAAGCCGGAGCGCCTTTCGGGCTACAGCGGCCCGGAAGGCGCGTCTGGCGGCCCTGCGGGCATGAGGGTATGCTGTAAGCATGAGTTTTCGCTGTGCTATAGCGCTGCTGTGTACCGCTTTGTTTGCGGTTCCGGCCGTGGCTGACGAAATTTATCGGTGGGTCGATGATCAGGGCGTACTGCATTTCTCCGATGTGCCCCAAGACGGTGCGGAGACGGTAGAGCTGCCGCCGCCGGCAACGTATACGCCGCCGCCGTCGCGCCAGTCGGCTGCGGCCAGGCGCGGGCGCCAGTCGGCTGAGCGTACGCCGGACGGCTACGAGGGGTTAACGATCGTCAGCCCTGCAGCGGAGGAAACGATTTGGAACACCGCCGGCGTGATCAACGTGGCCGTCAGCCCGGCGCCGGGGCTGCAGGACGGCCACAGCGTCAATATTTTTCTGAACGGTCGGCTGATCGACAGCAAGGCGCCGACGGGACTCAGTGCGGAAGTGACGGACGTACCGCGGGGCGAGCACACCGTCACAGCGGAAATCCGGGATGCCGCCGGCCGCCGGGTGATCAGCGCCCAGCCGGTGACTTTTTATTACCGCCAGACGCTGATCCCCAACGCCACCACGCCGCGGATTCGTCCTTCGCCGGCCGTCCGCCCCCGGCCCCGCGCGCGCACCGCGCCGGCGCCGGTGACAATCCCCCGCAGCTAGACCCGGTGCCCGGCTCCGAGGGCGCGCCTGCATCCGCTGCGGCGTCCGGCCGCCACGCCGATGAACTGCTGGAGGCGCTGTCCACCGCCGTTATTCTGCTCGACAGCAACGACCGCGTGGCACGGATGAACGCCGCAGCCGAGACCATGCTGGGGTTAAGCCGCCGACGTGCTCTGGGCGAAAAGCTGGGCGAACTGTCCCCCGAATACTTGCCGGTCGACGAGCTGAGCGCTCGCGCAAGGCAGCGGCAGCGCGGCGTCAGTCGAACCA
>JGI12048J13642_10224617_pt1 | contig 15539 bp, 15 predicted proteins | sample ElkSlonscriptome_16_FD_13642 | JGI IMG/M metagenome (IMG submission 13642)
CCCTGCTCACCACTTTCAACGATTGCGATATGAGCGCCGTCATCGAAGCGCGCGGCAAATACAAGGACCTCTTCGCAAAGAAGCACGATATCCGTTTGGGCTTTATGGGCTTTTTCGCCAAAGCCGCCTGCCTCGCGCTGAAGGATGTGCCCGCTGCCAATGCCTATATTGAGGGCGATGAGATCGTCTATCACGACTATGTCGATATCTCGGTCGCCGTGTCTGCGCCCAACGGGCTGGTCGTGCCGGTTATCCGCGATGCCGACAAGAAGGGCTTTGCCCGGATCGAGAAAGACATCGCCGATTTTGGCAAGCGCGCCAAGGAAGGCACGCTGACCATGGCCGATATGTCAGGCGGGACCTTTACCATCTCGAATGGCGGCGTGTTCGGATCGCTGATGAGCACTCCGATCATCAACCCGCCGCAATCCGCCGTGTTGGGCCTCCACCGGATCGAGGACCGCGCCGTGGTTGTGAACGGCGAGATTGTGATCAAGCCGATGATGTATCTTGCGCTCAGTTACGACCACCGCCTGATCGACGGTCGTGAAGCTGTAACCGCATTGAAGATAATCAAGGACGCAATCGAAGATCCGACCCGGATGCTGATTGATCTTTGAACCATGTGAAGGAAGGGTGGCATTACCTGCTTGCAAGCAAACGCAACGGAACGCTTTATCGTGGTGTCAAAAGCGATCTGCCGAGGCGAGTTTGGCAGCATGGCGAAGGTCATTTTGAAGGCTTTTCAAACAAGTATGGTTGCAAACTGCTTGTATGGTTTGAACGTTATCCCAACCTACACGATGCACGCGTCCGCGAGGCGCAAATTAAGGAATGGGCTTGGAAGCTCGAATTGATTGAAAAAGATAACCCTGTCTGGCGCGATCTATGATCCGATATCAACCGGTGATCTCCTGCGAACGCAGGAGCCCAGGATATCACGTACAGCGCTGACTGGGTTCCTGCGTTCGCAGGAACGCACAAACGGAGCAGACACATGGCTGACCACAACTACGATTACGACGTCCTTGTCATAGGCGCTGGCCCCGGCGGATATGTTGCCGCGATCAAGGCGGCACAACTGGGCTTGAAGACCGCTTGCGTGGAAAGCCGCGAGACGCTGGGTGGTACTTGCCTCAATGTCGGGTGCATCCCGTCAAAGGCGCTGCTGCATGGCTCGGAACTCTATGACCACGCCCACAGCGGCCACATGGCAACATGGGGTCTGGGCGGCGAAGTCACGCTCGATCTGCCGCGCATGATGGAAGAGAAGACCAAGGCCGTGGACGAGCTGACGGGCGGGATCGAATTCCTGTTCAAGAAGAACAAGGTCACCTGGCTCAAAGGCCATGCCGCGTTCGAAGATGCTCATATTGTGAAGGTCGGCGATGAAACCGTCACCGCGAAAGACATCGTCATCGCCACCGGCTCCAGCGTCACCCCCCTGCCCGGCGTCGAGGTCGACAACGCGGCCAAGCGGATCGTCGATTCCACCGGCGCGCTGGACCTTGAAGAAGTGCCGGAGCACCTTGTCGTGATCGGCGGCGGCGTGATCGGCATGGAGCTGGGCAGCGTATGGCGCAGGCTCGGCGCGAAAGTCACCGTGATCGAATTTCAGGACAAGCTGTTTCTTGGCTGGGATGAGGAAGTCCGCAAGGAAGCGGGCAAGATTTTCAAGAAGCAGGGCATGGAGCTGATGATGGGCCACAAGGTCACCAGCGCCACCGCCGGCGATAAGGGCGTGTCACTGACAATCGAGAAGGCCGCCGGAGGCGATGAACAGACCATCGAGGCGAGCCATGTGCTCGTATCCGTGGGTCGCCGCCCGAACACCGATGGTCTCGCGCTCGACAAAGTGGGCCTGCAAGTCAACAATCGCGGCCAGATCGACATCGATCATGATTTCCGCACGAAAATCGACGGCATCTGGGCCATCGGCGATTGCGTACCCGGCCCCATGCTCGCTCACAAGGCCGAGGATGAAGGCGTGGCCGTAGCTGAGAATATTGCGGGGCAAACCGGCATCGTGAACCATGATGTGATCCCCAATGTCGTCTATACTGCCCCAGAATTTGCGGGCGTCGGCCTGACGCAGGAAGAGGCGATTGAAAAGGCAGGCGGCGACAAGGCCGCGATCAAGGTCGGCAAATTCCCGATGACGGCGAACAGCCGCGCCAAGGCGAACCGCGATACAGACGGCTTTGTCAAAGTGATCGCCGATGCCAAAACCGACCGCGTTCTGGGCGTCTGGATGGTCAACACGCTGGCGGGCACGATGATCGCGCAGGCAGCCCAAGCGATGGAATTCGGCGCGACCTCAGAAGACATCGCCTACACCTGCCACGCCCACCCCACCCACGCCGAAGCCTTTAAGGAAGCCGCAATGGCGGTTCAGGGCAAACCGATCCATATGTGATCAGGAGTATCCGGAATCGCCCGTTCAGTTGCAATCATCGGAGCGGGCCAGATCGGATTTGGCAGTGCGACTGCCTTTCGCAAGGCAGGCTGGGACGTGCGCGTTCTCGCGCGAAATGATCCGGAATGGACCGGAGCTGACATCGCGTTTGAGCGCTATACCGCAGGTGAAGACCCTACGCCCAGCGCAGATGTGGTGCTGGACACTATCGCCTTTGATGAGGGGGATATCGCGCGTTGTGACCCGGACCATATCGGTCGGCTGATCGCGGTATCCTCTGCCAGCGTCTATGTCGATTACACCGGGCGCACGCTGGATGAGCCGGCGGAAAATGGCTTTCCCGACCTGCCAGATCCAATTCCCGAAGAGCAGCTGACGGTTCGCCCCGGACCCGAGACATACTCGACGCGCAAGGTAAGGATGGAGCAGGCAGCGCAAGGCGCCTTTGGCCCGCGCGCCACCATCTTGAGGCCCTGCGCGATCCACGGCCCATATTCGCGCCACCCGCGCGAATGGTGGTTTGTGAATCGGATCAAGGACCGGAGGCGCACCATCCCGCTCGCCTTTGACGGGGAGAGTGTGTTTCACACAACCAGCGCGGGGTCGCTTGGCCGCCTCACCGCGTTTCTGGCGGATCACGAGCTTGGCGGTGTCTGGAACGCCGCCGACGATGATGCACCAAGCGTGCGCGAGATCGGACGGGCAATCGCCGCGCATTTCGGCAAGCGCATACGCTTTTACGGTATGGATGGACCGCCCCGGTCCAGTGTCGGGCGCACGCCATGGTCGATCTCGAAACCCTTCATGGTCGACACAGGCAAGGCCATCGATGCCGGCTTCGAAGGTTTTGGCCGATATGCGGATGGCATCGCCACCTACATCGACTGGTTACGCGGCGTACCCGCAGAGGGTTGGCGCACCGCCTTCCCACAACTCGCCGCCTATCCGTGGGACATGTTCGACTACGCTGCCGAGGATAGGTTTTTCGACGAACAACATTAGTTGGATGCATTACCCGTATTATCGATACAGTACAGCAATACACGTAAGGACCTGGCATGAATGTCAGACACACGGCACCGACCGCCCTCTTGGCCGCACTGTTGACCACCTGCCCGGCGATAGCATTGGCGCAGGATACCGACGCACCCGCCCAAACGTCCGCCAGTGACGCACCCGCAGCTGTTGACGCAATCGCGGCCAAGGCACTCGAACAGCCCAATATTGCCGGGATCGGCATCGCACGGATCGAAGACGGCGCAGTGGTCTGGACAGGCTATTGGGGAGAGCAGTCTCCCGGTGTACCTGTCACCGAACAAACCGCGTTCAACACCGCTTCTGTTGCCAAGACGATCATAGCCGAGACCGTGCTGCGCCTGGCCGATCAGGGCAAGATGTCGCTCGATGATCCGATTGTCGACCATTACAGCCACCCCGATCTCAGCAAGGATGCCCGGTACGGGCTGCTGACGCCGCGCATTCTCCTCTCGCATCTGGCGGCCCTCAAGAACTGGCCGTGGCTGTACGAAGACAACCGCCTCGCCTTCATTGCGGATCCCGGCCTGGGCGAGGTCAGTTATTCTAGTGCGGGGATTGAGATCGTGATGCGCTATCTTAAGGCGCGCTTTGCCAAGACCAATCCCGAATTGGCAAGGGAAGTGGTGTTCGATCCGCTCGGGGTCGAAGGGGTGACAGCGGCACGCGAAGCATGGTTGGACGGCAGGGTCGTCAGCGAACCGCGCGGCGGTGACGGCACGGTGTATCCGCCCTTCACCCGCAGCGGGGATGAGAACCTGATTGAACCGGGCGCCTACTCCGCTGCCGATAATCAGTACGCGACCGTGCCGGGATATGCGCGCCTGCTGGTCAAACTGATCGAGGGCGACGGGCTCTCCGCTGGGATGATCGCGCAGCGGCAAAACCTAATGTCCAGCTCCGATACCGAACTAGGCTTTGCCTGCATTGCCGCGCCCGCCGATTGTCCCGAGCCTATCGGCTATGGTGTTGGATGGGGGATATTCGGTGAACCGACGCGCACAGTGCTGAACCACGGCGGCAACGGTTCTGCCGCACATGCCCAGGTCTATTTCATCCCCGAAACACGCGAGGGTCTGGTCCTGTTTATGAATGGCGGCAACGCATTCCCGACCGGTATCAACCTGATCCTGGCGATTGACCCGGAGCTGCGCATGGCGAAGCATTCTGATGCGCTGATCAAAAAGATGCGCGAACAACAGGCGGAGTAACCCGCACACTTGCATCAGGGCTTGTCTCGCTCAGCCGCTTGCCACATGGGGCCGCATTCTCTTCGCGAAACAGAGCAGGCCATGCCCAAGCCCGTACCCCTACCCAAGCCCAAGCCGCCTTTCATGCAGACCCTCGCCAAATATCACATCTGGCTGGGCTGGCTAGTGGGCGTGCCAATTGCCGGATGGATTGCGACCGGCCTGTTCATGACGCTCAAGCCCCTGCCCGAAGTGCGCGGCGAGCATTTGCGGATTGAGCCCGAAGTCGCGCAGGCACTCATGCTGGAAGGCAGCTCGATTGCCGATGCCCCGATTGCCGATATGGGCGCGCAATTGAAAGAGATGCGCGTGACCATGCAGGAGGGGCGCGCGGTGGCGATCCTCACGACTTTGGACGGGGTCAAAACCCGGATCAACTTCGCCACCGAAGAGCAGATACCGGCATTGGACGCCGCCGCCGCGACTGCCTTGGTAAGCGAGCGGATCGTTGGCGGCGACGCGATTACGTCGGTGGATTTCTTCACTGCGGACGAAGTGCCCTTTGACTTTCGCCGCGCCCTGCCCGTCTGGCGCGTGGCACTAGAGGATGGCACCTATGTCTATGTCGGGCGCGATACGGGCGAGATCGAAGCGGTGCGCACGCGCTGGTGGCGATGGTTTGATCTCGCTTGGGGCCTGCATATTATGGATCTGTCAGAACGGGAGGACAACAGCCACCCAACCCTTATCGCCTTTGCCACGCTGTCCCTGATCGGCGCGCTGATTGGCTGCGTATTGATGTTCCGGCGTCGCAAGGCGCGCGTAAGCGCCACGGCGGTGGAGGGTACAGCCCGATGAACGAGGAAATCTTTACCCCGATCCTCGACTGGCTCGATATTGTCGGCATCGCGATCTTTGCGCTGTCAGGCGCGGTGATTGCGGCCAAGGAACGCCAGACCTTTGTCACCATGGCGTTCTTTGCCTTGGTCACAGGGGTTGGCGGAGGGACCGTGCGCGACCTGTTGATCGGCGCGCCGGTGTTCTGGATCACGGATGGCTGGGTTGCGCCTGTCTGCCTTGGCTGCGCGGCGCTGGCATGGTTCACGCCTCTCAAATGGTGGCAGGGCAAGGGCTTTGACATGGCCGATGGCGCGGGGCTGGCCGCCTATGCAGTGTTGGGCAGCGCCAAGGCGATGGCTTATGGCGTCCCGCCAGTGCCTGCGATCCTGATGGGGATAATCACCGGTTGCGTCGGAGGGATTATTCGCGATGTGGTGGCGGGCCGCCCGTCGATCATCATGCAGCCCGAACTCTATGTCACTTCCGCCGCGCTGAGCGCCTCGGTCACAATCTGCGGCGCGATCCTGGCCGTGCTGGTCGGGGTGCCGGTTATGTGGGCGTGGGGCACTGCCTTTGTCGCAGGGTTTGCGCTGAGAGCGGCGGCGATCCAGTTTGGCTGGGGCCTGCCCAGCTATCGCGCGGATTCGAGCGCACTATAAGGCCCGCAAAAGAAGGGCGCGGGAAACGTGCATGTCCCCCGCGCCCTTCCGCATAAAAGATTTAGCGCTTACTCGCCCAAATCGTCACTCAACAGGTACTGGCCCGCCCGGATAGGCCGGAAGGCGGTCCGAGGTCAGCGGGACCAGCGGCTCGGCAGGGCGATCTGCCACAGCGTCAGCGCTTGCAAAGCGCTGGATCTGCTCCTGGGTCTGCTGACCACCCATGGAAGAGCGCGCATTGGCATAGCGATCATCGCTCCACTGGCCATCGGCTGCACCGCCAACGACTGAGCTTCCACGGAAATTGCTGCCGCTGAAACCGCCAAAATCAATGCCGGAAATCCGTCCGTCATTGCTGATCTCGCAGGTGAAGCCCGACCCGTTAAATAGCGATCCGGACACCACCCAGCCCTGTGGCACGCGGCTTGCGCCATCGACACTGTCGACGCGCACATCGCGCTCAATCTCGGTCAGACACTGTGACACAGCGTTATCAATGCCAGAGCCGCTGCCCGAACGCACCGTGGCGCGCGGGTTGGCGCGGTCATCAAATCGGCGATTATCGCGGCGGTCGATATCGCGATCGCGATCGACAATTACGACGTCGCGGTCGCGGCGGCGATTGTTGTTGGCAGCGCTGGCAATGGCGGCGATCCCGCCAATAATGGCGACACCGGCCAGCACTTCGCCCGCGCGAATACCCCGGCGACCTCTCCAGCCCCGGCGAAAACCGCGACGACATCCAAAGAAACCGCAGCGCCGGCGCCATTCGTTCACATCTGCGCCCGGTACGCCCGTGCCGTTGGAAACGTTGTTGATCAGCGCGAATGAGGAGCCATTGACTGGCGCTTGCGGCAGTTCTGCAGCCTGCGCCGGAGTGGCCACCATCGACAGCGCAGCGGCCATCATGCCGGCGCCTGCGAAGCGAGAATTGAAAGGTGATTTACGAGCCATGGGGTGTCCCTCCTGTTTGTATCTGTTCAGTCATAAGGGGCGAGCATCCACCACGCGCTCTCAGAATACCTGCACCGTGCGCGCATAAGGCTGACCCTTTGCTGAACCGGTCGATACAGGCTGCGACATTTCCATAGTCTGGAAGGTGATACGGGAATGCCGCACAAAAAGCCGCCCGAAATGCCGGGATGCTGACAAGCGCCCCCGCTTGCCAACATCCCGGACCTTGGCCGTGCCCCGACGGCGAAAGAAGGTGGATATGGGGACTTGACCGGATCAGCGCAGACCGCGCACGCCGTCAAAGTCAATGAAGGGGCGACCGCGACCGTCAAAGAAGCAGGTGAAGCGGCCCCGGTCGAAATTGCGCCGGAAGTTGCGGTTCCCCTCAACTTGCATCCTACCCTTCACGCGAAAACCGCGGCGGGTGCGATCAACATCGCGGATCTGCGTCACGTCGGCAAAGCGCCACCCGCCAAAGCGTTGGGCCTGTCGTTCAGCGGCGCGCACACAGCGGTTCACTGCCTGACGCGGGCCGACACGGGCAAAATTGTTGCGGCGCAAATTGCCATTGTTGCGGAAGTTCCCGTTGTTGCGGGCAAAGCGGCGGTCACGGTTGCGATCACCATCGAAGGCCCCGGCCAGCGCGGCGATACCGCCGATAACCACAGCGCCTGCAATAACCTCTCCGGCACTGATGCCACCACGGTCGCGGCGGTCGTCGGCCATTGCTGGGCTTGCAGAAGTCAGGGCTATCGCGCCAGCTGCTACAGTCCCGAGCGTGCCTTTGGCGATTTTCGATTTGAAACTCGTCGTCTTGGTCATGGAACTCATCCTCGGGTTACCAGTGGTGGCGGGGTTGCCGTTCACTGTGAAGCCCTTTTAGATGAACAACCCTGAGGCGAATCTGAAGATGGCTTGCAGCACCCGTTCAGACTAAAAGCCCCTTAGATGAACACCGCTCCTCTTACTCCCCTCTCTTAGTCCATCGCCGCAAGCACATCGCGCGTAAACGCTGCGATGTCGAACCGCGTGCCCACCATGTCCTCCCCACGCCGCACGATCACGACATTACGAGACGGCACAACGACGACATATTGCCCGCGATTGCCAAAGGCGGCGAAGGTATCGGCGGGGACGCCATCTGAGTTGTTCATCAGCCACCAGCCCGCGCCATAGCCGAACGGGCGGCCTTGCGGTTGCGGCCCGGACGGTGCGGAAACATAATCGCGCCAATCCTTGGGGAGCACGCGCTCGGGGCCGTCCTCGCCTTCAATCATCCCATTTTTCAAATACAGCTCGCCCAAAGAGGCCAGATCGCGCGCAGTCGTCCAAACTTGGCTGGAAAGCACGAAACCGCCCTGCCAGTCGGTCTCCACCACGGTCTCTTTCATCCCGATCTTCGCAAGCAACGCGGGCACGGTATAATAATCGAGATACTGGCGCACCGCCTTCACCGCCAACAACGTATCGTTGTTGGCATAGCGATAGACGCTGCCCGGTTCGCGGATCACCGGCCATTTTGCCGCGTTTTCATCAACCGTCGACCCGCCCCAATAGATCGGATCGGTGCGATTGCCCGGCGTATCGGAATATCGCCCCGTCGCCATGCGCAAAGCGTGATCGATGGTGATGGCGTTGCGCGGATCGCCCTTGCCGCCCATGCGCCAGTAATTCAGGCCGATGACATCATCGGTGCTGTGCTCGCCGGAATGCACCGCCATCCCCACCAATGTGGAGGCGATGCTTTTGGCGACCGACCAGGTGCGCTGCGGGGTGAGCGGGTTGTAGCCCGGGGCATAGAACTCAGCGCTGAACTCTTCTGTGCGATCAACAGCGAGGCGACGCACCACCACTGCCGTGGTCCGTGCTCCCTTTCCGTACGTTTCAAGCCTATCTTGGTTCAGGGCCTTCGCTCCAAGGACAAGGATCGGTCCGGGGCGATTGTCCTTGGGCCTTATACTTCCGTGCGCCTCACCGGCGTCATCGCCCGCCGCGCCGTACGCCGGCATAGGCATCTCAGGGCGGTGAAGGTCGATCGGCGATCCAATCGGCATGATCGAACAGCCGGTCCTGGAACCATAATAGGGCGCAATGCGGTCAGGCATATCGTCCGCCCATTCCACCTGCACATGGGCGATCTGGCCAGTGGGGCGGCGCACGATCTCGTATTTCATTTCGCGAATGATATCGTCGAGCGGCGACTGTATCCCGGTGAGCTCCATTGCATGTACGCTTTCGGGCGTGCGCGTCGCGCCGTTCGCTTCAGCATTGGCGATGGCGCTGCACAGGAACAGCGCCTTGTACCCTGCCGCCAGAGCGCGATCATAGCGCGAATCGAGCCTTTCCTGCGCGGATTGCGCAACTGCTGGAGCAGCGGTAATTGTGGGAACAAGTGAAGCGGCGATTACGCCTGCGAAGATCGTTTTCTGCATCCGCCCGACTCTAGGCCAGTCGCGAAAAAAGGAGAAGAGGCAGAAGAACAGCGAGCGCAATGAAAAAGCCCCGCCGGATCACTCCGACGGGGGCCTTTCAAATTGCTATAGCGGATGATGCTTAGGCAGAGGCTTCTTCGTATGCTTCCTCTTCGCTCATCACGGGACCGGAATCCTGGCCGCGGGCGTCTTCGTCACGGTCGACGAGTTCAATCACAGCCATTTGCGCCGCGTCACTGTCGCGATAGCCAGCCTTGATGATGCGGGTGTAACCGCCATCACGATCGCTGTAACGATCAGCCAGAACGTCGAAGAGCTTCTTAAGCTGCGTCTCGTCCAGCAGGCGAGCCTGCGCGAGGCGACGGTTTGAAAGGCCGCCACGCTTTGCCAGCGTGATCAGCTTTTCGACATAAGGACGCAACTCCTTCGCTTTGGGCAGAGTGGTCACAATCTGCTCATGCTTGATGAGGGCTTGCGACATGTTACGAAACAGAGCCTTGCGGTGGCCCGACTTACGGCTCAGCTTACGCTGACGAATACCGTGACGCATGATGTTTTCCTTCGTTTGAAAAGGGCCCGTATGAGGTAGCCCAATGCTGGCGGCGCTTTCTCAAGTGCGAGAGGTGCGCCGCCGGAACCTGTCTAGCCAAAAAAATTAACCGAGCAGCTCTTGCTCAAGCTTCTTGGCCATTTCTTCGATGTTCTCAGGCGGCCAGCCCGGGATGTCCATGCCGAGGCGCAGACCCATGCTGGAAAGCACTTCCTTGATCTCGTTCAATGATTTGCGACCAAAGTTCGGCGTGCGCAGCATCTCGGCTTCGGTCTTCTGGACCAGATCGCCGATATAGATGATGTTGTCGTTCTTGAGGCAGTTGGCAGAGCGCACCGAAAGCTCCAGCTCGTCGACCTTTTTGAGGAGGTAGCGGTTGAGCTGGTTGGCGTCGTCTTCCTGCGGGGCTGCGGCCTGACCGATCATAGCCGACTGCGGCTGCGGGATGCCGTCTTCGAAGTGGACGAACAGGGTCAGCTGATCCTGAAGGATGCGCGCTGCATAAGCCACAGCGTCTTCAGGAGTGACTGTGCCATCGGTTTCGACCGTGAGGCTGAGCTTGTCATAGTCAAGCTCTTGCCCGACGCGGGCGTTTTCAACCTTGTAGCTGACCTGACGGACCGGACTATAGAGCGAGTCCACCGGGATCAGGCCAATCGGCGCATCGGCCGGGCGGTTCTGAACGGCGGGCGAGTAACCCTTACCCACGTCAGCGGTCAGTTCCATGTTCAGCGTTGCGCCTTCGTCGAGATGACACAGGACCAGGTCCTTGTTCATCACTTCGATGTCGCCGGTGACAGCAATGTCACCCGCCTTAACAGTGGCCGGGCCAGTGGCGGAAAGCTGCAGGCGCTTGGCTCCCTCACCTTCCATCTTGAGCGCGATCTGCTTCACGTTCAGGACCATATCGGTCACGTCTTCGCGCACACCAGCGAGCGAAGAGAATTCGTGAAGCACATTCTCGATCTTGATCGAGGTAATGGCCGCGCCTTGCAGGGAAGACAGCAGCACTCGACGCAAAGCATTGCCAAGCGTCAGGCCAAAGCCACGCTCAAGCGGTTCCGCGACGAATGTCGTCTTGCGCTGCTTGTCGCCGCCTTCCTTGATTTCCAGAGCGTTGGGTTTCTTGAGTTCCTGCCAGTTCTTCGTATTGACGGACATGGATTTCCCCTAATTCGCTGTATCAGCGGTTCAAATTGAGATGCGGGCCGGATATCCTTGGGTGGGAAGGATCGCCATAGTGCCCGCGTGGGTGGCGGCATACGGATAATGCCGCCATTCCGGATCGGGTCAGACGCGGCGCCGCTTGGACGGACGCACGCCATTGTGCGGGATCGGAGTCACATCACGGATAGAGGTGATGTTGAAACCAACCGCAGCGAGACCGCGCAAGGCGCTCTCACGGCCCGAACCCGGGCCCTTCACTTCTACTTCCAGAGTACGCACACCGTGCTCTGCGGCTTTCTTGCCAGCATCATCGGCTGCGACCTGAGCGGCATAGGGTGTCGATTTACGGCTACCCTTGAAGCCCATCGACCCGGCACTGGACCAGCTGATTGCATTGCCCTGTGCGTCGGTGATGGTGATCATCGTGTTGTTGAAGCTGGCGTTGATATGCGCAACACCACTACTAATATTCTTTCGGTCGCGTTTTCTGACCTTACTACCGGGTTCGCGTGCCATGTTCTCGTATTCCTTTTAACTGAAGGAAGAAGGGAAAAGCGGGTCGGGCGGCATTTAAGCGGCCCGGTTCGCTTACTTCTTCTTGCCTGCGATCGGCTTGGCCTTGCCCTTGCGGGTGCGGGCGTTGGTGTGCGTGCGCTGTCCGCGAACGGGCAGGCCGTTACGGTGACGCAGGCCGCGATAGGAACGTTGATCCATCAGACGCTTGATATTCATCGCGGTTTCGCGGCGAAGGTCGCCTTCAACCTGATGATCGGCATCAATCGTTTCACGAACGCGCAGGATTTCCTCGTCAGTGAGGTCCTGAATGCGGGCGCTGTGCGCGATGCCCAGCTTGTCCGCAATCTTGACAGCCGTCGTGCGGCCAATTCCGTGAATATAGGTCAGCGCGATAATAACACGCTTATTAGTGGGGAGGTTTACCCCGGCAATACGAGCCACTTAATTCTCCATGCTCCACAGGGGATTAAGGCCTTGACCCGCGCCCCCATCTCAACGCTCAAAAACACCGCACGCCCGCACCCGGATTTGCCGAAGTTGAGGTTTTTGCGCGTGGCAGAAACATCAACGGCAACAATCCGGGTGACATTCGCGTTCATAGCGATTGCCTTCCGGACCGAGTTCGAGCGTGTCGAATGAGCCGCGCACATAGGCCGAATCGGCAAACCCGTCAACCGCTTGTGCTGCATTATCGAACGAGATGACCACGTGGCCTGAAAAAATGGTTCTTCAAGCCTCCTTTCACTGGCCTCCCTATCCCACCTTGCGCGGCGCCAAAAAGGATCAGGAGAAAACAGGCAGTCTCCGACTTGATGGTATGTTGGCTTTGGCACGAACCAAGGCCTGCAAAGTTGACGTTCAAGTCACCAGGGCCGACTTGTGAGTGTTCGTTTCAACTCGCTTGCATGTCGATTTCCTGATCGAAATACCACACGTTTTGATGGCCGCTAATGCATCTGTTCGCCGGCCCCGGCCTCTCTCAGAAATTCCTTGATGAAGCCAAGCCCGGTTTCAGATTTCGTGAACACAACACAGCCCTCCCCCTCGTCCAAGCAGAAAAGGGCCATCTCCATGTAGTTCCCCATGATCGCCTGTATCAAATGCAGTCTCTGTGCCCTTTATGGTCAGGGTATCCCACCTGAGGCGCCCGCGCTTGACCGGTTCCTCAGAAGACAGGCCGCCAGTCTGAGTGTTCAGCATATCCTTGTGACTTTCCACCGAGAGACCCTCACTACTACAAACAAAACTCATAAACCGACCGAAGTCAGCCGCCGTGGTCGCCAGAGAATAGGCAGCACTTTCTCTTCGAAATGCGGCGACAATGTCGCCTTTAATCAGGTCTAACGCAGGTAACTGCGCCAACACAAAGCGAGAACCGTCAGAGCAATAAGCGCACGCATTCAAACATCGACTACAGATGCAAACGCAGCATGCTCTTTGCTCAGTCTGAGCGATGTCCACAGCAACCGGCACTTGCTGTTCTCGCTGATCGGCGGGCGATCTCGGACCCTGCCCGTGCCGCTGTACTCATCGATGTTGCCCTAACGCTGATCCGGTCAGATGATCAGCCGGGTCCGCTTAGATCACCGAAGGCATCTTCAACGCTCGGTCCGCTGTCTTTCAGGTCCTCCGTATCCAGCCCAGCGGCGGATTCGCCATTGTCGGGAACGGGGTCCCCCACGATTGGCACGTCTTCCGTTTCATCGCCGGGCTTATCTTCGCTCTCAGGCTCTTGCTCAGGCGCGTCCATCAGGCCCAGTTTCTTCGCAAGACCGTTCAGTTGGATCGTCATTACCCCATCTACGGCCTTCGAAATCGCCGGGATTTCATAGCGCATAGACCCGCCGACATTGTATTCCCACACAATGCGCGTCCCCCCTTCGGCCTCGCTGAGGGCAATGGTCAGCACGCCGGTCACCGGCTCACTCTGCAACGGTCCCAATCCGCCCACCATGCGCAAAGCGCGCTCGGGATAGGCCTGGATCACCCGCATATGCTCGACACTGCCTTCGAGTGTAAATCGGTCCGGTTCGTCGACTTCAGGGATCTTCTCGCAAAAGCACCCGCCCGCCGTGGGCATCAAAGTCAGATTGCCCGCATCCGCCGACCATGTATGCTCCGAAGACCACCAATCGGCAGGGCTGATCAGTGCCAGCCATGTCTGTTTCAATGTCGCATCAACCACCGCCTCATCGCGGGTGATAAAACCGTCATCGTTGCTTTGGACGACCTCCGCGTTCGCAGGCGCGCTCAGCGCTGCGGCGAGCAATACAGCCGCCAAACCCAGTTCTGAAATGACGCGACTTGCCATGAGCCATTCTCCCTTTGGTCATGGATGTCTAGGCGATCCGGCAATAGGGTGAAAGTCCCATTCGGGCCTTGGACAGGTTAGCAGGTCAGCCCAAAATTGAGTCAATCGCGCCTGCAACCTCATCAATTCCCGCCATGCCATTGACTCGCGTGACGATGCCGCGCTCTTCATAGCCAGGCAGGATCGGAGCTGTTTTGGCACGATATTCTTCCATCCGGGTACGGACTGTGTTTTCGTTATCGTCCGGGCGCCGCTTGAATTCGGTACTGCCACACGCGTCGCACACGCCTTCCTTGGCGGGCGGGTTGGCAGTGTCGTGATAGAGCGCCCCGCAATTGGCGCATGAGAAGCGGCCCGTGATGCGCTTTACCAGCGCCTCTTCATCCACTTCCAGCTCGATCACGTGATCAAGCTTGCGGCCATGCTTGGCGAGAATGCCGTCCAGCTGCTGCGCCTGCGCGGCCGTGCGCGGATAGCCATCAAAGATAGCGCCCGTGCCCGCATCCATCGCACCAATATTGTAATCGATCAGATCGGAGACGATTTCGTCAGAAACCAGCTCACCACGGTCCATGACTTCCTTGGCCTTGATGCCAACGGGTGTCTGAGCCTTCACAGCCGCCCGAAGCATATCTCCGGTAGAAAGCTGAACCATCGAGTGGCGCTCCACCAGTCCAGCGCTTTGCGTACCTTTGCCAGCGCCCGGAGGCCCCAAAAGAATGATGTTCATCGCATCCCCCGAATATCACGCCAGAATCATGTCAGTGCGCTTGTTTTGAAGCACCCTCCATGCGCTATCGCTTGCGGCCTTTCAACTTGGCCTTCTTGATTAGATTGTCATATTGGTGGGCAAACAGGTGAGACTGGACCTGAGTGATCGTATCCACCGTCACATTGACCACAATCAACAAACTCGTACCGCCAAGAAATAGCGGGATGCCAGTCTGCGCGATCATGTATTCAGGTACGACGCACACGAATGTCAGATAGATCGCACCAACCACCGTAATGCGAGTCAGGACATACTCGAGATAGTCCGAGGTCCGCTTGCCAGGGCGAATGCCGGGGATGAAGCCGCCATTCTTTTTGAGGTTGTCCGCCGTTTCCTCGGGGTTGAATACAACCGCGGTGTAAAAGAAGCAGAAGAAAATGATCCCGATCGCATAAAGCAACATGTAGATCGGCTGACCATGTGCAAGGTACTGGTTCAGCGTCACAATCGCGCTACCAAATCCGCTTTCCGTGTCGACCGAATTACCGGCAAACTGCGAGATCGTCAGCGGCAGCAGCAACAGCGAGCTGGCAAAGATCGGCGGGATAACACCGGCGGTATTAAGTTTGAGCGGAAGGTACTGGCTATCCGCCTGTACCATACCGCGCTGCGTGGCCTTCTTCGGATACTGCACCAGCAGGCGGCGCTGTGCGCGCTCGACAAAGCTGATCAGCAGGATGAGGCCGATCACCATCAG
>JGI12048J13642_10857136_pt1 | contig 15514 bp, 20 predicted proteins | sample ElkSlonscriptome_16_FD_13642 | JGI IMG/M metagenome (IMG submission 13642)
GATCAGCCGTGGCGTGTCCCCGACCAGTACAAGGGTCGGATCCACGCCCAAGGCCAGGCGCGCATCCCGATCCACATCGAGCAGCACCTCGCTCGCGGCCCGCTGTCGCGCCGTCGCCGTCTTGCCACAGGCCTTCGGGCCTTCGAGTACGATCGCTCCCGCGACACGGAGCCGCGCCTCAAGCTGATGATCGACGATACGAGGCAGATAAGACATGGGGACGCTCAGAGGAAGGAGCAGAAGTGGTCCGACACCCACGCCTGATTGTAGCCTGCCAGCGCTACGTTTGCAACGCCACCAGCGATACAAATGCAGCACCATCGGCGCAGTGTATGCAGCTCGTGTGCCCGCCGGGCCGTGAACCCTCGGCGGCCGGCTTGCCCGCCTTCCGGCCAGGTGCTTCCCATGCTCGACCCCTGACCGCTTCCCACCTCCCCGGCCTACACTACCGGCGCGCTCGGTACTACGACCCGTCGTGGGGCAGTTCACGCAGATCGACCCGATCGGGTTTGGGGGCGGGCTCAACCTCTATGGCTACGCCAACGGGGATCCCGTCAACTTCCGGGATCCCAGCGGGCTCATGCCGGACGACTGCCCGCGATGCTACGAGCTCCCCGGGATCACTGTCAACGTAGACTGGCCAGGGATCGACGACCTGATTCTGGACGGGGCAACGGCGTACTGCGGGCCCGGTCGCCTGCGGATGTTCGGCGAATGCGTCGCGTTCGGGGGAGAAGGGCCTCGGGTCTCACCGGGGGGAGGGCTCGGTTCGGCGGGAAGTGGCGGTGCCATTTCCAGCAAACCGATCAGACGCTGCGTTGGCGCTTGGTTGGGACTCGGGTATGCAGTCGGTGAAACGGGCTTTGTCATGGCAGGAGCTGGCATCGCAGCGAAGGGCCTTGGACTGACCGTCCAGGGTATACGGTCGGGGCATCACGTGAAGAGCGTCGGGAAGGCCGCTCGAGCCTTCGGTCAGCAGTTCCTTCGCGATGTTGGCCTGCTGTCGAACCCGATCCCTCGGAGCGGTGTCGGCCAAGTGGCCAACCAGCTAGGACTGCTGGGCGTAAACGGAGGCGTGATTATCGGCACGGCGACCGCCGACGCTGGCGGACTCGAACTCAACGACTTGTGGCGGGCTCTTCCGGTCGGAAACATTGTCGCAGGAATCGGCGACGTCGCTAGCGGATGCTGAGAGACTGGATGCAAAACAACGAACCCGAGAAGTTGACGTTCCGACTCCGACTCACTTTGGCCCTCGCGATATCCAGTGTCTTGGCTGTGCCTTGTACTCTGATCGCAGTTGTGATCTGGATTGCATCTGGAACATCCGAGATCGCCGCAGGGCCGTACGCCGTCAGCTTGCCAGGAGCCATCGGGGCCTACTTAGCGGGGGGCATCCTCGGTTCAGTCGTTTGGGCGGTGCTGTTCCGTGAAGGCCTCAAGACGCCCGCCCGTATTGCGATCGGCGTCGCTTCGGTCACGCCCCTCGCCGTAGCGTTTTCAATGGCCATGACCATGGATGGGTCATTCTTGTCGCGCGCCCTGATCCTGAGCTCTACGGCCGTGATCCTTGGTGCTATGGGTGCCCTGATTCTGGGACCGATGCTCGGCGGAGAGAACCCCAGCGAGGGAAGCTGAGGCCCCGATTCGTCGCCCTTCTACACAGCCCCCCTGCTCTCGACAAGCGCATCGACGAACTTGAGGATGGCCTTCTGATCGGCGGGCGGTAGCTCCTCGACCTGCTGGAGTCGGCGCCGGATGCGCGCCGTCTTCGGCGGCAGTTTTTCCTGTAGCGGCTCGATCCCGAGCAGCCCATCGGCGGAGACGTCGAGCGCCGTGGCCAGCTCGACAAGCAGCGCACCCGGGGGCCGTGCGTCGTCGGCCTCGTAGTAGGCGGCGACACGCTGGGAAACACCGACCCTCTCGCCCAGCCCCTGCTGGGTTAGCGCCTTCGAGGTGCGGATGGCCTTGAGCCGCCGTCCGAATCCCTGGGAACGTGCTCCTGCTTCTGCCTCGCTTGCTGTCCGCGCCTCCGCCGGCTCAACGGTTCGGACCGGCATGACCCCGATCGCCCCCGGGTCGGGCGATCGGATTTCCGTGGCTACGACACGGTCGATGACCCACCGGTCGCGCAGCACGCGGGCGGGCTGGGTCCGAATCCATCCGCGATCAGGACTCCGGGAGGTGCGCACCGGCGCGCCGCACAGTGGAGGCGCAGGAGCAGGAAGAGACGCTCGACCATGTAAACCGATTCGGAGCTCATGACATATACCAGATGACCCCTTCGATGCGGGTCGGCAGGACGGCGAACACCAGAAGGGGGACTGCGGGGGATGTCCGAAGAGCACGACCGAGGAGTCCCGATGAGCCTCGCGCTCCACCTTTGCGAACTGTATGCACCCGTGAAGCGGCCCGTGCTGTTCGAGGGGCCGGTCGGCGCCGGCAAGACGACGCTGGCGCGGCGGCTGCACGACTACTCGGGACGTACGGGTCGCCTCGTGGTCGTGACGGCTGCCGAGAGCTCGGAACCGATGTTTCGCGACAAGCTGTTCGGGCATGTGCGGGGTGCGTTCACGGGAGCCACCTCGAGGCGCACGGGAGCGATCGAGGAGGCCACGGCGGGGACGCTCCTGCTGGATGACATCGCCTACCTGACGTCGGAGGCTCAGGCGGCGATCCTGCGCACCATGGAGGAACTTGCGTACTACCCCATCGGCGCGGAGGTGGAGCAACGCGTGACATGCCGGTTCCTGTTCGCGAGCACCGTGCCTCTCGAGCTCCTGGTCGAGTCGGGGCGCCTTCTGACCGATTTCCGGAGTCGACTGGGTGAGCTGGTGATTCGAGTCCCCGGTCTGGCCGAGCGACGTGGCGAGATCCCCGGACTCGCTCGGAGGATCGCCGCGGAGTTCAGGCGCGAGCACGGCAGGAGTCCGGAGGTCGACTTCAGCCGCGAGGCGATCGATTGCCTCCAACGGTACAGCTGGCCGACGAACGTCCGGGAACTGCGCAACGTGGTGGAGCGCGCGGTGATCCACGCGGGAGTGGATGTGGATCTGCCCCTCATCGAGCCGATACATCTTCCCGATCGGATCGTCCAGTTCGAGCCCGGGGAAGACGACGAAGCACCACTCAGCCGCGACCTGGTCGCGTGGGCGCTGGAACTCGCGGACGGAAACCAGTCCGAAGCCGCCCGTCGCCTGGGACGGCATCGGAACACGATCGGTCGCTGGCTCCGGCGCACTCGCTAGCCCGTCCGTTCTCACCCTCCCGAGTCGCCGCGTCCGATCCGTCGCACCCGGCCCTGAGCGGGCCCGATGGAGCGGTGGCACTGCACCACCCGTCGGTGCACCCGCACCCGCGGCTGGTGCAGTCTCTCGGTCCGTTGTCGCGGCATCACGCCATTTCCGGCGTGGCATCCCTCGTGCACTACGGCGTATCCAGACCCCCGCCGGAGACCCATGCATGGACGTTGCCACGCCGCTCGAATCGAAACTCTCGCTCCATCGACACTTCTCCGCCGAGTATCTGGAGACGCACCAGGTGCTGCCTATGGAGGTCGCCGATGAACTGCTGACGGTCGCCGTCGGTGGAGACCCCGATGACGACGTCATCGCGGACCTGGAGGACACCTTCGACTACCCGGTGCGCATCAAACGCGCGGCCGCTGAGGACATCGTCGACGCGGTCCGTAGGGCGTATTCGGGTGCGGAGAGCGTGCTCGACCTGGTCTCGGACCTCTCCGATGGGCTCGAGGTCGCGGACGGGTTCGAGACGGCTGAGCACGACATTCGCAACCTCGCGAACCAGCCGCCGGTGATCCGCTTCGTGAACCTTCTCATCCGAGAGGCGCACGAGGCGGGCGCGAGCGACATCCATCTGGAAGCGACGCGCGAGGGCGTCGACGTACGGTTCCGGGTGGACGGCCTGCTATCGATCGCACCGGCTCCACCGGCCAACCTCCGCGCGGCGGTCGTCTCGAGGGTGAAGCTGATCGGCGACCTGGACATCGCAGAGCGCCGCAGACCGCAGGACGGCCGAGTCCGCGTGCGACTGGAGGACCGGGAACTCGACCTCCGGATCTCGACGCTGCCGTCCCTCCACGGGGAATCGGTAGTGCTCCGACTGCTCGATCAGGGCGATGGCCCAACGCGACTCAGCTCGGTGGGCATGGCGCGTGAGACGCTCGACCGATTTTCGGCGCTCGCCCGGCTTCCCCACGGAATCGTGCTCGCCACGGGCCCGACGGGCAGCGGGAAGACCACGACGCTGTACGGCGCGCTTCAGATCCGCGATCGGTCGGCCGAGAAGGTCATCACGGTCGAGGATCCGGTCGAGTACCAGCTCGACGGGATCACCCAGGTCCCGGTCAACCGAAAAGCAGGGATGACGTTCGCCGTAGGGCTCCGGAGCATCCTTCGCCAGGATCCCGATGTCGTAATGGTCGGGGAGATGCGCGACCGCGAGACAGCGGAGATCGCGGTGCAGGCGTCGATGACCGGGCACCTGGTGTTTTCGACCCTCCACACGAACGACGCCGCATCGGCGGTCAGTCGCCTGCTCGACCTCGGGCTTCAGCCGTACATGCTCGCAGCCACACTCGAGGGGGTGCTGGCACAGCGTCTGGTCCGGATGATCTGCGACGACTGCCGTGAGCCCTACGCGCCCGAGCCCGCTACGATCCGGGCCATCGCCGACGTGAGCGTGGAGGGGCTCCGGTTCGAGCGGGGCGCAGGATGCGAGGCCTGCCGCGGTACAGGTTATTTGGGCCGGACCGGGATCTTCGAACTCCTGACGTTCGACGAATCGCTCCGAGCCGCGCTCGTGGACCCGGATGGAATCCGCGATTTCCGCCGTGTTGCGCGCGAGCGGGGGGTCCGCACGCTGCGCGACGACGGGTGGCGAAAAGTTCGTCAATCCATCACGACCATCGAGGAGGTGGCCCGTGTGGCGCAGGTCTGAGCGGGCCCCCGGGACCGCGGGCTTCACCCTGATCGAGATCATCGTGGTGATCGCCGTCATCGCGGTGCTTGCCTCCGTGGTCTCGCCGATGGTCTTCCGGAACGTGAGCGACGCCAAGATGAGCGCAGCGCGGAGCCAGGTGGAGATCTTCGCGCTGGCGCTCGACTCCTACCGGGTCGACAACGACGAGTATCCAACGACGGACCTGGGACTCGACGCGCTGCGGACGGCGCCCGACTCGGTGGACGTACCCAACTGGCGCGGTCCGTACATCCGGCGCGAGGTCCCGTTCGACCCGTGGGGCCGACCGTGGGTGTACGTCAGCCCCGGCGACGTGAATCCGCGGTCGTACGATCTCATCTCATACGGGCGCGACGGCGAGCCCGGGGGTGATGAAGAGGACGCCGACGTGTCGTCGTGGAACTGATGAGCGCGACGAGCTCGTTCCAGTACCACGCTGCGGACGCCGCGGGGGCGCTCGTCCGGGGCCGCGTCGAGGCGACGTCGCGGGATGGGGCCGTCGAGCGGCTGCGCGCGCAAGAACTCCGGGTGATCGAGCTCCGCGCTTCGCGGCGATGGCTGCCGAAGCGCGGCATCCCCGGAATGCATCTCGCGGTGGTGTTCCGGAGCCTGTCGTCGCTCGTGGATGCCGGCGTGCCGTTCGAGCGGGCGTTGGGTGCGACGCTGGGCCTCGTGGACGGCCGGCTTCACGGCCTGCTGGAGTCGGTCCGCACCGAGATCCTCGAAGGGGCGTCGGTCGCCGACGCGTTCGGTCGGCACCCTGGCACGTTCGGTCCGGCGGTTACCGGCATGATCCGCGCGGGTGAGCACGCGAGTCGCCTGGACGAGGCGCTCGCCAGCGTGGCGGCGCAGCTCGAATACGAGGTGCAGTTCCGATCGGGCGTTCGCTCCGCGCTCGCCTATCCGATCCTGCTCCTCATCGTCGGCGTCGTGTCCGTCGGGATCATGGGCGGTGTGGTCCTGCCTCGGTTCGCGACGCTGCTCGGCGACCTGGGCGCCGAGCTGCCGGCTTCCACACGCTGGCTGCTCGCCGTGTCGAACGCCCTTCGAGAGTGGGCGTGGGTCGGCGCGCTGGGCGTGGTGGCCGCGACGATCGCCTGGGTCACTCTTGGCCTGGGAGACCGCTTTCGCCCAGCCATCCACCGCGCGCTCCTCGGAGCCCCCGTCGTCGGCCCGCTCCGGCACGACCTGGCGTCGGCCCGCGTGTGTGAAGCGCTCGGGAGCATGCTCCTCACAGGTGTCCCGGTCATGGCGGCGCTGGAAGGTGCGCGTGACGCGGCGGCGGACGAGGAAGTCATGGATCGCCTCGGTCGGGCGCGCGACCGCGTCGTGCGGGGCCATCCTCTCGGGCAGGCCTTGGAGGAGGAGCGCGCATTGACGCCGGCGGCTGCGAAGATGATCCGGCTCGGGGACGCGAGCGGGACGGTGGGCGTGCTCGCCCGCAAGGCGGGGACCCACCTCGCCGAGGAGACGCGCCGCACGATTCAGACGCTGGTCGGACTGTTCGAGCCGGCGCTGATCCTCGTGCTCGGCGGCGGCATCGCCCTGATTGCGGCGTCCCTGCTCCGCGCCGTGTACAGCGTGAGGCCCGGATGACCGTCCGTCCCGAGCGCGCGGGTGTGACCCTCGTGGAACTCGTCGTGGCGATCGCCATCCTCGGGCTCCTCGCCTCGACCGCCAGCCTCGCCGTCGGCTCGGAGCGCACGCAGCGGTCACCCGCGGAGGACGCTCGCATTCGTGCCCTCCAGGGCGGGAGCACCGTGTACCTCGAAGACTCGACGTCGGTGGTTGTCTTCCATCCGGATGGTCGAGCAAGCGGGCCGGGCCTCGATCCGTTGACCGGCAAGGGGCCGGCCTCATCGGACTCGATCGCCGAGGGCGGTGGCGCATGAGCGCCGATCCGCGGTCGACCGGGGGAATCGCCCTGATGGAGGTCCTGGTCGCGATGGTTCTGTTAACGATGGTGGGTGTGCCGCTGCTCGCCCGAGTCGGTGCAGAAGCCCGCCTCCTGATTCAGAGATCCGACCACGAATCCCTCGTCCGTGGAGCCGAGCAGGCGCTCGCAGAATACGCGGCCCTGGATCGAACCGGGCTCGAGCAGCGGCTCGGTCGACGGGACTCGGACGGGCTCGACGTCCTGCTGGAGCGACCCGCTCCGACGCTGTTCCGGATCGTCGTGGTCCAGCCCGACGCGGGCGATCGGGAACTCATCGCGTCCTACGTCTACCGGGCCGCGCCATGACGCCCCGCGGATTCACGCTGATCGAAGTGATCGTCGCGGTGCTCCTCACGAGCATGGTGCTGATGATCGCGAGCGGATTCGTGGGCTCGCTCGCGGCCATCGCCGACTCGGCCGAGTCGGCCGGTCCCGACGCGGCTCGCCAAGGAAACGGGCACGCGATCCTCCGCGAACTGTTCGCCACCATGGATCTCGGAACACGGGCAGGCGGCACCTTCGTGGGCACACCCGATCGGGCCCGGTTCTCGGCATGGATTGCGGACCCGTTCGCCGGCGCCGTTTCCGTGGAAGTCGAGGTCGCGACCAGACCGGATGGTATCGACGTGCGCGCCGGCGATCTCGAGTTCACGGTCGATATCGATGGCGACACCTCGGTGGCGTACCGCGCGGCCAGCTCCTGGCGACCCGAGTGGGTGTCCGGGACGACGCTTCCCGTCGCGGTTCGATACGGCTCGGGGACCGGCGCCGTCACGTACTGGATCGGGGGGCGCGGATGAGCCACGACCGCGGGTTCGCCCTCCTCTCGACCCTCGCGGCTCTCGCCCTCCTCTCGGCTGGAGCCCTCTCCGTCATCGCCGAGCTGCGTGGCTGGTCCCGTGCGTCGGCGTACCGGGCCGCCCAGGCCCGCGCCCACTGGGCCGCTACCGCCTGTGTCGAATGGATGCTTGCCGAGTGGGAGTCGGACCGTCCGGAGGTCTGGACCGCGGGTACCGTACGGCTCACCGACGATCTGGTGTGCCGGATCGACGACCTGGACCCGACGCTCCGTCGTCACCTCGGGCGGATCGACTCGGCCGACATCGCCGCGCTGGTGGGTGTCGAGCGGGCTTCCACGTATCTCGACTGGGTGGACCGCGACGTGGACCCGCGCGACGCCGGGGCCGAGGCCGCCTGGTACCGGTCGCAGAGTCGCCTCCATCCACCCAACCGGCCGCTGGTCGGACTCGACGAGACCCGATTCATCTCCGGCTGGCCGGAGCCGGACGATCCGTCGACGTCCGATTCCTTCACCCTGATCGGGGAGGGACGCGTCGATGTGAATCGGGCGCCCGACGAGATCCTCCGATCGATCTCCGTACTACCGCCGCATCGCATCACCCGCATCATCGATCGACGCGATGGCGGCGCTCGATGGGAGTCGGTGACCGACCTGCGCCAGATTTTCACCGGGGAGGACTCGCTGGCCGCGCGGGAGCTGACGCTTCTCGATGACCTCTTCGTCTTCCGCCCCGGGTCGCGCGTCGTACGCGTCGTGGGGGAGGATCGCCGTCCGAGGTCCGCCGTCCGAGTGGCGCTGCACGTCCACGTTCGGGAGCTCTCGGACCGCCTCGCTGTGACGCGCGTGGAGGTGAGATGAGGGTCCGCGGCACGGTTCAGATCGGACAGCACCGGTATCGAGTGGTGAGTTCCGCGGGCGCGATCGTCGCCGAGAGCGAGTTCGACTCGGCAGAGACGTTGACGGAGCAGCTCTCGGAGGTGCTCGACGCGCTCCGAGGCGCGCCGTGGGAGCTGGAGGTTGGGCGGCCATGGGCTCAGGTGCGTCGGATCCGGGATCTTCCACCAGTGAAGGAGCGGCACCTGACGGGAATCGTGCAGTCGGACAGCGGGCGGTACTTCAGGATCCGTCCCGGCGAATTGCACGTGGAGGCCCGTCGAGGCGATGAGGACCGCGTTGTGGGTATCGCCGTAGACGCGTGGCTCCCCGCGGCGGTATCGGCCGCTGCCCGCCGGCGCGGAGGTGGGCTCGTAGCGGCGACCGTGATCGGCGCCGGAGAGGCTCGCCATCCGGTCACGCCGCCCGAAGTGCGACGGGATCGTCGACGACTCGTCTTCCGGACTCTCGTCGCCTGGGTCCCCGTCGCGATCGTGCCGTGGTTCGTGGCCGGCGCGGTGTACGCCGCGGACCTGCATCGGGATCTTCGCACGCTGGAGGCCGGCCAGCGAGATCTGGCAGTCGCCGAGAAGGAACTCAGCCGGATCCAGGTCGAGCTGGGCGAGGCGAGCAAGGTCGTGGAGTCGGTGCGCCGAACCGGACGGGCGGCGGCATGGGCCGTCCCCCTCCTCGCATCGCTCGCGAGGGATCTCCCCGTCGCCGCCTCCATCCATTCGCTCACCGCGGACCGTGCCGGGGTGTGCGCGGTCGAAGTGACCGGGGACACCACGGGCGTGGGAGATGCCCTTGGTTGGCCGACGGCGTCTTCGTCCGGCGCCGACCCTGCCGGGGCGGAGTCCTGCCGATGACGTCACGAGACAGGGTGGTCCTCATTGCGGGAACTGGACTGATCGCGCTCATGTTCGCCGGAGGCAAGGTGCTTCCACGAGCGTTCGACTGGCACCGAACCGCGCTCGACGAGGTGGCGCTGCGCGTGCGCGCGGTGCGTGGTCTGCAGGAGCGTCTCGCCACTGCATCCGTGCTCTCGGACTCGCTCGCATACCTCGAGGGTGCCGTGAGTGGGCTTCCCGACCGGCTCCTTCGCGGTGGCTCGACGGACGACGTTCGGCTCGACCTCATCCGACGGGTCAGTGCGGCCTCTTCCGACTCCGCCATGATGCTCGACTCCCTGCGGATCGTCGACATCGCGACAACGGCCGACTCGACAGGCGAGTCGGCCGTTGTCGCCAGCCGCGTGCGGGAGGTGATCGGCCGAGCCTGGGCCACGAGTGACCTGGAGGGCATCACTACGTTCGTGGGTCGACTCGAGGCCGATCCGGCGCTCTGGATCGAGCGTCTCACGATCGCCGCGGGCCCCGCGGATCCGTCCGGTGCCGAGTCGCTCACGGCCGAATTCACGATCGCTGGATGGCGGCTGGTGACTCCGTGAGCCCGCGCGTTCGAGGTGCCAAGGCCCTGATGGTTATGACAGGATTGGCGGGCGTCATGGCCGCCTGGTCCGCTCCCGTGGAGCGCTGGCCCGAGACGCCAGAGCCGGCGCAGCGGCACGCAGTCGTCGGCCCTACTCCGGTGCCTGTCGATCTGGACTCCGTTGCACGCGTCGCGGTCGCGGCCAATCCGTTCCGCGCCGACCGACGTCCGGCCGAGAATCGGTGGGGGCGGACGACTGTCCAGGCCGCGCCCGAGGTCGTGGCAGTGCCGTGCCCAGACGTCCGCGTGCACGGGATCCTCCACGGCGAGACGCCGATGGCGATCCTGTCGATCGGGGAGGACTCCGCCCACACCCTGGTCCGCGTGGGTGCCGAGACGCGCGGGGTACTTCTTCGTTCGGTGTCCGCGCGATCGGTCGAGCTGGCGTGGGGTGACTCGACGTGGACCGTACCCGTCGCGGGAGGGCGGCCATGAAGCGAGCGGTGTTCACGGCGGTCCTGCTCGTCGTCACCACGCGTGCGCCGGTCACGGCTCAGGACGCCGGCGTCCGACTCGAGGATCGCGCCGACAGCGTGCAGATCTGGCTGCGCGCCGTGGACCTGAGTGTCGCGATCCAGGCGCTGGGTCGGTACCTGGACCGCCCGATCATGATCGATCCGGGTATCGATGGCGCGATCCCGTTCTTCGAAACGCCGCAACCGATCCATCGCGATCAGGTACTCTCGGTGCTCGACGGTCTCGTCTCCTCGCAGCAGCTGGAGCTGGAGGTCGACTCCGCGTTCGTCCGAGTTCGACAGGCCGGCGCGCCCTCTGACGAGGAGCTGGCTGAAGCCCCCGAGGCCGCAGACGCGGACACGATCCCCGAGGTGCCGCCCGCCCTCGAGCTGCGCCTCTTCACCATCCCGATCGTGCATGCCCGCGCGGCCGACGTCGCCGCCATCCTGACGTCACTCTACGGCGCACCGGGGGCGCCTCAGCCACGCGCCGGTGATCCTCGCTTTCTCCCCGAGGAGGTCGCGGCCGCTCCGCAGGGTGCGACCCTCCTCGACCCCGTCACGATCGTGCCCGACGAGATCACGAACTCACTCCTCATCCGATCCACCGAGCGCGACTTCCTGCTCCTGCAGGACGTTGTACGGACGCTCGATGTTCGGCCGCTGCAGGTGCTGGTGGAGGTGGTGATCGTCGAGGCGCGGAAGGACCGGCGCTTCTCGCTGGGTATCGCCGTGGAGCTCGGAGAGACGTCGTTCGAGGGCGGCGTCACGGGCTCCGCCGCGCTCGCCGGCGCGAGCGTCGGCGACCTCGTCGTGCAGGTGATGGGGCTTGGCAAGCAGGACCTCTCCCTGTTCCTCGCCGCAGCGCGATCCCGTGGGGACGTCTCGATCCGGTCGCGCCCCACCCTCCTCGCATCCAACGGACTCGAGGCGAGTATCCTCGTGGGCACCGAGCAGCCGTTCGTGCAGGTCAGCCGGTCCCTGCCCACCGACGAGCCGCAGCGGGATCAGGTCGTTCAATACCGGGACGTGGGAACCAGCCTCACCGTGGTCCCCACCATCAACCGCGAAGGCTTCGTGACGCTCGACCTCGCCCAGGAAATGAGCCAGGCGACGGGCGAGACGCAGTTCGATGCGCCCGTCATCTCGTCGCGACAGGCTTCGACCCGGGTCACGGTCCGCGACGGCCAGACCATCGTGATCGGGGGCCTCACCGACCGCGTCCAGGATCGGGGCCGCACCGGAATTCCGCTCCTTTCGGATATCCCGCTCATCGGTGCCCTCTTCGGCTCCACCACGACCCGACTCACCGAAACCGAAATCTTCGTCTTCATCACCCCGACCATCGTGGCCGACGACCTGACTATCGGTACCGAGACCGACGACCGACTTCCAGAGAATCTGCGATCCGGTCTGACCACGGCTCAATGGGTCCAGCTCTACTTTGCGCCCCCAGTGATCTCCGTGCGGCCGACGGGCATCACGCTTCCTTTGACCATTCCGGAGATCCATCGATGAGTGGGCTCAGCATGGCGCTGCCGGACCGCCCGGAGCGCGCCGAGGCGAGGCTCATCGGTCGGTCCCCCAACTTTCTCGCCGCGGTGCACGTGGCCGAGCGGTTCGGCCCTTCCGAGCTCCCGATGCTGATCGTGGGCGAGACCGGAACGGGCAAGGAGCTGCTGGCGCGCTACATCCACGACGTGAGTGGGCGCGACGGACGGTTCGTGGACATGGATTGTGGAGCGATTCCCGCAGATCTGGCCGAGAGTCTGCTATTCGGGCATCGGCGCGGTGCGTTCACCGGAGCGCACGAGACGACGACAGGCCTTATCGAACTCGCTGCCGGCGGCACGCTCTTCCTCGACGAGATGGGGAGTCTCCCTCCCACGGTCCAGCGGAAGCTCCTGCGGGTACTCGAGAACGGCGAGCTCAGGAAGCTGGGCGGGTCGCGCACCCGACGGATCGACTTTCGGCTCGTGGCTGCGGCTCAGACCAGCCTCGCAGACAGTGTGGAGGCGGGAGAGTTCCGGTTCGACCTGCTCCAGCGAGTCGCGGGAGCCGTGGTCCGGCTGCCCGCGCTCGCCGAGCGCGGCGAGGATGTCGTCGTCATCGCCCGGCACTTCGCGCATCGGGCTCGTACGACGCTGTCCGAGTGTGCCGTCGAATGGCTTCTCGGGCGCGGGTGGCCTGGGAACGTGAGGGAGCTCCGATGGCTGATGGAGCGCGCCGTCGTCGTGGCCGAGACGAACGTCGTACGGTCAGAGACGCTGGCCGAGGCGGCGGGGCTGGGGACGGCCGCACTCGGGGCCTCACCGAATCAGGTGTCGCGGAAGCTGCTCGAGCTACGTGCGGCATGCAAGGAGCACGGCGGGGACCCAGACCGCGTGGCGGACGCTCTCAACATCGGGAGATCGACCCTGTATCGACGGCTGGAGAAGGTCGGGCTGCGGCTGGAGGACTTCAGGGGACACTGAGACGCGGGCCGACCGCTCTCCGCGAGGTCCGGACGGACCGTCACGGCGATCTGCACGTCCAACGCGCTCACCCAGCAGGAGCTGGGCGGGATGGTCCGCGTCTCCGCCGACGAGCTGCCCGGGATCGAGCCGCTAAAGGAAAAAGTCCCGCCGAAGACGGCGCGCATCCGGCGCCGCCTTCAGCAAGTCGAGGGGCTGCCCCCCGCCGATCAGAGGCGATTCTCAAGTTCGTCGACGCACTTGTCGAGAGTCAGGGGGCGGAGTAGAAAATCCGCCAGTGGCTAGGTCGCGACCCTCCTGGCCGAAACGGCTGGGCCGAACGGAATTGTCGTGCTCAGCCGGGGCGCAACTCACCCACTTCCTTGTCGCCCGCGTAGACGATCACCCGTACTTCTCGCGCTAACGCGGCCGTCGCGGCTGGCTCGCTGAGCATAAACTCAACCGGCACCGGCGCTCCTCCCTGGTCTACCGAATCCAGCGGCGACAGGGTGATCAGCCAAGAGCCAGCATGCGCACCTGACTTGAGGTTCACCAAGAACTGATAGCCACCGTCTCGCGGCGGGAGGGTTGCTTTCGAATACGGCTTGAATTTTCCGACAGCCATGAGCTTCGCGGTAGGTCATTTGATCGTAATGATTACGATATCGTCGAGAGAATTGAGCACGGCGAAGATCGCATCGCCGATGCCATCCAAGTTGGTTCGCCATATGCTCGTAGAGAACAGGTCAGTGGGGATTTGTGCTCGGACGATCGAGAAGGACTCCCCGGGAGAGAGCCCAGCCATTCTCCCGGCCAACTCCTGTGCGGCTTCCTTCGAGGTCCAGAACCACTTGCCCCCCTCAAGAGAGCCTGCTCCGACGGTGAATCGATTCAGCTCTCGGATCGAGGCGAGTTCCTGCGAGTTTACCGCTCTCCAGATTGTGGTGGTCGACCGCTGACCGCCAAACCTTCCGAGTAGACCGCCCACCATGGCCGATGCCCGACCGGCCAGTCGCGACCCCACTCCAGCCAAGCCGCCGGCCAAGAACGAAACTGGATCGAGGAGCCCGGGGGAGGCCAGCCCGCCCGAAGCAGGGGGCGCCCAGTTGTACTGTCTCGTGAAGGGTGGGAACGAGCCCAGGCCGATGCCCTCCGGACACAGCCCACTGGGGTCCCGAGAGTTGACCGGGTCGCTGTAGGCATATCCGTCCAAGACGCGCGGGTCAGGCTAGGCGAACCACTCGACGCAACCAGCACCTCGTGGCTCGGCTGGGGACTTGGAACGGCCCCGGACTCGTCAACAGGTCGGCTTGTCAGCTCTAGCCACGCACTCCTGGTGAGCCTGTCGGTCGAGCGGGTGCCTCACGGCGCGATCAGCGAGCGATACTCGACGGCATCCTCGATCGCTTCGATACGATACTCCGCCCGCGGACGCATGATGACCCGGATGAAGCGGTCGCGGTTCCGTACTGAGAAGTAGAGATCAAACAGCGTCTCGCTGGGGGCGTCTGGCGCGGCATCAAGGCGCTCCGTGAAGGACTGGACCTCGATGTGGCGCACGGAATCTCTATGGACTGACCGTTCGGGCAGCAAGGGGTCCCGGAGCGAGTCGATCGCGATCCCGGCCGCCCTGCAGACGTCGCCCCATCGCAGTGGCGAGTCGCGGGCGACGTAGATTTCCGGAGCAAGGACAGGCTCGCACTCGGCAAGGCTCTGCCACCCGACCTCCGGTTCATCTTGGGCGGAGTTGTCACAGGACCAGAACCCCGTAAGCGCCAGGCAGACCAACGCGACGGCGCCAACCCATCGCGTGGTACGGAGATGTAGTTTCATGACGGCGCTATCGCCTAGGTTGAGGGGGACCGGCCGATGAGCCATCCGGCCGGATGAAGTGGATGTTGTGCTGGCTCACAGTAATCACCCATACGCCTCGCCGCCGGGCTACGTTGTTGTCGCCACATGTCGCCGCACCGCAGAAAGAGCCCAGCCCCTGCGTCAGCCCGATCGCCGTGGGGTGCGTGTGGATGAGCGCGATGGCGGATACCGGGGTCTCCCCCATTCCCGGGACGCTGCTCGCCAGCCCTCGAACAAACGGCGAGGCGCCATACACGTCCGGGCCCCCAGCTGTATCCTGAATGCGGAGCATGAAGGTCCCGAACTCGACTCTCTGCGTCGGCGATGCTCCGGACCGTACCGTGGCGCGCCACAAAGCCTCGGCGATTTCCAGCAGCACGGGGATCGGGAAGGCTGCTGGGTTCGACGGGCACCAGTTCGGTCGGTCGCACGGCCCGTCGAAAATAAACACGTCCCAGCCGCTCGACTCCAGTGCCTCTAGCCCCTCGGTGCATGTCAGGATGCTCCGCCCCAGGTCACATTCCACGGACTCGACGATCAGCCCGCTCGGATCCCGAAAGTTGACCGGATCCGAATTCGCGTACCCGTACAGATTCAGCCCTCCGCGCATTCCGATCGGGTCGATCTGCGTGAACTGCCCCACCAGCGGGTCGTAGTACCGAGCGCGCCG
>JGI12048J13642_10394960_pt1 | contig 15513 bp, 11 predicted proteins | sample ElkSlonscriptome_16_FD_13642 | JGI IMG/M metagenome (IMG submission 13642)
CGGCGACGCAGGATCATTAGCCCTGTTACCGAGCGAGCGGCGCTATCTACTTCTACACGTGCCAAAAACCGCGGGCTCGGCGCTGCGTGCGATCGTCAAGCAGAATCTTGGCGATGCGGCGGCGATAGAGAATCCATTCTTGAGCACTCAGGTCTACACGTCAGAACAGATCGACTGGCTCTTCAATATATATCCCTACCGGTTCTATGCCGGACATGTCTTTCGTCTCCGACCGGCTCTGGCTGCCTGCGATGGACAACTTCAGCTCGTCGCCTTCGTGCGGGAACCGGTGGACAAAGCGATCTCCAGTTACTACTACCTGCGTCATCGCAGTATGACCCGCGCCGATCATCCGGTGAAGAGGCAAAGCCTGGTTGAGCTGTGCGCGTCGGCCGAACGTGGTGCGGCCAGCAGCAGCAATGGCTTTGACGATTCCCAACTGGACTGGCTGGTCGGCGAGCGAGATGCCCCGCTCGACCTGGTCGAGGCCGCTGTGGATTCCGGGCGTCTGTGGCTGTTTCCGGTGGAAGCGTTCGATCTCGCGTTGGTGCTGTTGGAGCGCCTGTGGCCAGAGGACTTCCGCGATTGCGCCTACGCGCACAGGGTCAACGCATCGAACTACCCCGAGGACCGGGATGTAGACGCCGAGCGTGCCGCTGCGGCGACCTTGCCGTGGGTGACAACCGACCGGCGCTTGCACCAACTCGGGCTAGCGCATCTGGAGTCGCTGACTGCACAGGTTTTCAGGTCGCACTCGGACAAGGAACTCGCGCTGCGCGATTTTCACGCGCGATGCGATCGGCGTGTGCAAGCCGCTCAGCCACAGCCGACCCAGCGCACCTTAGGGCAGCGCATCAAGGCCGCCTATCGGGCATGGAACAGCTGATGCCACCCCTGCTCAGCATCGGTATTCCGACCTTCAATCGCGCGCATTTGCTGAAGCACTTGCTCCGAAATCTCGCGCACCAGTGCTCCAGCATCGGGGATGAAGTTGAGATTGTCGTCAGTGACAATTGCTCTGACGACGATACAGCCGACCTGGTGGACAGTTATCGTGGACAGCTTCGCATACGCTATCACCGCAATGATCGAAATATCGGTCCAGCGGCAAACGTGGTTCTGGTGCCAAGCCTAGCTTCCGGCCAGTATTGCTGGATGTTCGGTGATGATGATCTGCTCGTTCCAGGCGCGTTGGCGGAGGTGCTTCGATTGCTGCGCGAGCACCCAGGCATCCCTGCGATCGTCGTTGGCTACTCCTATCAACAGGAGGCGAATCGAGCAGACTATCTCTCTCCAGACAGCCCCATCGTATTCGAACGGCCCGTATTTCGCACGACGGTTCCACCGAGAATGCTTGCCCGCTGGGAGGATACGTTCTTTGAGGCCGACAAGGCGGCACTGCATACGTCGATCGTGAGCTGTGTTTTTGCTCGCCATGAATGGGAAGGGCATGCGGCTGCCTTTGAGTCTCTACCCACCGTCGAGTCCTTGACGTCACTCGACTCCACATTCCCGCAGGCGATCATCTGGTCCTCATTTCTGGTTGGCCGGCCGGTGCTTTTCGCTCCGGTGCCCTTGGTGTATTTCTTTGTTGGTGCTCAAGAGTGGTTCAAGCCTAAATGGCTTACGATTGTCTTTGTTTTCTGCCTGGAGTTGGCCCAGCATTTTCGTCGCCAGGGTGCAACAGAGGCAGCCGTGCGCCATTATGAGTCCCTTTTGCTGAGGCACGCGGGGTTGGCGGCGCTAGTCGTCACGCCCAACGAGTTTGCTCAGGCGCACTTTTCGCTCTACAAGCTCGTGCGAGACTATGGGGCGCGCGATGAGATTTGGGATAATTTGGCCCTTACCGCCCGTCGTCTCCCATGTCGTTTACAGCTATCGCTTGTAATTCGGTGTCTTAGGGCCAGCGTTCCGGCCCCGCGGACTTGGCGCAGGTGCCTCGTGACCCTGTGGGGAATCTTGACGAACAGTCTCGCGAGTTGCATGACCCGTGTAGCGAAGAGAAGCCTGGCGCGGTAGGGGCGGCAGATGGGCGAATTCAGGCGCGTGGGCCACGGCGAGGATCTCGGCGCGCTCGGCATCGCTCAGGCAGTTCGCCGGCGTGCGTTCGTGCCCGACAGCAAGGCGGGCATCGGCGCGGATGTCGTCGCCGTCGCGCCAAGGCTGAAGCGTCCGCGCAGCGCCCCCGGGCCCTGGAATGCCCCCATGTTCACACAAAATCTCCCAGGGGGAGGCGACATCTATCCGGACAGAGGGGGGCGATGGCCAGAATGTTGGTGCGTGACCTTTTTTGGGTAAACCGGCTGACCTGTCGGGGAAGACTTGCGCAAGATGCGCGAGCAAACATCAACCACGCTCTAATGTCCAGAAGTTCGCCGGCTTGCCAGCGTATGCAAGAAATCTCTGCATATCTTCCTCCAATTCGGACACCAGGCTATCGTTTACAGATGGCTTAACGCGTATATCTGGGTTCACGCTTTGCCAGCCTATGGGCCTAGCGGCAATTCGGAGAGCTGGTGGCAGTCTGCGGAGTGCCGCCCGCAGGCCGGGGAAGTTGGCGATAGCACTGAGAAGCGGACGCTCTCGGTAGGCAGGCGCAGCATTCCGGGGTTTTTCAACTCCTTCCCAATCGGATTTGTCCTCGACTCCGAGGAATCTTGTGCAGTTCCCGAGCACTTCATTGGGATGAGCAATGAAGTCTTCGAAAAATACGATCTTGATCTGTGCGTCCGAGAAAAACTCGCGATATGCGGAGATCTGGAACCAGTACTTGCTTCTATCGACAAACAATCGCCGGTGGGCCGGATCGACAATATCGCGATTGAAGTCAGCAAACACTTCAGGTTTCTCACGCGCCATCATTTTCCAGTTGGAAACCAATCGATCGATCGGATTACGAACGATATAGATCAGCTTCGCGCCTGGTACCGCGTGTGCGATGCGGGATGGTACCGGCCAGTCTTCGGCGGCGGGCCGCATCGTGTACGCTTGGCTTCCTTCGCCAATCGCTTTTACGGAATCGGTGAGTCCTTCGAATAGCCCTTGATACCAGGCTTGGCATTCGGCCTGTTGTTCTGGGGAGAAAGCGAAATAGCGTGGTTCCTTTGGCTTGGATATATAGATCTGCCGATGCTGATCAAGCAAGGCGCAAAGGGAAGTCGATCCTGATTTGGCTGCGCCGATGACAAAAAAGGTTGGTAACGCCATTTCAACAGACATCAGACTAATGAAACCCCGGTGCTCGTTCAGCACGACGCCATGGGTGAGCAAAGGCTACCGGAGGGATGAGGGCAGGTCAAGACAGCGGGCCAGGTCTTGCAGCTTGCGTGCCGACGTACTGTGCGTCCTTGCAGCACTGCGAACGTCTTCAGGCGCAGCATTGCTGGAACGCCTAGGCTTTGTTTAATCATTCAAGGCCAGACCTGGTACCAATCGCGAACGCCGATGATGCCAAATGGGCCTAGCGATGTATGAGGCGGCGCGGGGTGAAAGGATGTTGAACCGCCCGGAAGTCAGCCCTTTACATCGCGATTTTACCGATGAGTGTCGCTACCTTTTTTCCCAAGGTTGGTGTTAAGGATGCCGACGAGGTTCGATTTAATGCGGTGCATGAGATAAACGGAACCCCAAATCGAAAGGTGGGCTCGGTCTGAATACAGGGGCATGCCTTGTTCATCAAAGTTTCGACAGAACTTCGCATCACAAAGTGCATCAAAGGGGCTCAGAATCGTGACGCCCGGAGGCAATTTTCGCGCAAGCAAGCGGTTGAACCGGTTATGAAGTTCAATAAATTCGTTGTTCCGTGGCGATGTGTCGCAATTATCGCTCGCGATCGGGCGGGCTTGGCAGTCGTAGGGGGAGCCTTGGCGATGGAATCTCGGGACGCCGCCAAGGATGATCAGCGGCTGTGGTTTGATCAGTGCGGCGACGTCAGTAAGTTCGGCGGCGACAAAGTCCGCGTATTCCTCCAGTGATGCGAAGTCACGATCAGGCAGACCCGTTCCCGGGGCAATGTGCTTGTCGTGGTAGGCACTAGCCCAGTGCTGAGTCAGCAAGACGGGCGCATCCCGCTTGCCAATCTCCACGAAGGCGCGCTGCTTCGTCTCGAGGCACTCGCGCATGCGGCGGCTGGTTTCGCCGATGTAGTCCAGGGAATAGAACTCGCAGCCGGCGCTTTCCCATAGGCTTGCGTGGATGGTCGGCACTCGTTCGTTGAGCCCGTGGTGCAGTGCGCGGGCATGGGAGTCGCCGACGATGTAGAGACGTGGCGAGGCTTCTGGGTGTGTCTCGCAGTGCGGTGGTGAGCACTTACGGCCGCCGTAGAATACGGTATGAAAGTCCTTGGTGGTATGGGCGTGGACAAGTTGATCGCCTTTTGGGCCGAGTCGCCAGTACCAACCCTGCCCTAAGACGAGAGCGCCAGCGAGTAGGGCGAGTGATACGGCGGACGCACCGGATACCAAAAAGAAGCGTCGGTTCTGCGCTCCCGGGGCGCCTTTGTGACGCGGTCGTCGAAAGGGCTGCTCGACGAAATGATAAAGAAGCGAAGCCGTCGCAAGGCTGGCCGCCGCTAGCGCTAGTTGAGCAGAGATTGTGATGCTCGACTGTGACAGATGTCGATAGAAGACGATGACCGGCCAGTGTGTCAGATAGAGAGAGTAACTAATCAGGCCGATCCCGATTGTGAGGCGGTTGGCGAGTAGGTGCCGGGTTGCCGTGGGATCTTGGGCAAAGATGATTAGTGCCGCGCCGAGGCAGGGTACCGCGGCGGAAAACCCCGGAAATGGGGTTGATTTTGTGAAGCTTAACGCCGAATAGATGATGAGCAGGAGTCCGCCCAACGACAGTAGTTGCCGTAGTCTCGCGCTGTCAGGGCGGCGGGCTTCCAGCAGGACGATGAGCGCACCTATGCCAAGTTCGAAAACACGGAACGGCGTCAGGAAGAACGTCGCCGATGGTTGTGAGGCTGTCAGCGTGCCACTGGCGATCAGCGATATTAGCCCGGTTGTCGTGATGAAGTGGAGCAGATACCGAGGGGGAGTGTACTTGCTCAACAGGATCAATGTCGCGGGCCAGAGCAAGTAGAATTGCTCCTCGACGGCCAGTGACCATGTGTGCAAGAGAGGCTTCAGATCCGATGCCGTGTCAAAGTATCCGGATTGGAAATAGAAGAGGACGTTCGATATGGATAACACTGCCGCGGCCAGTGTCTCTCCGAAGCGCGTCAGTTGCGGTGGTGAGAGGATCAATACGGACGCCAAGCTCGTTAGGGCCAGCGTCGATAACAGTGCGGGTCCAAGGCGTCGGACTCGCCGACTGTAGAATGCGGTCAGGGAGAAGGTGCCGCGCTCGAGTTCAGCAAGGATCTGGCGGGTAATCAGGTAGCCGCTGATTACGAAGAATATGTCGACACCGATGAACCCCCCGGAGATCGCGTCAATCTCTAAATGAAAAAGCAATACGGAGAGCACTGCGATCGCGCGCAGTCCGTCGATCTCGGGTCGGTATGCCGGGGCGGATCGCCGCGGCGCTGCAAGATCATTTGTGGCCAACTGGGTTCCCCTTGACCCATACAAGAACCCGGCAATCAAAACAGGCTGTCATAATCCGTGCGCTCGAATAATTCGAGCTTGCCGCCCTTGGTGGCGTTGAAGATAGATCGGTCACTCCACTCGAACATCATCTTGGCCAACTGAAGGTTCTTCAGTACGTTATGCAATTTTGGGTCGTTCCACTTTTTTCCTTTTCCGAAATAGTCTGGATGAAAGTGGTTCGGGTCGTCTTCCGTGGATTCAATGACGTTGCCGTTGATGATAGCCGATTGCGGAATCTCGTAAGAAAAGTCTAGCCCAATAAGATAGACCTCTTTGAATCCCATATAGTAGGCGAGCTGCAGATTGATGTAGGTGACAGACTGCCCGCAATATGCACGTTCGGAAAAATCCGTTGAGAAACGTGGGATCTCGAAGTTGGGGCTGGTCTTCTCATAGAGGCCCCGGTTCATTTGGAAGAACGCTGTATTGTCACGCTGGCTGATCTGATCGGAGTAGATGGATGGGAAGAATTTAAAATCCGCCTGGTAGGCGTTGATGCGTTCTCTGTTGTCGGCCATGACGCAGCGATCTTCTACAACGTAGTAAGTAGGTCGAAACCCGGTCTCGTCGGTTTTATAGAAGATCCCGTTGACGGCAATGCTGATGTCATTGTCGAGCTTTCGCAGGTCCGTTCTATTCAGCGAGGGGCCGTTTCCGACGATAAAGCAGCGCTCGCCGACGTGTTTGTTATGAAACTGCCTGAGGAGTGGTTTGTCCACGGGGAAGGCATGATGTTCTTCTCTTGCCCAGTAGTCGGGTGGTGGTGCCGAGGCGTAGTCGGAATAGCCATTGCCGGGCTGGCGCAGATGTTTCGCCAGTCGCGAAAGATTGCGCTTTACTTTTCTGGTCAATTCGCTCATGGCGTTTCCTCAAGATCGGCAAGAAGGCGTTCGATTGTTCGGGTGAGATCGTCAACGCTTTCGTCGAAGTCGGCAGGCACGGCAGCACTCTCGATGCCATGGTATCGGCCGACCGAGGACCTGACGACCTGGGCTATGGGATGTATATCGTTAAAGTAGGGCAGGAGTGAGCGAGTGATGGCGCCAAGAATGAGCTGCGCCTGGTCGTCGGCTCCGTGCAGCAGAGCGAGGGTAGCGAAACCCACCTGCCGACGGAATAGTTGCGAAGCGGCGATGTAGTCGCCGAGAGGGTCCTGAAACGGGAGGGGTGCAGAGGAGGGCGGCTGCTGACCGAGTGGTAGCGGCTGGAATGCACTGTTGATGAGTCGCTTTGCTTCTGCGATGTGATGGGCGCTCGACGTCCGGATCATGCTGCCCTGCTTTTGGCGATAAAAGCCGCAGCTGAGGGCGGTTGGAAAAAAGACGAACCCCCAGCGCATGACGCGGTGCCAAAGGTCCCAGTCTTCGGCGCCATGGCGCATTTGCTCGTTGAATCCCCCGCATGCGCGGATTATCTCTGTCTTGGAGATTACGGCGTGGACGCTAAATGGGCAATCGCCGAGTGACGAGAGGAAGGATTTGATTCCTAGAGAGCGTCCGATAAAGCCGGCCTCCTCAAAACGGCGGAAGCAGCGGTGCTCGGGGACTATCCGTATCGGGCCATAAACGCCTGCCGCCCTCGCATCGGTGGTAGCGAGCGCAACGCTGATCCGGTCGGTGATACTGTGCAACGGCAGGTAGTCGTCCGAGTCCAGGAAGGTGATCCAGTGTCCGTTCGCCAGCTTGAGTCCCGTGTTGCGGGCGGCCGCCAAACCGCGGTTGACTTGGTGCGTCACCAGTCGGGCATTGGGGTACCTGTCGACAAGGTCTTGCAGTGCCTGGACTGAATCGGACGCGGAGCCATCGTCGACGACAATGACTTCTATCGCTGGGTAGGTCTGCAACGCGAGGCTGTCTAGGCACTCGCGGGAGTAGGTGATCTGTTCGTTGTAATGGGGAACGACGACCGAAACCAGCGGCGGGTTGGCGGGCAGCGCGGCAAGGGCGTTGCGGCCCCAGGCGTTGGCCTTTTCCTCAGGACTCGGCGAACTCGGCAGTCCTCTGAGTCGGCGCTGGAGTCGTTGCAGGATTCTCATGGTCAAGGTCGCTTTGGTCGTTATTCGCGGGAGATCGGTCGGTCTATTACACGGCCCCGCAGTTACGGGGCACTGGTGTCTGCCGATCGTAGTGCCGCAGCCATGGCTTGAAGCAGGGCGTAGCCGCGCGCTCTGTCCGGTTCTATATAATTCCCTTCCGCCCATTCGTTCCATGACTTGAGAAACACGATCCCAGGGTGCGCAGGATTTCGGACAATTGGTGCTAGTACGGATTCCGCATGTTTTCGAAAGCGTTCCGGTGTGAAGCCTCTTAAGAGTTCGCCTTTCTCCTGGTAGCGGGGCGTAACGTCCCAATCGCAGTGAATCACGGGGGTCACGTCTCCGGGGCACGCGTCTTGGTAGGGCCAGTTCTCCATGATTCGCTCGTAATCTATCTTGAGCGGACGTTTGAGTATTCTGCGAATCGCGAGTTCGGCTCGGCGCTTGTTCCGGCGATCACGCTCTTCGGCCAGCGGACCTGAACCGGGGCAGAAGGCGTCAAAGCCGATTTGCTCGATAAGCTGGCGATTACTGCCTTGCGCAACCAGATACAGCCCAGGAAGCCCTGCGGCAGTGGCCCAGTCGCGCCAACACTGAAAATATCCCACGGATTCCGGCACACGGTTCGGAGCGAAGACATACAACAGGGGCTTGCCATCAACACGGATGTAACGCGGATCGGAGAAGGCGCGAAGTAGATAGTCGAAGTGCGCGCGAGCGTCGTCGGGGCCGGAATATTTTTGCTCCACTAGGCATCGATCGCCAGCGCCAAAGAATCGAGCTCGCCAATCGTGATTCGCCCAGCCTAGGCAGAAGGGGAAGTCTGGCTGGCCGCTGTCCAAGACTTCGTTGAAAGGTCTTTCCAAGAGCCGCCGACCGTCCCCAAGCCAGTAGTGCCAGTAGCAGAATCCATGGATTCCGGCTTGAAGGGCCAGTTCCGCTTGTCGTGCGCGAATCTCTGGCAGACGTAGATCGTAGTAGCCAAGCTCACCGGGCTCACGCGGTTGCGCATGGCCTCGAAAAAGGGGGCGGGCGCGTGTTACGGCCGTCCACTCAGTAAAGCCGGGCTCCCACCAAGCGTCGTTTTCAGCAATCCGGTGAAACTGAGGCAGGTAGAACGCAATGACCCGCACTGAGGCTTGCGTGCCATGCTGCTCAGCAGCAGATGCAGTTTCCATGTCGTTAGAGTGGAAATATCTTGAAACAGTGAATTGGGCGATTGGTGTGGCTGGTTTTCGGAGCGGAACGAATGTCGCCGACGGCCGGTAAGAATGCGGTTTGCAGGGGGTTCCCTTGTGTGTGAGTATCTCCGAGGCTTGCGATCTGTCTGCTGGTCAATGCGTGACTTCATGGACAGTGCGGACTCGCGGCGCTTGGGGAGATTGGCGAAAAGGGCGCAATTAGAGAGAAAAAGCTAACGCCAGCCTACGAAAATGCGATTTGGAAATAAGTGCTGGATTTTTGCTTGTGCGAATGTATTGGGCGGCGTCTTCAGGTCTATGCAAACAGGTTCGTCCACATCGCGGCTCACACATGAGGCGTTCGCCGAACAGCAGAAACATTGCCCGTCAAAAGTATACAGCGGTTGCAATGCCTCAGCTACGGTAGGCTCCACTTCGTCTGGGATCGCCGGGCGGGCGGTGTTTCGACGGGGGCCAGAGAGAAATCGGCGTTCCGGTCAGGCGCGGCCGATAGGCTGCGGGTGCCTCTTGTCGGTCGCGGGGGCCTGCCTCTGGCGTGTGGAGGGCCAGAACGTGCTGAAGTGCGTGTACGCCCGCATTGGGAAGCTAACTAGGCCAGGCTCCTAGGGGCATGTTTCGCTGACAAAAGTGGCACTCGTATTGCCCGGATCTGATTGAGGGCGGGCTGACTCGCCCTGATGCAAGCGCTACTGCGAGCGCCGTGGCAACTCGGTGGCGAGCCTGCATCTCTGGCGGGAGTTTTTCGCCGCCGGGCCGACCTTGGTGCGACTGGGAGCGGAAGGGTGGTCAGCCGGCCCGGCAAAGCCTTTCGATTGGGCTTGCGTTCAGCGTCTTGTTGACGCGGCGTACCTAAGAATGGTGCGAGCGGTGCGCTGTAGCCAGGAACCGCGGAGCGACCGTCTTACTTCTGGATACTGTTGCCACTTGGCATAGTACTCCTGCTGTGCGGGTGTGAAATCGCGCCGAAGGCCGAGGAACCGGTTGATGACTCTTCGACTCACGTTGTTTACATGGCGTTCAACTGTGGGGCGAACTGAGTCAAACGAGAAAACCGTTGGCTGATCGAACAGTCGGTTGAGTGCGTCAACCTCCAGAGCCTCAGCGATGATCCGTTCTGCTTTGTCGTAGCTGGTCGCTGGACCCTTATCCGGCTGAACCCGTTGGAATAAGTTTGCCCGGAAAGCCTCGCTAACATGTTCAGGAGTTTCCAAGGCGAAGTAGGAAAAAAGGTCGCGTATGCAGTCGGGGTTGGTAAGGAAGAGCGACTTGTAGGGCACCACTAGAGAAGGTCTGGGTAGGCGGAGGGTCGTGTTCAGGCAGAACAACAGCTCCATTAATGCGAATACCCCGGTCTGGCCGGCGTGCCAGCTAGGGTCTTCGTTAGCGGCGCGCCGATTCCAGGAGTCGACGAACTGGCTCGCAGGACGATATAGCCAAATCGGGCGGAGTTGCGGAAGCCGAACAAGAACTCCCTCTAATTGATCGAAATCGAGAAAATAGCGTGGGTTTTTATTGCCGATAATCGTCGGGTTGGGTTTGCTCGCGAGGTGGGCCGCTAGAATTCTGCGCCGCTGTTCTGTGGGTTGTGGGAGTGCGGCGAAGTAGTCCGGATAGGCGAGGTGGACGTGCTGGCCGAAATCAAGCTCCATACCACAGAGCACATCAGGGTGGATGTTCAGGGCGTGAACGAATGCACTTGTCCCACTGCGGGGGACCGCGTAGACGATAAAGTCGGTGTCGCGGTACTTGGAGCGACTTGGTATTGCTGAGGCCATGTTGGTGTTGTGCTCTAGCCTTGATTGGAGCATTTTCCGTGGAAGTGGATCATCAAGCTACTTGGCCGAAGGGAAGGCGCGGCGCAAGGCTCGTTGCAGGAGCGTGGGCCGGGGGACTTTTTCCACCTTGGCAAATGTGGCTTCCCGTACGCGCCCGAGGTAGGCCGCGTCGCAATAGGTCAGCGCAGGCGCGGCATCGAACATGGGGCGGTACGCGTCGTCGACGCATGCTGCCACGACGAGGCGACTTTCCGATCTGTTCCGCTGGCGCTCTGCGACATAGACGTGTGGAAACCCTGCAGAACGCAACCATTGCACAACGCAGGCCTCTGTCGGTCCGCACCAGTTGGTGGGGCCGCGAAAAACATCATCTTCGTAGAAGAACGAGACCGGAAGATCACCTAGCGTATTGACGGCGTGCGTTTCCAAGATCATCGCCCCCCGGCATACGGCCCGACAGCGGTCCAGGGACAGCAGCGGATGGCGCAAGTGATAAAGCAAGCCATAGTTGAAGATGAGGTCGAACTCGCCATCCTGCTCCGGGTTCAGGTCGTAGACGCTGCGTGCCTCTCGGCGCACCTTAGACTCGAAGTGCTCGTGCAACCACTTAAAGCCAAGCCCTCCCTGCCAGTTGGCCGCGCCTGCACCGCGGAGCTTGTCGCGTAGCGCGGCGTCTGGCTGACCATGGCCCCAGTCATAGTGCTCGAAGCCCTCGATGTCAATCGCCAGCACGTCGTTGCTGCCCTGCGTTTCCGCCCAGAAACTCCAGAATCCATCGTTGGCAGCAATGTCGAGGACGCGCTTACCGCCCAGGTTAGCCTGAGCTAGGCCGAGCTTTTCCGGGTGGCCGTGTAGTCGATGCGCCCGTCGGTGAATTCACCGTTGTTGAGCGGGATTCGCATGTAGAAGTCAGGCTTGGAGCGTTTCATCTCGATTCTCTCTTTGCGAAGCTGTTAGCGTTTGTTGGCATGCGATTCATCGAAGCGGCGGCGGAGTCGCTGCGAGCGCTCGGCACCGAATAAACGGTGCAGGGTGGCATTGGTGCCTGCCTCGCCCACCAGTCCACGTGCGAGGACTTCTATGCCATGATGCACTAGCGGCCAACCGCGCCAATTGCCAACCACGTCGACAGCCGATCGCAGCCGCCGGAGACGCGGGTCGGTGTGTGCTGTCGGAATGCCCGTATAGCTCCGCAACAGACTTTCGATGGACGCAAGCTCGCCTGGTGTGTGTGGGATGGTCGGCCCGGCCGCGTGGATCAGTTCGTCCGCTAGGTCCGCCGGCGTCCGCTGCGGTAAGTTGGGGCTTTGGTTCATGGCGATGAAGTATTTCGCGGCCAGCCAGCCGGAGAATGGTACAAAGGCGGCAATGCGCTGCTGGAGTTGATCTTGGGCGAGGGCTGCGCGGAGGGTGCTTTCTAGCTGCTCCTGCCGGGTACAGTGGTAAGTGCTGCCGGACGCCGAGACGGGGTTGTGGGCGAGAGTGACGACGGGTTTGCCCATGGCAAGGGCGACGAAGGCAAGCTTGGTGAGCAGCGTAATGACGACATCCGCTTTGTCGATGAGAAGTTGGAGGTCGCCATCGTGCGACACCGCACCAGCCGGGAGGGTGTCCGGCGTGACCATGACACAACTGGGATGATGTTTGACCACCAGGGTGCCGCCTATGCGGTTCACGGTCGCGGCGATATGCGCAAGTGCGTCCGTGTAGTGCTCGTAGAAAGGATAGTCGACGCGGCGCTGTGGATGCTCCCGCTGGGCGAGCCCTGTCCAGAGAACATTGTCCATTGGTAGGAACCAGAGCGGGCGGGGGAGACTGTCCAGGAACTCTGCGTCCGCGCCCTGACTGCCTCCCTCGCCTTTGCGGAAGCCATAGGGGTTTCCGCGCATACGTTCCACTACGACGCGGCCTGCTTCCAGGACAGCCGGCGGTTGGTCGCGGCCGCCGGCTGCTGGGTACTGCTTGGGAATCAGCGTCTCACCGAAGATGCCGTCCGGCTCGTACCAGTAGTCGTCGAAGGGTGAGCGCTCCACGAAGCCAGCAGTTGCGCCATAGGCGAGGGCAGCCTGGCGAAATAGTGCGACGTTGTGATCGATCTTGTTTGTCGTCAGGACCACGGCCGGCCGAAGCAGGGCGACGGCGCGATCGACGAAGTGCACCAGACGGAGCTGTCCCTGCCGCATCGCGTCGTCATGGTCCGGGTCCTGCCAGCGCAAATGCTCCCATTCGATCATCAGATCGAGGGCGGTGGGATCTGCCCATCGGACTTGTTGTCGCAATTGGTCCGTGTCTTCGGAGCCTGCAATGGGCGGCGTTCTCTGAAGCCGCGCCGGTAGCCGAATCGTGTGAGCACCTTTGACGTCAGGAATATTGCGCGTCGCCAGTTGGAAGAACTGCCATCCGCGAGTCCGCGTTGCGGATGCAAAGCATCTCCAGAATTCGCGTTCGTCTTCTGTGCTGTGCGACGGGTTCGCTATAACGATCGTGTTGCTGTGGAGCATAGGCGGCGATGTCTTCTGCGCTGACGTATTCGCTTGTCGAGAAGAGGATTTAGCTGTGATCGCGTCGGCGACCTGTGGGATGTCGGGGCGAGGGGACGAAACGCTGCGGCCCATTCCGCTGGAACGTGGGGGCGGAACTACACCCGCAGGCCAGAAGCATCAAGGCCAACGGCGCGCGGCCCATCCAATAAGAGGCTGCACGAGGGGTGCTCAATGGAGGCCCCGCTTCATGGCAAGTGTGCGCCTGGGAAGTAGGTCATCATTGCATTCGCTCGTTGTTGGCGACCGTAGCGATGAACTCGGCTGTCTTCTCCGCTGTCGTGTTCCAGGAAAACATTCGCGCTCGTTGGAGCCCACGTGCTCGGTAGTCATCGAGTCGGTCTGGCCGATCAACAATGGATCGCAGTGCCTGAGGCAGCGCATACGGGTCCATGGTGTCGAACATGAGTGCCGCATCTCCGAGGACTTCTGGGTGGGTACTCGACCGCGAGGCTAGAATTGGGCAACCGGATGCCATCGCCTCTACAAGTGGGATGCCGAACCCTTCGTAAAGAGACGGAAAAATAAACAAATGAGCCGCCGTGTAAAGTGCTGCTAGGTCTTCAGTCGAGACGTCGACTAGGATTCTGAACTGCCGGGCCGGAATCGAGGCAGAAGCCAGCCAGTCACGGAGGCAAGCCTCTGTCTCGGCGTGGCTCGACACCAGAACGAGCGGATAGAGATCGCGCTGTGCCGGCTCCAACGAAGCAAAGGCGTTAATCAGTGCCGCGACGTTTTTTCGTTTCTCTTTTTGTGCCAGCGCGAGCAGATATCCCCTGGGCAGCAGAGACAGCGTCTGGAGCATTTGCGAGGCGCGCTCCGTGTTTTCCGGATGCCGATAAAAAATATCATCCGCGGCGAGGTGGATCACTCGGGTGCGGGCTGTGTCGATGGGTAGCAGTTCGGTCAGGTCCTTCTGGGTATGGGCGCTGACGCAAACAACGAAGTCGCGCGCGGGGTCGATTGAGTCAATGATCTTCTGGATAAAAGGCGGCCCTTCGGCTGAATAGAATTCGGGGAACTTGAGATGCAAGACATCATGCACGGTAATGACTCGTGCCGCGCCTTCCGGAAGGGATTTGCGTGGGGGCAACGGACCATGAGGAGAGAAAAAGACCCGCCCGATGGACTCTTTCGGAAGCCTGTCCGGAAGAATGTCGAAGTGGTTATTAAGCATATGCCTAAACCGGTCCAGCGGTGGGTGGTGTAGACGGCTCAAAGGGAAGGGCAGATCTTCGCTGGTTATATAGATGGGGCTGTTTAGCTCTGCTCGCAGTGAGCGAAAGTGCTTTGCCGCGCGAAGAAACCATGTCCGTGACATGCCAGTCGAAGCGTTGTAGGTTGGTCGAACCGATAGATCGGGCCGCGCTAGGAATCGGCGCAGTATCTCGTCCGTGTATTTGACGATCCCGAAGTTGGGGGCGCCTGCAATGCGTGCGCGGATCAGGCGCGCCGCATCGAATGTGACAGGAAGTCGGGGGCTCTTGTCTGGTGCTACCATGTCTTGGGCTTCGACGGCCCGCATGCCTGTGCGCGAGGCATCGCGGTAAAAAGAAAATGGGTTCGTCTCGTTCATGCGCGAGCGCGAATGCGTTCCCTTCTTACGAAGAGGTAAGAATCGTCAACCGGGCCTAGAGGGGTGTGTGTTATGAGCGCGGAGGGGAACACCTGTAGCGCAATATCGGAGCGCGCGATGACGGCCTCGTGTTCCGCGTTCCAATGCGCAGGGCTGGAGAGCCTTGGCGCATTCGGTAAGGCGTCCGGAAGGGTCGATCCCAGTCCTTCGAGGCAGGCATGGTCCAGGATGATCTGCACTTCTTCTGTCGGCGCGGTGTGAAACAGAGCTCTGAAATCGACTCGGTCGAAGGCTTCGAGTTTTCCACCATAGCCGGCGTTGAATATCTGGATATGCAAGTCCGCAGCGATCTTGTGTGCGCGGTACATGGAGGGCAGCATGCTTTCTTCCACGCGCGGATAGTGATACTTGCGGCCAGCGCCAAAGTATCTCGGGTCGAAATGGTTGCAATCGTTGTCCTTGGTTGCTGTCCAGTCGCGAGCATTCTTTGCCACCGTACCTTCTGGCTTGGCGTAGTCCATGTCGACACCAACGATATAGATTGGCGAGAAGCCGAGGAACGCTAGTACCTGCAAACCGACGTTGGCGACCGTACCGCCGAGGCCGACCTGTGGCAAATCAGTAAAAAACCCGTCCCAGTTCAGGTGAAGCCAAAGGACGTTTGGCCCGTCCTTTATGAAACGGCGGAAGTCGATACTGCTCGGATGGATGTTGGGGAAGAAAGCGTGATCGAAGCGGTCCTTGAACGCATTGATCTCAGTGGACATATCCTTGGCGACCCGCTCATCGAC
>JGI12048J13642_10842145_pt1 | contig 15513 bp, 12 predicted proteins | sample ElkSlonscriptome_16_FD_13642 | JGI IMG/M metagenome (IMG submission 13642)
ATTTATGGAGAAGCCGCGCACCGCGCGGCTTCTCCATAAACTATTGGTTTTATATCAGCGCATTGCTATATCGCAGATGAGCGCAGATAATGTTGTTCCGCTCAGACAACGGTCATTGTCCTGATGCGACAGGTTGGTTCTCTCAGTCTCTGCGGTTTCGGCGCTACTGTCTTCAATCAGACTCAATGGGCGATCGCCACTTTTTTCATGAGACCTTGAAATAAGTGGATACCGTCCGTTAGGCCAAGCATGGGATCAGACGCTCGTTCGGGGTGGGGCATCATGCCCAACACGTTGCCCTGTCGATTGCAAATCCCTGCGATGTTGTTGAGAGAGCCGTTGGGATTGCTGGCTTCATCGACGCTTCCGGTAGAATCGCAGTAGCGAAAGACGACCTGATTGTGAGCTTCCATCTCCTTCAAGACTTCTGCATCAGCGTAGTAGCAGCCTTCTCCGTGGGCGATGGGGATGGTGATGACTTTTTTGGTTGCGTACTCCTGAGTCCAAGGCAAGTCCGTGCGCTCGACTCGCAGAGAGACGCGATCGCAGATGAAATGCAGGTCACGGTTGCGCATCAGTGCCCCCGGCAGTAACCCAATCTCAGTTAGAACCTGAAAGCCGTTGCAAATGCCTAAGACAAGCTTGCCTTGTTCTGCGTGGTGAATGGTTGCAGCCATCGCAGGCGAAAACTGGGCGATCGCCCCACAGCGCAGATAGTCGCCATAGCTAAATCCCCCTGGCACGATGATCAAGTCCAGATCCGATAGGTCTTTTTCCTGATGCCAGACTAGGCGCACGGGCAGCTTCAGCAAATCTCGAATGACCATTTCGGCGTCGCGATCGCAGTTTGACCCAGGAAATACAATAATTCCAACGTTCATGAGGCATCTCCAGGCGTTAGCTCAAACCGATAGTTTTCAACAACAGGGTTTGCCAAAAGCTGGTCACACATTTTATCGAGCTGGGTCTTTGCCTCAGACTCGCTTGCAGCTTCGAGCGTGAGTTCTACATATTTGCCAATGCGGACGTGCTCGACCGTCGGAAAGCCGAGCTGATGCAGTCCAGACTGTACCGCCGTGCCAGCAGGATCGAGGACAGACGGACGCAGAGTCACAAAAATTTGAGCTTGGTAGGTTTGAGCCACAGCTTGTTTTTCTAACCTGATGAAGAGAAATGAGTAGGTAGCCAATAGCGCCCCCGATGGCGCTACAGACATTCTAGGGCAAGCGCCTCACCTTTCTACTCGTTCCTTTCAATTCGCGAGTCAGTGTGTATAGCAACGCGCAGATAGGTTAGGACAGATATTGACGGAGAAGCCGCGCACCGCGCGGCTTCTCCGTCAACTATTGGTTTTATATCAGCGCGTAGCACTATAGGAGTTTTGGTGATCCGAATTCTGATGTGTCCGGTCATCACTAAACCTGACTGCAAGGCTGGAGATCGATCGGGCTAAACCTGAAACCATCGCTGCACGACAGCAAGTGGCAAGTCCAGAAGCATCTCCGGCTGCCATGTCTGGAGATTGATAACGGATTTTCGGCCTCGTCGATAGGCGTTTAGCAGCCGCTGAAACACAGGCTCAGCGGTAATATCAACTGTCTGCTTTTCTATCCAGCGGCTTTTGAGTAGAAGAGGGCGGAAGAGCGCGATCGCCAACTGTTGGTTCAACCAGCGAAATCGAGTTCCTAGTAAAAATGCTTGCACTTCAGCTTGGCCGATGGGATCAGTTCCGTAGCTCGTGAGAATATGAATGCCGTTGAGAAGCTGCTGGCATCGAGCTTCTGTCGGCGTGGAACTTAACCCACGGCGATCTAGAAAATCTGCCCAGACTCGCCCAAAGCTTTGAGGAGGGTGCGATCGCAGAGTTTCTAAAACGACAGGAGAGGAAAGACAATCCTGCCGCTGAGCGCTTGAAGCCCGACTCCAAAGAGCCTGAATTCGAAGCTTGGGCGTTGAGGTGGATGCTGGGTGGCTGTAGGTTGTTTGGGTGTTTGAAGGGGGCGAAGGGAGCGTGATCATGGTGTGTGACCGAAACATGGTAGATGAAGGGTCTTTGATAGAGACACACCCGTTTGATTCGAAGTTCAATATTTTTACTGTAGCTGATCTTTTGTGGTGCCTCAGCTGATCTTTAGCATCGTTAAAGTCGCAAATCCGGACAACCTGAACGTTTTATAACCGCACTGATGGCTACACCTGGTCAACGATTCCATTTTTTTGGCTGAGTTTGGATTGCCAAAATCCAGGTGAGGAGATCCCTAAAGTGTCTGGAGGGAAAAGTTTGAGGGCGATCGCCCAGAATGCTCAGGATCGTTGGAGTTTTTTTTGGACTCGCTTGAGCAAAAGCTGTGTCCGTCGGGATGGTGTCAACGCAGGAATGTTAGCTGTGTGCGATCGCTGGTGGTCGAAAAAGTAGTTGAGTTCTGTCAAAATGACGCGCAGTCGCGGCAGCAGCGCAGCAGCCCGATATGGCTCAAAGAAGGAATCGGGCACGGGTTCTACTTCGGGGTCATTGACCTGGGCAAGGATTCTCTGCACATCAAACTCGGTGGAATAGGCCGCAATTTTATGGCAGTTGATCCCTGGATCTAAATAATCGGCTAATGCTCCGTTGACGCTAGAAAAGACCTGACAGCCGCAGGCCATCGCCTCCATCGGCGGCAATCCAAATCCTTCACTGACGCCGTATTGCCCCCAATATTCTGCCGAGTCGTAGAGATAGATCTTAGTGCGGTTAAACAGCCCGATGAGATCATCGACGTAGCGATCGAGCACCTTTACAGCGCAGTGCTTCTGAAGCTCAGGCACAAGTTGATTCAGCAAATAGGTGGAAGACTTCCGAGTTTGCACCAGCACGTCAATATCACGGGGCAAATTCTGGTTGTGAAATTCTTCTCCAATGAGGTTGGGCAGATAGTAGAGCAGGCTGTTAATCGATTGCTGTCCCCAATAGCCCAGGGTGTTGTGGCTGACGGCCAGAATCGGAATTTCTGGAGGAAGGCTAAAACGGTAGCCTGCACTATGGGCGCGATAGACTGCGTGGAATCCGCGCAACTTTTTCATTAGCTTGGGGACGTGGAAGCCCCAGCTCATGACGAAAATTTGGCGATCGCCATCGGCAGACTGAAGCACATCGTCGAGAAAGAGAGTGTCTGGCTCCCGTTGTTCATAGGTGACAATTTGCGCCTCGCAAATTTGCTGCACTAGTTTGACAACAGCGAGTTCTGCCCACAGTCCACCACCGCCAAATTTGCTGCTGGTGCCAGGAACCAGAAAATACACAGGTCTCATGGTCGAAGGAGAGCGACTACTCATGTCGGCGATCGCTCGCTTCTACGAGGGCTTCTCGCAGCACGGGTGAAAGACTATCTTGCAAACGCCCCATCCGAATAAACTCGGCGTATGTATCTGACTCGATGGCAACCATTTCTTCCTTAAGCTGCTCGGAGATTAGCTCTCCAAATTCTGGATTTCTATTCTGAAGGGTCTGGATTTCCTCTTGGACGGAGTCGAGCTGGCCTTTGACTAATGCTTGTTGATACTTGTAATAGTCAGGCTCGATCTCTCGGCGGTCTGCCACTTCGGCCAAATGATCAAGGACTCGATTGAGGGCGACTCGACGAGCGATCGCCTCCATATATTGTTGCTTCACAGGTTGCTTTCCGAGCAGTTCGAGCTTTTCGAGCAACGGCTTTGTGGTCATGCCTTGAAAAAGCAGAGTAAAGAGCATAACTCCAAATACTGTGGCGATAATGACTTCTTTTTCTGCGTAACTATCGGGCACGCTCAGGGCTAGAGCAACGGAGACAGAACCCCGCAGTCCACCCCACCACAGCACGGTTCGAGTCGGCACATCAAGGTTGGAATTGGCGATCGCATTACTCAATGCTCCTAGCCCAAAAATGCCGATCAGCCGAGTGAGCAACACCGTGAAAATAGCAACGCCTACAACAGGCAAGTTAGAAACTAAGCTGTCAAACCGCACCTGATCACCAATCAGTAGAAAGACAACGGAGTTGACCAGAAATGCTGTAAATTCCCAAAACTCCGACACAATCAGGCGAGTCCGGGGATTCATCCCAATGCGAGAGCCAAAGTTGCCTAAAATCAATCCCACAGTGACAACAGCGATGACACCCGAACCGCCTAACTCTTCGGACAGGATGTAAGCTCCATAAGCGGCGACTAGGGTGAGAGATTGTTCGACCGAGGGCAAATCAAATCGCTGCGTGATATAAGAAATGCCAAATCCAATCATGCTGCTGACACCGATGCCAATGCCAACAAACGCCGAAAATTGAACCAGCGCCACAGGCAGCGACCATTCCTCGGTGCCCATCGCGATCCCAATCAGCAGGCTAAAGGCAACAACGGCGACTCCATCGTTGAACAAGCTCTCGCCTTCCATCAAGGTCGTGAGCCTTCTGCTGACGCCGAGTTCCCGAAATAGGGCAATCACCGATACCGGATCGGTGGCAGATAAACTTGCGCCAATGAGCAGCGCAGTGCCAAGAGATAGCCCCGCTAACTTATCTAAGCCAAACGCAATGCCTAAAACTGAAATGACGACACCGAAGATGGCGTAGAGGAGAATCGGAATAATATTTTCTTTGAGATGCTTCCATTCCAGATTCCAGCCTGCTTCGAACAACAGGGGTGGCAGAAATATCAGCAAGATCAAGTCAGGCGATAGGGTCACGAGGCGCACATTGACGACTGCCAATGCCAGTCCCACAATGACGAGCAACAGCGTATAAGGAATCTGACGAAACCACGGCAAGGTGCGGGATAGGGTAGCCACGCTTAAAGAGACGCAGAGCACCAAGACAAATTGAGCAATTTTGCCTTCGATCGTTGGCTCGTTAAAAGCTAGAGCAAGGCTGGAGGGGAGTATTGCCGTCAAGTTGGAAAGCAACGGTAGAGAAAAGGAGGCGATCGCGTCAACACTCATAGTTATGTCAATAATTTTGCTGATTGGTTTGCTGAACAGGGAGTTGCTAAAAAGTTAAGCGATAACGCTTTTTGAATAGGTTGAGACACAATTATTTGACTCTGCCCCAGATCAACCGCCTAGTTTTGAGAACAACCGCCTTGACTTGAGAACAAAAGATTGCTGTGCTCTGACGGTCAGCAATGCATGAAAAGATTGCTGCTGCTGGGTGACTCTGTTCTAGGCCCCGATGTCTGGGGCAAGATGTCAAGAACAACGTCAACGTATCGTCAGTCTAATGTGAAGCCTGATCGAAGACAGCTTTGGGAGAGGCGATCTGGGTACTCATGATGATTTCATTGTGTCTAGATAGGTTTTATATCCTTGGTGGTCGAGGTTGCGCTGTTTGCTCATCACCATATCCTTCAGTTCTTGGCGATAAGCTTGCACTTGCTCCAGCAGTTCGGCATCGTGGGATGCTAGCACTTGGACGGCGAGCAAGCCCGCATTTTTAGCATTACCAATGGCGACGGTTGCCACTGGAATGCCTCCTGGCATCTGCACGATAGAGTAGAGAGAATCGATTCCCTGGAGGGTTCGCGTCTGTACCGGAACTCCAATCACGGGCAGTGGAGTCATCGCCGCAACCATGCCTGGTAGGTGAGCAGCGCCCCCGGCTCCCGCAATGATGACTTTGAGTCCTCTCTGGTGGGCAGAGGTGGCATACTCCATCATCCGCTCAGGAGTGCGGTGGGCTGACACGATCGCCACTTCGTAACTCACTTGAAAATCTTCGCAAATGGCGATCGCCCCTTGCATGGTAGGAAGGTCGGAGTCGCTTCCCATAATGATGCCGATCGATGGTGTAGTAGAAGCCTCGGAAGTCATAGTGTTGAAAGAAAGTTAGCCCAAAAAATTAGACCAGAGGAAAACGGTTGCAGTCGTGCCCTTCTTACTCTACCGCTCGTCTTTCCCTTTCGCTCGATGTTTAGACAGGGACATCCGCTAAACGTCTGCCGTGCAGTATTCGACAGGAATCGTCAGGGTGAAGCGAGTTTCGTTGCGATCGCTCGCCACCGAGATTTTGCCCTGTAAGTGACGAGCCCATTCCTGTACAAGTGCCAATCCAAGTCCAAGACCACCATGTTGCCATCGATCTGCTTTGGGCACTCGGTGAAACTGATCGAAAACGAACGGGAGTTCCTTTAGTGGAATTTCGATTCCGGTGTTGCGAATCTCAAACTGAATCTGGTGTTCAGTAAACGCTGTCCGTAGGGAAATCGTCTCGCCTGACGGAGTATATTTTCCGGCATTGTTGAGCAATTCGAGCAAGATGCGCTGGAGACCTGCTCGATCGGAATAAATCAGAGGTAGATTCTCCGATAGCTCTAGCTGCAAGGTTTGACCGTGGGCTTGCATTTGAAAGTCAATGGCCTCGATCAGGTGAGGCAACCACGTTTGCACGTCAATCTGACTCACTTCTAGAGGATGAGTGCCTGCGCGAAGGTGCTGGAGATCGAGCAAATCATTGACCAGAGCCATTTCTTGCTCTGCCCCGTCGCGCAGCATCTTGAGGCATTGGTCGATTGGCTCTGGCAGTGCTTGCTCTCGCCCTTGAACTTGGGAAAGGTGAAGTTCTAGCATTTGCGTTGCCATATGAATTCCCGCAATGGGCGTTCGCAATTCATGAGATATGGTGCAGAGAAAGTCGTCTTTGAGCTGACCCAGTCGTTCTAGCTCCTGTACTTGCACTTGCTCAGCTCGATAGAGGCGTGCCTGTCGCATGGCGATCGCACACTGACTGACGATTTTTTCGACCAAACGCAGTTCAATCGTGCTAAATGCCGCATATTGAGGGCGATAGAGCCACAGATCCCCCAACACTTCTCCTTCAATCACAATGGGATAGCACAATAGAGTTGGTTTGTATCCCAGGAATAAGGGATCAGATTCGATATGGGAGTGATAAACCATCTGACCCGCCAGCAGTTGGGGATAGGCTTCGGGGCGCTTGTCGAAAGGCTCGGCATATCCCTGAAGTGAGGGAAGATCGATGGTTGTGTGCTCTTGACGAATATGAGCGACGCCTGCATCTAGGTCGTATAGTGCGATGTTGCAGCAGTCAAGGACTAGAGTAGTCGCCAGTTCACTAGCCACCGTTTGCAAAATCCGCTCCTCGTCCAGACTGTCACGAACGTCGTCGATAATGCGCTTCAGCAACGCTTCCACCGAAAGAGCATATTCCAAATCCACGGTTCGCTGCTGTACCTGATGCTCAAGCTCCACTGTAAACAGGCGAATGCGGTGATACAGTTCTGACTGTTGGATGGCGATCGCCAATTGATTGGCGATGACTTGTGCCAAATTGTAATCAGCTTCTTGCCAGCGAAGATGGGGCTGTGGTGATACCAAACAGAGGCAACCCCACACATAGGGAGGCTCTTGGAACCGAACTACTTGAGAGCGAGTTGGCATTTCCGACGTTGGTTTCCCTGCAACCATCAGAGGCACGATCAACCAATGACCTTGGGCTTCTTCCACAATCTGACGGCAATCTTCATTGGTGATGCGACGGAGCTGCTGAGCGGATATTTGCAGACTATTGCCCTGCTTGAGGCGACTGAAGAGATGGCGATCGCTGTCGCGCATGTCGGAGCCCACCAGATTTGTCCCTTGCTGATGGAGCGAGTAGTCCATCACAAACTGCCAGGTTTGGCGCTCTGGGGCATGGCGAATAATGCAAACTCGCCATGCATCGAGTAGCTCGGCAGTCTGAGAAGCGGCTGTGGAGAAAATCGTACCGAGGTCAAGAGACTCGCGAATCGCCTGAATCACCTGATTGAGAGCCTGCTCTCGGTGGGCTTGGGTTTGGAGCATAGTCTCAAATCGTTTGCGATCGGTGATGTCAAGTAAAATGCCATCCCACAGCACTGATCCATCCGGCTGTCGCTCAGGCCGAGCGATACTTTGAATCCATTTCTGCTCTTTATGACTAGCAGTTTCAATGCGCCATTCTGCACGCCAGGGTGATAGTGTTGCCGCTGCTTGGTGCAAGCTCTCGTGGACATGAGGCCAGTCTTCTGGATGCACCATTTCGCGCATGCTGCGATTTTCTGCCAGCATCTGCTGAGGGGGCAGCCCGTACAGTCGTCGCACGCTAGGACTCAGATATCTGAACCATCCGGGTTCAGAATCGATGGGTTGGAGATATTGATAAATGACACCAGGTAGGTTCTCGGCCAAACGCTGAAAGCGCCTCTCTGAGAGAACAAGAGCTTGTTCTGCCTGTTTCCGCCGAGTCTCATTTCGTATGAGCACCAACACTTCATCATCTTGATAAGGCACAATACGAGCCTCGAAGTATTCAAGCCCCTGCGGCATCTCAATCGCGTGTTCGAGTACAGTGAGACTCTGAGTTCGAATCGTGACTTGAATGCCTTGCCACATGCCTTTGCCAAGAGGACGAGGTAAGATGTCTTGAACTCGCTTTCCAAGAAGCTGTCCAGGAGAAAACAACAAGTCATTAGGATTTTGAGCTCTGCAATCGAGATAGGTGCCATCAGCGGCAATCCGGAAGAAGATATCAGGGAGAGCAGCAAAAACGGCTTGCAACTCGGCTGTTTTTTGAATCAGATCTGTCTCAGCTCTCTTTCTCTCCGTGATGTCATCAATCGTTCCTAAAAGGCCAACAATCTGTCCTTCTGAATCATGTAGCGGAATTTTGCTTACTTCTAGAAGAAATGCTTGTCCATTGGGATGACACTCGATTTCCGACATGTAATATTCAGCCTCGCGACTCGCAATCACCCGGCGATCGTGATCACGGTAATACTTTGAAGCTTTGGCAGGCCAGGACAATTCATAATCCGTCTTACCTACGATGTCTTTAGGTGAATTGAGTCCAGCCCACTCGGCTTGGCGTTGATTACAGCCGAGGTATACGAGATTGGTATCTTTCCAAAAAATGCGTTGAGGAATGTTGTCGATGACAAGGCGCAGCATCTCCTGAGATTGACGCAAGGACTGCTCGGCACGTTTGCGATCGCCAATATCCCAAATGAGAGCGATATAGCCAGCATCGCAACGCACTGCTGGAGATAGAGTTCGCCGATGCTCGGTGTCTTGCAGTGCCGACGTTACGACCTTGACCCAGAGAACTTGCTCGTTTTTGCAAACGTAGCGCACTTCTTGAGTTAGCCCTTCTGCCAAGCTCTTTGGAGTATACGGTTCTTGGGTGTGTTGCTCTTTGAACTGAAACAATGAGCTGGAGGCGAGGTCGTCGGGATGAGTCAGATCGGACACGGTCATTTGCAACAGCTCGCGAGCGGAATAGCCCACCATCTTGCAAAAGCAGGGATTGACCTCTTGGTAGCGACCTGCGGCATCAAGCCGAACAACTCCGACCGAGGTTTGCTCAAAAATACTGCGAAACTGATGATCGTGTTGAAGAATTTCTGGAGTCGGTTCGTCTTTGTCTTGCAGAGGAGCCACTAGCTCTCTCGCCGACATGAACCCTTGAATTCTGATTGGGGTTGACTGGGCATCACCGATCAAAACAGCCTGTCCTACAACCGCTTGAATCCGCCCATCTTCACGGCTGATGCGACACTCGAATGCTGTGCGATCGCCCGGACGGAGTTCACTAAATTGCTGGCGTATGGGCACAACGTCTTCAGAATGAATCAGCGTGTCCCAAGTTCGTTGATTGTTTACTAAGTCATGAGCGGTGTGGCCGATCAGGGATTCGATCGCAGCGTTGGCATAAACAAACTCACCCATCGGTAGGGCGATCGCCCACGTTGCTGTCTCCAACGAAGAGAGAATTTCATGGGAAGAGATCGAAGGAGAAGACGTATCTTCACTCTCGCCACTCAAGTCTTGAGACATGTCAAATACCAGCAATGACGCATAAAATTGTCCAAACTAAACAAGCTCTCGAATAACCAAGCGTTTTCTCCCAACTAGGGAAGAGAGTTTTAACCATCAATACATCTTTTTACGCTTGCTTCAAAGTTCAGATCGAACGACAGAATAAAAATGTCAGTAAACGATGTGTTTCAGGAATGAAGAGATTGATGGCAGCTGATGAGGTAATTATTAATGGGAAAAATTAATGGGAAAACGGATGTGCTGTTAGATTCGTAAGAATCTAACCTGGATTGAGGTGAACGACTTTTTCCCCAACCGAAGCACTATTTCATACCTTGACATTTGAGGCGGGGTTAGATCTACGGCAACAATACTGGTTTCTTGATGTTTGCTGCGGAGAAACCTTGAAACGAATCGGTATCTTTAGAGAGATTGAGATAGAAACGAACGAATGTGTTGAGTAACCCGTTCTGGCTTTTCGAGATGAGGAACGTGACCGCAGTCGTCAATCCAAATCAGCTTGCTAGAGGAAATGTGCTGCTCGATCTGACTGGCTACCGCTGTACCAAGAATTTGGTCTTGTGTTCCCCACAAAATCAGCGTTGGAGCCTGGATTGTCTCAATCTGCTGCCACGTCAAAACGTTGTAGCCGCCGCTGCGGGTGAAAGCGATCATTGCACGACTCCAGTCTGAAGAGGCCAAGTGCAATGCAGCACAACAGGCTGCATCTGCTGTGGCTAGGGACTTATTCGAGTAAGCCGACTTGCTAATGCCCTTTCTAACGTTGGGATTGCGCAAAAATTCGGCTGCTAGATACCCCATTGGAGGAATCAGAAATCGTCCCATGTTTGGGCCTTTTCCTGCTCCAGCACTGTCAAGCAAAATCAGTGCCTTGACCCAGTCGGGGTAGGTTGCGGCAAAGTCCATTGCTGCGGCTCCGCCCATTGATGCTCCAACCAGGATAACGGGCTGCTGAATGAGTTCTTTCCAGGTTGCATACAAATGTTGCTTGATGTCAGCGGCGCTAAATGACACGTCAACAGGACGCTGTGTCAGCCCGAATCCCAATAGATCAACAGCCCAAGTCTCATAGTGCTGCGCAAGGCGAGGAAGCAAGCGGCGATATTCCATGACAGAACTATCGAATCCGTGCAGCATCAGCACTGGTGGAGTGTCCTCTCGCTGAAGGTCTTCTCCTTGGTGGACATAGGTTGTGAGGATGGGATTGGCACTCAGGGAAGTGGCGATCGCCCGCTGTTGAATTTTCTGCGCTAGATCAATGGATGTTGCTTCGGTAAGCTGTTGGGCGGTTGGAGGTAAAAAGGTTGGAAACAACTTTCTATTTTCTGTAGATAGGCGTACTGGGGGCAGATTTGTTCAGTATAAATTTTTCAGAGACTTAGGATCTGAAATCTGAGGATTTCTTGTTTCTAGACATCAGCTTCGTGTTGGTGAATGGGCGAGAGCGTCCATCTAAAGCGATCGCCCCTAGTGACTTCTAATGTTGAAAAGGCGATGTTTTCTAGCAGGCTCGATGCTGCAATCTCAGCTCATGGCTGTCGCCAAGAATGCCATTTCCCAAAAAAATGTCTATGCTGGGATCTGGTTTCGCTCGTCTTGCGGCATTGTATGTTTGGGGGCTTTGATCCTGAGATTCTGAATCAACAACTGAATTTCTATTCTCTAAAGTTAAAGTTCGAAATTCCGTTCTGATTGAGTTCACCCCTGAACCTGCTTAACCTTGCTCCATAGATGTCAGCATTCATGAGTTCATCCTGCTCTACTTCACCTTTCGACTTGGCACGCGCTCAAATCATAATGTCTAACTCTCCAAAGATTCGCTGCGAATTCCTTCCGTCTTCCTTTGCTTCTATTGTTTGGAACTGGCGTCGGAGTTTGCTGTCGTGGACGATGACTGGCCTTTGTAGTGTCTTGTTTCTGGGGATTTTGGGTGGGGTGGCTCCGGTTGCTGCTGCCCAAGATATGAACTCACCAGACAGACTGGCTCTTGTTCAAGACAGTTCGCCTCAGTCTGTAGACGATTCACAGGGCGATATGGACTACGCCCAGGCAAGCCAACGCTCAGCCGACCTACAGCCATACATTGACCGAGCGATCGGGCAGATCACCGAATTCACCTTAGATAACGGCATGACCTTCATTGTCATGGAGCGTCACCAAGCACCGGTGATTTCTTTCATGACCTATGTCAACGTCGGGGGGGTCGATGAAGAAGATGGTAAAACTGGCGCAGCTCACTATTTGGAGCACCTTGCGTTTAAGGGAACGCCGAAGATCGGAACAAGAAACTACGAAGCTGAAAAAGAGCAGCTTGAGATTCTAGATGAACTGTTTGAGCAAATCCAGGTAGCCCGCGCCGATGGCGATGAAGAAGCCTTACAAGAACTTCAGGCTAGGTTTGATGAGGTTCAAGAAAAGGCAAGCAACTATGTCATTCAAAATCAATATGCGTTGATTGTGGATCAGGCGGGTGGAGTCGGTCTCAACGCGACAACCTCCGCAGATGCAACGCGCTATTTCTACAGTTTTCCTTCTAACAAGCTAGAGCTGTGGATGTCAGTAGAGTCAGAGCGCTTTTTGGATCCCGTTTTTCGAGAATTTTATGAGGAGAAGGCCGTCATTCTGGAAGAGCGCAGAATGCGGGTCGACAACTCCCCTGTTGGCAAAATGATCGAGGAGTTCTTGTCTACAGCGTTTACGGAGCATCCTTATCGGCGTCCCATCATTGGATATGAGTCGGATTTGCAGACGATAACGCGGCAAGATATCCAAGAGTTCTTTGATCGTTACTACACTCCTAACCATATGACTCTCGCTGTGGTAGGCGATGTGGATGCTCAAGACGTCCGAAGTTTGGCTGAAACTTACTTTGGTCGCTATAGTCCGGGCGAGAGCGTCACTCGGGTTGCACCGGATGAGCCGGAACAAGAGGAGCCTCGTGAAATCGTTTTGCGATTACCGTCTCAGCCTTGGTATTTTGAGGGATACCACATGCCCTCAGTTGATAGTTCTGACTATTTGACGCATCAAGTCATTACTTCGATTTTGGCCGATGGGCGGACTTCTCGCTTATATCAATCCCTGGTTGAGAAGCAGCAAATTGCTCTTAATGCCCAGTGCTTTAACGACTTTCCAGGCAATCGCTATGAGAATTTGATTCTGCTTTATGCTCTAACCGCTCCGGGACATTCTGTTGATGAAGTAGAAACGGCGATCGCCACAGAACTCGAACGTCTTCGAACTGAGCTTGTCTCTGACCAAGAGCTAAACCGAGTCAAAACCCAGTGGAAAGCCAGCTTGCTTCGCACGCTCAATTCAAATCAGGGCATGGCGAGTCTCTTACCCGAATACGAAGCGAAGACAGGAAGCTGGCAAAATCTATTTGAAGAGCTGAAGAAGATTGAAGCGATTCAGCCTGAAGATGTCTTGCGGGTCGCTCAGTCCACGTTCAGTCCAGAAAAGCGCACCGTAGGCAAGATTCTATCGGCAGCACCGCCAGAATCGTAGCTTGCGTCTGCTGAGATTTTGCGGGTCTCTCGCGTTGCTCTTCTTCACTCATTTATTCCACTACTGATTCCTACAACCATTCGGGTTCGCTCGGGTTCACCCTTTACATTCGGAGTTTTCCTCGACCATGCGGCAGTCAACGTCCATCTTTGAATTTTCCTTCTGGAAAAACCGTTCTATTCAGCGATTCTGCTATCGGGGACTGTTGGCGATCGCCACTTGTTGTCTTATCGTCGCAGGCTGGAGCTGGAAACCTGCCCTCGCAGAGCAAGCGTTGCACTATACCGAACTAGAGTTTCCTCCTTTGCCTGAGGTAACGGTGCCTGACTATGAGCGGTATGAGCTCGACAATGGTTTGGTGGTGTATTTGATGGAAAACCATGAGCTGCCCTTGGTGGGTGGTTCTGTGACGGTGCATACGGGCGATCGCTTAGTTTCTAACGAAGAGGTTGGATTAGCTAATGTCACGGGCGATGGCATGAGGCTAGGAGGCAGCGTTGAATTTTCTGCTGATCAACTGAATCAGTTTCTCGAACAGCGTGCAGCATCGATTGAAACTAGCATCGGTACAGCGTCGGGCAGTGCCAGTTTCAGTTCCCTTTCCGAAGACCTGACGGATGTGTTTGAGCGATTTGTAGATGTCGTTCGTCAGCCGCGTTTTCCAGAAGACAAGCTGGTCTTAATCGAACGACAGCTGGCTGGCTCAATTGCTCGGCGAAACGACAGTCCTAGTGATATTGCTCGACGGGAATTTTACAAGCTCATCTACGGAAGTGAAAGCCCATACGCTCGGACGGTGGAATACAGCACGTTAGAGAATATCTCCCGCGACGACGTTGTCGCTTTTCACGATCGCTATTTCCAGCCCAACAATATGATTTTGGGGATCTATGGTGATTTTGACTCTGCGGCTGTGCGATCGCTCATCAGTAATGCCTTAGGAGACTGGGAAGCTTCTCCTGTGCCTGATTCAGAGATCCGGTTGGATGAGGTGTATCAAGCTCGTGAGGGTGGTGTGTTTTTGATTGAGCAGCCTCAGCTCACACAAAGCTCCGTTTTGATGGGGCATTTGGCAGGAACTCGGAATGATCCGGACTATGCTGCTTTGACTGTCATGAACCAAGTGATGAATGGACTGTCGGGGCGTCTGATGAATGAGGTGCGATCGCGCCAAGGTCTGGCCTATAGTGCCTACGCATTTTGGTCTGCGGCCTACGACTATCCCGGAGTGTTTATCGCCGGAGGAGAAACTCGTTCAGAAACAACGGTTCCTTTTGTCGCATCAACCAAGTCCGAGATCGACAAAATCCGTGAATCACCGATTACAGAGGAAGAACTGACCCAAGCAAAAGACAGCGTCATCAATTCCTTTGTCTTTAACTTTCAAGATCCGAGTCAGATGATCTCACGACTCATCACATATGAGTTCTATGGTTATCCAGAGGACTTTATCTTTCAGTACCGTCAAGATGTTGAGGCAACCACCGCCGCAGACATTCAACGAGCGGCTCAAGAGCATCTTCAGCCTGAGAAGCTGGTTACGTTAGTCGTGGGCAATCCCGATTCGATGAATCCACCGCTGTCGGCTCTTACTGCGAACGACTCCGTAACCAAGTTAGATATTACGATCCCTCAGCCAGGAGCGTAGCAAAAAAAATCCGTAATTTAACCGATGCTATTGGTGCATGCGCTGCAAAAGCAGTTTTTGCATAAGGGGGCTTTGGTTTAAGCGCGGCAACTCGTAACCTAAGGAGTAAATACTCACTTCCTCAGGATTGATTTTTCTTCGATGTTTAATATAGCAATGCGCAAATAGGTTAGGACAGATATTGATGGAGAAGCCGCGCACCGCGCGGCTTCTCCATCAACTATTGGTTTTATATCAGCGTGTAGCGCTATACCCTGAAATGCTTGCTGAGACGATGATTTCTCTTTATTTCTCGTCTTCTACCTTTTGGCTAGCTACATCAAAACTTTATAAAAGCTAGCTTTGTAAGAAGATTAGGCAAACTGTTGTCGAGGGATCAGCATTCGCCCAGATTCATTCGTATATTTACGGAATAAGATGGACTCGGATACCAAGCTTAAACACGAGTCCTCAAGCGGATTTATTCCTTATTCCTCAAGCGAATTTATTCCTTATATATGCTCACGGCTGAAGGCTAAGGGTGAAACGTGTTTTCTGC
>JGI12048J13642_10584589_pt1 | contig 15504 bp, 10 predicted proteins | sample ElkSlonscriptome_16_FD_13642 | JGI IMG/M metagenome (IMG submission 13642)
AGGTCGGAAGCGTGATGAGGTGGTGGAAGATGCCCGCCCGCTTGGCCGCATCGGCCTGGAAGCTGCGGATCTTCGCATCGGCCTCGGCGGCGAGATCGGTGCCGTCATAGTCGACGCTCATCAGGCGCGTGCGGTCATAAGCGGACACGTCCTTGCCGGCTTCGACCCATGCATCAAAGACTTGCTGGCGGAAGTTCAGCGTCCAGTTGAAGCTGGGCGAATTGTTGTAGACCAGCTTTGCGTTCGGAACAGTCTCGCGGATCTTGTCGACCATGCTCGCGATCTGTTCGACGTGCGGCTTTTCGGTTTCGATCCACAGCAGGTCCGCGCCGTTCTGGAGCGAGGTGATGCAGTCGAGCACGACGCGGTCGACGCCGGTCCCGGAACGGAACTGGTAAAGGTTCGACGGAAGGCGCTTGGGAGCCATGAGCTTGCCGTCGCGGCTGATGAAGACCTGCCCGTTGGTGATGTTGGCCGGATCGACTTCCTCGGCGTCGAGGAAGCTGTTGTACTGGTCGCCGAGATCGCCCGGCTCCTTCGAATAGGCGATCTGCTTCGTCAGGCCGGCACCGAGCGAATCGGTGCGCGCGACGATGATGCCGTCATCGATGCCGAGTTCGAGGAAGGCGTGGCGGCAGGCGCGGATCTTGGCGATGAAGTCCTCGTGCGGGACCGTCACCTTGCCGTCCTGGTGGCCGCACTGCTTTTCGTCGGACACCTGGTTCTCGATCTGGAGCGCGCAGGCGCCCGCCTCGATCATCTTCTTGGCGAGGAGATAGGTCGCCTCGGCATTGCCGAACCCCGCATCGATGTCGGCGATGATCGGCACGACGTGGGTTTCGTAATTGTCGACGCTCTTCTGGATCTCGCGGGCCTTGACCTCGTCACCCGCCTCGCGGGCCTCGTCGAGAGCGCGGAACATCATGCCGAGTTCGCGCGCATCGGCCTGCTTGAGGAAGGTGTAGAGTTCGCCGATGAGGCTGGGGACCGAGGTCTTTTCGTGCATCGACTGGTCGGGCAGCGGGCCGAATTCGCTGCGCAGTGCGGCGACCATCCACCCGGAAAGGTAGAGATAGCGGCGCTTGGTCGAACCGAAATGCTTCTTGATGGAGATCATCTTCTGCTGGCCGATGAAACCGTGCCAGCAGCCGAGCGACTGGGTGTACTGCGAAGGATCGGCGTCATACGCTTCCATGTCCTCGCGCATGATCTTCGCGGTGTATTTCGCGATGTCGAGGCCGGTGCGGAAGCGGTTCTGGATGACCATGCGCGCGGCGCTTTCGGGGTCGATCCCGGTCCAGCTGCCGTTCGCGCTGACCACGTTCTGCATGTGGGCGATGGTATCCTGATAGGTCATGGCTCTTGATCTCCTTCGTGTCCTGGGGAGTGGATGAGCTGCATGTGGCGCGCTGCGATGCAGCATGACAGGAAAAATTACAGAATTTCTTGTCTGTATGGGGTGATTTGCGGAAAAATCGGTGTAAGAGTGTAAAGAGATTTACAAAATTAACCGATCTGGAAACTCCTCATGGCAGACAGTGCCCTCCTCGCCGGACCCTCCCTGCGTCGCCTGCGAAAACGCGAAGGCCTGACGCAAGCGGCGATGGCCGCCGCGCTCGGTATCTCGCCCTCCTATCTCAACCTCATCGAGCGCAACCAGCGCCCTCTTTCCGCGCGCGTGCTGGTGCAGGTGATCGAACGTTTCGATTTCGACCCCCGTTCCCTGCGTGAAGACGAGGCGATCGGCGGGGTCGACGGACTGGTGCGCCGCCTTTCCGACAAGCGTTTCGCCGATCTCGGCATCGACCGCGAGGAGGTGCAGGAATTCCTCGCCGCCGCGCCGCAGGCCGCCGCGGCCTTCGCGCGGCTGTACGACAATGCGGGCGAGGCGGGCGCGCGGATCGAGGACCCGGAAGGGGACGCGCGCGAGGCGGTCGAGCGCTGGCAGAACCATTTTCCCGATCTTGATCACGCGGCAGAGGATCTCGCTGACGCTCTGCGCCTCTCGCGGGGGGACATGGCGGCGGGCCTGACGGAGCGCCTGCGCGAACTGCACCGCCTGTCGGTCCGCATCCTGCCCGCCGAGGTGATGCCGGGCATGGTCCACCGGCTCGATCTGCACGCGCGGCAATTGCAGCTTTCCGAGATGCTTCCCGGCGCCGCGCGGCGGTTCCAGATCGCGCGGCAGGTCGGCGCGCTCGAACTGCGCGACGGGATCGAGGAACTGGTCGCGGGTGCGAAGCTGTCGAGCGACGAGGCGCGCAATGCCTTCCGCAATCACGTGCTCGATTACCTCGCCGCCGCACTCCTGATGCCCTATCGCCGTTTCCTGCGCGCCTGCGAGCAGACCGGCTACGACCTCGCCGTGCTCCAGCGCCGCTTCGCCGTCAGTTTCGACCAGCTCGCCCAGCGCCTCACCACGCTCCAGCGAGTGAGCGAGCGCGGACTGCCCTTCTTCAACGCACGTTTCGGGCGCACCGGACGGATGCTCGGCTTCACCGCGGGAGCGAGCGGGGCGGTCTACCCGCTTTCCGGAGCGCGCTGGCCGGCCTGGGTCCCTTATGCCGCATTCGAGAGCCGGGGGCAGATGCTCACCCAGACCGTCACCTTCGGCGAGGGCGAGGCGGCGCCTCGCCACTGGTTCACCATCGCCCGCACGGTCGAGGTCGACGGCGCGGCCTGTTCGGCCCGGCGCGCGATCGTGCTGGGGGTCGAGGCGCGCTTCGCCGGCGAACTCGCGCAGGCGCGCGGCATCTCGCTCGCACCCGAAGACGCGGTGCCGCTGGGCGGAGGCTGCCCACGGTGCGGCAGGGCCGATTGCCTGACCCCCGCGACCGCACGGCTGGCAAGCGCGCAGCAATTGTGAACGGCCTGGCGCGGTGATGGCTCGTTAACCGCCACAGCCAAGGCGTCCTGCGGGCTTGCGCGGGCAGTGTAAGGTTTACCGACACTTAAGCTCTGAGGCCTAGAGGGGAGGGGTGCACAACCCCGCCACCCGAGATCGCCCCTTCAACCGAAACTGGCCAAGCTCATGATCCGCCTGTTCAAGCACTATATCCCGCATGCCGTGATCCTGCTCGGCCTGCTGGATCTTGCGCTGCTGGTGGTGGCGAGCGAAATGGCTTGGCAGCTGCGGGCGGCGCAGATCGCGATGGAGCCGGGACCGCTCGCCGAACGCTGGCTGCCGCTGGTCGCCACTGCGAGCGTGGTGTGGGTGGCGATGATCTCGGTCGGGGTGTACGGGCCCAATGCGCTGCGTTCGCTGCGGTTCGCAGGTGCGCGGCTTCTGGTCGCGATCAGCCTTGGCATCATTGCGCTGGCGACGATCGACTTCATCCTGCCGGGAAGCACTTTCTGGCGTTCGACCCTGCTCTACGCGATGGGTTTCGCGATCCTCGTGCTGGTCGCGGACCGGCTGCTGCTGAACAGCTTCCTTGGCTCCTCGGCCTTTCGCAGGCGTGTCATGGTATTGGGCGCGGGCGACCGCGCGCAGCGCCTGCGCGCCCTCGGTGAGCGGCCCGAAAGCGGCTTTGCGATCGTTTCCTATATCGCCATGGGCGAGCCCGAGCGCGTCGTCGAAGAGGCCATCGCGCGCGAGGCGATTCACGATCTGGGGCGCTTCGTCGAGAATCTCGGCGTGTCCGAAGTCGTCCTCGCGCTGCAGGAACGACGCAACGCGCTGCCGCTTGGCGACCTGCTGCGGATCAAGACCAAGGGCGTCCACGTCAATGATTTCTCCAGCTTCCTCGAGCGCGAGACGGGCAGGGTCGATCTCGACACGGTGAACCCGTCCTGGTTGATCTTCTCCGACGGGTTTTCGAGCGGTCGCCTGCTCTCGAGCGCGGTCAAGCGCCTGTTCGACATCGTGGCGAGCCTGATCCTGCTCCTTGCCACTTTCCCCCTCATCGCCCTGTTTGCCGTGCTGGTGAAACTCGACAGCAAGGGCCCGGCCTTCTTCCGGCAGGAACGGGTCGGGCTTTACGGCCAGACGTTCCGCATCGTGAAGCTGCGCAGCATGCGCACCGATGCGGAAAAGGACGGCGCGAAATGGGCCGAGGAGAACGATCCGCGCATCACTCGCCTGGGGCGCTTCATCCGCAAGGTGAGGATCGATGAACTGCCGCAGGCATGGAGCGTGCTGACCGGCCAGATGAGCTTTGTCGGCCCGCGTCCCGAAGTCCCGCAATTCGTCGACGACCTGCAGGAGCAGATCCCCTTCTACGGCGAACGCCACATGGTGAAGCCGGGCATCACCGGGTGGGCGCAGATCAACTATCCCTACGGTGCCTCGACCGAGGACAGCCGCAAGAAGCTCGAATACGATCTCTATTACGCCAAGAACTACACACCCTTTCTCGATCTCGTGATCCTGCTGCAGACGGTGCGGGTGATCCTCTGGCCGGAGGGCGCGCGGTGATCGGCTCGGCCAGCCTTGCGCCTTATCTCGGTCTTGCCGGCATGATCGCGGGTGCGGCTTTTGCATCCGGCGCGCTGGTGTGGATCGCGCGCTTCGGCGACCGCGCGCGTCCCGACCGCGAGGCGGCGATGGCGGCGAGCGCGCTCACGGCGCTGTGGTGCGTGCTTGGTGCAGCACTCGGTCCGGACGCGCCGGCCACCGCGCTGATCGCGACCGCCCGCAACCTCGCTTTCATCGCGGTGATCTTCCGGCTCTTCTCGGCCGACGGGCGCGATGAGAGCCTGCGACCGATCCGTCCCGTGATCCTTGCGCTGGTGCTGGTCGAACTGCTCCAGCCGCTGATCCTTGCGATCGAAATGCGGGTCGATCCCGCGCGGCAGTTCGAAGCTGTCATCTTTGAGGTTTCGGCCGTCCTTGCCATGCTGGTGGCGATCGGCGTGCTCATGCTGCTTCACAACCTTTATGCGGGCGCTGCCGCTGCTTCGCGCCAGGTGCTGCGCTGGAGCGGGATCGCCTTCGCCGGGATCTTCGCTTACGATCTCAACCTCCACACCATCGCCTATCTCGGTGGGGAAAGCCCGCAGGTGCTGGTCGCGCTGCGCGGCCTGTTTGCAGGCGCGATGATCGGCCTGCTCGCGATCGGTGCGAATGCGCGCGGAGCGAGCCTGCAATTGCGGCCCTCGCGGGCGGTGACGTTCCAGACGCTCTCGCTGCTGGTGATCGCGAGCTACCTGCTCGTCATGGTCCTGGTCACCCGCTCGCTCGCGCTGATCGGCGGCGATGTCGCGCGCACGGGCCAGGTCGCGTTTCTCGTGCTCGCCATCGTCAGCGCGGTGATCTGGCTGCCGTCCCAGCGGGTGCGTTCGTGGATCCGGGTGATGGCGGCAAAGCACCTGTTCCAGCATCGTTACGATTACCGCGTCGAATGGCTCCGCTTCACCCGCACGATCGGGCGCGGCTCGGGCGGGTCGGCCAGCTTCCATGAACGCGCGATCAAGGCCATCGCCGACATCAGCGACAGCCCGGCGGGCCTGCTGCTTGTTCCCAACGAGGAAGCGCAGCTCGAACTCACCGCGCGCTGGAACTGGCCAACCATCGAAGTCCCCGCGATCGCAGGAGAATACACCCTGTCGGGCCTGCTCGAACAGCATCACCACATCCTTGATCTCGATGAGGTCCGCGCCGGGACCGACTTTCATGGCGAGCTTGCCGAAGTGCCCGCCTGGCTGCGCGAGGCGGAAGATGCCTGGGCGCTCGTCCCGCTCATTCATTTCGAACGCCTCGTCGGCGCGATCATCCTTGCCCGCCCCCGCATCGAGCGGCAGCTCGATTGGGAAGATTTCGACCTGCTGCGCGTCGCGGGACAGCAATTGGCGAGCTACCTTGCGGAACAGGCCGGGCAGCAGGCCCTGATGGATGCGAGCCGGTTCGACGAATTCAATCGCCGGATGGCGTTCGTGATGCACGACATCAAGAATCTCGCCAGCCAGATGTCGCTGCTGGCCGCCAATGCCGAAAAGCACGCAGACAATCCGGCCTTCCGCGCCGACATGCTGGTGACCCTGCGCAAATCCTCGGAAAAGCTGGCAGCTCTTCTCGCCCGGCTTGGGCGCTACGGGGCAGGGCAGGTGCAGGAACTTGGCCCGGTGGATCTTGCCGGGCTTGCAAGGACTGTCGCGAAACGTTTCGAAGGCGTCCATCCGGTCGCGCTTACGCGGGCCGATCCGATCGAGGTCGTCGCCGACCGCGAATCCCTCGAACAGGCGCTCATCCATCTCGTCCAGAACGCTCTCGATGCGAGCGATGCGAAAACCCCGGTCCATCTCGACGTCGTGCGCGATGGGCTCGCCGGGCGCATCGACGTTGTCGATTCCGGCCACGGCATGTCGCCCGAATTCGTCCGCAATTCGCTGTTCAAGCCGTTCGTCTCTTCCAAGCGGGGGGGATTCGGCATCGGCGCCTTCGAGGCGCGCGAGATGGTCCGCGCGATGGGCGGGCGTCTTGCGGTCGAATCCCGCGAGGGCGTCGGCAGCCGCTTCTCGATCACCCTGCCCCTGCCGGAGGCCGCGCGTCTTGGCGGGACGGCGGGAGATTCCCCTTCAGCCCAGCAAAACGAGGTCGCATGATGGCCGACAAGAAACCCAACCTGCTCGTCATCGAGGACGATGAGGGCCTGCAGGCCCAGCTCAAATGGGCCTATGACGATTTCAACGTCGTCATCGCCGGGGACCGCGACAGCGCGATCGCCGCGCTGAGGAGCGAGGCGCCCGCCGTCGTCACGCTTGACCTCGGCCTGCCGCCCGATCCTGACGGGACCAGCGAAGGCTTTGCCGTGCTCGATGCGATCATGGCGCTGAAACCCGACACCAAGGTGATCGTCGCAAGCGGGCATGGCGCGCGCGAAAGCGCCTTGCAGGCGATCGATCGGGGCGCCTATGATTTCTACCAGAAGCCCGTCGATATCGAACAATTGGGCCTGATCGTCAGGCGCGCCTTCAACCTCCACCAGATCGAGGCGGAGAACCGTCGCCTCGTCGCGAGTTCGGGCGAGGAGAAGACCGTGCTCGGCCGGCTCATCACCGGCGCCCCTGAAATGGTGAAAGTCGCCCGCACGATAGAACGCGTCGCGCGCACCAGCGTTTCGGTCATGCTGCTGGGGGCGAGCGGGACGGGCAAGGAATTGCTGGCGAAGGGCCTCCACGATGCGAGCGACCGCGCCGCCGGGCCGTTCATCGCGATCAATTGCGCGGCCATCCCCGAAAACCTTCTCGAAAGCGAGCTTTTCGGCCACGAAAAGGGCGCCTTCACCGGAGCGGTCAAGACCACCGAGGGCAAGATCGAAAGCGCCAATGGCGGCACGCTCTTCCTCGATGAGGTCGGCGATATCCCGTTGCCGCTCCAGGTGAAACTGCTGCGCTTCCTGCAGGAGCGCACGATCGAGCGGATCGGCGGGCGCAAGGCGATTTCGGTCGATACGCGGATCGTGTGCGCGACCCACCAGGACCTCGAGGCGATGATCGGCGCGGGCACATTCCGCGAGGACCTGTTCTACCGCCTTGCCGAAATCGTGGTGCGGATCCCCGGACTTGCCGAACGCCACGGCGACGCGGTGCTGCTCGCCAAGGCTTTCCTCAAACGCTTCGCCAAGGAGATGAACCCTGCCGTGACCGGCTTCGCGCCGGACGCGCTCGCCGCGATCGACCGCCACGAATGGCCGGGCAATGTGCGCGAGCTTGAAAACCGGGTGAAGCGGGCGGTCATCATGGCAGACGGCAAGCTGGTGAACGCGGAGGATCTCGATTTCGCGGACGAGGACGAGGAGGACGCCGAAGCGCTCAACCTCAAGGCCGCGCGCGAACAGTCGGACCGGCGGGTGATCCGCCATGCGCTGGCGCGCAGCGAGGGCAACATTTCGAACACGGCAAAGCTGCTCGGGATCAGCCGGCCCACGCTCTACGACCTGCTCAAGCAATATGACCTTTCGGCCTGATCGGCCGCTCGGCGCGGCATTCTGGGCTGTGGGCGCGGCAGCGGCGGCTCTCGCGGGATGTGCCGAAGCCCCGCCCGAGGCAAGCCCTGTCGCATCGGTGCGGAGCGGCGCCTCCTTCGCTCTGCTTGCCGAAGCGGGCCAGATGATGCGTGCGGGCGACCTCGCCGAGGCCGGGCGGAAGCTCGACGAAGCGCGCGCGCTGGAGCCGGACAACCCCGCTGTTTGGGTCGCCATCGCCCGGCTTCGCTTTCGCGGCGGAGAACAGATCGCGGCTCTCGAGGCGGTAGAACGGGCGCTCGAATTCGATCCCGCCGATGGCCCGGCGCTGTTGATGCGTGCGCAGCTGGTGCGCGATGCGCACGGGTTTCGCGCCGCACGCAGCTGGTACGAGGCCGCGCTCGCGGCCGATCCGGGCAATCCGGAAATCCGCATCGACTATGCGGCGACGCTGGGCGAGAACGGTGACTATCGCGCCATGCTCGCCGCGCTCGACGGGATTGGCGAGCGGCAACCCGAAGCCGCCCGGGCGCATTTCCTGCGCGCCGTGCTTGCCGCGCGGGCGGGTGAGAACGTGCTTGCGCGCAGCCTGCTTGCGCGCAGCGGGCTTGCTGAACGGGATGTGCCCGCAGCGGTGTTGCTCGATGCATTGATCGATCTCGCACAGGGCAATCACGACAGCGCGGCGGCAAAGCTTGCCGACCTCGCGCGTCGCCAGCCGGGCAATGTCCGCGTCGCCGAATTGCACGCGCGCGCGCTCTGGCTCGGGCGCAGGGACCGCGAACTGGTCGATCTCTACGCTGGGCGGGCGCGCCGACCCGATGCATCCCCCTATCTCTCCATGCTGGCCGGACGCGCGCTCGAGCGGCTCGGCGAACGCGGTGAGGCGGCGCCATTCCTCGAGCGCGCAGCGTCCGGCCCGACCCGCGAGATCGCGCTGCTGGGGGCTGAAGAGGCCCTGCCGGAGCCTACGGCGCGGATGCGCGCATTGCTCGCTTCGGGCGACCGGCAAGGCGCACGGCGGGCGGCCGAAACCTTGCGCGCTCGCCTCGCCTCGTCCTCGGACATCGCCGCATTGGCGGGCGATGTCGCGCTTGCCGCAGGCGATGCAAAAGGCGCGCTCGAAACCTATCGCGATGCGGTCGGCGTGCGCCGCCCCTGGCCGCTAGCGAAGAAGGCGATCCATGCCTATCGAATGCTCGGCGATGAGGCGGCAGCGGACCGCCTGCTGGCCCGCCATGCCGCGGGTGAGCCGAACAATGCCGAAGCACTCGTCATGCTCGCCGCTCGTAGCGCGCAAAGCGAGGACTGGCTGCGCGCGAAGCTCCTTCTCGACCGGGCGATAGCGCTGGGCGCTGGAAACGACCCGGCGCTGCTCCGCCTCGCCGCCGAGGCCGCGGGCGCGCTGGGCCAGCAGGACAAAGCCGGGCGTTTGGCCGCGCGCGCCGATACGCTTGCCCCGCGCGGTTTCGCAGCGCGGTAAAGCGAAGCGCTCGACATTCTGCACCGGCGCGGGCAGGGGCGCGTCCCATGCCTGCGCGCCTCGCCATCCTTGCCGACCCGATGATCGCGGTTCTCGTGGTCGCGACCGCGCTCGCAGTGCTCCTTCCCGCAACCGGAGACGCCCGCAGCGCGGCGCAGATTGTCTCGAACGCGGCGATCTTCGTGCTGTTTCTCGTCAACGGGATGCGCATAGCGCGCGGCGAGATCGCGCGCGGGCTTGTCAATCTGCGCTATTTCGTGCCGCTATTGGCGTGGATCTTCGGGGTCATGGCACTGATCGGGCTCGGTTTCATGCAGCTCGCCGAGCTGGCCCTGCCGCCGCTGGTCGCGCTCGGCTTTCTCTATTTCGGCTGCCTTCCCTCGACCGTCCAATCGGCGACCAGCTATACCAGCCTTGCCGGCGGCAATGTCGCGCTGTCGGTGGTAGGGGCGGCACTGGTCAACATCGCCGGAGTCTTCGTCACCGCGCCGCTGTTCGCTCTGCTCGCAGGCGGGGAAGCGGCCGAGATCGGATACGAGACCATTGCACGGATCGGCGTGATCCTCGTCCTGCCATTCGTGATCGGACAGGCGGTGCAGGGCTGGACACGCGATTGGATCGTGGAACGCAAGGCCCGGATCGCATGGCTCGACCGGGGAGTGATCGGGATTGCGGTCTATGTCGCCTTTTCGGGTGCGGTCGAACAGGGCCTGGCAGCCATGTTCGGGGCGGTGCAGTGGGCCGTGCTGTTCGGGCTCGTCAGCGCTTTCCTCGCAATCGCGATCGCAGGGGCGTGGCTTGCGGGCGGAGCGCTAGGCCTGGCGCGGGCCGACCGGATCGCGTTCCTGTTCGCCGGCTCGCAGAAAAGCGTCGCCATCGGCGCGCCCATGGCAGCGATCCTGTTCGCTCCCGAAATGGCCGGCTTCGTGATTGCCCCTCTGCTGCTTTACCACCTGTTGCAACTGGTGGTCGCCGCCCCGCTCGCTAGCCGGCTTGCGCGGACGCCTCTCTAGCCGCTTCGGCGCGGTTGTGGCGGATCGACCAGAGCAGCGACAGACCGATCAGGACCGCGCCGATCAGCCCGGTGATCGTCTCCGGAATATGCCAGCGCGCCGACAGCAGCATGATCGCGCCCAGCACGATGATCGCCCAGAACGCGCCGTGTTCGAGATAGCGGTACTGCGCCAGCGTGCCTGCGCGCACGAGATGGACCGTCATCGAACGCACGAACATGGCGCCCACCGACAGGCCGATGGCGATCACGATCATGTTGTTCGACAACGCAAACGCCCCGATCACCCCGTCGAAGCTGAAGCTCGCATCGAGCACTTCGAGATAGAGGAACCCGCCAAGCCCCGAGCGCACCATCTGGCCGCTCGCTTTCTTGGCCTCCTCGCGCTGCTCGATCCATTCGCCGAGGGCGTTGACCGCGATATAGGTGAGCAGGCCGAGCAGGCCGGCAGTGAGGAAAGTCAGCGATTCCTCGGGCGACAGCATCGTCGAGACGCCATAGAGCAGTGCAAGAACAAGCCCTATCTCGACCGCGGGTAAGGTCGAGAAACGGTTGATCCCCCGTTCGAGCGCGCCGATCCAGTGGACCTCCTTGTCAGCGTCGAAGAAGAAGCTGAGGCCCACCATCGCCAGAAAAGCGCCGCCGAAGCCCGCGATCCCGATATGCGCAGCGGAGACGATGCGCTCGTATTCCTGCGGGTTACCGAGCGACAGTTCGACCGCCGCCCACGGCCCGATATTCGCCGCGATGGAGACGATGGCGATGGGAAAGACGATCCGCATCCCGAACACCGCGATGAGGATGCCGATGGTGAGAAAGCGCTGCTGCCAGACGGGGTCCATCTCGCGCAGGACGGTCGCGTTGACGACCGCATTGTCGAAGCTGAGCGAGACCTCGAGGATGGACAGCACGACCACGATCCAAAGCACTGACAGCATGCCCGCCACGGTGCCGCTGCTGACCCAGCCGTAATACGCCGCTCCGGCAAGGCAGGCCGCGGTGAAGAACAGCGAGAAGGTGTAGTAGCGAAGCAGGGTCTGCATGGCAGCTTGGGTTCCGGCAGGCGGGAGGGGAAGGCGGCGGCTTGCCCGGTCTCAACCCTTGGGCTGGTAGGTCTGTTCCTCGCCCGGGAAGCTGCGCGCGCGCACTTCCGAGGCGTAGGTTGCGACGGTCTTTTCGATGATCTCGGCGATGTTCTCGTAGCGCTTCACGAAACGCGGGACGCGTTCGAACATGCCGAGCATGTCATCGGTGACGAGCACCTGCCCGTCGCATTTCGCCGAGGCGCCGATGCCGATCGTGGGACAGGAGACCGCTTCGGTGACGGCGATGGCGATGGGTTCGACCACGCCTTCGACGACGATCGCGAAGGCGCCCGCCTCGTCCAGCGCTTTCGCGTCCGAGACGATCTTGTCGGCTTCCGCGTCCGAGCGTCCGCGCGCGGCATAGCCGCCCAGCACGTTGACCGCCTGCGGGGTCAGGCCGACATGACCCATCACAGGAATGCCGCGCGTGTTCAGGAATTCGACCGTCGGCGCCATCGCCGCGCCGCCCTCGAGCTTGACCGCGGCGGCGCCGGTTTCCTTGAGCAGGCGCGCGGCGCTGTCGAAAGCCTGCTCGCGCGAGGCTTCGTAGGAGCCGAATGGCATGTCGATCACGACGACCGAGTGGTAGCTTCCCCGTACCACTGCAGCGCCGTGGTTCGCCATCATCTCCATCGTGACGGGGATGGTGGAAGGAAGGCCGTAGATCACCTGACCGAGCGAATCGCCCACCAGCAGCAGGTCGCAATGCGCGTCGAGCAATTGCGCCTGCCGGGCGGTGTAGGCGGTGAGCATGACCAGCGGGTCTTCGGTCACTCCGTCGGTCTTGCGCGCCCGGATGCGCGGGACGGTCAGCCGCTTCATCGGCTGCGGCGTGGGATTGGCCCTGCTGGTGCTCGTGTCGAGCTGAAAGGTGGTGGACATGGCCTGCGCACTTAGCGCCGCTCCCGGGCAAAGGCAAAGACTGCCCCTTGGCGGCCAGCGCTTTTCGTTGCAGTAGGGTTGCAACGGGACATTCCATCGGGACATTCCATCGGGACATTCCATCAGGGAAAAGGGGCGCGCGCCGTCACGGCCGCGCGATCAGAGGGTTTTCTTCACGCCATGGTAGCATCCACCGGTTCGACCGAACGCGAGGGCTGGTCCTCGCGCAGCGCATTCATTCTCGCCGCGATCGGCGCGGCCGTCGGGCTGGGCAATGTCTGGCGCTTTCCCACCCTTGCGGGCGAGAACGGGGGCGGCGCTTTCGTCCTGTTCTATGTCGGCTGCGTCTTCCTTCTCGGCCTGCCGCTGGTGCTGGCCGAGATATTCATCGGGCGCACCGGTCAGGACGATGCGGTCGGCTCGATCCGCAAGGTGGCGCAGCGTTCCGGCGCTTCCGGCAGTTGGTCGGGCTTCGGCGTGATCGGCGTGCTCGCAGCTTTCCTGATCCTGTCCTTCTATTCGGTCGTCGCGGGCTGGGTGCTGTATTACGTCGGCGTGATGGGCGGGGATTTCCTCGGCGCGGTGTTTTCGGGCGAGCCGTTTCGCGGCGCGCTTGCCGGGGAGAGCCGGGAGATGATCCAGGGCCGAATGGGCAATCTGTTCGCCGATCCGATGCTGCTTCTCACCATGCATCTCGTCTTCATGGGCGCCACGTTGTTCATCGTCGCGCGCGGGATCGGCTCGGGGATCGAGGCGGCCGCCACCATCCTCATGCCGATGTTCTTCGTGCTGCTGGTCGGGATCACGGTCTACGGCGCCTTCGTCGGCGAGATGGGCGGGGCGATCGCGTTCCTGTTCACGCCCGATTTCGGCAAGCTCACCCCGCAGGCGATGAACGAGGCGCTTGGGCAGGCGCTGTTCTCGCTCTCGCTGGGCGTCGCGGGCCTCATCACCTATGGCTCCTACATCAAGGGGCCAGCGCCGCTCGGCCCGACCGCCGTCACCATCGCGATCGCCGATACCAGCGTCGCGCTGATCGCGGGGCTGATGATCTTCCCGATCGTGCTGGCTGTCGGGCTCGATCCGGCGGCGGGGCCGACGCTGGTGTTCCAGACGCTCCCCTTCGCCTTCCAGACGATGCCGGGCGGCGCGTTGATCGGGCTTCTTTTCTTCATCCTGATTCTCGTCGCGGCGATCACGAGCTCGATCTCGCTGCTCGAAGTGCCGGTCGCATGGGGCATCGGCGAGATGGGGTGGAGCCGGCGGACCTCGTCGCTCGTCTTTGGCGGCGGGGCGTTCGTGATCGGGGTGGCGTGCCTGCTCGGTTACAATGTCTGGTCCGATGTGCGCCCGCTCGGCTTCTGGCCGCTGTTCGCGGACACCGACATCCTCGACACGGTCGACGGGTTCACCGGCAAGGTCATGCTGCCGCTCGTCGCCTTCTTCACCGCGGTTTTCGTCGGCTGGAAGGCGGACCGGCGGCTGGTCGAGGAAATGACCGGGCTGTCCGGTTTCTGGCTGTCGGTCTGGCGCGCACTGATCGCGTGGCTGTGCCCGCTGGCGGTGGGCGTGATTCTCGTCACCGGGCTGTTTCCGCAGGTGCTCGGCAGCTGAATTCCCGGGGAGGCGACAAGCAGCATTGCAATCGCGCTCTACGTGGAACATAATGGGAACAAAGGGCCTCTTCGCGAGTCCCCTTCGAAGAGCAGTTCCCATGACGAAACCCGCATCCTCCCTCGGCGCGAGCGCGCTCCAGACCTTTCCCGTCCCCTCCCGCCCGCGCGGGGGAGGGGCGGCCTTGCGCCTTTCGGCGAGCGATCTTGCGACGCTCGCTCCCGGGCGCGACGGGCGCTGGCGGCCGGGCCTTGCCGAGCAGCCGCTCCATAGCGAGATTTTCGCGAGCGCCGGTGATGCGAGCGGGGCGGGGCTGGCCCTCGCGCTCGCCCGCGATGCGCTGGCCTCGGCGGCTGCCACGCCCGATCCGCTCGCCGAGCCGCATGATCTGCGCCACGTCCTGTGGGTGCAGGACGCGCGCGCGATCGAGCGGGGCGGGCGGCCCTACCTTCACGGCCTGCCGCGTGACATGCGGGAAAGGCTTGTTCACGTCGCCGCGCGCGCGCCCGAAGACGCGCTGTTTGCGCTGGAAGAGGGATTGCGCTGCCGCGATTTCGCCTGCGTGATCGGAGAAATCGCGGGCAATCCGCGCGCGCTCGATTTCACCGCCTCGCGCCGGCTAAGCCTGACCGCGGAAAAGCATGGCGTGGCGCTGTGGCTCGTCCGGCTCGATGCGCAGGCGGACCTGTCTTCGGCCCGGATGCGCTGGCGGGTCGCGGCTGCCCCTTCGGCGCGTCCGCGCTGGAACGCCGATGCGCCCGGCGCGCCTGCCTGGGCCGCCGAGCTGTTCCGCGCGCGCTCCCACATTCCCGGACAATGGACACTTCGCGATGACGACGGACGCCTCCGCGCCGACCGGCCCGCCCGCCCCGAAACCGCCGCCAACCAGAACGCCCGGGACGCCGGGTCACGCGCCGCCCCGCCGGATCCTCGCCCTGTGGTGCGCGCGACTTTCGGTCGATCGCTGGCGGCTCGGGCTCGGGCCTGAACACGCCTGCGCCCCGGGCGAGGGTGCTGATGCCGAACCCACCGCGCTGATCACCGAGACCGCGCATGGCCCGCGCATCGCCGCGGTCAACCATGCGGGCCGCGCGGCCGGAGTGGCGGTGGGCACGATGCTTGCCGATGCGCGGACCGTCTGCCCCGAGGTGCGCACCGCCCCGGCGGACCCGGCGGGCGACCTCGCCTTCCTCGAAAAGCTCGCCCTGTGGGCGCGGCGCTGGGGACCGTGGAGCGCGCTTGATGCGCCCGATGGGGTGCTGGTCGACGTGACCGCGGTCGCGCACCTGTTCGGCGGGGAGGCAAGGCTGCTCGCCGATGTCGAGACGGCCTGCACCACGCGCGGCCTTGCAGTGCGCAGCGCCATCGCGCCGACAGCGGGGGCGGCCTGGGCGCTCGCCCATTACGGGCCTGTGCGCAGCATCGCCCGCCCCGAGGACGACCTCCTCGCCCGGCTCGCCGAGCTGCCGGTGGCGGCATTGCGGCTCGACGACGACGTGCTGACCGTGCTGCGCCGGCTCGGCC
>JGI12048J13642_10228486_pt1 | contig 15500 bp, 10 predicted proteins | sample ElkSlonscriptome_16_FD_13642 | JGI IMG/M metagenome (IMG submission 13642)
AGGCCCAGTGGTACATCAATGCGCGCAAGGATGAAGGCCAGCGGCCCGAATCCATCGAGGCCCTGGACAACCCCATGACCGAGGTCTGGGTGCAGATTTACCGGCTTTACCAGGATTATTGCGATCGCGCCGGCCTGGTGGATTTCGCTGAACTGTTGCTGCGCGCCCATGAGCTGTGGTTACACAACGCGGACCTGCTGGCGCACTACCGCAGCCGCTTGCGGCATGTTCTGGTCGACGAGTTCCAGGACACCAACACCATTCAATACGCCTGGATCCGCTTGCTCGCCGGCGACACAGGCAGTGTCTTCGTGGTGGGCGACGACGATCAGTCCATCTATGGCTGGCGCGGTGCACGGGTCGAAAACGTGCGGCATTTCACGCGCGATTTTCCGGATGTGCAAATGATAAGGCTGGAGCAAAACTACCGCTCCTCGGGGCACATCCTTGCCGCAGCCAATGCGCTCATCGCCAATAACGAAGGCCGGATGGGCAAAAACCTGTGGACAGCCGATGATGACGGCGAACAAATCCGCGTGTACTCCGCGTACAACGAGCAGGATGAAGCCCGCTTCGTGGTCAACCAGATTGAACAATGGGTTGCCGATGGGCGACGCGCGGAAGAATCCGCCATCATTTACCGCACCACCGCCCAGTCGCGGTTGTTTGAGGAGTATCTGCTGCGTCAGTCCGTACCCTACCGGGTCTATGGCGGTCTGCGCTTTTTTGAACGTGCGGAGATCAAGGACGCGCTGGCCTACCTGCGCCTGGTCCTGAATCCGAATGATGATACCGCGCTGGAGCGGGTCATCAACGTACCGGCCCGCGGTATCGGTCAGAAAACCGTTGCCGATCTGCGTGAGCAGTCGCGGGCGTCCGGCCTGCCCCTGTGGCAGGCTGCCATTGCTGCCCTTGAGCAGGGCCTGCTGAGCGGGCGGGCACGCACCACGGTTGGCGGTTTTATCGAGTTAATTAAGGACCTGCGCGCGCGCATGGGTGACTGGACACTGGGCAACCAGATGCAGGGCGTGATTGAAAGTAGCGACCTGGTAAGCCACTACGAGAAAGAATCACGCGAGAAAATGGAATCACGGGTGGAAAACCTGCGCGAACTGGTAAACGCTGCGGAGTCTTTTGTATTGCCGGGCGAGGACGAAGATGCCGGGATGACCGAGCTGCAGTCATTTCTCAGCCGCGCAGCGCTGGAATCCGGTGAAACCCAGGGTGAAGACTGGGACGACTGTGTGCAGTTAATGACCCTGCACTCGGCCAAAGGCCTGGAGTTTCCGCTGGTGTTCATGGCCGGCATGGAGGACGGGCTGTTCCCGCATCAACGTTCTGTCCAGGAGTCCGGCGGGCGGCTCGAAGAGGAGCGGCGCCTGTGCTACGTGGGCATGACCCGCGCCCGTGAGCAACTGTATATGAGTCACGCGGAGGTGCGGCGCATGTATGGCTCAGAAAATTATGCGCGCCCCTCGCGCTTTCTCGATGAGATCCCCGCTGAACGCCTGCAGGAAATCCGGCCGCGCGCAGCAGTCAGCCGGCCTTATGTTCATGCAAGCCCGCAACGTGGCCTGGGCGGCAGTTCGGATGCCGGGATGCCGTTTGCCCATGGTGAAACGGTGCACCATAAGAAATTTGGCGAAGGCACCGTCGTGGCTTTCGAAGGTCAGGGTGAGAATGCCCGGGTCCAGGTGAACTTTAACCATGCGGGCAGCAAGTGGCTCGTGATGGCCTACGCCAACCTTGAGCGAACAGGGTGAGTGATACCCGGGAGCAACGGCTGGATGTGGGCTGGGGCGAGCTCAGCGTACTTCGCGCCGGCGACCCGAAAGGTGAGCGCCTGCTGTGCCTGCATGGGTGGATGGACAATGCAGCCTCCTTCGAGCCGCTGGCGCGCACGATGCCAGAGTATGCATGGGTCGCCCTGGATGCGGCGGGGCACGGCGCATCAGACCACCGGCCAGCACCAGGGCGTTACTACCTGACCGACTACTTTTTTGATGTCGATGCTGTTCTGGACAGCCTTGGCTGGGATCGGTGCACGCTGGTCGGACACTCGCTCGGCACGGCCGTTGCCGCGTGCTATGCCTGCGCCGGCCCGCAACGCGTTGAGCGGGTCGTAATGCTGGATGGTCTTGGCGTCCTGACCGAGTCGCCACGACAGGCAGGGCAGCGTCTTGCCCGCTCCCTGCAGTCCGTGCGGCACCCACGCGATCACCGGCGCGTGTTTGAATCCATAATGCTGGCGGCAAAAGCGCGCCAGTTAAAAAATCCGATGAGCGATGATGCGGCCCTGCTGCTCGCCCGGCGCGCGCTGCGTGAGGATGCAGACGGCTGGCGCTGGCGTACCGATCCCGCTGCCATGTGGGACTCGCCTTACTGGATGACAGAAGAACAGTCATCGGAAATTTTACGCGGTATCAAATGCCCGGTATTCGCCGCGGTGACACCAGGCCTGGCAAGCTACCTCGGTGCGCGGCTGGAAATACGCATTGATGCACTGGCTGATCTCACGCTGGTTCGCTTACCCGGTGGACACCACCTGCATATGGACGACCCGGACGCTATCGCCGGACCCCTGCGTGCTTTCCTGGAGCGCAGCAACGAAGCGAGAGACGCGAGCAGTGCGTTTCACGGGTGAGTTTTACGGCGCGTAGGAACAGCACCTCTAAATAACAAAGGACCTGCAACATGATTGAACGCGGCACAATTGACCCCCGGGACCGGCTGATTTTTGCCCTGGATGTACCGGGTATCCAGGAAGCCAGGACGCTGATCAACACCCTTGGCGACTCGGTTCAGTTCTACAAACTGGGCCTGGAATTTTTTCTGTCTGGCCACTATTTTGAGCTTCTGCACGAACTAAAGGGCTCGGGTAAAAAAATCTTTGCCGACCTGAAACTGTTCGACATCCCCGCAACGGTTGGAGCTGCGGTCGCTCAGCTGGCGGGACATGGCGTCGATTTTTGTACGGTTCACGGCAATGATCGCATGCTATCGGCCGCCGTCGAAGCCGCAGGAGACAACATGGGTATTCTCGCCGTCACAGCGCTCACCAGCCTGGATCAGGGCGATCTTGATGACCTCGGCTTCCAGTGCGACGCGGAACAGCTGGTGCTCTCGCGGGCCCGGCGGGCGCTCGCGCTGGGCTGCGCCGGTGTGGTTTCTTCAGGCCTGGAAGTACCCCGCCTGCGTGAGGAAGTCGACGCCGCCCTGATCACTGTCTGTCCGGGTATCCGACCCATCTTCAACGACACGCAATCTGACCTCGGCGACCAGCAGCGCGTGCTTACACCGGCCCGCGCCATTGAAAACGGAGCCGATTTTCTGGTTGTTGGACGGCCGATAAAGACCGCCGCAGAGCCGGCAGCGGCCGCCGAAGCCATCCAGGCAGAAATTGCGGCCGCGCTCCCACGCTGATACCATTTCCAAGGATAAATAAGGGCTTGGGCGCGATACCTATAAAAGTGTTTGACAAAAGTTAAAGTAACACATTAAACTGCGCGCATAACTTAATAAAAAGAAAAAGAAAAGAACAAACTCTCCACGCAAACAAACGTGGAAGAACCGATCCTCTCCGGCTCCGCCGGACTTCCGGGCGGGCCTTGTGCCAGCCCGGATTTTTTATTCCCGCAGGTAAGTTTTCGCCGGAATCCTGCCGCCCGGGGGCATCATGGGCGATAATCACACTTCTTTTGCAGCCCGGAGGGCAACTGTTGACCGCAGGTATTACGAGGCTGACCCTGCCCGCGCGGCTCAAACTTCACTGGCAACTGTTGCTGCGCTGGATCCTGCACCTGTGGGTCAAGGCGCAGGTTCTGCCGGATGCTGACGGCAACACCGGCTTACCGCAAGGTGAGAATGTTTGCTATGTCATGGCGGACTATGCGTTCTCTTCGGTATTAATCCTGGACCAGGTCTGTGACGAGCTCAAATTAACTCGTCCACTGTTGCCGCTGGAGTGCGTGGACACCGAGTCGCGCTCCTATGCCGTTCTGCGTCGCTGGAAAGGGCTTATCATCCGCCGGCCGGTACCGAGGCGTAACTCGGAGGTCCTGGCCCGCCTGGTTCGCTACTGCGAAGAGAACCCGGACGTCGACATCAAGCTTGTTCCGGTCACGGTGATTGTCGGGCGCGCACCGGATAAAGCCGATGGCTTTGCCAAGGTCCTGTTTACGGAGGACTGGGAGGTCATTGGCCGCTTCCGGCGCCTGCTCAGCACCCTGATCAACGGTCGCGACACCGTGGTCCAGTTCAGCCGGCCCCTCTCACTGCGCCAGTTACTGGATGAGGGCACCGGCAGCGCACGCTCCGTGCGCAAGGTTTCAAGGATTCTGCGTACTCACTTCCGCCGTGTGAAAACCGCGGTCATCGGCCCGGATCTTTCGCACCGGCGCACCATGATTGACCGCGTGATGAAATCACCCGCGGTTCGCGACGCGATTCAGGATAAATCACGGCGCGACAAAATCTCTACGGAACAGGCCACCGAACAGGCGCTGGGTTATGCGCTGGAAATCGCAGCAAACTACTCTTATACCTTCGTGCGCATCGCGTTCTTTACACTCAACTGGTTCCTCGTGAAGGTATTTGGGGAGACGCGCGTCTATAACTTTGAGCGCTTTAAAGACCAGTCCCTGGGCAAGGAAGTCGTGTACGTCCCCTGCCACCGTAGCCACGCGGACTACATATTGCTGTCGTTCCTGCTGTACGTACGCGGCCTTGCCGTGCCGCACATCGCCGCCGGTATCAACCTGAACCTGCCGGTGATTGGCGGTCTGGCACGCATGGGTGGCGCCTTTTTCCTGCGCCGGTCCTTTCGCGCTCAAAAACTCTATTCCACGGTGTTCTCCGAGTACGTCAGCCAGATCATGTCTGACGGCGTGTCGATCGAATACTTTATCGAGGGCACACGCAGCCGCACGGGCCGGCTGTTGTCACCCAAGGCCGGCATGCTCGCGATGACCGTCCGCGGCTATCTGCGCAATCCGGTGACACCCGTTATTTTTCAGCCGGTCTATATCGGGTATGAGCGTTTGCTGGAGGGCTCCAGTTATACCCAGGAGTTGGCCGGCGCTGCCAAGAAAAAGGAAAGTGTGCTGGACCTGCTGAAAATTCACCGGGTCTTGCGGCGCAATCACGGCGAGGCCCACATGAGCTTCGGTGAGCCGATACTGCTGGATGAACTGCTGGATGAGTATGATCCGGACTGGCGGGACCAGGCAGGCGCACTCGATGCCCGTCAGCCATGGTTAACGCCCCTGGTTAACGACCTTGGCGACCGCATCATACGACGCATCAATGCCACGGCAGACGTCAATCCAGTCAACCTGCTGGCCACCGCCATGCTGGCAACACCCCGCCATGCAATGGATGAGCTCGTCCTGCGTGCTCAGCTGGCGCTGTACCAGAAGCTGATTCGCACCGGCCCGCTGGGTGACTCGGTGACGGTGACAGAAAAAGAGCCGATTGAGATCATCGCCCATGGCTTTGAGCTGGGTTACCTGGAACGGGTTGAGCATGAACTGGGCGATATTGTTCGCGTGGCGACCAGGGATGCCGTCGGACTGACCTATTTCCGCAACAACACCACCCACCTGCTGGTCATCCCGTCCATGGTGGCCTGCTGCTTCCTGCGCCAGCGGGTCATGAACCGGCAGCACCTCGAGGCCCTGGCCAGGGACATTTACCCCTATCTGCGTAATGAGCTGTTCTTGCCCTGGCCGATCGAGGAATTTCCGGCGGTGCTTGCCGGGACCCTGGAACAGATGCAGGTGCTGGGCCTGCTCGAAATCAGCGACGATGGCCGCCAGGTGCGCCGGTCCGAGGGCGGCAGCGACCAGGCCGCGCAAATCAGCCTGCTGGCGCGCAGCATGATGAATATCCTGGAGCGTTACTACATCACCTTCGCCGTTCTGGCCAAGAACGGCTCGGGCAAGCTGAATCGTCCGGAACTCGAGCGCCTGTGCATTCTCACCGCGCAACGCATTTCGCTGCTACAGGAATTTGAAGCGCCGGAATTCTACGACCGCAGCCTGTTCAAGCAATTCATCCAGGAACTTCGAAACCAGGGTGTCCTGGTCAGTAACAATGAAAACCGCATTGAATTTGGTGAACGCCTGTACCGCATGAGCGATGACTCGAGGCTGTTTCTCGAAAAGGGCATCCGGCACGGCATCATCCAGGTTGCACCGCATGAGAAAAAGGAACAGATCGGGCGCTGAGCCCTGTCAGGCATCCAGGTCAGGTATCTGCCGTGACTCAAGGTAGGCGATAAAATCGCGAAGTTTAAGTTTGCGCTTCTTCAGGCGCCGCACCCCCAGCTGATCAACCGAGGCGCTTTCGACCAGTTCTGCAATCGCCCTGTCGAGATCCCGGTGTTCCTCACGCAGCTCGGCGATCTTGCGGGCAACTTCGGACGGATCGCTTAAATTCATCGGGCTGTTCTGCTTGTACTGTGATGCCGGCTTGCGGCTCTGGCGCTGGCCGCTGGAATGCTTTCAACGGTATCCTTGCACTATAGCATTCCGGTCGCCTGCCATGGCGTCAAGAAACGCGCAGGATAAGGGAATAAATTATGGACCGTAGAAAATTCGTAACCGCCGCCGGCCTGGCCGGTGCGGCGGGCGCCCTCGCCGCATGCAGCAAATCATCAACCGACGCCTCAAACTGCGGGGACGGCGCCAGCCAGGAAACCTTTGAGTGGAAAATGGTGACCGCCTGGCCAAAGGATTTTCCCGGCCTTGGCACGGGTGCGAACCGGCTGGCGGAGTATATCGGCCGCCTGAGCAATGGCCGCCTCACGGTCAAGGTGTATGGTGGTGGCGAACTGGTCCCGCCATTCGAGGTGTTTGATGCTGTCTCGCGGGGTACGGCCGAGATGGGGCACTCAACGAGCTACTACTGGAAAGGCAAGGTGCCGGCAGCCCAGCTATTCTGCTCGGCGCCCTTCGGGCTCACGGCGCAGGAAATTAACGGCTGGTTCTATTACGGCGATGCCCTGGAACTCTACCAGGAGGCCTATGCACCTTTCGGAATACGTCCGTTTCCCGCCGGGAACTCGGGTACGCAGATGGGCGGGTGGTTCAACAAGGAAATCAATTCCCTAGAAGACATCCAGGGCCTGAAGATGCGTATTCCGGGACTGGGCGGCGAAGTCCTGCGGCGCGCCGGCGGCACGCCGGTCACCACGCCCGGCGCCGAGGTCTTCACGGCGCTGCAAACCGGCACCATTGATGCCGCCGAATGGGTCGGACCCTACAACGACCTGGCCCTGGGACTGTTCCGCGCCGGAAAATACTATTACTACCCGGGTTGGCAGGAGACCGGCTCCAGCGTCGAAGCCCTGGTAAACATCGAGGCCTTCAATGCCTTGCCGCAGGACTTGCAGGATATCGTCGAAATCGCAGCACAAGCCGTGAATACCGACATGCTCGCCGATTTTACCTATCACAATGCACAGGCCCTCAAGACCCTGGTTGAAGAACATGGTGTTCAGCTGCGGGCCTTTCCGGACGATGTCATGACGGTGCTGCGGGATATTACCTGGGAGTACTTTGAAGAACTGGCAGAGGGTGACCCGCTGTTCCGTCGCTGCCTGGACTCCTACCGCAACTACTACGAGGCGGTTACGCCTTACACCCGCATTGCCGAACAGCACCTTATGAACCTTCGCCCCCTGCCGGAACCGGGCCAAACCGGGTAACCGGGCCTGGCGCCTGGCCGAAGCCCGACTGGTGGAATTTCAGGCAGCTCAGCCGTAGATCCTGTCAGGCAACCAGGTCGCAATGGCCGGCCAGAGACTGAGTGCCACCAGCATCAGCAGCTGGATGGCGATAAAGGGCATAACGCCCTTGTAGATGTCCGTTGTCGGTACCGCTTCAGGGGTCACACTGCGCAGGTAGAACAAACTGAAGCCAAAGGGGGGCGTGAGAAAAGAGGTTTGCAGGTTGACGGCAATCATGATGCCCAGCCAGATCGGGTCAACCCCCATGGCAAGCAGCGCAGGTCCCACCACGGGTATCACGATATACGTGATCTCAATGAAATCCAGCACAAAGCCCAGCAGAAACAGCGCCAGCATGACCACGATCATGGCTGTCGTCACGCCGCCCGGTAACGCGGCCAGCAACTGCTCAACGTATTCATCACCACCCAGTCCGCGGAACACCAGGGCAAAAAGCGAGGCGCCTATCAGGATCATGAATACCATCGCGCTGACACGCGCAGATTGCAGCACAGTCTCGCGGAGGTTTTCGAAGTTCAGCTTGCCGCGCACAGCGGCCAACAGCATGGCCCCCACTGCGCCCACAGAAGCCGCCTCGGTCGGTGTAGCGATGCCTTTGAGAATGGACCCCAGCACCGCGACAATCAGAAACAGCGGGCCGGAAATCAATAGCAACAAACGACCGAAACCCACCCTTTCGCTGGCTGCATTGGATGCTGGCGGCATGGTTTCCGGCTTGAAAAAGGCCAGCCCAACCAGGTAGAACATGTACAGTGCCACCAGCGCCAGGCCTGGCAACATGGCGCCGGCAAACAACTCGCCGACAGAAACAGTCTCGGGACTAAACTGCCCCATGCGCAATTGTGCCTGCTGGTAGGCGTTCGACAGAACATCAGCCAGCAGAATCAGGACAATGGATGGCGGAATGATCTGCCCCAGGGTGCCGGCAGCACAGATGGAACCGGTGGCAACGGTGCCACGATAGCCCTGTTGCAGCATTGTCGGCAGCGACAGGAGACCCATGGTCACCACGGTAGCGCCCACAATCCCCGTGCTGGCTGCCATTAAGGCACCGACCATCATCACCGCGATACCCAGGCCGCCTGGCAAGCGATGCATCAGTTGCGCCAGCGCCCGTAATAGCTCGTCCGCAAGACGCGATCGCTCCAGCATTACCCCCATAAACACGAACACCGGCACGGCAATCAGGGTTTCGTTGGTCATGATGCCGAAAATACGGTTAGGAAAAGCCTCGAGGAAAACCGGGTCGAACACGCCAAACGCCGCTCCGATACCCGCGAACAGCAAAGCCACACCCGCCAGGGTAAAAGCCACGGGAAAGCCCGCCATCAACGCCAGCGCGACAGCAAGGAAAAGCAGCAGGGACAGAAGTCCGGACATGGTCGCGGTTAGGGTCTCCGTGGTTAGTGGGCTGCCCGGCCGGGCGTCAGGGCGGGCGCGCCAGGCAGGATTCTAACACCCCGCCGCGCCGACCAATGCCCGGCGCCGCGGGATTTTTATGCACAAGTAGCCGGCAAAAATTTAAAATCAGCATCTTGCCCAAACTCTGCGATAAAGGTTTTCGAAAAACCGCCTATGTATATGTTTTTAATATTTTTTAACTGTCGTTTAAAAAAATGTCATCGGCGTGCGGATTATTGCAAAACCAGGCCACTACGGGTTTCCCGGGATCTGTTCACAGAGTTATCCACAGGCAGGACGGAATTATTGCCGACGCATTTTTCCATTGCGCACATCACTGGACCTCCAGCACACCATTAAGTCACGCAAGGGTTTACAATACTGCCCCTTTAATGCACCGCTGCGAAGGTCGAGTCCTTTTGAAGAAACATATCGAGGAATTGCTGATTCAGTCCCTGCTCCACCTCAAGCGGGATGGCATCGTGCCGGCAGATACAGAAATTGAACCGCAGCTCGAGCGCACCCGATCCGTGGAGCACGGTGACTACGCGTCCAATATGGCGATGGTGATGGCAAAAGTGGCCGGCAAGCCGCCGCGCGAACTGGCCCAGGATATTATTGATCGTCTCCCGACGTCCCGACAGGTATCTGCGACGGAGATTGCCGGACCAGGGTTCATCAACTTTTTCCTGACCCACCTGGCTTTGACCAGCGTGGTCAAAGATGCCCTGAAACAAAAAACCGACTTCGGACGGGAACCGCTCGATCCGGACCGGCGAATCACGGTCGAGTATGTGTCCGCTAATCCGACCGGCCCGCTGCACGTGGGTCATGGCCGCGGAGCAGCTTATGGAGCCAGCCTGTCGAGCATTCTCAACGCAGCGGGCTTTAATGTGCAGCGCGAGTATTACGTCAACGACAACGGCAGGCAGATGGACATTCTGGCCGTCAGCGTCTGGCTGCGATACCTGGAGCTGTGCGGTGAACGCACCCATTTTCCTGACAATGGCTACCAGGGTGACTACATTTTTGATATCGCGCGCAATGTGCGTAGCGAGATCGGCGACAAATGGCGTTTCACCAGCTTTGATCTGACTGATGGCTTACCCATGGACGGCACAGCCGGTGGCGATAGTGAGCTGTACGTAGATGCCCTGATTGCCCGGGCCAGGAAACTCATGGGTGAACCGGGTTACCGGGTGTTTTATGAGGCGGCCCTGAACAGCATTCTTGGCGACATTCAGGAAGACCTGGAAGAATTCGGCGTGGAGTTTGACGAATGGTTCTCCGAGGCCGGACTTGAAGAAAGCGGCGCCATCGAACACGCCATCGAACGGCTCCGCGAAAATGGCCATCTGTATGAAAAAGATGGCGCCACCTGGTTTCGTGCCTCGGAGCTCGGCGATGAAAAGGACCGCGTGGTTGTTCGCGAAAATGGACGCGCGACCTATTTCGCCTCGGACATTGCATACTTTTTAAACAAGATTGAACGTGGTTTTGACAACGCGCTCTACGTATTTGGCGCTGACCACCATGGCTACATCGCCCGCCTGAAGGCCGCGGCAATTGGGCTTGGTGAAGATCCCGAGCGACTCGAGATTCTGCTGGTGCAGTTCGCTGTTCTGTACCGCAACGGCCGCAAAGTACAAATGTCCACCCGGTCTGGCCAGTTTATTACTCTGCGGGAGCTGCGTGACGAAGTAGGTACTGATGCCGCGCGCTTTTTTTACGTGATGCGCTCCCACGAACAGCACCTGGATTTCGATCTGGATCTGGCCAAATCACGCAGCAACGACAACCCGGTGTATTACGTCCAGTATGCCCATGCGCGTATCTGCAGCGTGTTTCGTAATCTTGAAGGCATGGACCTGAACCACAACTCTGCCATTGGCGAGGCTGCCCTGGATCTGCTTACAGAAGATCGTGAAATGGGCCTGTTGCGGGCCGTGAGCCGGTACCCGGAAGTCATCGAGTCCTCTGCACGACTGCGGGCCCCGCACATGGTGGCCTACTACCTGGGCGAACTTGCCACTGAGTTTCATGGCTACTACAACGCCCATCAGTTTCTGGTCGAGGATGAGAACCTGCGTAATGCGCGGCTGAACCTGATCGAGGCAACGCGCATTGCGCTGGTTAATGGCCTGGAACTGCTGGGCATCTCGGCGCCGGAGGAAATGTAATGGCGACGCGCAAAAGACATGGCAGATCACGGAAGAAAAGCTCACCGACGGGCTGGTTTATCGGCGGCATTGTGCTCGGCCTGATCGCCGCCGTGACGCTCTACATGAAAGGGTTTATTCCCACCGGACCGGAACGTGAGCAAGAACTGCCGCGACCGCAGGGCAATGCAGATACGGAACTCGTTGAGGAAAAGGACTCACCGGATCCACGTTATGATTTCTTTACGGTATTACCGGAAATGGAAGTGGTGGTGCCGGAACGCGAACTGACTGTCAAAGCTGAGCCGGAACCCGAAACCTTGGAAGCCAGTGCCCAGGCTGAAGCATTTTTGCTGCAGGCCGGATCGTTTCGCAATGCCGCAGATGCGGACCAGATGAAAGCACGCCTGGCCTTGCTGGGCGCCGTGGCCAATGTGCAGACGGTGAACGTGGATGGGCAAACCTGGCATCGCGTCCGGCTCGGACCCATCGAGGGGGCCCGGGCGACAGATCAACTGCGCCGCCAGCTACAGGACAACGGCATGGATGTTCTGGTGCTCAAAGCCCAATAATACTGCGGTCACCCGGCACCGCCAGCAGCGGTTTAATTTCCGCCTTAGAGGGCCGGTCCCTGGTGCTTGTTCAGACGCTGTTGCTGGCGGCATAGAGATCCAGCGGATCGGCCTCACCCGCGGCCTGACGCCCATTACCGAAGCCGGACTGATGTCCGGACTTGAATGCGCTCCAGAATGCATCTCCTGACCACTGGACCGCGTCGCCCTGACCGTAAGCCACGACATCAAGCTGGCGAATCTGGTCCGCCAATAGCGGATCCTTGACGACGCCGGCCAGCCCCATAAGGCTGCCATGCGCACCAGCAGGCCCGAAATGGCGCAACCAGCGCCCCAATGCCACGTGCGTTTTACGCGCATCACCGCTTTTGGCCGCCGCTTGCACGGCCTTCAGGAATACCTGCTCGTCTGAGGGGACAGCCAGTGCAGCCGGTCCGGCCGGCTTTCCGGCACCCGGCTTGCGCCACCACAACAGCAACGTTACCAACCACAAAGCAGCAAAGACCAGGGTAAGAATGCGCCACAACGACGACCCCGGGGACACGGGGCTGTCCGTGACGAGTGCTCCTGTCCGTGGCTCAGCGGACGTCATGCCGTCGGCTGGTCCGACCAGTTCGGGCGGCAGTACGGTGACCCGGTGCTCCGGCAAGATGGCGACCCGCCCGGTATCATTGACCGTATCCCACCAGGCCAGGCGGATTTCGGGCAGTACCAGCTCACCGGCCTGTTCCGGCACCACTGCATAACGAAACTCGCGGTGCCCCAGAACCCATTGTCCGTCATCCCGGCTGATGCCCTGGGGCTGATCGGGATAAATCCGTGCACTGGTGATTTCAGGCCAGGGCGGCTCCTCGAGCATATGTTCCTCAAGGCCAACCGCGTCAATAATCACCGTACGTGTCACCGGCTCGCCGACCCGTAGCTCGTCACCGTCCGTGATCTGTTGTGACAGCTGGATGCTGCGCGCAGGCAACCAGTTGTCGCCCTGAAACTCTGCCGGACGCGGACGAATCGCCAGGGTCACAGGGTCACTTTCGATGCGAACCCGGCGGCCCCGCACCGATGGCTGCCAGAGCCGGTCCGCCGGCCGTTCAATCAGGCGTCCGGTCAGCTGCAGTGGTGGAATAACCATTTCTCCGGAACGCTCCGGGAAGACCGCGTAGCGTCGCTCCAGCACACGGTAACGTACGCCGTTGCGATCCGCCTGGTACGGGACCTCGTCGAGCAAACGAACAGACGCCTGCTCGGGGGCCGGGGGATTAATGGCCGCTTCAGTAAGGTTCTGCTGGTAAAAAATACGGACTTTCAATGAAAGCTGCGCATGCACGTAATACGGGCCCTCGATCGGGTTCACCTCGACCTCGATAAATACCGGGGGCTGTTCACCGGGTGCCAGGTCGGGCGCCTTGTCCACCGCGAGCAGTTTGGGGGAGGTTCGGTCACCTCCGCGGAACTGCAGACCGGGAATGGTCAGCTTTCCGGTGCGTTTTGGTTCCAGGGTGAGCAGCAGACGCACGGTCGCAGACTGACGTCCGTTCACGATCGACATCTGGGTTTCCGTTCGCTGATCAACAATATGGAAATCTGCCTCCAGCTGATCAAGGTTGGTCTCCAGGCTCTGTTTCGGGTCATCCGTCTGAATGACCAGGGTGACCGTTTCGCCCTCAACGATGCTGTCGCGGTCCAGCTTGGCGGTAATCTCCGCTGCACTGAGCCCAAAGCTCATGCTCAAGCCCACACTCAAAAAGAGCAACAGGGCTGCGCGTTTTATCAAGCTGTGTTTCATTACCACGTTTTTCTCTCGTCTGGTGGCGCCCCGCGGCGCTGGTGTTCATTGCGGAATTTTCTTCTCAACAAACCGCCGGGGTCATCGGGAATGCGCCGCAACCATTGCTCCATCGCCTGGGCATCTTCTTCACTCCAGGCCTGCGCCAGTTCCTGCTCCTGCTGCTCACCGTCCTGGCCTTCACCCTGCTCGGATTCCCGGGATTCGCTGTCCTGACCCTCCTCACCCTGCTCGGACTGGGCGTCGTCAGACTGTCCTTCCTGCTCTGAATCCTGGGGTTCGCCTTCCTGCTGCTCGCCTTCCCCGTCCTCGCTTTCTGAATCCTGCTCCTGGTCCTGCTCCTGTTGCTGCTTGAGCTGCTCGACCAGTGCCTTGTTATACAGCGCATCTTCCATTTCCGGCTGACGCTGAAGGGCCTGATCATAAGCACTAATGGCAGCATCCAGCTCACCGGCCAGCGCCAGCGCGTTACCCCGGTTGTACCAGTCGCCGGCATCGTCAACTGCTGACCAGGCACCTGCAGCGCGCTGATACTCGCCTGCGCGATACCAGGCCTCGCCGGCAATCGACGGGTCACGGGCCAGGGCGGCAGCTTCTGCCGGCGCTTCGGCTTCAAGAGCCTTCTGGGCCTGCTGATCCTTGCGTTGCCACAAGTCATCCCACAGGCCGGCCTGGGCCGGTCCAGGTGCCAGCAGGAACAGCGCAGGCGTCATCGTCAGCGCAAAGGAAAACAGTAGTCCACGCCGGAAGCCCATGGCCACCAGTGGCAACAACAGCAGAAGCAGCCAGGGGCCGGTATCAGCCCAGCGGTCGCCGGCGCCATCATCACGCAGGGCAAAGTCCGTGCCTTCACCGCTCAACCAGGGCGACTCATCAGCCGCGCTGCCATCAAGAACCGTCATGCGACCGCCGCCTGCCCGCGCCACTGCTTCGAGCCGGGCAAAGCCGGCCCTGGCAATGACCACGGCACCATTGGCGTCGGTAACAAAACCATTGCCGCTGGGAATAGGGGCACCGGCGTCCGTACCCACCGCCAGTACCGAGACGACCATGCCCTCATCTGCCAGGGCGGCAGCGAGGGCGATGTCTCGTTCTTCAGCATCATCCGAAACCAGCAGAATCTCCCCGCCGCGCGCGCCGCTGCGGCGCAACAGTTCCGCCGCCATCTCCAGGCCGCGGTCTGCCCGGCTGCCGGCCACCGGCACCACATCCGGGCGCAGCGCCGGCAACATATTCGAAACGGTATTCGTGTCATTGGTGAGTGGCGCTACGACATAGGCATCACCGGCAAAAGTCACCATGCCTACCTGTCCTTCAGCCGATTCCGCCAACAGGTCTGATAAGCGGTAACGTACCCGCGTCAGTCGATTCGGCTTAAGGTCTTCGGCGAGCATGGACTGGGAAAGATCCAGGACGATGACCCGCGAGTCCTGGGCCGAAAAACTTACATCAGGCAGTTGCTGCCAACTCGGCCCGGCCAGTGACAGGGTTGCAAGCAGAATTACCAGTCCCGCCAGCCAGGCACCGAGACCCTTGCGGGTCTGCGTCGCCTCGCCAACGCTGAGCCAGCGCAACAGGTGCGGGTCAACCACGCGCGCCCAGTCGCCGGAAGGGCGGCGCAGGTGCCGCCAGAGCAAAGGCAATACGATGCACATGGGCAAAGCCAGCAACCAGGCCGGACGAATAAAATGAATTGGCCACCAGTCCATCATGTCACTGCCACCTGCCGTGGCCGAGCCGGAACAAGCGTCACCAGGCTGGCCAGCATCGCGATGACCCATGCCAGGCCGAGGGGCCAGTAGAACAGTTCATTGATCGGGCGAACGATTTCG
>JGI12048J13642_11411611_pt1 | contig 15497 bp, 10 predicted proteins | sample ElkSlonscriptome_16_FD_13642 | JGI IMG/M metagenome (IMG submission 13642)
GCCATTCGACCAGGCGGGCGAGGGGGGCGAGGGCGCGGGCCACGATTTCTTCCGGGGGCGGGTCGAGCTGCAGTGACTCAATGCGTGTGTGGACAGGCTCGATATTGTCAAGGGCAAGAGTTCTTTTTATATGTCGCAGGAAGCGGACCTTCTTGCCGTTGCTGTCGGCGAGGATGAAACGACGATCCGGCTCGGCAACGGCCAGAACGACCCCGGGCAGGCCGGCGCCGGTGCCCGAATCAAGAACTCGACCGCCGGCAATGAACGGGCGGATGCTGAGGCTGTCGATGATGTGGCGGTCGACCATTTCGATCGGATCGGAAACCGCGGTGAGGTTGTAGGCGGTGTTCCAGCGCACCAGTTCGAAGAGATAGTCAAGCAGGATCCCGCTGCGTTGTTCCGGCAGCGATTGGCCCAGGCTCTGGAGCCCGGTAGCCAGGCGCATCGCCATTGCTTCGCGCGGCAACGGCGAATGACTCGTCTTGCGGTCCGACATCACATGAAGACACGTCCGGGAATTCGAGCGTAATTATGACGCCAACACGGTTAGAGTGTTTCGCATGAAGAAAGTGATCCTGATCCTCGTGCTGCTCACTGCAGTCACCGCCGTGTTGGGTCTGCCGGCGGCGATCGGCAGCTTCGTGAAAAACGGTATCTCCAGTACGGTCGACGAACAGCTGCCCGACGCCCGGATGGAGTGGGACCGGGGCTGGTTCCGCTCAAGTGTACGGATAGAGGACGAGCGTTTCAGCGCCCGGCTGAATTTCCGGCATGTCTCGCCCGAGGCGGGCTGGCTTTCGATCAACGGTCTTGTGCAGCTGAGTGAAATTCCAGCCGCGGTCGATGTAGACGCGCGGGTATCGCTGGGCGGGACGCTGACCGTGAACGCGCGGGCGCCTGAACTGGACGTGCCGGGTCCGGTGACCTGGCGATACGACGCGCCGTCGCTGAGCCTGGTGGCCGAACGCGACGGCGCTACCCGAGTCCACGGGGCCGCCGATGGGCTGCTGGTAGTCGACGGCATCGGCAATCGGCTGGCCTTTTCCGATCCGAGGCTTGACGTCATACTAACTTCGGAATCGATGCAGACGTCCAGCGGCACGCTGTCGCTGACGGCGAAGCGGGTCGGGCGGGCCGAAAGCCGCATCGGGGTCAAAATTTCTTCGATCAATTCGAGCGCGGTTACCGAACTGGTGCAGGCGCTGCGGCAACTCGCCCGAGCCGAGCCCGACAGCGCAGCGGCCAGGCTTGGCGCGATCGGCGCGGCCAGCGCGTGGCAGCAGCTCGCCGCAGCGGGCCTGACCGTGGAACTCGAGGAATTCGTGCTCGACGGCAGGACCGGCGTTTCAGGGCGGTGGGTGCCCGACGACCGTGCGCTGACGCTGACCGGCCAAGGCGAGCGCGCGACCGTGGTCGACTGGTGGTCGAATGTCATCGGACTGAGCGAGCAGCTCCGGCCCGAGGACGCTCGCAGCATCGCTCAGCTGCGCCTGGAAGAGCTTGAGGCTGACCGGGAGATCACGCTGGACCGCAGGCAGATTCTCGTAGACTTGCGCACAACCGCCGAGGCCGGAGCGGGCACTGACTGACCGGCCATCCGGGCCTGTTCTGCCGCGGCTTTACCGCCTTCGGTTCTGTCCTATACTGAATTTGCCATTCAACACCTGCGCGGGAGACAGCGTTCGATGCATACCATTCACCAGATTCTTAAAGGTAAAGGCAACGAGATCATATCGGTGGGCCCGGACAGCATTGTCTACGACGCGGTCCGCAAGATGGCCGAAAAAGGCATCGGTGCGCTGCTTGTTCTGGAAAACGACAAGCCCGTCGGCATGCTGTCAGAGCGCGACTATGCGCGCAAGGTCATCCTCGAGGGCCGTCGATCCCGCGAGACCAACGTGCACGAAATCATGTCGTCGCCACTGATCACCATCGAGGGCCGGGCTACTGCAGACGCCGGCCTGGCGCTGATGACCCGGCATCGCATCCGGCACTTGCCCGTGGTCGACGAAGGCGAACTGGTCGGGGTCGTCTCCATCGGCGATCTGGTCAACGCCGTCATCGAGGACCAGCAGCACCTGATTGAAGAACTGGAGCGCTACGTCCACAGCTGAAAGCGCCGCAGAGCTGGGAAACCTCTGAACGCGATCGGCGGTGCTCGGCCGGCGCTCAAAATCTAATGAATGAGCAGATCGCGAATCGTATTGTCGAGGAGCTTGGCTGGAACGCCGGAGACCTGCGCTACCAGCCCGTTTCCGGTGGCTCGATTGCGGGCAGCTGGCGGCTCGAGAACGACAGCGACCGCGCGTTCGTCAAGACCATGACGGCCTCGCAGGCCGCGATGCTGGACGGCGAACGCGAGGGACTGAAGCGGCTGGCCGAATCGAGTGCGGTTCGCACGCCTTCCGTACTTGGAAACGGCATCACCGGCAACACGTCATGGCTGGCGCTGGAATGGCTCGATCTGCGCCCGCTGGACAGCGGCGGATTCGCAAGGCTCGGTCGCCAGCTGGGCGAGCTCCATCACTGTGGCGCTCAGAAGCACGGTCTGGACATGGACAACTTCATCGGCGCCACGCCGCAGCCGAACACGCAGACCGCGGAGTGGTCCGAGTTCCTGTTCGAGCACCGTCTGGGTTTCCAGATCGATCTGCTGGGCGAGCGCGAACCGGCATTCGACCGGAAATGCACGGCCAGGCTTCGATCCGTATGGCAGGCGCGCTTTCCCGATTACACGCCCGAACCTTCATTGCTGCACGGCGACCTTTGGGGCGGCAACGCCGCAATGCTTGCCGACGGGCAGCCGGTGCTGTTCGACCCCGCGGTGCACTTCGGAGACCGTGAATGCGACCTGGCCATGGCCGATCTTTTCGGCGGCTTCGGTCCGGCATTCTTCAAAACATACGAACAGGCGTGGCCGCTGGAATCCGGATGGGAGGATCGCCGGCGGTTCTACAAGCTTTATCACCTGCTCAATCACGCCAACCTGTTCGGCGGCCATTACGTGGCGGCCTCGAGGCGGCTGATCGACGAATTGGCGTTCTGACGACATTCCAGAGAGTTCAGGCCCAGCCCCGCGCGGAACCTCCCGACTTGCCCGGGGTCAATTTCTGCAACACTTCGATTGGCGTATACTTCTCGCGAAATGAACTTCTTGCATCGCATTCGTCGCCGGTCCAGCGGCCTGTCGAGGGTCAACCTCGCGCTGTTCGCGCTGGTATGGCTGTCGATTGTCGTCGCGCCCTGTGCGATGGCGATGCAGGTCGATGTCCGCGCCCCCGCGCACGACTGTCCGCATTGCCCGCCGCAGCCCTGCCATGAAATGGAGCCGCAGGACTGCGACGCCCCCGATTCGCTGGATTCACTGCGGTTGGTCGACAAGACCGAGACGATTAACCTGCTCCCGCCGCAAGCCGTCGCGCCCCAGCTGTTCGACGCTGCCGACCCCACCCATGCCGCGATCGTTTCGCTGCCGCCGGTTCGAGCCGGTCCCCGACCTCACCTGGTCAACGCCCAGTTCAACGAGTAGTTCTCTCCGGAACATCCATCCCGACCAGGCCGCGCGGCTGGCTGCGCGGTGCGTTCATGTATTTCCGGAGTAGCAACGATGTTCTCGAGATCGATCAAACCCGTGACGGCGCTGGCCATTGCGACCGTCCTGACGTACCTCTCGCTGGCGCCTGCCGGTCTGCACGCGCAGGCCGAAGCCCCGGCTGAGACCACGAAAAGCCTTTCGCTGGAACAAGCGGTTCGGATGGCCGTCGAACGCAAAGACCCGGCGCTCACACGGCTGGAGGCGCGCGCCGAAGCGCTGGAAGAAAGCGCGATTTCCGACGCCCAGCTTCCCGACCCCATGGTGACCGGCCAGCTGGCCAACCTGCCGGTGGATTCGTTTTCCTTCGACCAGAGCATGATGACGCAGGTGAGATTCGGCCTGCGCCAGGAATTTCCGCCGGGCCGCTCGCGTGCCATCAAGGGCGAGCAGCGGCGGCTGGAGGCTTCGGTCGAGCGGGCTCGAAAGCAGCTCGAACTCAGGCGCATCGCGCTTGAAACCCGGCACGCCTGGATGGACCTGGCCTACAACGCGCGGGCGCTGGAAATCGTCTCATCCGGGCGCGACAAGGTCGCGCGGCAGATCGAATCGATATCCGCGCGCTTCGCAACCGGCCGCATGACCGCCCAGGACGTATTGCGGGCCGAGCTCGAGCTTTCGCTGCTCGACGACCGGATGGCCGAGCATCGCCGACAGGCCGACGCGGCCCGCGCGACGCTGTCGCGCTATGTCGGCCGAAATGCCTTCCTGGCGCCCGGCGCCTGGCCCACTCTGGATGTGCAAGGCGACGCCGGTGCGATGCGCAACCGGCTGGCCGAGCATCCGGCGGTAAAAGTGGAGAACGCCGAGATCGAGGTGGCCGACGCCGGCGTGACGCTTGCCGAGCAGGCTTACAAGCCCGCGTTCGCGATCGAAGGCGGCTATGGCGTGCGCACCGACCAGGCCGATTTCGCCAGCGTCGGGGTAACGCTCTCGGTGCCGCTGTTCACCGACAAGCGCCAGGACCGCCAGCGCGCCGCGGCGGTCAGCCGGCGCGGCGCCGAGCATTTAGACCGGGACGCGGTGCTGCTGGATCTGCGGCGCCAGCTCGACCAGGCGCTTACCGACTGGCAGCGCTTCAACGAACGTGTCGATCTGTATCGCTCGGCGCTGGGTGAGCGCGCCCGGCAGACCGCCGAGGCCTCGATCACCACCTACGCCAACGGACAGACCGATTTTGCCGAGCTGATTCGCAGCCAGCTGGCCGAGCTGGAAGTGGCGCTGAAGCGCGCCGAGCTCGAAACGCGCGCCGGCCAGGCCTGGGCGCGCATTGTGTATCTCGCCGGAGAAGTCTCATGAATTCCAGTCGAACGATTGTCATTGCCATCGTTGTCGCGGCCGGCGCGGCCATGGTCGGATTCGGCGCGGCCTGGTGGCTTCTGCCCAGCGGAAACAGTTCCGGAACCACCGCGTCAGCCGAGCGAGAGATCCTCTACTGGGTTGCCCCCATGGACCCGAACTACCGCCGCGACGAGCCGGGCAAGTCGCCGATGGGCATGGACCTGGTGCCGGTGTATGCCGACGGCGAGGGGTCCGCGTCGGATACGCCCTCGATACGCATCGACCCGGTGGTGATCAACAACATCGGCGTGCAGACGGCCAAGGTGCAGCGCGGTACGCTGGCGCGCCGCATCGACACCGTCGGTTTCATCATGCCCGACGCCGACCGGGTGTCGCATGTACACGTGCGGGCCGAGGGCTGGATCGAACGGCTGGAGGCCGATAACGAAGGCGAGGCCGTGACGCGCGGCGACGTCGTGTTCGAGATCTACTCGCCGGCGCTGGTCAGCGCGCAGGACGAGTTCATCCAGGCGCTGCGCTCGGGCCAGTCGGGATTGATCGCCGCATCGCGCCAGCGCCTCGCCGCGTTGGGCATGTCCGACGACCAGGTCGATGCGCTGGCGAGTTCGCGGCAGGTGCGCCAGCGTTTTCCGGTGCGCTCGCCTCAGGACGGCTACGTGATGGAGTTGAACGTCCGCGAAGGCATGTTCGTCCAGCCCGGCACCACCATCATGAGCCTGGCCGACCTGTCCGAAATCTGGGTCGACGTCGACGTGTTCGAGCAGCAGATCGACTGGGCCGACATCGGGCAGGCGGCGCGCATGCGGCTGCCGTTCGCGCCCGAGCGCGAGTGGGTCGGCGAGGTCGATTACGTGTATCCAACCATTCGGCCCGAAAGCCGAACCGCGCGGGTAAGGCTTGCGTTCGACAATCCCGACCTGCAGCTCAAGCCCAACATGTATGCCCAGGTGACCGTCGACGTTGCGCCGCGTAACGGCGTCGTGCATGTTCCGTCCCAGGCGGTGATCCGCACCGGCCGGCAGCAACGCGTGGTGCTGGCGCTGGGGGACGGCCGCTTCCGCCCGGCCGAGGTGCGTACCGGGCTCGAGAGCGGCGGCCGGACCGAAATTATCGAGGGCCTTTCGGCCGGCGAACGCATCGTCGTTTCCGGCCAATTCCTGATCGACTCGGAAGCCAGCATGGACGCCTCGCTGCTGCGAATGCTCGGCGCCGAGCGAGGTGGAAGCGACATGCAGGATATGGACCATTCGGGCCACGACATGGAAGGCATGGACCATTCCGGGCATGACATGGGAGACATGGACCACACGGACCACGACATGGAGGAGATGAATCACGCCGACCATGACATGGAAGCGATGGACCATTCCGGCCACGACATGGAGCAAATGGACCACACCGGCCATGACATGAACGCGGGCGGAGACGACTCATGATCGCCGGCCTGATCCGATGGTCGGTCGCCAACCGGTTCCTGGTGCTGATGCTGGCCGCGCTGGTTGCGGCGTGGGGCGTCATTTCGATGCTGCGCACGCCGCTGGACGCGATCCCGGACCTGTCCGACGTGCAGGTGATCGTCAAGACCAGCTATCCCGGCCAGGCGCCGCAGGTGGTCGAAGACCAGGTCACCTATCCGCTGACTACCGCGCTGCTGGCGGTGCCCGGCGCGACCACGGTGCGCGGCTATTCGTTCTTCAACGATTCCTACGTCTACGTGATCTTTGAAGACGGCACCGATCTCTACTGGGCCCGTTCGCGCGTGCTCGAATACCTTAGCCAGGTTGCACCCCAGCTGCCCGACGGCGCGCGGCCGGCGCTCGGCCCCGACGCGACCGGCGTAGGCTGGGTATATCAATACGCGCTCGTCGACCGCAGCGGCAATCACGACCTGGGCGATCTGAGATCGCTGCAGGACTGGTTCCTGAAATACGAGCTGCAGACCGTGGAGGGCGTTTCAGAAGTCGCATCGATCGGCGGCATGGTGCGCCAGTACCAGGTCGTGGTCGATCCCGACAAGCTGCGCGCCTACGGCATCCCGCTATCGAAGGTGCGAAACGCCATCCGGCGCGGCAACATGGAAACCGGCGGCCGGGTGATCGAGATGGCCGAGGCCGAATACATGATCCGCGCCACGGGCTACGTCGACTCGCTGGAAGACCTCGAACGCATCCCGCTCAAGACCACCGACAAGGGCGTTCCGGTACTGATTCGCCACGTCGCCGAAGTGCGCTACGGCCCGGACCTCAGGCGCGGCATCGGCGAGCTCAACGGCGAAGGCGAAGCCGTCGGCGGCATCGTCGTGATGCGCTTCGGCGGCAACGCGCTGACCACCATCGAGCGGGTCAAGGCACGCCTGGCCGAGCTCGAGCGAAGCCTGCCAGAGGGCGTGGAAATCGTCACCACCTACGACCGCTCGGACCTGATCCAGCGCGCAGTCAACACGCTGGGCGAGAAACTGGTGCAGGAATTCATCATCGTGGTGCTGGTCTGCATGCTGTTCCTGTTCCATTTCCGCTCCTCGCTGGTGGTGCTGTTGACGCTGCCGCTGGGCATTCTGGCCGCGTTCATCGTGATGAACATCCAGGGCATCAACGCCAACATCATGTCGCTGGGCGGTATCGCGATCGCGATCGGCGCAATGGTCGACGCGGCCATCGTGATGATCGAGAACTTCCATAAACGACTGGAAAAGACCGGTGGCGAGCTGCGCGGCAAGGCGCGCTGGGACGCGGTGGCTGATTCGGCGGTGGAGGTCGGCCCGGCGCTGTTTTATTCAATATTGATCATCGCCCTGAGCTTTGTGCCCATCTTCGCGCTGGAAGCCCAGGAAGGCCGGATGTTCAAGCCGCTGGCGTTCACCAAGACCTACGCCATGGCCGCCGCGGCCGGTATTGCGATCACGCTGGTGCCGGTGCTGATCGGCTACCTGGTGCGCGGCCGCATCGTGCCCGAGCAGAAGAACCCGGTGAACCGCGCGCTGATCGCCGTGTACCGGCCGGTGCTGGCGCTGGTCCTGCGCCGCCCGTTTGCGTGTTTGTTCGTCACGCTGGCGATTGTCGCAAGCACGCTGGTGCCCTACCAGCGCATGGGCTCGGAATTCATGCCGGAACTGGACGAGGGCGATCTGCTCTACATGCCAAGCGCGTTTCCGGCGGCCTCGGCCGGCAAGATGGCCGAGATCCTGGGCCAGACCAACCGACTGATCATGACCGTACCGGAGGTCGAGACGGCCTATGCCAAGGCCGGGCGCGCCGATACGGCGACCGATCCTGCGCCGCTGACCATGGTGGAGACCACCATCCGTCTCAAACCGCGCAATGAATGGCGCGCAGGCATGACGATGGAAAAGCTCAAGGCCGAGCTCGATGATCGGGTTCAGGTGCCCAGCCTCACAAATACCTGGATCATGCCGATCAAGAACCGCATCGACATGCTGGCCACCGGCATCAAGACACCGGTCGGCGTCAAGGTGTCCGGGCCCGACCTGGAAGTCATCAATCGTATCGGCGAGGAGGTCGAGCGGGTCGTCGGCAATCTGCCGGACACCGCATCGGTCTACGCCGAGCGCGTCACCGGCGGGCGCTACGTCACCATAGACGTCCAGCGCGAACAAGCGGCGCGGTTCGGACTGAACATCGCCGACGTCCACGAGATTGTCCAATCGGCAATCGGCGGCATGAACGTCGGCCGGAGCGTCGAAGGGCTGGAACGTTACCCGATCAACCTGCGTTACCCGCGCGATCTTCGGGAGTCGCTGACCGACCTTCGCCAGCTCAGTGTCATTACCCCGACCGGCGCCGAAATCCCGCTCTCGGCGGTGGCCGACATTTCGGTCGAATCCGGACCCGGCGTGATCCGCACCGAAAACGCACGGCTCAACGGCTGGATCTACGTCGACGTGGCCGGCGACGACCTGGGCGGCTACGTCGAAAATGCGAGGCAGGCGGTAATCGACAGCGTCAATCTGCCGACAGGCTATTCGATCAGCTGGTCGGGCCAGTACGAGTACATGGAACGCGCCGCGGCAAGGCTGCAATTGGTCGTGCCTGCGGCCATCGCAATCATCGTCCTGCTGTTGTTCCTGAACTTCCGCAACCTGGTCTCGGTCGCGATTATTCTTGGAACATTGCCCCTGGCCCTGACCGGCAGCTACTGGCTGCTTTATCTGCTCGGCTACAACATGTCGGTGGCCGTCGGTGCCGGCATGATCGCGCTGGCCGGCGTGGCGGTCGAGATCGGCGTACTGATGATCGTCTACATGGACCAGTCGTTGAAGAACACGCGCGATGAACTCGAGGCGCGGGGCGACGCCTTTGGTGTAGCCGATCTTTTGCAGGCCATCACCGACGGCGCATTGCTGCGCGTGCGGCCCATACTGATGACGGTCGCCACCATCGTGCTGGGTCTCTTGCCCATCATGCTCGGCGCCGGTACCGGCTCGGGCGTCATGCGAAGAATCGCCGCGCCGATGGTCGGCGGCATGATCAGCGTCACCGTGCTTTCGCTTCTGGTGATCCCTGTGGTTTACTTGTTGTGGAAGCGGACAGCGCTGGACTTCGATGCGCGGTGATTACGGGTCGATCACGTCGAAGTCGTCGAAGAAAACGCCTTCGAGCGAAAAATAGCAATCGAGCCGGGGAAACGCTGTATTGACACGCTCGTCGGTCACCATTGTCGGGCTTCGCAAAAGATCGGCGCGAATCTGTGGGGCGCTCGTGCTCGGTCGTGCGGCCTTGACAAGGGCGGCACAGCCTGCGACCAGCGGAGAAGCGAACGAGGTGCCCGCAAGGCCAACGGCCGTGCCGCCGCCCAGGGCCGAGGTATCCATGAATGCACCCGGGGCAAGAATTTCAATCTGGCTCGACACGTTGGAAAAACAGGTCACGTCATCCACCCGGGGAGACGCCTGCGGCGGATCGCAGCTGACTGCTCCGTCTACATCTTTCTTCTGGCCAGTGTGAGAATCCATTCGCGCCGCTAATCGAACGCCGAGCTGTTGAGGGCCGCCTCGCCTGGTGCTAACCGACCTTCCGTCGCTAGCTCCGAGCTGAACGGCGGACGGCGATGAGCGACATCAGAAGCATCATGCCGCCCAGCGCGATCAAGCCTGAAACACCAAGAGTCGGGATCTGCGATGCGGATTGCGGAACGCGGAACAAGTCGTTCGTCAGTTCGTCTGCCGCAGCTGTGTTGCGCCGCACCACGTCCGCCAGCCGGGTCGCCTCGATTTCTGAGAGCGTGTCGCCGGAAAAAACCCGCTGGTACCAGAATCGATCTGCATCACGCAAGCGAGCGAACTGGTCGGCAAGCACGGCGCGCAGGAGCGGACCTATCATGATGCCGTCGAGTCGCTCTTCCGCCAATGCGCCGATCCAGGGGTCTATATCGTCGACGCCGCCGTACATGTTGGCGAGGATTTCCTGCAGGCCGGCGTCGCTGGTGATTTCGGTGAAGCTCTCGACCCGCGGCAGGCCGTAGGCTTCGCGCACCGAGTTGTAGTCCGGCAGGCCGTGATCGCGGCCCCGCTGAATGTTCAGTGCCCCGAGGTCGAAGCCGCCGGCGCCCGGCGGACCGAACAGGAAATTTCTGAGATCGTCGACGATATGCCGGTCGAGATGCTGCATGGTTCTGCTGGCGGCGCCGCGCATCAACTCTGCCACCGCCTGCGGCCGCTGCATCTGCTCGGGGGAGAAAAACGCGTCGCGCAGCTGAAGCGGGCCTTCCGGAATGGGCTGGAGATTCGCATCAAGGCGCTCGAGCAGCGGCGCCACCATGCTGTGGCCGAGCCGGAAGGCGGCCGTCGAAAAGACATTCGCGACGGCGGGATCGACATTGTCATCGTAACCAGCGTAGGGCGGGAGCGCATCCGGGCCCACCAGCAAAGGCAGAAATTCTTTGTAGGTGACGACCTGCAGCATTGCACCCACCCGGGCGCGGGCCTCTTCGTAAACCGCATCCCCCGACAGGCCGGGGTTGTCGGCCGCTATTTCGCCGGCCAGACGATTGTGCTCGCGGAGCCAGACCGTATGCATCGCGGTCAGCAACAGGTTTTCGTTGGCGCGAACGTCGCCGGCCAGAAACAGGTGGGCGCCGGTGCCGCCGGCGTTGGGTAATCCGGGCTCGTTGAACCGCAACAGTTCCCCGGCGCTGGTCTCGAGCTCACCGCTGCCGTCGTTGCGGCGCAGCGCCGTCGCCCGCACCGGATCCGAACCGTAGATCTGGGAGCCGTCGATCCATGTCGTGATGTCATTGACCTGCTGGCGCGGGTTGTCGACCCCGGTACCCGAGGCGGAATGCCAGGCCGAACGCTCGAATGCCATTTCCCGGGTTCCGGTGTTGTCCGGATCGAACCAGGGATCGCCCTGCGGAATGGGGAGTGGGAAGGCTTCGAGTTCCTCGGCGACTTCCGTCAACGAAATGTCGTGGTCGATGAACTGGCCCCACAGCCAGAACATGTCGGACATGTTTTTGCGTTCTGCGCGGAGTTCGGATTGAGCCAGGATGGCGTTCGACAGCGCCCGAGGATTGGGGCGCGCGGCACCTGCCGGCGTGGCGATTGCGTCGCCGTAAGCAGCCGGCGCGGCACGGCGCAGCATCGTGCCGGCCCGACCCCAATCAACCTCGGCAAGATTGTTTTCGCTTCCGTCGATGGTTCGTGCCGGCGTGCCGTTGAGAAGATCGGGACGCGACGGATCGGGAATTTCGAACCGGCTCTGCGTGGTGCGATTGGCGGCCGGTTCACGCGCGCCATCGTCAACCGCTCCGGCGGCCGGAACAAGTAGCACAAGCACTATCAGAATCACAATCACAGCTGCTGATTTGTTCATTCTTGGGTTGGTCGCCGGCATGGCTTGAGGCTGGTGGACATCCGAGTATAGCAACGAGAATGCGCTGCGGGATAGCCCTCGATACCTGTTCCTGGCCAAGGACCGGCTCGGCGCCGGCTGACCCCGGAACGATGCCGCGGAAGTGCGTACGGAAACACGCGAGGTCTTGTTTCATTGGCGCGGCTGACCAATGCATGAAACAAGACCCCGCGATTTCCCGGCGCGCTTTCGGCGCGCCCTACCGGTCAATATCGACTGAAGGCAGCCCCTTCCTTACGTCTCGATGCAGCAAATACAGCAGCAATAACAAGCAGAATCAATAGCGCGAGCGAAGCCGGGCTGAACAAGGGAACGGGCAAAGCCGGCGGCAGCCCGACGAAACCGCGCGTGAAGGTCACCTCGGCTGCTGGACCCGGGACCGAGGAAATGCCGTCAGTGGCGGTCGCGCGATGGAACAGCGTGATCGAATCGCCGACGTTCACGCCGTTGTTCGATAGCAATTGATCGACGTCTTCGAGCGTGAGCGTGACCTCGGTGTCCAGAGTTGGAACAACGAGGAGAACTGTTGAAAAGGAAGCGTCCGTTGCGAGTTCCCAAGTGTAGGTGAGCGGATCGCTCTCCGGGTCGATTGAAGCCGTCCACATCGGAATCAACTCATCGGTCGGCAGGCCTTCTATCAGCACCGTCGCCCCGGGCGGCGGGTTGGTGATGACCGGGGCGCTGGGTGGGGCATTGTTCACGTCTATCGTCCAGGAGCATTGAACGGTGTTGCCGTCGGGGGACGTACTCTCGCTCGTCAGAACCGTATCGACCGTTGCAGTATGCGAGGCCGACCATTGGACAGCGAAATTGCTGTCAGGATCGGCATCGGGCGTCATCGGAACCGAGTCCACCGTTGTCGATATCGCGTTCGTCGAATTCAGCGTCAGTGTCAAGACCGTACCCACGTCGACCGGCGAGACCGTCGTGTCGGGGTCCTGCGATGCCGAACAGGTGGGCAGGTTGTAAGGAATGTCGCAGCTTGTTTCATCGAACCCGGGCATCCCGTTGATCGTGCCGTTCGCGCGTATCGTGACATCTTGAACATCCCCGACGATTGACGGGAGTGAGAAAACGCCGGCAGGGAGATTGTCGTACGTGGTGCCGTTGTAAATGACCGTGAAATCGGCAACCGAGTCGCCCGACAGCGGTATATCAGTGGACCCGTCGATGTCGGCTTGGGTCATCAGGGCGCAGTTTGTCGTGTTGGTGGGCGGGGGGACCTGGATAAGTTCGATGAATCGGGCGTTGACGCTGCTGATCTTGGTTTCGACCAGATTGCCGACGCGATCGATTTCGTGAACGCCGCCGCCATTGGTCGTCAGTATGTTGCCGTTGGGCAACTCGAAAACGCCGCGATAACCACCAAGAGAGGGCGGATCGTATACGCCCACCACCGCGCCGGTCGTGTCGAACTCGATCACGCCTTCCTGGGTGCCGGCGAAGTTGCCGACCAGCACGCCGCCGGAAATGGTCTGAATCTGCTCGGGGAAGTTGTTTACAGCCGCAAAATCATTTGCGTAGACCCCGCTTGTCGAATACTCGTGGATGGCATCACTGGTGATGCCCCCGACCAGCAGACCGCTGCCGCCGAAAACGACGTCGAACGGGCTGTCGAGTCCGCCGGCGCCGTTGGCAACCCGATTGCCGACGTAACTGCCGGCCGAGTCGAATTCAGCGATGGCATCGCTGTTTGAGCCGCTGCCGACGGAAACCAGCAGGTTGCCGGTGTCCGGGTCGAGTGAAATACCGCGGATGTTATCGAGTATCGATGTATCGACACCTCCGGACGGGGCGAAAACGCCAAGGTAATTGCCGTCCAGGTCATACTGCTGGACAACGTCTTCGATCTGGTCGGAGACAAGAATGGATTGACCGTTCGCGGCCAGAATGGCATGAATGGGGGTGGACAGATTGGCCGGATCGGCCGGAATGAAGTCAGCGTCCACCAGATCGCCGGTTTGCGGATCGAAGGCCATGACGCGGTCGTTGGTCGATTCCGGAATCAGCAGAAGCCCGTTCGAAAGCGCACCGCCGCGTTGCTGTCCTTGCAGCGCCGAAGCGCTCGGCGTGGTTGGCGCGCGGTCGGGCTCCATGCCACTACGTTCGATGTCCAGGGCGCTTTGTGCGAAAGCGCTCGATCCGGCCAGGGTTGCTGCGACCGCGACTGTTAAAAAGATGGTTTTCATTCAATTCCCCTTTTTTTATGGTTTTCAAACGAGCGTAGCGCCTGGCGCGCCCCCGCGAGTATCTACTACCGGGCGTCCTGTTTGCAAGCCTGGCCGCGAAGTCGAGAATCCGGACGCTTTCCTGAATCCCGACCGGAAAGCGAAATTTCGGGCACAGATGCTCAAGCTGTCCCCATATTCGTAAGGTGACCTGGGCCAGCAGGCCTTCGACCAGGGCCTGATCACCGTGCCGGGTTAACAATGCAATCAGAAGTATTGCCTCGTTCAGCTTGTATCACTTGGCGTGACTGGACCAGGCCGCGCCTGCTTGTTCTTTAGCGAATGGGCATCGAAAGTGATCCGCCCGCCAACAATCGTCATTACCGTGTTTGCCTCGAGAATCTCCGACGGCGCGATGGTCATGAAGTCGCGGTCGAACACCGTAAGATCGGCGTAGCGACCGACAGCTATGGTGCCCCGGTGGTTTTCCTGAAACGCGGCATAGGCCGGCCAAACGGTGAACATGCGCAGCGCGTCGGCCCGGCTGACCGCGTACTCCGGGTGCCAGCCGGGTCCGGCTGTGCCGTCTGGGCGCTTTCGGCTTATCGCGGCATAAAACTCGATGCGCGGGTCGCCGGCCTCAACCGGCGCATCGGAACCGCCGGGTATGATCAGCCCTCGATCGATCAGGGGCTGCCAGGGGTAGGCGTGGACGAGGCGCTCGGGTCCGAGGCGGTCCGGCGCAAAGTTGAGGTCGCCGATGGCATGGCTGGGCTGCATGGATGGAATGACCTTCATCTCCACCAGCCGCTGCTGGTCGACGGGCGGGATGATCTGGGCGTGTTCCAACCGCCAGCGCAGGTCGGTTGACGCCCACTCCGACCGCGAAAGCGACGCCCGGGCCTTACCGTACCAATCGAGCGTTCTGCGCAGCGCGCGATCGCCGATGACGTGGGTCATGACCTGGAACCCTTCGCGCAGCGCCGCATCCAGCACCGGCATCAGCTCGGCCGGGGTCGTTCGGTTCATGAAGCCGCTGTGGTCCGCGTCCGAGTAAGGCGCCAGCAGCGCCGCGCCGCGCGAACCCAGCGTGCCGTCAATAAAGACCTTGATGCCCCGCAGCTCGAACCAGCCATCGTCGCTCGCCTCGCGCCCGTTGTCCAGGAGCAACTGAGCCTGCTTGATCGGCACGGCGATGTAGACGCGATGGGCCATGCGGTTTTGAGAATGCAGCTCGCGCAATAGACCGACTTGCCGCCACGACATGCCCGCGTCATGGGTCTGGGTCCAGCCCATGGCTGCGTTTTCCTGCATGCCCCGGTACAGGTTTTCCTTCAGATATTCATCGGAATCGGCGGGGAGGATGGCGCGGAAGCGGTCCATGGCCGTGGCCAGGACGTAGCCGGTGAGGTTGCCGTCGGCATCCCGGTCGAATCGCCCGCCCTCGGGATCGGGCGTATCCTTCGTGACCCCGGCGAGCGCCAGGGCTTTGGTATTTACAAGCGCCGAGACGCCGTCGGCCCGGGGCATGTAAAGCGGTTTGTCGCGGGTAAACCGATCGACGTCGTG
>JGI12048J13642_10078827_pt1 | contig 15495 bp, 13 predicted proteins | sample ElkSlonscriptome_16_FD_13642 | JGI IMG/M metagenome (IMG submission 13642)
TCAATCGTGGAATGCAGTTGGATGGTGCGACTCAGTCGCTACTGGGGGATTCGCTGCGGGCGAGCATGACGATGCGAGACACGAATCCACTGGCAACAATTCGCCGCAATCTCGCCGACCGACCGCTAAAACATGAACGTGCCGCGATGACACTGCTTCGGCAAAAATAGGGTTTGTCAAAAATTTCTATTGACTCTGCCGCCCGTTCACAGTAGTTGTGGATAGTAACCCTTTGTTATGGAGGCAGTGATGAAGCAAGATTCAAACGAGAAATCGCCTCAGGAAAGCTCAACGATCGAGCGTTTCTTGGCCGGTTTGAACGAGTGTATTTTCTTATCCAAGCTGGGTGTTGCCGATGTCCAGCTCGTCGACTATTTGAGCGAGTTAATGCTTCGTTTCGTACGAACCGAAGCGTTACATCACGTTCGCAAGCCGAACGGCACACCCGCAACCGAAGTGTTTCAAATGGTTGTCGAAGCCGACCGCCGCGTGGGACTCGCTCGCCGTGAAGTTCATCGACATATCGGGGACTTTACATTGTTCTGGTCCGGGATGTACCCTGAGAGCTTGCGGCGGATGAAACCGGATCAATCGCGTGACGGGTTTGTCGATTACTGCCAACAAGGCAAACGTGCTTATCAAATCGCAGCACAAATCGAAGCAGGCGATGATCGTCCCTCATCCGATTTACTGATGCGATTGAGCGAGCAGTTTGAATTGTGTGCCTACGGTCTTCGCGAAGTTCGCCGCGAATGGGAAGAAGGTGACAGCGGAAAACATTTGCTGGTTTCCTAGCGTCCTTGCATCGGTATGTTTGTTGACCCGCGAGTCGATCGGGCCGCGATCACTCAAAAGTCGCGGCGCGATGCCCACGCGGTTAAACAAAGCGATTTCGAGCCAATACGAAATGTCTGAGGATGAGCCTTGCCAATCGCTATGACAATCGCCGGATCGGACCCGTCCGGCGGTGCTGGGCTGCAAGCCGACTTGAAGACGTTTCATCAACATGGTGTCTATGGGACCAGCATTGTTACCCTGTTAACGGTTCAGAACACACAATCTGTCTCGGCAGTCCAGAGGATCGACGTCGACTTTGTCAGGGCGCAACTCGACGCCGTCATCTCCGATCTACCGCCGACCGCAGCCAAAACCGGTGCTCTTGGCAGCGCGGCAATCATTGATGCGATCGCCGAACGAGCTGCCGAATTTGTGTTTCCGCTCGTTGTCGATCCCGTCATGATTAGTAAACATGGTGTATGCTTGATTGATGATGATGCCGTTTCTACACTTCGAAACCAGCTCATTCCTCGAGCCTTCTTACTGACTCCGAATCGGTTGGAAGCCGCTCGGTTAGCCGACCAAAAGGTCGAGACGATTGACCAGATGATGACGGCTGCGTCGGCGATCTTTGCGATGGGGGCAAGAAATGTGCTCGTCAAGGGAGGCGGGCTGCAAAAACAGGCGGTCGATGTGTTGTATGATGGTAGCCGCTTCTCACTTTTTGAAGCCGAGCGAATCGAAACGGTACATACGCACGGAACCGGTTGTGTTCTATCAGCAGCCATAACCGCAAATTTGGCCAAAGGATTGACGCTTAACGATGCGATTGAATCAGCGAAACGGTTCATTAGCATGGCGATCGAGCGTGGCTCGGGCGTCGGAAAAGGGATTGGACCGGTCGATTTTCATTCGCCCATTTGAACAGGAATCACTCGTGACGCTACTCTATTCGGATCCCGTTTTCCAAGAACATGAAACCGGCGAACACCCTGAAAGTGCAGCTCGTTTGATGCCAGTTATTCGCTATCTGCATTTCATTTCACTTGATCAACTCTGTAAACGTCCGTCGTGGCAACCGATTGCGCCTGAGCGTCTTGAGCTCGTTCACGATGCCGATTATATCGAGTCGATACGCCAACTGGCTCTTGCCGGCGGTGGGCAAGCCGATCCAGACACCGTCGTTTCAGGTCGCTCGTATGACGTGGCGTTGCAAGCGACCGGAGCCGTCGTCGATGCGGTCGAGCGAGTGGTTCGCGGCGAAGACTCGAGTGCATTTTGTTTGTCGCGTCCGCCTGGCCATCATGCGTTGGCTGATAAAGCGATGGGGTTTTGCTTGTTCAACCATGTGGCGGTCGCGGCGAGAGTGGCGACGGAAATCTTGGGACTCGAGCGAGTGTTGATCGTTGATTTTGACGTGCATCATGGAAACGGCACACAAGCGATTTTCTGGGAGGACCCCCGGGTCGGATTCTTTTCAATCCATCGCTCTCCGTTCTATCCGCACACCGGTTTGAAGGACGAAATTGGTGAGCGTGCCGGGACGGGGACGACTCGAAATGTGCCGATCACGTTCGGGGTTTCGCGAAAGGAGCAACTGGAAAATTTTGCTCTGTCACTCGGCGGATTCGCTAAACGAATGTCACCACAATTAGTGTTGGTTAGTGCAGGGTTTGACAGCCATCGCCTTGATCCCGTCGGGTCATTAGGACTCGAAAGTGAAGATTTTTCCACGATAACCGATGAGGTCATACGCATCGCACAAAAGTACGCGGAAGGCCGAATCGTCAGCGTGCTTGAAGGTGGCTACAATCCACTCGTCCTGGCCGAATGCGTCGGTCAACATGTGGAAGAACTTGTGCAGAAAGCTTGACGTAGGCGTAGGCTGGGTCAAAATGTAGTCTGGGTCGAGTCGTTTCCTTAAAAACGACGCCGACCCGGCAAGAAACCGAGAAATCGTTCATCAATTCCGGAATGTACCCTTCAACAAGAAAACACCATGATCGTTTACCGCAGTTATCTCATTCCGCTCGTCATCCTTTGTGGGACCTTTTTGTGTCAAACGAGTCGCTGTGAGGCAGCCGAAAAACCGCTCAACGTGCTTGTTCTTTACGCCGATGATTGGCGGCATGACACCCTTGGAGTCGCTGGCAATCCGGTGGTAGAAACCCCCAACCTTGACGAATTGGCCAGCCAGGGGGTTCGGTTCACGCACAACTGTGTGACCACGTCAATTTGCGGAATTAGTCGTGCGACATTGTTTACCGGTCAATGGATGTCGCGTCATGGAAACCGAGCATTCGGGCGTTTTGACACGCCCTGGGCGGAAACGTACCCAGGCCTGCTACGATCGAACGGGTATTATGTTGGTCATGTGGGCAAATGGCACAATGGAGAATTCCCGGCAAAGAATTTCGACTTCGGCCGTTCCTACTATGGAACGCACTGGATGACCGAGCCCGATGGATCGAAAATTCATGTAACTCAAAAGAACGAAAACGACGCGTTGGAGTTTCTTCAAACGCGGCCAACCGATCAACCGTTTTGCTTGACCGTCGCCTTTTTTGCCACGCACGCAGAAGACCGTAATCCGCTGCAGTTTTTGCCTCAACCCGAGAGCATGTCACTCTACGAAGACGTGACAATCCCCGTGCCACCCAACGCAACCCAAGCATCATTCGAGCGGCTACCCGATTTTGTAGGCAATGAAAAAAACGAAGGACGAAACCGCTGGCATTGGCGGTTTGATACGCCTGAGAAATTTCAGACCATGATGAAAAATTATTACCGGTTGGCGACCGAAGTCGATTCCACCTGTGGGCGCGTGCTAAATCTATTGAAGGATCAGGGCGAGTTAGACAACACGCTCGTCATCTTTACGACTGACAATGGGTACTACCATGCTGAGCATGGGTTGGCTGATAAATGGTATCCGCATCAAGAGAGCATCCGAGTGCCATTGATTATCCGAGATCCGCGAATGAGCGATCAAAACGCTGGTCAAACCGAAGATGCGCTTACTCTCAATGTCGATCTTGCGCCGACGATTCTGGCAGCCGCAGCAATTGAAGCACCGAAACGGATGCAGGGAACCAATTTAGCTCCTCTCTATCTATCGGACTCGAAGCCGAATTGGCGAGATGAGTTTTTCTACGAACATCCAACGCTGAGGAATGTTGACTTCATCCCCGCATCCGAAGCATTGGTGAGAAAAAATTGGAAGTACTTTTATTGGCCTGATTTCGACCGCGAGCAATTGTTCGACTTGACGAACGATCCGATGGAAGAAAACGACCTCGCAGCCGACCCTGCTCATGCTAAAAAGCTAGCCGAAATGCGGAAACGCTTTCGCGAACTCAAAAAAGAAGCGATTTAGGGATGCATACACGCATGTGCAACCGCTTGCCCAACGAGCCGCTCGTCTTCAACTTGCCGAAGCGCAGCCTACGGGGGGAACGCTGGACTCGAGGTTTGTAGAGGGTTGAACCAGAGGAGCGATGGAGCCTCGGGGAGAGGCTCTTCAGAACAGGCGAACCCTAACGATATTTCCATTTCGACTCATTCACTCGGACGCATCGCGGCGGCGGCATCCTCATTGATTTTCGCTCGTTCTTCTTCCGTGATAATCCTGGCATCGGGGGCAGCTTCGATTTGCTTGTTTCCGCTCTCAGAACAACCGGACACGGAACATGCTAAACAACATACGCACATAAACAAAAAAACTCTCATGATCAATCCAATGCTTTTAGAAAATAGAATAGGGAAGCCGACAATTGGCCGACTTCCCTCCTTTACTTTTCGCTTGCCAACGCGGCTAGCTCAATCTGAAAACGAAGACTAGAAGTCCTCGCTAATCACTTCCTTCGACGCTCGGGTGCCGAGTGATCCCCACAATCCGTAAAGGCTCATGCCACCGATGTTGGTATCGGGTCCCGTTCGCGTAGGAGTCGGCAGGTTCTGGTTTCCGGCTTCGATTGAGTCCGTGATAAATTTCACCGCACCGTCTGCCATCAACACATGGGCACCACCTTGATGGCGACTGGCAACTGACCATACCCCCTCATCCTTGGAATTGGCGGCACAGTTCAAGCCGTTTGGTGGCTTGACGGTGACGACTCCGGTTTGGCTAGGGAGACTTGAAAGCCACTGATAACCACGCCCATAGATCGTATACGCAGGATCGTCTTCAACGTCGACGGCTTCCCCGGGAGCCCAGAACTGAGGGCGATTGGGATCCTGTTTTCCGTCGCAACGAGTCACAAAACCGGATGCACCCTGTCCCGTACGAGGGCTTGAATTGGTTGCGCGATCCCCAAGATAAGTCGCAATCTCACCCATCGCAATCGTATTGGACGTGCCGTCAAGTATATCGCGGAAACCGGTTTGTTGATGCATTTTGAAGACACCCCGTTCGGAAACCTGCGAACTGCGTGCACCGCCCCATGTGAACCAGCCATGTCCAGGCTCATCAACCTCGAGCCTTGTACCCCGATTCCCATAAAGCATCACCACCGGCGAGTCTCCTTGGCAAACGGCATAATTCGTGCGACCGCGTCCAGGCAATCCGGAGCCTGGATCACTGGGACATCGCAAGGTGGCTATCTCAGTCAAACCGGGAGTGTAAAAAGCGCCATCGACGCCATGTGGAACTGGCCCCATTGCCGGAAAGTTGATCGTCGTGCCGTTGGCGTCGACCAACAAGGGATTCGATAGCTGCTCCCAAATTGCTTGTTGCTCAATGAAAGGCAGCAACCCGGAAAGAGCGCTGAGTTGCATCGCATTGTTGTCGATGAAGGTCGAAAAGATGCTAAACTCCGCCATCGGTCCATTAACGGGACCATTGAGTGTGCCGGTTCCTTGCATGGGTAGTTTGTTGTAAGCACTGTGGTAATTGTGCAGTCCCAAACCCAACTGCTTAAAGTTATTGCTGCAGCTCATCCGCCGTGCGGCTTCACGGGCTGCCTGAACGGCAGGCAGTAGCAACCCAACAAGCACTCCAATAATGGCGATGACGACGAGTAACTCGACGAGCGTAAAACCAATTTTTCGATGTCTATACATTTCAAATTTCCTATATAGCTGAACAAGAGAGAAAAAAGTTTGCGACAATAGTCATTCATTGCGAAACAACAGGGCTAACAGCCACTATTACTTATTTTAGATCTAATGGCCGAAATGTCATTTCACATTTGCAGCAGAATGTTTCATTCTTGCGTCAATTTGGCAGCGGAAGGAGGTTTTGCTGACCGAACGTCATGCTGCGGGGGCCCCGGCTTCGCTTCAAGTCGGAGTTTTCGTCAACGTTGTCCATACGTCATCATGCCCGACGCCATCAGTCAGGAAATAGTATCGAGACGACGCAAAATGGAAACTTTTTGACGAAAAAATGAAATGTAATTATTGTTTGCGACAGTTAAACTAGGCGATGCAGGTGCCTTTGGGGGTGCGTCCCCCTACGCTCTCTGGGTAATCAGAATGATGAATGATGCCTACTGCATGAGAGTCACGCTGCGACTGGTCCGTTTTCGTGTTTGGAATTCTGGAGAGGTGAAGCCGATCCGCCACACACAATTTACCGCTCATTTCCTGGAGAGAAGACGAATGAAATTTAGATTGTTTTTTGCATCGCTCGCTGTTTGCTTCGTGGCGAGCACGGCCAGTGCATCGATTAGTTACACCCTTTCGCCCGCTGACATCAATGGCGGTGATACGACCACGGCGTCCTACTCGGATGCTTATGTTACGTTGACTCCTTTGAAAGGTGGAAGTCCGGATACCTTCAATGCCGACGCTGACCGTTTGGGAATCGATGGGTATGTAACGAACAATGCCGCGTTCGGTGGCAATGGTACTGGCAGTTACAACACCACGTTCGGAGATTTCGATGATGAAAGTTTGCGGTTTGATTTTGCTCCTGGTGCAGGTCTGCTACAGATTTCCTGGGATTTCGCCCGGGCGGATGGTCCTTTGACAACCGACGGTGTGCAAATTAGCGGGTTTCTTTCCGATCCAGGTGCGGTGCTGACAGGGGAAGTACCTACTGCGGTGGATAGCAGCTCCGTTTCATATAGTGCGGGAACGATCAATCTACAACTCTCAGGCGCTGATTTCGGCAATCCGGACGGTTTTTTAACGTTCTCGAATCCTGCTGCCAGCTACGGGCAAACCCTGTTGTTGACCGTTGCGGACTCGACTCAAACGGGAGGTCAGTTCCCAATCACCAGCATCAGTGTTTCGGCGGTTCCAGAGCCAGGCTCGCTTGCCATGCTCGGTTTGCTAGGTGTTGCCGCCGTGGGCGTCCGGCGTCGCAAATCGGTCAAGTAAAACGCTTGTATCGCGAAATGTATGACGGAATTGGATGTCCAACACCGTTTTGGATCATCCTGAACGACTACCTGCCTGACCACTTTCATTGGTCAGGCAGGTATCTTTTTAGATGACGAGGGTTTTGTAAGTGAACCTGACAAGCATGAAATGGAATGTTTCAATCGAAAGGATCTTCGCGTGACACGCGGAATCCCAACTCGGACGGATGGCAAACCGCTCGCTGCGGTGCTTGCGTCAGTATTGATTGTCGCCAGCTTCTTCTTCGCTAACGACGCCTTCGCTCAGCGGACCGACACGTTCAACGCAGCCCAAACTTTTCAAACGATCGACCATTTCGGTTCCCACGACTCGTGGACCGGACAGGTCTATGGCGGGTGGGCACCCGAAAACCGTCAAGCGATCACCGATGCGCTGTTTAGTACCGAAACGGGAATCGGGCTCAGCGGTTGGTACTACAACTTGGCGGCTGGAGTCGATCCTTCGATTGCATCGCGAAATTACCCATGGCGGCTACGCACCCAAGAGTCGTTTGAGACCGGACAAGGGACCTACGATTGGTCACGCAATGCAGCCAACGGATTGCTGCTGGCGGATGCGAAAGCTCACGGCGTCGACAAGTTCATGATGACCGTCTATTCGCCCCCGTTACGGATGACCGACAATGGCAAACCGTATCCCGATTCCCCTGGTGGCAACAACCTGAAAACTGGCTACGAGCAGCAATTTGCCACCTACATCGTCGACGTTCTGGAGCACTTCAAAAACAATCCGAATGAATCGGAGCGGATTGATTTCGATTACATCAGCCCTCTCAACGAACCGCAGTACAATTGGAGCGGTGGCGGCCAAGAAGGGAATGGACGGCTATCGGCAACGGAAATTCGTAACCAAGTCAATGCTCTTCACAATGAGTTAACGGCACGCGGGTTAACGACGGGAATTCGAGCGCCCGAAGCAGGTTCGATTCAATCGCTCGTTAGCGGGGAAAACTATCTCAATCAATTGGCCCGAAACAACTCGGTCAACACAAAGCTCGGCCAAACGATCACCTATCACAGTTACTTTTCCGACAACGATGCGAACATGTTGCCGATGCGACAACAGTTGGCGGCGCAGATGGCAACGTTGCCGGGCTGGGACGTATGGCAAACCGAGTACGGGATCTTGGGCAACAACGCTTCGTCAGGCCAAGTGGGTAATGGGAACGACTTTTCGATGAATCCCGCACTGGCAATCGCCCGGACGATCCATTTTGACTTAACGGTCGCCAACGCATCCGCCTGGAGCACTTGGCTGGCGGCGGCCCCGATTGAGCACAATTACAAAGAGTTCATTTACTTTGATAACGCCAACCAAACATTCGAAGTTGCCAAGTCGGGATGGGCGCTCGGTCACTATGCTCGCTTCATTCGCCCCGGTGCCGAGCGAATTGAATTTGAGGGTGCGAACAATGACATCGAAGGAGTGCTGGCAAGCGGTTGGCGTGATGCGACTACCAACGAATTGACCTTGGTTTATGCCAACCAATTGAACGCAAACGAGGTCGTCAACCATGACTTTCGTAATGCCGGTTCCTTCAAGTCGGATTACTTGACACCGTTCGTCACCACGGACGCGGTCGGCATGAACCTAGCCGAGCAAACGCCGTTTCTGGTCGGCCAAAACTACACCCTTCCCGCCCGTTCGATGGTCACGATGGTCAGCGGCACGTTCAATGAAAACAACGACGGAAAAGTGTTTCCGTCCATTTACGGTGATCGTGACTACGTGCTCGGTTCGGGCATGCTGACTCTTGCCGATGGCAACGGAATCTACAGCGGATCGATGAGCGGTGCAGGCGGATTCGTCAAGCAAGGTGCGGGTGAGATGGTACTGACAAACAACAACACCTACAGCGGTCAAACGATTGTTGAAGAGGGGACGATGGTTCTTGGCGGGACAACGAATTCGGTGGCCGGACGAATTGGTAGGGACAGTGAATTGGTGATTCGTGGTTCGGGGACCGTTCGCGTCGACCATTTCAATGCGATTGGTGGTTTCGGCGTGGCCAATAATCCTGACGTGCGAATCGAAACGGGTGGCTCCATGACGATCTCAAATGGTTATTCCGCAAACCTAGGAGCGGTAACGTTGGCGGGTGGTGAATTGGCAGGCGAGACGCCCGACGTCCGTTTCGGCAATTGGACGATCAACCGAGGGATCCTCGTGACGGGTAATACGTTGTCAACGATCACCGCCCCGAGTATCCAACTTCGCGGCGAGCAATCGATCGATGTCGAGAGTGGTTCGACACTACGCATTACGGGGGCGATGGACGATTTTTTTGGTGCGGATTCTTCGACGCTACTGAAAACGGGCAATGGTGTTTTGGAAATCGCCCGGTCGAGTATCGATCAGGTACAGCTATTGAACGGACGAACCAAGCTGATCGCTTCGGGTGCTCAATCGGTCATGGCATCATCGGCACCCGCGATGATTACGAAATCGCTCGATATCGGTGCCTCTTCGACATTCGACTTGAATGACGACATGGTGTTGATCGATTACTCGGGTGAAACACCGATGGCCGAGATGATGGCCTCGGTCGTTGACGGACGATTGATGACGTCGGTACCCGATCAAATGGTTGCGATTGTTGAGGCGGCCGATTTGGGTTTAAGCAGCATCGGCGGCGTCACACTCGACGATTCCGCCTTGCTGATGCAACTTGCTGCTGGCGGCGACTACAACTTGGATGCCGAAGTCAACTCGCTCGATGTTGAGATCTTGATAGCGAATTATTGCCAACCGGGCAATGGATGGATCAGCGGTGATACCGACTACGATGGCATGGTCGGTTTTTCGGATATGGTCACGATGTTGGGCAACTACGTCGGTCCTGGGATCGAAGCCTATGAAGCGGACCAAAAATTCATCGATGATTGGAATCGTGTGGTTGGCGTACCGGAGCCATCGAATCTAATACTACTTTTTGGAGCGGGAGCGATTGCTTTGTCCCGCCGTCGCCGTATTGCCGCGAAACGACTAAATGTAGAATAGCCACCCTTGGCCATCGACGTATCGAATGTCGGCCAACCGTCCACAGCTTTGGAGATTGATAGGGGTCGGTTTGGTTCATGTTTAGAGCCATTTCAAATCGTTCCCTGCTTCTATTGAGGCCAGTGATTTACTTCACCAAGAATTGTCATCTTTTGTAAAAAAGGTGCAATTGCATGCCCAACGAGTTAAAAACAAATCCATGCATTATCCGGTGCTTAGCGGCACCGATCCGGTCTATCGCTAGTCGGCATGCCGACACAGCAATCGAGAGGGCTTTCATGTGTCCCTACTTCACGACGGCAAAGCGTTTGAACAAGTTCATGAAGTGGACCGTTTTCATTTGAAGCATTGGTAAAGTGAGATTCGGGCGATGGACAAGTTACTTGTAAAGTGCATGCGTGGCACCCAATTGACCACGACTCCCGAGAACGCTGGCATAGTAATGGTTTGCCCGCAGTGCCAACAGCAGTTCCGTGTTCCAGATGGCGATCGATCTCCTCAAGCAATTCCCGCACAACCGACAAGCATGAATTTGGGGGCGTTGGACATTCCGCCGCAATCCGGCCCCGCCACTCGTCCCACGAGTCGCTCACGTGCTTCGGGGCGACGGCCGACGGCGGTTCAAACGACGACCTTCGTGCCGGCTTACCGAGCACCGGCGAATCCAGCAATTAGTGACAAGACGATTCGGTTGGCGATTGGTGCTTCCATCGCCGCGATCGTGTTGATGTTCATGTCGGTCATTGCATGGATGGTAGTTGACCGAGTCGCTCAAGCGATCAAAGAACGGCCTGTGGCCGAGTCGAAGGCCGAGACGCAAGATTCCCTAGCGTCCGCTGAAAGTTCACAAACGCTTGGCGACGATCGTGACATGCGAAGTCAAACGCCGGGGCTCGTTAGCGACCCGTCCGACAGCCGCTTGCCAAGCTCACCTAACTCATTCGCAAACCATCCCAGCAGTTCGTCGGGGGCGAGTGTCTCACAGGTGAGTGATTCGCAATTTGCAAGGTCGGGTCAAATCGTAGCGGGACACCTTTCCTTTCGTCTACCGAATGGCCCGCCGCCGAGGATTGCAGGACACTAAAGCCCTTTATCTGAATCTTCAACCGAAGGAAGTTGTTCGGCAAATGCCTTTCCAATCCGACCCAGTATTTTACTGCTTCCCAGATAATGGAACGCGGCGTTTGATTTTCCGACTTTAAGGATCTGCAACTCGCGCGCGTTAAATGTGACTTTGCGTTTTTGCTCAAGCTGATCCTGTTGATTCGAGGCGTTGAGTTCGCGTTGCAATTGTTCATCGCGATCGATAATCGAGGCAAGTTCAGAATCCCAGGCGTTTTCGGTCAACACAGCAACCACGCTCCCTTGAAACTCGCTTTCTTGTGCGGGTGCCGCCATCGCGTCACGAAAATTCTGGTGAATTTCTCGGTACCGCTGCTTTTGTGGTGAGTAGCTTTGGGTCGGGCCGCCAACCCCCATCACACCGATCACAATGGGCAAGTTTGGGGCCGATAGATCTTTGCGTACGTCTCGGATCCAATGAATCAATGTTCGTCGATAGTCGTCGTAGCCGTCCGCTTGGTATCGCTGAGGGTAGGCATTCGTATCGACCAAGTCGTTCCAGCCTTGGAACCATACCAAGCCGGCCAACTCGTAGCCGACTTGAGGATTGTAATCGCCATAGACACTCTCAATATCAGAGAGAACCTTGTTAATGTGATCGATCGTTTGCCGATAGAAAACACCGGTTGCTTCTTCTTTCTGGGATCGAATCGCATCTAAATCTTTCCCTTGTTGCTCAAGTCTCGCGATCACCGCCGGATGAAATTCATAGGGACCAGCGCTGGGCGATCGGAAATCAGTGTGAAGACTCTTTCCACCCCAGGCGGTTTTGATAATCAGGATCGGTTGCTTGACGCGTTCTTTCATCGTAATGCCAAAGGTCAATTCCGGCCCGATCTTGTTTTCATCCGCTCCAAAACCCGTGGTCAGTTGCCCTGTTTTGACGCCTTGAGAAGAAAGTGACGATATCCATACATCCTCGATCCGCTTTGGAACCCCATTCGAGTCAACGATTTGATCGTAAAGCGGCTTGGTGTCCTCATCCATGGCCAGATGCGGCAACGTACGAACGTGGGCATGACCCTGCATATTGGATTGGCCAACCAAAATGTAGACTTGGAGCGGTTGGTCGTGAGCCAAGCTATCGCCGCCATCGACGAGGCAGCAAACCAACAACGTAATCAGTGTGAGTGTCTTCATCGATGGGTACCTATGAGAAAGCGATTGGTGTCGTGTATGCGGAAGGCAATCCCGGCCAATTGTCTCCTTTATAGCATATTATTCATCAACCCAATCACATCGCACACACCGCCGCTGCCTTGTATGGTGCACCTACTAACCGGTTGACTCTTCGAATTGCGTGCCTGGCGACTCATCTCCAGTCCAGCGACGAGTCCGATTTTCGGATCGGTAACAAGCTTTAGTCGTCGCCGAAAACCACGACGCTCCGCGCTACCACTTCCGCTTAAGCCTAGGTCGTCATCAATGACGATAACATCCACCGGAGACCCCCCCAGTGCAGCGACGCGATCCTTCATTGCATATTGCCGCGTGGTCGATTCCTGGCGATCTCGAAGCTGCGCCGATGTGGACTGCCGAACATACACAGCGGCAGCGAGTTCTAGATGCCGAGCGGTCACTTTTGGATGAGCCATCGCCACTGGTTTCGCGATGCGTCTGGCGTCCGATGCAATTCCAATTTCATTCATCGCTTGCCTCCTTGTTGAGAGGCATTTTGGTCACCGCACTTGCCGTTGCCTTGGACAAGCGGATGCCGAGCATCGTGGTCATCACCATCACCGAGGTCAAGCACCGTCGCTTGCTGCTTCACGTAAACAACCTGAAGTGATGCTCTGTCTCTTTGCTGGTCTCATATCAACTCGGTTGTCTTTTGGAGGAAGTCTTGATCGAAACGAAAGCAAGATTAAAAAACGACCGTTTTTTGATGCTTGCATCGACCATTGTCCTCAGCGTTTGGTGGAGCCGAAAGATTCTGAACATCGAATCATGAGCGTTGTCGTTTTCGTTGTTCGACGATCGATTGGCAATAGGAGAGTAGTTTCAAATCCGATAACTCTTCTTCGATGATCTCGAGCGAGTTCGATGAGATCGAGCGACCGACGACATCGATTAAGTAATTGGCAAATTTTTCACGAGATCGATGCAGTAGAACGCGAAGCCGATTCGCCGTGACCGGTTCATCGATTCGTTCCGCGATTCGTTCGGCGAGCTGCGCCGATTGAAGGGTCGGGTGTTCCACTCTTAATCGCAAAACGGTCATCCAGGGCTTGTTGGTTCGCTTTTCTTCTTCAGCCAACAATTGCCACGCTTCGGTTAACAATTGGTCTCGCCAAACCTGTGAAAAAGCCAATTCATGGCTGGTTGCGTCGGAATGATCTTCGATCGCAAAATCATCGGGGAGAGCGGTTTCGCGTCGTCGGTAAAGTCTGCGATAATGATCGGCAACCAATCGCGACAAGACGGCTTTTAGAAAGTTTCGAAAGCGACCCTTTTCAGGATTTGCGATCCGATAGTCGCCTCGCAGAAAACGGACAGCAAATTCTTGAAACGCTTCTTCAGCGAGCGAGGCATCCCGCATCGCACCGCAAAGGTATCGCTCGATCGCATATCGGTAGTGAGCCAACAAGTCTTGTTTGGCTTGATCTTGGGCGGCCGGTTCTGCGTCGTGAGCTGTAAAGATCATCGTCCAAGCGGTTTCGATTTGGCTCAACCGCACGTTCGGGGCGTCGACAAACGCAAGGGATTGTTTCATCGTTCTTTTACGCTATGAGTAGGAGATCTTGCGAGGAAAACAACTTCGAATCGCAGCGGCAAAAGCGGCGGCGGACGAGTATCGATCCTTGGGACAACGAGCCATTGCCTTGTAACAAACTTCATCCAAAAGAGTGTTCGTCGGCAATTGATGGGTGAGCGACGATTGGCTGCGCCGCCGCGTCGAGGGGTGCATCGGCTTTTGATTGCGGACGATGTCCAAACACTCTCGACGCGATGTGTCCCTGGTGAGAGCCGACTCGAGCGGCGTCGTTAATGTCAAACACTCAAACAGAACAACCCCGAGCGAAAAGATGTCACTTCGATTGTCGATCCGACTCGATTGCAAATCAGCTTGTTCGGGGCTCATGTAATGGAACGTTCCGAGTAGCGATCGGCGAACATCATAAGCGATGTCGTGCTCGGACGTCGTTTCTGCAGCCCCAAAATCAATAAGCTTGATCGAAAACCGGCTAGGTTGCTGGGTGACAAGCACGTTCGCTGGAGTCAAGTCGCGATGAACGAGTCCTCGCCGATGGACATGCTCGACGGCATCGCAAAGCTCCAGAAACAAATGAATCCAACCGTCATTGGGTTGATTAATGAATTGCGGGTCATTCAATTGGCCTATCGCTTCAACTCGCTCCATCACGATGTAGGGAAGACCTGAGTTGGAGATGCCGTTCGCAATTGGCTTGACGATGGCCGGGTGGTTCAATCGGGACAAACAATCGAACTCAAAGGCAGACCGCTCGAGGGCCGATCGATTGTGGGGTCCAGTTTGCGGACGAGCACGTCCAATTTTGATCGCCACTTCGTCAGAGGCATGTGGATCATCTGCATCGATCGGACGAGCTCGATAGACCTCCCCCATTCCGCCCGCGCCCAACCGATCGAGTATGCGGTAGTTGTCGATGCGCAGTGGGCGCATCGCTTCGACATCGATCGGCAGCGGCGGCAAGCTGTCAGTTGTGTTGATTAGAAGCATGGGTGTATCCCGCTATAGAAGAGGTACGACCATCATCGCATCCTCCAACGGGAATTTGCGGCCTAAAGACCATTTTTTCTCAGAAACCTGCAAAAACCAGCTTTTTGGTGTTCAGGTATCCACTATTCACTTCACGAATGATGGAGTGCTGGCTATTTCTGACGTCGTACCCAGGAAACAAAACTGGCAAGCTTTTCGTGTGAGAGCAGCGTCTCGATACTGTGATAATGCCGACCAAGTTCTTTTTCGTTGGGGATCAATTTGTGAATCGAAACGTGGCAATCACGACAAACCGAGATCGTTTCCGTCATTTGTTCTCGCGTGAATCGCCTTTTGAACCATTTGTTCGAGTGGCACGTGCGTGGGATCAAATGGTGATCCGTTGTACCACGGCGCATCACCCGCCCGCATAACCGGCAGGCTCGCAGTGGTGAATGAGTCATTCTTACTGGGCTCAATCGTAAGCAGCTTTTAGGCTACGGGTTGGTATCGGCGTGCGATTCTTTTTGCACGGTATAGGAATGGGCATG
>JGI12048J13642_10192172_pt1 | contig 15486 bp, 10 predicted proteins | sample ElkSlonscriptome_16_FD_13642 | JGI IMG/M metagenome (IMG submission 13642)
ACCATACTTTCGCGGGGACAGAACCGGGGATCATCTACAAGGACAAATTCTACTTCAATGGTGACAACGGAACCGACGGGGATGAGCTGTTCGTATCTGACGGCACCGATGCCGGAACCTTCATGGTGAAGGATATCAATGCCGGGATCGAAGATTCAGATCCTGAGCAGTTCACCATTTATAACGACGAACTCTATTTCATTGCTGAGGTTGCAACAGGCATGCAACTCTGGAAAACCGATGGTACAGCCGACGGAACCGTGATGGTTGCCGAACCCAATGCGGGCGGCGATGCCGACATGGATTTCCTGACCCTGTACAATGGCAAACTCTATTTCTCAGCCACCGACGGAACCAATGGAATTGAGATCTGGACTTACGACGGCACTACCGCAGCGATGCTGAAAAACCTGGATGGTGATGTCACCGACAGCGATCCGGAAGGATTCAAAGAGGTGGACGGACTCCTGTTCTTCTCAGCCATTGACGCCAGGGGAGAGACCCTCTGGGTGACAAATGGCCAGGCAGATTACACTGTGAATGTTGCTGAAGCGCTAAACCAGGCAATTCAGCCAGCAAAAGTCAATTACAGGGAATTTGCCAGTGTCGGAAGTATCCTCTATTACACTGCCGATGATGCAAATGGATATGATGACATCTACAGCGTGGATGCCAAATTGCTCTTCTCTGAGGATGTCTCCTTCAGCGTAACCGATGAGAACGGACCGCTGGAAGGTGCCACTGTTGAATTCGACGGCACAACCGCAACCACCGGTGCCGATGGTATGGTGACATTCGAATATGTGCGCATGGGAACCGACCTTGCTTACACTGTATCACTCGAGGATTACGAAACACTCGAAGGCACGGTTACCGTTGCAGACGGACCGGTAGCCGAAGCGGTGACACTTATCGCGCTTCCGACTTACAATGTAACCTTCACTGTGACCGATGGCAGCAACCCGATTGAAGGTGCGGAGATTGCATTCAACGGAGCCACAGGAACGACTGATGCATCAGGTGTGTATACATTTGCTGAATTGTTACCGGCAGCCGACCTGGCCTATACCATTACCATGGCAGGTTACGAGGAGGTTACAGGAACAGTAACAGTGGTGGATGCAGACGTAAGTGTCGATGAATCGATGACCCTGATCGTTTACACGGTCACTTTCAATGTAACCGACGACAGCTCCAACGCACTGGAAGGTGCAACAGTGAGCTTCAACGGGGAAGACAAGGCAACCGACGCATCTGGAGCTGCTGTATTCACAGATGTTGTACCAGGCACAGGCCTTGCTTACTCTGTGACACTCGACTACCGCTATTACGACGAAGACGGTACAGTTGATGTGGACGGCGATGAGACTGTGGATGTGATCCTTGCACTCACGGCAGTGGAAGATGCCATGGAGCGTGGAATCGAAGTTTACCCGAATCCCACATCAGGTGCAGTGAACATCAGTGGCGTACATGCAAATGCTGTATACGAGGTTTACAATGTCAGTCAGCAAAAGATCGCTGCAGGCATCCTCGTCGGTGCCCGTATCGAGCTGAACACTGAACCCGGATTGTATATCCTGAAAGTGATTACAGATGACCAGTCCTTCATCCAGAGGATTGTAGTCGAATAATCTGAATATAACTATGGTTGTCCCGGATCCTTGTATCCGGGACAACCTATTTTTAATTTTTATGATCAAGCAGATCTTCACAATACTCCTGGCCCTCTCTTTTATGGGTTTGAACGCGCAGGAGACGCGAAAAGTATCCGGCAAGGTAGTTGACGCGGATGATCGGTCACCGCTGCCTGGTGCAACAATCATTGTTAAGGGCACGCAAAAAGGTGCGGTAACGGATATCGATGGCAATTTCAGCTATACTGTGAACGCTCCCGACCCTTCCAAAATGGTCCTTGTAGTCTCCTATATTGGTTACAAATCTCAGACAGTCCGCCTCCAGGACAGATCTGAATTCGAGATCCTGCTTGAAGAAGATGTGAATTCCCTCGATGAGGTGGTAATTACCTCCTCCTACGGGACAAAAAAACTGAAACAGGAGGTGGTGGGATCCATCTCCAGTATCAACACAAAAGACATGATCGTGGAGCAGAGCGTCACCAGCTTTGATGCCCTGCTCGAAGGTCAGTCTGCCGGGGTCTATATAGAATCCGGCTCCGAACTGGGCAGCCCGGTGAACATTCATATCAGGGGACAGGGCTCACTCACCGGATTGAACAACAATAAAGTAGGCACCTCTACACAGCCCCTGATCATTGTCGATGGCGTGATCCTTTCAGAAGAGGTCTCCCTGGATGGAAGCAATTTCTTTGACGGGGGTGAAAGCCTGCTTTCAGAAAACTACATGAATCCACTGGCCAAGATCGGCATCACGGACATCGAATCGATCAATGTTCTGAAAGATGCTGCCGCAGTGAGCCTTTATGGCGCCGACGGTGCGAATGGGGTGATCGTGATCACCACCAAGAAGGGAAAGAAGGGCCCGATGAAATTTAATTTCACTGCCCAGGGTGGAGCCTCTTCAGCCATCAATCGTGCTGAGTATATGAATGGCGAGCAGTACCAGGAACTCCGAAACCTCTACTACACCTTCAGCGGTCAGCCCGAAAATTTCCAGTCCTGGAACGGGGTGAACACCGACTGGTATGAACTTCTCAACCGGACAGGCACATTCCAGCGTTACAACCTGTCTTTAACAGGCGGCGGTGAACGCCTCAACTACCGCACCTCCCTGGGCTACAATCGCATTGAAGAGCCCCAGGTGATGAACAATTTTTCAAAATACAATACAAATGTATCACTCAATTACGAAGGAGATAAGCTGAAGCTCGGAGCGAGTGTTTCTCCCTCATTTACTGTAAAGAATTCTCCAAACACACTGTTTGCATATGCGGTTCCTCCTATCATTGAACCCTACAATGCTGACGGGGAATATACCAGGTTTGATGTATACGGGAATCCGCTGGCTGTGGCCCACCAGAACAGGGCACTCACTGAGACCTTTGCACTACTCAACAGCTTCAATGCCTCCTATGAACCAATTGAAAACCTGGTCATTTCATCACTTTTCGGAATGGATTATTCCTTTAAAGACCAGGACACCTATTATTCCGGACTGAATGAGAGTGGTATCGACAACGCCGGCAATTTAGGTAACAGAATGTTACGAGACCGCGACACCCGCAGATGGAACTGGAATGCGAGGCTCAGCTATAACAAAGATATTGACCAACATCACATTGACATTCTTGCTGGCGTGGAAGCAAGGCGTAACCTGGTATGGTACAGCTACTCACGTGGAGAGAACTTTCCCGATCCGGGTGCGATACTTCCGCTCGAAGAGGCTGAATTTTACGACTATGAAGAAGATACCAGCGAGAGCACGGGCCGCTCCTTCTTCTCTCAGGCTACATACGATTACAGCAAAAAATACTTCCTGCTGGCCAATTTCCGGATCGACCAGAGCTCCGTATTCGGAACAGACAACAATACCTCATTCAATGGGGGTATCGGGGCCAGCTGGGTACTCAGCAAGGAAGCATTTATGGAACAGGTCTCCATCCTGGAATTCCTCCGGTTACGGGTCAGCTACGGAACATCCGGAAATTCCCGCATCGGATCCTACCGCGCCCTGGGTCTGTATAAATTTGATGATACCGGAGCCGATGGCTACAACCAGGGGAACTACGCCTTTCCTTCCAGTGCACCCAACCCATACCTGGGATGGGAGAAGAACTACAAGTTCAATGCCGGTCTGGACATCACCACATCATTCGGGTTAAGCCTGACCATCGAGGTCTTCAACGATTTCATCAATGACATGATCGTCTCACGTGAAGTGATCAGCGAAACAGGTTATTCAAATGTACAAATCAACGGCGGAGACATGTACAACCGAGGCATTGAGACCGCCCTCAGGGGGAATATCTTCTCCAGTTCCAGGTTCAAATGGAACAGTCAGTTCAACATCTCCTTCATCGAAAACAAGGTGACCCGCCTGGTAGGACTGGGTTCGGAATATTCCAGTGCCGCAGGTGCCAGGGCCCAGAAGGTGGGATATCCAACTTCTGTGATCTGGGGCTACAATTACGCAGGTGTGGATCCGGCTACGGGAAGAGAGTTATACATTGTGGAGGGACAGGTGGTAGACGGAATAACACTCAGGAGGCATTTCAATGACAAGGAATACTGGGTGCCCATCGGCAATTCGCAACCCGATTTCTATGGTGGATTTAACAACAGGTTCACGATTGGTAAAAACCTGACTATATCGGTGAATATGAGCTATAATTATGGCGGCGATAATATGATCCAGAAGGAATTCCTGGACAATTACAGGGTGATCTTCAGCAGGAACCTGACAGTGAACGCCTACCTGGATTCATGGAAACAGCCCGGTGATATTGCCCTTTATCCTGCACCCTCCAACAGCCACCCCCTCTTCTCTAACAGTACGAAATACCTTTACAATACATCGCGGATCAAACTCAATTCCGTAAATATTTCTTACCGTGTACCGGTGAAGAACAAGAAAATTCCGCTGGATCAATTGCGCGTGTATGTAAATGGTTCCAACCTGGCATCCTGGTATTTTGACAAGGCTGAAGAGGGAAGGAACGGGGTAGTCGAGATGACCAATATCTACCCGCAAATGAGAACCATATCCATCGGACTAAATGCCAATTTTTAAACGATGAGAAGAAAGATCATATATTTGACACTCCTGGTCCTGTTGAATGCCTGTAGTGAATTCCTGGTAGTGGAACCCGACAGCCAGGTATCCATTACCGAGCAGTTTTCAACAATGGAAGGGGTACACCAGGCCATCAACGGTATGTATTATGAATTCGAGGATCTCTATACGGACGATTTTTATATTTACGCCGACCTGGTTGGGGGCAACCTCTCCTTTTCTCCTGCTGAAAAGGACCAAATCGTTGAAATTCCACCTAACAGAAATATTGACCAGGTCTATGAATTCAGAGACCAGGCAAGCAATTCCGATATGGAAGGCGTCTATGACCAGGCATACGAGATCATCAATGCTACCAACCTGATCATCGAGCAAACCGCTGAATCATCTTTGCTTTCTGATGCGGAAATCCAACAGATCAGGGCAGAAGCCCTGGCATGCAGGGCTTGCACCCATTATATCCTGAGTATCCTGTATGCACAGCAATTCGGTTTTACAGAAGATGCTTCCCATCCCGGGATTGTATACAACACCTCCACCATTACAGCCGGGGTGGATTTCCCGGCCCGTCTCACGATGAGAGAGACCTATGACCTGATGCTGGCTGACCTGGAAGATGCCCTGGACCTGTTTACCGGCACCCAGGCGCTCCCATACGGGGAAAGCAAAACCTATTTCAACGGGATCACCACCGCCTCCATGGCTGCACGTATTGCATTGCAGATGAACGATTGGGAAAATGCCTTGCGGTTTGCAGATACTGTAATCAACAACAGCGGTCTTGTGCTAACTAAAGGCACAGCCTATTCTAGTGAATGGGAACACCCCGGGGCCACACTGACGGAGACTATTTTCGAATTGAACATTCCCAGGGATTCGGATGGCTCTCCCGGATCATCGGTAGCACATTCATTTTATCTCTATGAAAGCACTTTAAATTACGCAGATTTTGTTGCCAGCGGAGACCTGGTTGATCTATATATTGGTGAAGATATACGGAGACAAATGCTCATGGAGGTGCTCCTACCTACTTCGATCAATGGCATTATTACCTACCAGGCTTACTACTTTACACGGAAGTTCCAGGTGGAGAAACCAACTCCTGTTACACGGTTGTCAGAAATGTACCTGGTCAGGGCCGAAGCACTTGCCCGGAAGTCAAACCCTGATCTTTCAGCGGCCAGGATTGACCTGAACAGGATCCGTTACAGGGCCGGTCTGGATCCGCTGGTGACCGACGACAACCTGTTGGAGGAGATCTTCCTTGAGCGCAGGAGAGAGCTGGCATTTGAGGGGTTACTTCTTTTTGACCTGGCCAGGTATCAGAAAGACATCTTAAGGGACAAGGGATGTATTTCGAGTGTATGTACGCTGACCTACCCCTCAGATCGTTTTATCCTGCCCATCCCGCAGAATACTGTATTGTTGAACGAATTCATGGAACAGAATGAAGGCTACTAAGATATTATGGCTACTGACCTTGCTTATGCTCGTCCTATGGGGTTGCGAATACCAGGAAAGGCCGGAGTATTCGGATGCTGTTGGCAGGTATGTGCGCTTTAACCTGATCGTGGATGCAGACGGCAGAATTATCCCACCTGGCAAAATGGCGCCAGATGAAGTTTCGACTGAGCATTACATACAGAGAACCGTCAACACATTGAAGATCCCGGTATCCCTGACCTCAGAGCCGCTTTCTGAGGAGGTACAGGTCTGGTTCAGCTATGATACCACCGGTCCATATTCAGCATTTACCATTGAACCAGCCAATGTTCTTTCCTTCAACGGCACCAAACTTTCCGACACGATCATCCTCGACTATCATGAACGCTGGGATGCGGAACAGGAGAATAAGTTTGTTTTTACGATCGATTCGGTGAGCGACCCAACAATACATATTGGCAACCTGAACCAGGTTGAACCAAATGACAGCCTGGTAATAACGCTGGAGGAACTTTTCCTTCGGTATAGTTTTCCTGTGAAAAACCAGTTGGAGATACTGGGCCAGGAAGGAGAAACAATGGTAATCGATGTGGAATTTCCCGATGGGTTTTTCCCGCCCGAAGTGGAGGGAAATGAACTGGTCATCCCGGGATTCAGTGATTTTGAATACACCCTGGAACAACTGGAATATGACGATGACGACACGAAGATCAGCTACCTGATCACCCTGGATGAGGAGCTGGATGATGAAATGGCTACCTATCGTGCCTCCTTTGAACTGAAGGAACTGGACCGTTACAACCTTGCAGGCAACAACATGTTTAGTGTGACGAAGTGGGAAAATGTACCGAGAGATGTCTCACTGAACACTGCTGCACATTTTCTTGACCCGTCAGACAACAATTACCGTACCTATGGTGAGCAATGGATCGATTACATGGACAGGGACAGTTGCCGATGGTATCCCTTCTTTGCATTCACCACACCCGTTGAGGTAAGTGCAGATCACCCGAATGCAGTATTGTATGATGACCAGGGTACCCAGGACCCGTTGGATGATATTTATCACCACGCATTCCGGATCGGGTTCGTGTCTCCCAATGCCGGTGGGGGTCTGACTACCAATCCATTTAACATGAAAAGGTGGTTTGACAATGAATCTTCCGATTCAGACAATTCGCCCGGGTTTAATATCCCCCAGGCCCTGGAGTTTTATCCTGATGATAACGGAACAAGTGCAACCTCCGGGATTGTGAAGGTGATTGAGCAGGACCTGATCATCGGCGGAAAGCAAGAGGATGGCAGTATAAAAACCTACACCATCAGGATTGAGGGTGAGGGTGAATATTATGAACTGGGGAACAGCATCTTTGAGGTCGAATTGGAACTCAGAGTTACAAATAATGAGTTATTCGGTGGTACCATAAGTGCATATTACAGAATCTTCAACACCTCTGAATATGATGAACCATCGCCGATCACAGATACTGAATGTTTTGAAGAACGCGTTCTTTAATGTAGAATAAAAATAAAGCATGAAAATAGATATGAGTAGGAGAATGATCTGGATGTATGCCGTGTTGGGACTTGTGCTAACCACCGCTGCCCCTGTTTGGGCGCAGGAAGAGACGGAAGATGAACCAGAGAAAACAGAGACCCGGGAAGAGAAAGTTGAGAAAAAACAGAAGGACAGCTACAAGAAGTTCCTGGCAGAAAACGTGGTCCGTGAAGCGGGGTTGTTTGACCTGGTCGTAATTGGCGAAGACTACTATTTTGAGATCGGTGATGAAATGCTGGGAAGGGATATGTTGCTGGGTGAAAGGGTCGCTCAGCTGAGCTCCTCCTCGAAAGTGGCGGCCGGCGAAATGCGCAAAGCTCCGATTCTCATCAGGTTCAGCCGTGATGATAAAAATGTCTACCTGCACAAGATCGTATCCAGCTACGATGCCGACAGCAATGACCCGGTGAGCGTGGCCGTAAACCGTACCTCCATTGATCCTATTCTGCATACCTTCAGCATCGAGGCGCTCAGTCCCGATTCTACTTCAGCGGTCATTGAGATTACCGATTTCTATTCAGAGGAGATCAAGGACATCTCTCCTTTCAATTCAAAATTCAAGGCGGGCAAACTTGAAAAGGACCCGACTCATATCACGGAGGCGTTGGCGTTCCCGGAGAACATGGAGGTCAGGACCTACATGAGCTACTCGAACACAAAAGGTGATCCCTTCAGTATCATCGTGCATCGTTCCCTTCTTCTGCTGCCGGAAGAGCCCATGATGCCACGATATGAGGATCCCCGAATGGGTTACTTTTCAAACAGCAAGACATGGTTCTCCACTGATACGGTGGGGGTCAGCAGCCTCAAGTTCATAAACCGGTTTGACCTCAGGCCCAAGCCGGAGGATGTGGATGACTATTATGCAGGCAAACTGGTCGAACCGGAAAAACCCATCGTATTCTACGTCGACGATGCATTCCCGGATGAGTGGAAGGAATACATCAAGGCGGGTATCGAAGACTGGCAGGCGCCTTTTGAGGCGATCGGGTTCAAAAATGCCATCGTAGCCAGGGAATATCCAAAGGATGACCCCACATTTCATCCTGAAGATATCCGCTATTCCTGTGTAAGATATATCAGTCTGCCCAAAGCCAACTCCATGGGCCCCCGATGGGTGGATCCACGTAGCGGCGAGGTGATCGGCGGTGATGTGCTCTGGTGGCACAACGTTGTGGAACTGCTGCGTGACTGGCGGTTTGTTCAGACTGCAGCAGCAGACCCCGACGCAAGGAAGCGAAATCCTGATATTGATGTACTGGGACCGATGATACGGTATGTGGCGGCGCACGAGCTGGGACATGTGCTCGGACTCAAACACAACATGCGGGCCTCTTATGCCTACCCCACTGATTCACTTAGGTCGCCCACCTTCACTGCAAAGCATGGCACCACGCCATCCATCATGGATTATGCCCGATTCAATTATATTGCCCAACCGGGCGACGGTGTGGAAAATTTCCTTCCCCCGCACATGGGACCCTACGATTATTATGCCATCAGGTGGGGGTACAAACCGATCCAGGGAGTAACCAGGCCTGAAGATGAATATACAACACTGAACCAGTGGGTTTTGGAGAAGGCTGACGACCCAATTTACCGCTACGGTGATCAGCAGCTGGGCGCTCCGAACCTGGACCCCTCCTCACAGAACGAAGCGCTGGGTGATGATGCAATCCTGGCCAGCACTTACGGGGTGAACAACCTGAAAGTGATCATGGACCACATTACAGAGTGGACGGTATTTCCAAACGAGGATTTCTCCTACATGGAACACATGTTGAAGGAGGTCAATGATCAATACCAACGGTATACCGGTCATGTCGTCTCTTACATTGGAGGGGTCTACATTTACAAACTGGTGGCTGGGGAAGATCGCCGCTATTACACACCTGTATCGGCGCAAAAGCAAAAGGCGGCCCTGGACTGGCTTTTCGATGAACTGGCTATACAGCACGAATGGTTGCTGAACAGTGAGGTTGAAAAGCGGATTGGCTCAAAAAAACTCGATCTCATGAAGTCCCAGGCGGAGCAGCTGGATAAAATGATGAACGGAGCCATACTGCAGCGCCTCTTCATGTACCATTCAGCATACACCTGCCAGGAATACCTTGACGACATGTACAGGCACATTTGGAAAAAGACCGTGGCGAAGGAATCGCTGAATGAATTTGAAAGGAACCTGCAGGCGACTTATGTGCGGAATCTGCTGAGTATGGCTGGTGGAATCACAACCACCGGAGATGGCGGAAAGAATGCCCTTTCTTCGATCTCCGCCCCGAATGGCTCCAAAACACCTTCAGCGACCAATATTGTGGATCCGCTGATATCTGCTAAGATCAGGGAGACCTATACCTTGCTGGGCAAGCGGTTGAAGCAGAAAGACCCGGTCATGGAGGCCCATTACAGGTATCTCAGGGCCCTGATCGATAACGGTGAAGAGGATTAAGCCTGACCGCTGTTCCGGTTTTGTGAAACATATTGTGACGGTGTCATCCCGGTATGGGCTTTGAAGGCCCGGAGCAGGGATGATTTCGAGGTAAAGCCGCAATCCGCAGCCAGGGACATGATCTTGTATTTGGCATTCTGCGGATCATCCAGTAACTTTTTGAGCTGTTCAACGCGGTAAGAATTGATATAGTCATTGTAGCTGCTTTTACCAGCCATATTGATGGCATTGCTTACATTGGCCGGAAGTTCATCCAGGACTTCAGCCAGGTCTTTCAGGGTGAGATGGCCCCTTGCAAACAACTGCTCCTCCTGCATTTGATGCTCAATTCTGCTGAACAGGGAATGCCTGTTTTCCCGGATCTTTTCCTGTTGACAGTTCTCAGGCTCAAAACTTTCACTGAGGTTGACAAACCTTTTCCGTGAAGGTGAGACGAAAATGTAGGTGTAGCTGTTGCCCAGGTAGAGGAAGATAAAAATGAAGAGCGTGGCGAGGATATTCCCCAGCAACATGCGTTCCCAGAAGAGGCTGGGAAGGAAGATTCGACCTACCTGGATCAGTAGGATACCACAATACAGAAAGAACACCCCCATGGTGATCTGTTTCACCCAATTGAGACGCATCTGTTCCCGTATGGTACGGGCATCGCTCCCATATTGTTGTACCGTTCGCCACGTGGCCCAGATATACCCACCAAGGACGAGATATTTGTAGACATAGGCAGCTTGCACAAACCCATTTTCATCATCGGCAAAACAGGCCCCCTCAGTGTAGCATTCCAGTGCCCCGAAGACATAGTTGAGCACCAGTTTTGCTGCCATAAGCAGGAGAACAGGGGCCAGGTGCAGGAGATGCTTCCGCTGCAATGTAAATCCAGGATCGGTGAATGCACGCACATACAGGAACAGCAGTGCCCCATGTGCGATGTGTGAGTCACAGATAAGAGTCATGAACACCGGAAACTTCCCGGAAACCGATCTTACATGCAGAAGGAAGGAAACAACCGTCACCAGGAGCAAAAGGATCCAGGCGGAGAAGAGTCGCTCCGAGAGGGGCTTGTTTCTCTTTGTCAGCACAGAAAAAGAGAAAAAGACCAGCAATCCGATGCAGATGATATACAGTGTCTCCATGCGGCTCAAAAATATGAATTATATCGACTCATTCTATATTAAACTAGTGATGGCAAACGACAGGGAGGATTATTTAAATTTACTTCGCCAGATTTTATTCCCTGTTGCGTCATATTTTAAAACCAACACAATCGATTGTAACTATGAAAACCGCAATTAAACTTTTTGCATTTGTTTTGCTGATTGCTACAGCAAGCTGTTCAGGAAAAAAGAACTCCGATGTTGTCTATGATTACAAGGAAAAGAAGTATGAACTCAGCGACGAACTGAAAGCACAGATTGGAGACTGGGCAGAAGAGGGTATGGATTGTTACGGGATCCTTGCATTGGTCGATAAGAATGGCGTGATCCAGGAAGGATCGGTCATCCAGGCACGGATTCTCCGTTTCAATGGCGACAGCGTGAAAATGAGGTCGTTGGAAACCCGGAACCTGAAAGAGGTGGAAGGCTGTGACAAAATGGGAATTTCAAGGGGTGATACCTGGTGGGAGACAGCAGGAGATATCTACCAAACTGAAGAGGAGGCACAGACCAAGCTGGATGAAGCCCTGACAAGGGTGGCCATCTAGCCCCCCCAACATATTGCCCATTATCCGAGCGGAATGCACATGCATGACCACGAAATCATAAGTAGGATATTAAAGAATGAACCGTCAGGTTATGACAGTTTGATAAGGAAATACCAGGAACTGGTGTATGCCACCTGCTTCAAGATGCTCAGGATACGTGCAGATGCGGAGGACCTCTCCCAGGAGGTGTTTATGGAGGTATTGCGCTCCATTGTACACCTTAGGAATACCGATGATATGTCGGGGTGGATTTACCGGATCTCCTATACCAAGTGTATCAGCTTCATGCGAAAAAAGAACCCGGCCAAAGCTGCTGCGGGGGATACTTCTGAGCAGATGAGTCGGGCCATGGAGCAATCGGGAGACGACCGGCAAAAAGTAACCCCGCAAGACAAGCTTGAACAGAAAGAGGCTGCGGCCTGCCTGTTTGAAAAGATCGATAAGCTGCCTGTAAAACAGAAACGTGCATTCCTGATGCACAAATTTGAAGGATTCTCTCACAAGGAGATTTGCGAGGAACTGGAGCTCTCCCAGGCCTCTGTGGAATCTCTTATTTACAGGGCGAAAGTATCCCTGAGAAAATCACTTGTGAATTTTTTTGAAAACTACTGACTATGGAAAAGGCGAAAAGACAAAGGATCATGAGATGGCTGAACATCTTCCTGCTGATCATCAATGTATCTGCAGTCGCAACCATCATGCTGATGAGCGCAACTGACCCTGAGCTGGACGGATCAGCACAGTTCTCATCCGATGAATTTCTGCGGGAACAGCTGAATCTTACCGATGAACAATACCGGGAGATCTCTGAAATGGATGCCAAGATTTTCCGGATTTACCAGAACATTATCGACATGCAGTGCGAAGCGCAGTTTAAATTGCTGGGAGAGCTTTCAAAGGATCAACCCGACCGGAAGTACATGGATTCTCTCGTGGTGAATATTGGCCGACTGCAATCGGGGCTTAAACGGCAAACCATCAAACATTTCACCAATATCCGTTCGGTGGTGGATGATGAACAGGAGATGCTGCTTGACCAGCTACTGATTGATATGATGCAGATGAACAAGCAGTGCCAGTTCTGCAACAAGACCGATTGTGACCGGAGAAATCAGCTGTCAAAGGAGCGAAAATAATTTGAAACTGTTGCGCCAGATTTTTTAACAAGGTGCGTCTTTAGTTTTACAAACCAAACAACCATTTCGATTAAGCACTAAACAATGAATTGCAATAAAACAAGACAGGCCATTATCAGTGGGCAGATGACCAAGAAAGTGTCTGGGCATCTCGTCAGCTGCACCTCGTGCAGGGAAATGCACGAGAAGGTCAATAAGACCATGGCCCTGCTTGACGAGGAGGTCAGTGTTCCGGAAACACTCGCACCATCAATCCTGTCAAAAATAGAAAAATCAGCCCCGCGGCCTGTGAAAAAGCTCAACCTGCTCACCTATATCCAGGTGGCAGCCGCTGTTTGTTTCGGCATCTTTATCGGTCACCAGTTCGGCCGCTATGCTGGTCCGGTAAACAGGACCGCCAAAACGGACGCTGTAACGCAATATTTCAAGGCACATCATCTCAACCTGGATCATTCCGATTTCAGGTCACCCTCATTTATCAACCCCAACAGACATGACTAAAAAGAAATCCCGTAAAAACAAGATCACCAACTGGCCCAGGGTCATCATACAGTGGTCTGTCATCGCATTTATACTTTTCCTTGGCGCCAGGCAAATTTTCAATGACAGCTATGTCGCCGATTTTGAAGCATACTGTCCGTTCGGTGGCCTCCAGGCCATCGGAAGTTTTTTCCTCAGCGGGAGCCTGGCCTGTACAATGACCAGCATACAGATGGTGATGGGTGCCTTGTTGCTGATCGGGGTGATCCTCGTGAGCAAGCTCTTCTGTGCATATGTATGTCCCATTGGCACACTGAGTGAATTCCTGGGTAAGCCCGGGGAACGGTTCCGTATCAGGATCACCATTAAGGGCCTGGCCGACAAATTGCTACGGTCACTCAAATATGTACTTCTCTTTCTTACACTTTATTTCACCTTCCGGTCCAATGAGCTGTTCTGCAAGGAGTATGATCCGTTCTATGCCATCGCCTCGGGTTATGATACCGATGTAACGGCACTTTATGCGACCATTGCTATTGCCATCACTGTACTGGGAGCCGTATTTATCCGGCTCTTCTGGTGCAAATACCTCTGTCCCCTGGGAGCCATCTCCAATATTTTCAAGTTCACATGGTTCTTCCTGGGTGTGATGGCCATCTACCTGATCATGCTTGCACTCGGTCTGAACATTCACTTTGTCTGGCCCCTTGGCGTGGCATGCCTCGGTGGTTATCTCATAGAACTGGCCGGTCAGCGTTCCCGATTTTTCCCGGTGGCCAGAATCACAAGGAATGAGGAGACCTGTACGAATTGTCAGCTATGCACTATTAAATGCCCGCAGGCCATCGACGTGGCCAGTGTAAAGACAGTGAAGCATGTTGACTGCAACCTGTGCAGTGAATGCATCACCTCTTGTCCTGAAAAAGACACCTTGCAGATCAATAAAAACAAGCGCCTGAAGTGGATGCCACCCGTGGCAATCGTAACGCTTTTTGTGCTCGGACTCATTCTTTCATCTTTCCTTGAAGTTCCCACCATCAGTGAAAGCTGGGGAGATCCGGGGGAAAATACGGAGATCGCTACCTATTCAAGGGAAGGACTCAAAAACATCAAATGTTATGGAAGTTCCAAAGCATTTGAATCGCAGATGAGAAAGGTTGAAGGAGTGTATGGTGTAGCCACTTTTGTTGGTACACATAAGGTACAGATCTCCTACGATCCCGAAATCATCTCCGAAACAGAGCTTGAAGCAGAGCTTTTCACACCGAACAAGGTGGTATTGCGAACATTGCCAAAAGAGTCGGATGAAGTCACCCAGGTACAGTTACTGCTGGAGAACTTTTTCGACAGCTTCGACTTCAACTACCTGGCAAGGCTGCTGCAGCAGGAGACCGGGGCAACCGCGCTCGTATCGGAATTCGCCTGTCCGGTGATCGTGAAGATCTATTTTCCGGCTGACACAGAGATCAACGACGAAGAGTTGACGCGTATACTTGAGTCTGAAGTACTCACATACGAGGTGCAGGAAAAAACCAGGAAGGTGGAGTTGAATTATGAGGTGGTTGGTGACCTGAAAAAGTCGACCCTCGACAAAGGCAGTTATGTGGCGCTTCTCTTTGATCCCTATGCGCGATCTTTTAACCAATTCGAAAATTACGACAGCACGGTTGTCGACATATTCAGCATACCAATGGGCAAGAATACGAAACTGACCAAACGCCTCCCCTACCTGGTCAGCCACCTGTCAAACAATGACGGCGTAGTGAAACTGGAGACACGGCTGGATGAAGCGCACAAGCAGGTAATGGATATTTCATTTATCGATACAATGACCACAGATGAGGAGGTATTTGAAATGATCAGCGCCGACAGTCTGAATATATCTTATACCAGCGGTAAAAAAGCCACAGTGGCGAATATGTTTGATTTTTCTGAAAACCCACAATAATTCCCGACATTATGAAGAAATCCTTTCCTTTCATCTTTTTATTCTTCATCTCTCTTTCTG
>JGI12048J13642_10352607_pt1 | contig 15480 bp, 14 predicted proteins | sample ElkSlonscriptome_16_FD_13642 | JGI IMG/M metagenome (IMG submission 13642)
AAAGCTGCAATGGTTTCGTACTCGGCCCCGCCGTGCAATTTATTGAGCGGGTATTTTTCATCTTCCAGGGAGACTCGGCGTTTGCACCGCACGGCGCAGGAATAACATGTGCTGGCGGAGTCGAATATGGTTTTGTGATAGGTTTCGTGGTTGATCTTGTCGGCGCCTTCGAAAACGCCGTCTCGGAAATTGTGAGTAGTCAAAATGCCCGTATCATTCAGGCCCTTGATCAATCCCGTGGTGCCGACCTTGCTCAAACCTACGTTGGGTGGGTGAACCTTGATGCGGTCATTGTGCCATTTTCTGAGCGTCTTGACCGCTTCCGGATCCGCCATTTCCAGTTTGTTCCGGCCCCTGGCCGCCACGGCCTTCAGGTTCTTGGACCCCATGACGGCGCCCATTCCGGTGCGACCGTTGAAATGTTCCAGATCGTTTTGAACGCAGGCATAGGGAATCAATCTTTCGCCGGCCGGGCCGATGGAAGCCACCCGGACCATTTTTTCACCGGATTGCTCGCGAATCTGCTCCAGCGTTTCCCAGTTGTCCAACCCCCAGAGGGAGGCGGCATCGCGAATCTCCACCTCGCCGTCATGGATGTACAGATACACCGGTTTCGGCGCTTTCCCCTTTACGACGATGGCGTCATATCCCGCGAATTTCAGCTCGGGCCCAAAGTACCCGCCGGCTTCGGTTCGCCCCAAGGCGCCGGTCAACGGAGACTTGGCCGCGACGGTGTATCGACTGAACCCGGACAGCGGGGCCCCGGTCACCACGCTGCAGGCAAATACCAGTACGTTTTCCGGAGACAACGGGTCCACGTCCGCTTTGAGGTTTTTCAGCAGATAGTAGGCTGCGAGCGCCGATCCGCCCACGTACGTGCGGTACCAAGCTTCGTTCGGTTCTTCGACCTCCCAGCTGGCGTCGGTAAGATTGACATGTAGTATTTTTCCATTGTATCCGTTTGGCATTTTCCGATCTCCTGATTAGCGGTTTATCTTTCGGGAATGTAATAATTTCCGGATGTCTCAGCTGCTTCTTTGAATTTTTCAAATTGATTCAATGATCCTGCCAGATTCTTTTTTACATCATCCCATATGTCAAGATGGGCGCCGACTGTCTGCACCCACTGCGCCTTTTCATCCGCACTTAACCGGTGCAGCTTGACACCGGCCGATGTCATTTGCATCTCCGCATGGGCGCGGGCAGCCGGCACTTTGGCATGGTTCTGCCGCATGGTCATTTCGCTGGCGAAGTCGATCGCACTCCGGAGGGGCGGCGGCAACCGATTGAACCATTCAAGATTGCAGAAATAGATCTGTGCATCTTGAACAATATCGGCAAAGGTGATGTGAGAAAGCAGATTCTTGAATCCGAAGACATAAAGAGCGCCGATGGACGGATCCAGCGCATCCACATGCCCGAGCCGGATGGCCGACGACGCTTCCACCCACTCCACGAGCACGGGATCGGTTCCCAATTGGCGGTAGACGCTCTGAAGAATTTTTGAATTCGGGATTCGGAATTTGATCCCGTCTATCTGCCCGGGTGTGGTGATTTTTCCTTTCATGCGCTTGCCCAAGGCTATGGTACGCGGGTCGATGCACGGGTACCAAAGCGGTTTTAGCCCCTTTGCCTCGACCTTGGGGTGAATCTCATTTTTCCAGATATCGGAAGTTACCAGATTCACGAACTTTTGATTTTCACCGCACCAGTAAGGGATATTGATCAAGTCCAATTCGGGTACGAAGGGTGAAAAGTTGGAGATGGAACATTGCCCTGCATGGATGGACGCTTTCTGCACTTTTCGGGCCAGTGCGCCGCTGGCCCCAACTTGCCCTGCCGGCTCCAGTTGCACATAGATCTTGCCTTGGCTTGCATTTTGAATATTTTCTTTGAAATCAAGCTGCATGATCGGGTAGCTTCGTGATACGCCGAGGGTGTAACCCGTTCCCAGGATCATGGTATGTTCGGCGGCGGCCTTGAGCTCCGTCTCGTTTCGGGCAATCCGAGTTGAGGCTTCTCCCGACCCCAGGGCATTTTTGGACAGTGCGATCATTGCGGCGGTTATGCCGAAACTCGCGCTCAATTTGAGAAATTGGCGACGCTCATTTGAGCTGAGATCTTTGTCAATAAAATCTTTTTTGAAGTCTTTCTGCATGATCCCAATTCCGTTAAACGGTTGTGGTTAAATGCAACGCATTTCACGCTTGGTTTGTTTTCATCCGGACCTGATTATTTTATCAACCAGAGTGAAATCCATGGGAAATAGCCTATAATCAACACGGCTGCGAGCATCGTAAATACAAAAGGAAAAACATATCTTGAAATTGCGATGATCGGCGTCTGCGTAACTCCCGAAACCACAAATAAATTCAGACCGAGCGGCGGCGTTATGAAACCGATGCCCAAAGCGGTGACCATGAAGATACAAAAGTGAACTTCATTCATGCCGATTTCCTGGGCCAGCGGCAGCAGAAGAGGCGCCAGAATAACGATATTCGGTGTCGTTTCCATAACGCATCCGGCCATCATCAGAATGGCGATCATAATAATAATGATCAGGTAAGGATTGCTCGTCAGAGAAGTCATGAAACCCACGAATGCCTGGGGAACCTGCAAACTGGCCAAGGTTTGGGCCAAGGGCAGGCTTACGGCGATGATGGGAACGATCACGCCGCTAACTTTTGCAGAGGTTTCTAATATCTTGGGTATATCGCTAAGTTTGAAGGTCCCTTGGAAAAAGCCGATGATGATCGCACTAAGAGCCGCGACAGCCGCGCTTTCCGTGGGGGTGAAAATGCCAGAGTAGATGCCGCCCAAAATAACCACCGGAATGAGAAGAGCGAATCGCCCGTGGTAGACGGTTTTCAGCCAGTATTTGAAGTCGAATCCCGATGTGCTGTTTTCGTAGCCTCTAATGCGGTTGACTATGGCATTGGCAAACATAATAGAGAATAAAACCATAACTCCGGGGATGGCTGCGGCCAGAAACAGGGTTGAAGCGCTTACGCCCAAAACCAGCCCGATAATGATATACGAAATGGACGGCGGAATCAGAATTCCGGTACAGGCGCCCGACGCCACCAGTGCGCAGGCATAGGGCTTGGGATAGCCTTTGTCCGCCAAACGATCGATGGTGATTCTGCCGATGGCCGCGGCGTCGGCGGCATCGGAGCCACTGATGCAGGCGAAAAAACCGCAGCCCAGCACGGTGGAAGTACCCAAACCGGACTTGCAGGCACCCATGGTGGCTTCGGCTACGTCCAGCAACTTGCTGGACAAACCGGTTCGTACGAGAATATCTCCGGTGAGAATAAACAAAGGCACCGCAATCAATGAAAATGAATCGACGCCATCGAAGAGCGCCTCGCCCAGCAGCGTCGGCGGAAGGACGCCCGTCAACAACAGCATGGCGAACGAACCAATCCCGATGACGACCCAAATTCGGACGGCCAATAAAATCAGGACCAACATCAACGCCAAAGGAACAAAGAAACCCCATCCGAGAACGACTTCTTGTTGTTGCATTAAGTAACTTTGAAGCATATCAAGACTCCTAGTCGAAAAGTTTCTTGCCCTGGAATATCGGACGACCGGCTTTGAGGTCGGCGGCATCTCGAATGATGGATTGTATCAACCGCACAATCATCATGGCGAACCCGAGCGGCACGGCAGCCAAAAACCAGGCCAGGCTGATGCGCAGACCATGGGTCACCGACCCGAATTTAATCGATACCAGAACTGATTCAAGGGACCACCAGAAGGCGAGAACAGCCAGCACAATGGTGACCAGATCGCCGAAGATCATGATAAGGGCCTTCATACGATCTCCGACGATCGGCAAGATCAGGTCTATACGGATGTGGGCACGCTCCTTGATGGCCGCTGATGCGCCGATCCATGATACGTAGATGAAAGCGTAGCGCGCGACCTCTTCCGCCCAGATCGAAGAGTAACTGAGTACGAACCTTCGGAACACTTCCATGAAGATTGTAATCACGATCAGGGCGTAAAGGGGCAACAGCAACCATCTCTCGCCGTTTTGATCGATATTGTGGAGGATATTTCGAATTGTCATGTGTTCACATCCTTTTCACAAAGAATTTCCCCAGATGAAGAAGGCGGCGCCACCACCGCCATTGTCAACTTGGGCGCCGCCTTATTTCAAGGGTTATGCCTGGACGTCATGCACGTAGAATCGGCCCATGGTATTGGCGGCTTCAAGGAAAACATCGAATTTGTCCAGCGACCCGGCAAGTTCTTTTTTGAAACTATCCCAGGCCGGCAATTGGAAGCCCGCTTTTTCCACCCAGAGCTTCCTTTCATCCGCGGTAGGCACATAAAATTTCACACCGGCCGCGGACAATTCAGCCTGTGCATAGGCGCGGGCGGCCGGAACTTTCGCCAAATTCTGTTGCATGGTCACTTCGCTGGCGAAATCAAGCTGTTCTTGAACCTTTTTCGGTAGTCCGTTGAACCATTCGAGATTACAGGAATAAACCTGCGCATCGGGCACGGCCCCGTTGAAGGTCACCCAGTCCAACACATCCTTGAAGCCGAAAACGTACAACGCTTCAACGGAAGGATCCAAGGCATCCGCCACGCCCTGTTTGATGGCCGAAGAGGTTTCACCCCAAGCGATGGGGGTGGGGTTGGCGCCCAACAACTCATAGAATTGAGCCAGAATTTTGGAACCGGGTACGCGAAATTTGATCCCGCTCATCTGATCCGGCGTTTTGATCGGGCCGGGGATCCCTTTGCGCGAAGCAACCACCCGCGGGTCGATGACGACATACCATAAAACTTTGAAACCTTTTTCAGCCACCTTGGAATGAACTTCTTTTCGCCATGCATCGGAAGTGACCAGATTGACGAATTCTTGATTTTTGCCGCACAAATAGGGGATATTGATCAGATCCGCCATGGGTGCGAAAGGGGCGAAATTGGAAATGGAATGCTGGGCGGCCTGTATTGTGCCGGCTTGAACTTTCTGGGCCAGGGCCGAACCGGCGCCAAGTTGTCCGCCCGGCGCCAATTTGACGTAGATTTCTCCATTCGTGCAGTTCTGGATGTTTTCTTTCATATCCAATTGCATAATGGGGTAACTGCGCGATGCCCCCAGGATATAGGCCGTGGCGATATTCATCGTGTATTTGGCCTTCTTTTTGCGCTCCGCATCTTCCTTGGCCACCTGAGCGCTCGCCTCTTTGGAGCCCAGCGCACCGCTGAACAATGCTACGGTGGCGGCGGTGAATCCAAATTTGGTCGTCAATTCCATGAAGCGACGACGTTCTACCATTTCCGGACCGGTTTTTTTATGCTCTTCTTGCGTCATTATTTTGAATCCTCTTTTTTTTGAGTTGAAAATTGCTTTTCAGCGGTTTCATTCTTCAAAGCCGCTACGATCAATGAAACGGAAGCCAGGGTTAGAAGTAGGAATTCGGCCACATTTCCCAAGTGCGGCAGGCTAAGGCCGTATGAGATTCTTAATTTCCCAAAAATAACATTGATAAAGAATAGGGCAAAAAGACTAAAACAGATAATCAGTGCGCCTTTCCCCTTCTTGGGTTTTGTCTTATCGACGTGTTCTACCGCCATAGCATTTCACCTCCATATTTCTTTTCTTCTCCGATAAAATTGGCGGATTATCTTTGGCAGATTTTCTTTGAATGATCCGCATTGCCCAAAAGGCTTAACCGAAGGATTGGTCGGACCCCGAGCCGTCCCGTGTTGCCATGATGTTAACCCGAAATATAAGCGGCAAAGCTTCGAAATCCTTAACCCTGGCCTATTCGGCCGACACCGCCAGACCCTGAACGCCCATTTTTTGTCGGGTTGGTTCCGGCCCCGGAGTCGGTGCCGACCTTCGGAGCCGGAAGGGCTTATTGCAGCGCTTTTCGGAGTCTTCTTCGCGCTTTTATTGATTTAGGCGCTTTCATAAAGCTTAGTCAGGACGAACTCCTCATGTCCAAGGACTTCCTGTGCCGTCAACCGGCCGTTGCAGGTGCGGACCAACATGTTCATCAGGTTGTCGCCGGACTCCTCCAGGGTCATCTCACCGCGCAGAATGGCGGAGCAATCGTAATCGATGTGTTCGGACATATCGCTTGCGGTGCGCGGATTGGCTGTCAATTTAATTACCGGCTCGATAGGATTGCCGATGATGTTTCCCTGGCCGGTGGGGAAGAAATGGGCCACGAAGCCGGCCGCCGCCCACAACGTTACCGCCTCGGCCGCCGCGCTGGAAGAGTCCATGTACCACAATCCCGGCCCGGAAGGGGTTACTGCTTTGTCCAGGGCACCGACATATTTGCACTTTTTGCCGATTTTCTGGATGTTGCCCATCGCTTTTTCCTCGATGGTGGTCAACCCGCCGACTATGTTGCCCTTTGTGGGCTGGCTGCCGGAAAGATCATCGGTTTTATTGCGATCGATCATGTCGGCATAGCGGTTGAAAAGCGCCATGAACTGTTCGGCTGCTTCGGGCGTCGCGGCTCTTTCTTTGACGATCATTTCGCCGCCGGTGATTTCACTGGTTTCACCGAAACTGCATGTGGCCCCCATACCCACTAATTTGTCAAAAGCATTGCCCACTGTCGGGTTTGAAGCCAAACCGGAAGTGGTGTCTGATTCACCGCATTTGGTGGATACCCAGATTTCGCTCAAATCACACTCTTCGCGTTTGAGTTCGCTGGCCAGGTGCATGTATTCTTTCGCCTTCCAGCTTGCCATTTCCACGGTCTTGATTTCGCCGTTTCGCTCAATGGAAAAACCGGTGACGGGTTTGCCGGTCTTTGCGATGCCTTCCACAATCCGGTTGGTCCATTCCGGCTCGATGCCGATGACGACCACCGCCGCTACATTCGGGTTGGCGCCGGTGCCGATCAGGGTGCGGAAAAACAATTCCAGGTCTTCACCAAACTGAAGACGACCATATGCATGGGGGAGCGCTTTGCAGCCCTTGATGTTGAAGGCCACTTTTTCGCATGCCGAGTTGCTCAAATCGTCAAGGGGGAGAATCACCACATGGTTGCGAATGCCGACACGTCCGTTTTCACGTCGATAGGCCATTACTTTGGTGCTGCTCATTGTTACCACCTCCTTGTCTTAAGATTTTGAGTATGAACATGCCCGCCCTTTTTGATGTCCGCCACGACTTTTCCGATGTCGGCGCCGTACTTGATCACTGAGTCGCCAGCCTGGAGATCGGTCATGGCGATTTTATGACCCAACGGGATATCATGAAGCGTTTTCACTTCAGCCTCCGACTGGGAATCCATGTACAACCCTTTGGCCGTTTCACCCGCCTTGATTTCGACGGTGGCGACCCCGACAACGTCCGATTTTTCGTGAATTAAAAATTGAATCATTTAATCTCCTCCTGGATGAGTTGGAAAATTATTGATGATTAACGAATGCTGGCCGGCGCGTTTGTAATCCATTGTGCCGGGGCCGAAATAATCAATCGATAAATCATCACCAGTAAAAATACAGGTGGCAAGTGGGTGAGAAATAGCTTGTATTCCACTGCTCTCTCAAAAAAACACCTGCCCCTCTTTGAAAATTGAAGGATAATCGGTACTCGAATCGCTGCTTCATAAGATTGCGGCATCCGGATCTTAGATACCAGGATCGGTTTAACTCAGGAGCTTCTCATCGAGAATGACATTCCGGGGGCACCCGAAAACCCAAATTTTCATATCTTAATCTGAATGTTTGCATTTATAATGCCAACGGTGGAATATTTTGCATACGGTTGTATTTGATAGATATTTGCTTTATTTCATAAAAGGTGGTTCATTTTTTGGGCTCCAATATTGGGCGCAGTGCCCAATATTGGGCTTTACACTGACGCAAAGGCACTGTAAAATGTTTTTCCAGGGGTTTGGATAAGGGGGACAGGGAAAAACCGGAGAATAATTATGCGAAATAAAAATTAAAGCAGATGTTCATGCCAATGGGTCTGGAGCTGGGTTCGAAGGAAGTTTTGCCTACTGAATTGGGTGAAAAAACAGCTCCACTTTATGGGAACTTTTTAAATAAATAGGACTGACATGGAATGGAATCATTCTACTCGATATAAAATGCTTCTCGAAATTACCAACGCCATGATTAACAAAACAACCAATCAGGGCTTTTTCAATTCTCTTGTGAAAGAGGTAAAACGGCATATCCCTTGCGATCGAATAAGCATCAACCTCTACGATAAAAAAAAACAGCTATTGCAGTATTTCACCGCAGCAGACGGAGTTGATCCCGCCAATATCTCGCGCAATGATCGTCGCCCCTTGAACGGATCCATTGCAAATATGGTTATTCAATCGGAGAAGCAGGTGATTATCGACGATTTGGCGCAATATTCGAATTTGCCCATCGTCAACCACCTGATGGGGGCCGGGTTGACTTCGACCATGGCGTTTCCGTTGATCGTTAGAAAAGAGCTGGTGGGGACGCTCCATTTTTCATTTAAAAACCGCCCGAATCATCTATCGGAATTATCCGATTTGCTCGCTGAAGTATCCAAGCAGGTCGCTATTGCCGTCGACAATCTTGTTTCCTACAAAAGATTGAAGGATGAAAAGCAACACCTGGAAAGAGAAAAACGATTTTTGATAGGTGTTTCGGATGAATACAAGATAGATAATTTTTATTATCTTTCATCCGAAATGGCCGAAATTATGAAATTGGTGAAAAGGGTGGCGAAAGTCGATGCGCCGGTTTTCATTACCGGGGAAACCGGAACCGGAAAAGATTTTCTGGCGCGGTACATGCACTGTATCAGCCCGCGTAGAGACCACATGTTCGTTAAAGTCAATTGCCCCGCCATTCCCTCCACGCTGTTTGAAAGCGAGTTGTTCGGTCATGCGAAAGGCGCATTCACCGGTGCGGATTCCCAGCGAGTGGGTCGTTTCGAAATGGGCGATAAAGGAACCGTATTCCTGGATGAGGTCGGCGATTTGCCCGCCGGGCTGCAGGCCAAACTGCTGCAGGTATTGCAAGAACGGCGTTTTGAGCGAATAGGCGATAATAAGCAGATTGAGGTCGATTTCCGGTTAATCGCGGCCACCAATCGGGAGCCCGAAAAAAGCATAGAGGAAGGAAAGTTAAGAAAAGATCTCTATTATCGACTGAACATCATTCGCATTCATGTGCCGGCCTTGCGCCATCGCCAGGCGGATATACCATTGTTGGTAGAGCAGATCAATATCAATGAAGCCGCCCATATTCATCAACCCGCACCGATTTACACGCTGCATTCCCTCGATCTTTTAAAATCCTATCGCTGGCCTGGAAATGTTAGGGAATTAAAGAATTTCGTCAAACGAATGGCAATTCTTAGACCCGGCGAAAAAATTCATGCCAGAGATATTGAGAAAATACTTGATATTAACAATAAATCTGAAATTATTGGAAAAGACAGACTTCCTACATTAGCAGAGTCAGAATGCTGTACCATTGAAAATGCATTGATCAAGTGCAAAGGGGTAATTGGGGGGGGGAACGGGGCCGCTCGCATGCTCGGTGTCCCCCGATCAACGCTTCAATACAGGATGAAAAAGCTTGGTGTTAAACCCGAGAAGATAGTGAAGATAGAATGTTGAGAAATGATCGGGCGAGCCATCCGATGAGGATGACGACGAAGATGGGGATGATGGTGAAGAGAATATCCATGAGGTTGGCGGGCGTCCGCCGGCTCAGCGATTGGTCCGCTCGATCCGCTCCATGGCGTATTTGACGCTCACCCCCAGCCGTTCGATGGCCCGGGCCAGGGCGCCGATTTCGTCTTTTCGCTGAATCTCCGGCACTTTTCGCTCCAATGCGCCTTGGCTGAATTCATCGGCGACATCGGTCAGGTTCCGCAGGGGTGTGGTCAGTCGTCGGGAAAGCGGATAGGCCACCAGAGGGACCGCAATCAGGGTGAGCAGAAGAATGATCAGCCCGACCCGATTGGCCAGCCGGACCGGCAGAAAGGCCTCGGCATAATCTTGTTGAACCACCATGATCCATCCCGGGTCGGTCCTGCCGGCAAAGGCGATGACCTGTTTTCCGGCCTCATCTTTGAAAACGATATGATTTCGCCCCTCGCTTTTGAGGGCCACAAACGCCGGGTGGGTGTTCAGGTCCTTGCGGGTTTTGGAAAATTCCTCGGAGGGGTGGGCGATGACCTTGCCGGTGGCATCCAGCAAAAAGGCGAACCCGGTTTTTCCGATTTTGGCGCCGGTGATTCTTCGGGAGATGTCGGAGATCTTCATGGCGATGGCGATAATCCCCCCCAGGCGATCCGCTTCACCGGGAATGGGCGCCGCCAGGACCAGGGCGGGCACCCCGGAGGTTTTGCCCACCAGCACCTGCTGGCCCAGATCCGCCCCGTTTTGAACCTGTTTTACGTAAACACGGTCGCTGTAGTCCTTCAGCGGTTCATCATCGCTTCGGCCGATGTTCATACCGTCGGGATCGCAGGTAAAGGCCAGGTAGGTCCAGGGATAGGTTTGGGGGATGGTTTTCAGTGCCCGATTCTGTGAGTCCGGGTCCATGGACCGGATCGATTCCAGTGCGGCGTTCTGGGTCAGCATGCGCCGGTTCATCTCCACCCATCCGTTGACATAGACGGTCAAGTTTTCGGAGACCCCGGTCAGCTCCGCCTCCACCTGCTCGGTCATTTCTTCGATCATCGCCAGGTGGTTGATATACCAGCTCACGGAGATGGGCACGATGGCCACGATCAGCATGGCGGTCAGAATTTTGGCGGCGATGCCGAATTGAATCTCTTTTTCTTGCGGCATGAGCGGTCTCCGGTTCGACCCCCTTCTACGTGGGAGGCGGATAAGGATACGATTTTTCGATGTCCTTCCGTGATTTAGGGAAATGCGGCAGAAGTGTCAAGGCTAAACTGTGACTCCCGGTCCGGTGCGGATTCGGTTACCCGGGGCGGCTGAGCCGATCCATGGCCGCTTTGAGACTCATCCGCAACCGCTCCAGGACATCGGCCAGGCGGCCGATTTCATCCGGACCCCGGTATTCGATTTTCTCTCCCACATTTCCGTCCGCCAGATTCGAGGCGATGCGGGTGAAATCCTTCAGGGGCAGAAGGGTTCGATTGATGAGGATAAAGGTGGAAGCCATGGATACCAGCAGAATCAGCGCCAGCGTGATCACCAGAGAGGTCAGAAGGCTATCCTTGGCCCGGTTCACCGCCGTCAGACCGAAACCCATGCGAAACCCGCCCCAGTGCTTTCCTTTTACATAGATCGGGCTTGAAATATCCCACACCATCTCTCCGGTGTCCCGGGGATAGACCTGCACGAATCCGGGGCTTTCGTTTTTACCGACCTTCAGCCCCACCTCGTCGGAAAAGATTCGCTTGCTTCGGTTGCCTACCAGGTCCTTTTGGGGATCTCCGGTAATCGGCTGGTTGTAGCGGGTGTTGTGGGTGGGGATGTACCCGTTGACATCCTGGGCCACGGCATACAGGATGTCGGGTGATTTAAGAATTTCATCCTGTAGGGTCAGGATCGCTTTGTCGGTATACCAGTCATACCGGGTATGGTATTTGGCCGGGGTGAATCCCGGGATTTCCGTATACTCGACATCCAGGGCCTCCTGAAGCGTGAGCACCCCGTTATCGACCGCCTCTTCCAGAATCCGCCCGACGCTTTTGGCGCCCACAACGGTGGCCAGTTTGCCTTTGTCCAGCAGCTGGTCCTCAAAGCGGCGGCTCTGCTGTTGGTAGATCAGGACCCCGCCTATGGTCAGCACCAGGAGGAGGACGAGGTTGACCTGAAGGGCGATTCGAACCCCGATCTTTCGCTGAATCAATTGGATCATGGATCTGCGCCTTTCCGCAAATTAGGGGTGGGTATAGCCGAAACGGACCGCTCCCCAGTGGCGGTCTCCAATATAAAGAGGAACGGAGAGATCGAACATCACCTCGCCGGTATCCCGGTTGTACTGTTGAAGGAGGAAGGCTTGCGTATTTCGGGCCGCGGCCAGTCCGGTGCGGTCGTTGAAGAGCCGTTTGGTCCGGTTGTGCAGAATGTCCCGTTCCCGGTCGCCGGTCAGGGGCAGGGAATATCGGCTGTTGTGGGTGGGAAGATACCCGTTTCGGTCCACCGCCACCACGAAGACGATGCGGCGGTGTTTCTTCAGGTATCGGTCTAAAATGTCTTGAATGGTGTCATCCAGTTTGAGGTCGTACTGAGTGTGGTATTTCTGGGGGTAGGTGTCGGGAATGGGGATATAGAAGGTATCGAAGAGTTGGGCTTCCGTGAGTACTCCGGTCTCCAGCAGGTTTTGAAAGGTCGACTCGATTTCGGCTTTGCTTTCATCGGCCCATCGGCGGACCTGTTGATCGAAATCCGGTTCTTCATTCACCGATTCTTCATTCAATGGTTCCTCTTGGGCTCCGGCGATGGGGCTTTGGCCGAATCCGATCCCGAAAAGAATGAAAAAAACGGCAATCCGAATCGCCCACCCGATATGTCGATGCATATAGGACCTCTCCTACCCTCTTGCCCTGTTATCCGGACGCGGCTTTGGATCGGGTGATCGCCTGAATCAGCCGGTTGACCCGCTGAACCACGTCCGGGGTATAGGCCTCGGCATGCTGAAGGATGCCGAGAAAATAATTGTCCAGAGGAAAAATCAGGAAGTTTTCTTTGCTGTGCCGGGAAAAGCTCAGGTGCTTGAAATAGGTGGTTCCGATGACGGTCCGGATGGCCTCGCCGCTCAATCCGGTAAACGCCGCCAGGGCGGAGAGGCTTTGGGGGTTTTCTACATTGTGAATCAGGATATGGCCGTCGTTTCGAATAAAAATGAACTGTTCCACACCCTCGATTTTAAGGACCCGCTGAGCAAATGCTTCCAGGTTGGCCATGCCTATTCCTTCTCGTTTTTTCGCCCGCCCGGGAAACCCGCATCGCTTTGTTCCAGATCGAGGTAAGGGGCGATCAACTGCTGATAGTACGCCATCTTTTCGGGATCATCGATTTCATCGGCCAGAATATCCACCAGGGTCGGGTAGGTGGACGGAGAAGGGGTGGCAGTGTCGATCCACCGGTTGAGGGCATCCATGAAGATGATCTTCGACATGGGGCCCACCACCTTGGCCAGTTCGCTCTGCATGGCCTTCAGGGATTCGGCCATCGGGCCTTTTTCCAGAAGGGTGTCGGCCAGGGGCGCCGGTTTCTGTTTGGCCGGCGTCCGTGGCGGCGGGGGGGCGGCAGGCGCTGAAGGGGAATCCAGCTCCTCCATCAGCAGATTCAGGGTCATGGTCAGTAGGTTCATGTTGAGGTCCGGCGCGCCCACAATAATCAAAAAGACGGCATCCCTCAGCTCGCGAATAATGACCAGGGATTCTTCATAGTAGAGGGATAATTCGGACAGGTCGGAGAAATTGGAGCGACCGCTGGAATACATCTTTACCAGGATACGGCCCATTTTGAGCAGCTTGGGCTCTTTGAAAACGGCGGGAAGGTCGCTTTCCAGCACGCCTTTTTGAGGATGATACAGCAAGCCGCCGATAACCCCCGGAATGGTTTGGATCTCTTCGAGAGCAGCGTTCATGATATCCTTAATTCTGAAGCCGGTATTTACGGATCATCGCCGGAATTCGGTTGCCGGGCCTGAGCGCCAGGACGATGAAGAGTTCCTCATGCTTGTATACCGAGTACCGGGTTCGACCCGAAACGGTCAGATCCATGTACTTGAAAGGTCCGGAATCCAGCAGATCGGTCAGTTCACCGCCGAGATTGAAATAGACGGACGGGGAGAGGCTTTTCGGGAAACCGGACCGAAAACGTCTCTCTCGAAGCCGATCCTGCGGATCGAATATGCCGTATTCGTCGATTTCCGGGGCACGGTTCAACAGAGCGGCCAGGGTGTCGACCCGGTCTTGGACCGGATCTGTTTTCTGAATTTCGGATTCGGGGGTCGAAGGGTCGTTCTCGGGTGGAACCGGGATTTCCGCCTCCTTTTCGATCTCGACCGGAACCGGAACCGCAACCGGTTCGGCCTCTTCGACCTCATCCTGCATTCGGTGCCCCTCCATGAGAAGGTACATGAGCGGCTGGTCGATCTCCGAGCAGTTTTTTCGGCACCCTTCTTCCACCTCGATGACGGCCCGGTCCCAGAACAGAAGCCGGTACAGGGCAGGTTTTCCGGTTTCCCCTTCGGCTTCCGCCCCGATCACATTCCCGAGCCGGCAGAAGACCCGCCCCTGTTTGTTTTGGGATTTGACGATCAGGGTGCAGGTTTTCTGTTCCAGGTCCACCAACTGAAGAAAAGACGCCAGGCTGATTCCGTGGATGCGTCCGCCGCCGGTGATTCCCAACTCCTGTAAAACGGATTCGACCACGACATCCATATCCAGGGGTTTGGTGAAATGGCCGGCCACCTGAAAATGGGTCATGCCTGATTCCATTCTTCGATTGTAATTCCGGGCCATGGCCATGGCCCGGGTCGCCGGAAATCTTTTTTTCAGAAAGGCCAAGAGTTTGAGGCCGTCGATATCGGGCAGGTCCAGTTCGGTGATGACCAGATCGATGGAATGAGACTCCAGAAGCTTGGCCGCCTGCCGGGCATCCTCCGCAGTTTGGATTTCGATCTCCTCATAGGGTTTGAGTTCATAGGATAGATGATTTCGATTGGCGGGATCATCATCGACGATCAGGATGTTTTTCACGGCAGCGGAACCCTTAAAAAGTTCAAATAATGATAAAAATTCATTTTCTAGATCATGATAGTGAAATGGTTTCTGCGTGTCAAGCCATAATGGCGAGTGTACCCGAACGGACGAATGATGAGATCTGCGGGGAAGGATTTCTCCTATACCCTGATATTTCGATATTCGGACGTTCTAATACAACTCATATTTTACGAGTCGCCCGTCCAGAGGGCCGTTTCGAAGCGGTTTTTTCCAGGCCGGTTTGAGGCCCACCCGCTTGATCAGTTCCCGATCCCCGAAATAAAGAAAGGCGGCGGAGCCTTTGCACCGCTGTTTCAGAAAATCCCCGAACGCCGCTATTAAATCCCCGACGGCCGGTTTATCTCCCATCCGAATGCCATACGGCGGATTGCAGACCAGGATGCCGTCTTCCATGCCCGACATGTCCTGAAATCGGCCCAGCGTGATCGGGATGCTTTCTCCGTGGGGCAGGGTTCGCGTGTTTTCCAGTGCGATATCCACCGCACGGTTCGAAACATCGCTGCCTGAAATCCGACCCGAAGGCGGCGGATGGATTTTCTGGTCCGCATCCTTTTTGACCGCCCGCCACAGAATTTCATCGAAATCCGGCAGAAATTGAAACCCGAATCGGGGTCGCAGGAAACCCGCCGGAATTCGGGAGACCTGCATCAGGGCTTCGCAGAGCAGGGTCCCGGCGCCGCACATGGGATCATAGAGCGGTCTGCCGCCCTTCCATTCGGATAACCGAATGATCGCCGCGGCCAGGGTTTCCTGCATGGGGGCTTCCAGCGCGTTCA
>JGI12048J13642_10458034_pt1 | contig 15466 bp, 17 predicted proteins | sample ElkSlonscriptome_16_FD_13642 | JGI IMG/M metagenome (IMG submission 13642)
ACCGGCCTGTTCTTCCGCGTATTCGATCACTGGGGCCCGGCTACCGATCGCATCGGTCAGCGACAGAACGGCACGCTGATCAGCATGGATCAGGGCACGACCAATGCCTACGCGCTGTTCACGCTTCAGGACAGGGGCAAGCTGTTCGTCGGCCCCAGCGAGGAGGTCTACGAGGGCCAGATTGTCGGGCTGCACAGCCGCGCGAATGATCTCGTGGTCAATCCGCTCAAGGCCAAGAAGCTGTCCAACGTGCGGGCCGCCGGCAAGGATGATGCGCTTTTGCTAACGCCGCCCGTCCGCATGAGTCTCGAACAAGCTCTGGAGTTTCTGGCAGACGACGAGCTGCTCGAAATCACCCCGGCGCATATCCGGCTGCGCAAGCGCATGCTCAAGGAGAACGAGCGCAAGCGCGCATCGCGTTCTTGAGCGTTCAGCCGGGACGACGATTCAGAGCGGGACACCGGCGCGCGGAAGCCAATCAAGGTCGGCGGTGAAGCCCGGCCTTTTTCAGCGACGTCGACTAACCCGTCTTGACGTTGGTGTGAGCTTTGCGACCTTCAGCGCTCGTCGCGGGCGCCGAGTTGTTCAGTGAATCCCTAAGGTTGCTGTTCTGCTTCCCAGTCGTCGTCCTCGAGAAACGAATCATAGTCCGGTGTCGCTGATTCACCGGTGATCCTGAATTCGCGATTCTGCAGCCAGGCGTCGCGCACAAAGAGGTATTCATCGAAGGCATCCTCGAGCTGCTCTTCTCGACCCAGCAGGTTTGCGCGCATCTGGATCAGGTCCAGCGCGATGCCGTATTCGCGGCCGTTGACGGCCTCGCGCCACAGCACATCGGAATAGGAGTCTACCGGTCTGGCNAGACCGTCACGCAGCGTGGAGGGACCAAGGAACGGCAGCACTAGATAGCGCGAGTCGGCCCATCCCCATACCGCCAGCGTCTGGCCCAGGTCTTCCTCGTATTTCGGCACGCCGGAGCGGGTCGCCACGTCAAAGAATCCTGCCAGGCCGAACACCGAGTTCATCGTGAATCGAAACACCGTCGTGACACTGTCGGCCGGTCGTCCCTGGAGCACCAGATTAAAGACCGTCGGCAGGGTCTCCAGGTTGTCGAAGAAATTGGTGATTCCGGTCTCCACCGGATCGGGTACGATTTGCTCGTATCCAACCGCAACCGGCCGAATGATGGCCGTGTCCAGCGTGCGGTTGAACTGGTACATATTGCGATTGAACGGCTCCCATGGGTCAACGGGGTCGCGCTGCCCGGGCGGCGGCGCGGTCGTGGCGCAGGCAGTCAGCAGCAATGTCAGAACGGCGGTGATCGGCACCCGGTATTTCATTGGTCTTTTTTCCATCCAAGAAGTGTGTCCACCTGGCTCAGGCCGGCGATGGTGCGCAGGGCTTCCGGTGGATTTTCGAATCGAACCTCGGCGCCCAGCGCCCGTGCCCAGCTGAGCCATTCGAGGAGCAGGGCCACAGCGCTCGAGTCGGTGGCCTCAAGGCCGGACAAGTCGAAGACATGCGGCGGACCGTCGTTCTTCCAGTCCAGGTGCTCGCGATAAACCGAGGGCACTTCGTCGACCGTCAGAGGGCCTTCCAGACGATAGGTTCCGGATGCTGCGCTAACCATCGGTTTCAATCCGAAGCTCGCCGCGCTTGAGCCTGTCAAGTGTCGTGTCGAAGCCTTCGTCTCGTACCATTTCGCCAATCTGGTTGCGAAATGTCGTGACGTAGGAAATCCCTTCCACGATCACGTCGAATATCTTCCAGCCTTCGTCGGTCTTGCGGAAGACGTAATCGACCGGGGCCTGGTCGCCGTTGTTCAGCGTGACACGGGTCTTGACCCGGGTCATGCGCTCGCTGTTATCGCCGGCCAGCGGCAGGATGTCGATCTGATCGCGGGTGCGGAAATCGAGGAGACCATCGGCATAGCGGCGAATAAGAAGGTCGCTCAGGGCGTCGGCGAATTCCTCGACCTTGGCTCGCTCCATACCGCGCGAGGACCGGCCCAGCACCAGGCGGCCGGAATAAAGCGTGTCGATCTCGGCCAGCAGGATCGGCCGAATGTCATCGCGCAGTGCACCGACGGTGTTCTCGTATTTTTCCCGGTTTTCGTCGACCAGCGCGAACAGTTCATTTGTGGTTTCGCGCACGATTTCCACCGGGGCTGGTTCCTGCTGCGCGACCGCAGTCGACGTTACCAGGAGCATTGTCGTCAGAAGTATTGTTAAACGCATTATTCAGATTCCTCGTCGCTGTTGAACAGGTAGCGGCCAATCAGCTGCTCGAGCACCACGGCTGAATTGGTCAGCAGAATGCGGTCTCCGTCGGACAGTGCGTCGGGCGCGCCGCCGGGCTCGAGACCGATGTACTGATCGCCGAGGAGGCCGGAGGTGAGCACCGACGCTGAGGTATCGGAAGGAAGATCGTTGTACTGGCTGTCGATCTTCAATATCACGCGGGCCTCCAGCGATTCAGCGTCGAGTGCTATCGATGCCACCCGGCCGACGGTCACGCCCGACATGGAGACCGGGGCTTTCGGCTTGAGACCGCCAATGTTGCTGAAGTAGGCGTTGACTTCGTAGGTTTCGCCGGTCTTCACCCCGCCCGAGTCCGTGGCCTCCACAGCGAGAAAGATCAGGGCCGCTATGCCCAGGAGCAGGAACAGCCCGGCGGCGATTTCAACTTGGTTGGATGATTTCATATCAGTATGTGGTTTCCAAAAAGCTACAACATCAGTGCCGAAAGAACGAAGTCCAGCAACAGAACCGAAATTGCGGTCGCAATCACCGTATGGGTCGTGGCCTTGGCGACGCCCTCGCCGGTCGGTCTGGCCGTCCAGCCGAAATACACCGCGAGCCAGCTGGCGATAATGCCGAAGCAAACTGCTTTCAGCATGCCGCCGCCGAAATCCTCCCACAGGCCGATGCTGTTTTGCATGTTGCCCCAGAAGGTCACCGGGTCGATACCCATGACGCCGATTCCGAATACAACGCCGCCCAGCAATGCCATGAAATTGAATATCAGAACAAGTGCGGGCACGGCGATAAAGCCTGCAAGCAGCCGCGGCTGAATGATGCGCTCGATCGGATCGATCCCCATCAGGTCCAGCGCATCGATCTGTTCGGTGGCCCGCATCAGACCGATTTCGGCCGCTACTGCGGTACCGGCCCGGCCGGCAAACAGAATTGCGGTGAGAACCGGCCCAAGCTCCTTGAACAGCGCCAGGCCGAGAACCGTGCTTACCGAATCGCCGGCGCCGAAGCGGTTCAGCGTATCGTAGGTCTGCAGTGTCATGACCAGCCCGACGAAGAAACCCGACATCATGATGATGACCAGCGAGCGCACGCCGATGTAATAGACCTGGCGCATGGTTTCGCCGGCATGAAAGAGCGTGAATCTCATCCCGCCAAGCGCGGTGATCAGGAACACGCCGGCATTGCCCATTCGACGCACGGCGAGGACCAGCCACGACTGAGAAGCTGCTGGCTTCGACGGCTGCGATGACGGGCGGGTTGCCTGTTTGCTCATGCCTCACCCCCGTTTTCCAGCAGCTGTTGCTCGAGGTCCGGCGCCGGGTAATGAAAAGGTACGGGCCCGTCGGGCAGTCCCTGCAGAAACTGGTGGATGATTTCGTTGCCGTCGGCGCCGAGCTGGTCCGGAACGCCGCAGGCCACCACCTTGCCGCTGGCCATGATGCAGGCATAATCCGCAAACTTCGACACTTCGGCCACGTCATGAGTGATGACCAGGCTGGTGATCCCGATCACCCGGTTGATTTGACGGATCAATCGTCCCGTGGCGGCCAGTGAAATCGGATCGAGACCCGCAAATGGCTCGTCGTAGAGCATCAGATCGGGGTCCAGCGCCAGTGCACGTGCGGTGGCCACACGGCGAACCATGCCGCCCGAGAGCTGCTGCGGATACATCCGTGCCGCACCGCGCAATCCGACGGCCTGCAGTTTGAGCAGTACCAGTTTCTCGACCAGATTTTCCGGCAGGTCAGTGTGTTCGCGCACGGGCAGCGCGACATTGTCGAAACAGGTCATGTCGGTCAGCAGCGCGCCGTTTTGCAGCAGCACGCCGATATGTCGGCGCACGTCGTTGAGTTCGTTGCGGTTGAGGTCGAGGATGTCAATGTCGCCGACATAGATCTGCCCGGCGTCGGGCTTGAGTTGCCCGGTGATCAGTTTGAGCACTGTTGTCTTGCCCGAACCGCTGGGCCCCATGATCGCTGTGACCTTGCCGGGCGGCACTTCGAGATTGAAATCATCGAGCACCACCTGGCCGCTGCGGACCATTCTCACGCCCTGCAGGCGGATTGCCGGAAGATCCGGATTGATGATACTTGACGTGTCCAAGTGCTCGATTTCCCAATTTTGGTGATTCTACGTCGATCAATCCGCCGGCCACGTCAATTCTGTGGTGCCGGGCGTTCATTGGTGCTGATATGTGAAGACAGCTACCGCCACGATTAGTTTACGGCATCCCTGATGGATTGATCAGCTCCGACGTTCACGCCATGAGACCGCCGAAAGCCGAATTGGCTTGCAGCGACGGGGTCGTATCCAGGGTGGATCGTCAGACTTCAGAGAATGTAGCGGCTCAGGTCCTCGTCGCCGGCCAGATCGCCAAGGTGTTTTTCGACGTACTCGGCGTCGATCACGATGCGAGTGCCCGACTGGTCCGGTGCGGTGTAGGAAATCTCGTCCAGCAGCCGTTCCATCACCGTATGCAATCGGCGTGCGCCAATGTTTTCGGTCGATTCGTTGACCGAAAAGCTGATCTCGGCCAGCCGGCGGACCGCGTCCTCGGTGAATTCCAGTTCGACGCCCTCGGTGGCCATGAGCGCGCGATACTGCTCGGTCAGCGACGCGTCCGGCTCGGTCAGAATACGCTCGAAATCGCCGGCCGAAAGCGCGCGCAGTTCCACCCGGATCGGCAGACGACCCTGAAGTTCGGGTACCAGATCCGACGGTTTCGCCAGGTGGAAGGCACCCGATGCGATGAACAGCATATGGTCGGTATTGACCGGACCGTACTTGGTGTTCACCGTCGAGCCTTCGACCAGCGGCAGCAGGTCACGCTGCACACCTTCTCGCGAGATTTCGGCGCCGCCGCCCTGTTCGGCGCGGCGGCACACCTTGTCGATCTCATCAATGAACACGATACCGTTCTGCCGGGCATTCTCCAGCCCCTGCTGCTTGACTTCTTCGTCGTTGATCAGCGTCGCGGCTTCCTGGTCGATGAGCAGGGGCAGGGCATCCCTGACTTTCATCTTGCGCTTTTTGCTCCGTTCCCCCGCCATGCTGGAAAACATCTGCTGCAGCTGGCTGGTCATTTCCTCCATGCCGGGCGGCGCCATGATGTCGACGCCGACGTTCATCGAAACATCGACCTCCACTTCGCGCTCGTTGAGCTCGCCCGCCAGCAGCTTCTGCATCAGCTTTTTCCGCGTCTCGGACTGGTTGTCCGTGGCCGGCTCAGGGCTGTTGGCAAAGCCGGTCGACTGGCGGCGCGGCAGCAGCAGGTCGACCACGCGTTCGCAGGCCGCTTCCTCGGCCCGGGCGCGCACCGACTCCATGGCCCCATCGCGCGCCATCTTGACCGAGATTTCGGCCAGATCGCGGATGATCGATTCGACGTCCTTGCCCACGTAGCCGACTTCGGTGAACTTGGTCGCCTCGATCTTGATGAACGGTGCGCGCGCGAGCGCGGCCAGCCGTCTGGCGATTTCGGTCTTGCCGACGCCGGTCGGCCCGATCATCAAGATATTCTTGGGCGTGATCTCGGGCCGGAGTTTCTCGTCGACCTGCATTCTGCGCCAGCGGTTGCGCAGCGCGATGGCTACTGCACGCTTGGCTGCAGACTGGCCGATGATGTGACGGTCCAGTTCCTGGACGATCTCGCGCGGGGTCATATACGACATATCAGGAAGTCTCCAGCGTTTCGACAACGTGCTGGCCATTGGTGTAAATGCAGATCTCGCCGGCGATGGTCAGCGCCTCGCGGCAGATTTTTTCGGCGCTGTCTTCGGTGTTTCGCAACAGTCCCAGTGCGGCGGCCTGGGCGTATGGTCCGCCCGAGCCGATGGCAATCAGCCCCTCTTCCGGCTCGATTACATCGCCGTTGCCGGAGATGATAAGCGAGGCCTCGTGATTGGCGACGGCCAGCAGCGCTTCCAGACGCCTGAGCATCCGGTCGGTACGCCAATCCTTGGCCAGTTCGACAGCCGCTCTTGTCAATTGACCGGAATGCTGTTCGAGCTTGGCCTCGAAGCGTTCGAACAGCGTGAATGCGTCGGCAGTCGCGCCGGCGAATCCGGCAATCACCTGATTTTTGTAGAGTTTGCGCACTTTCCGCGCGTTGGCCTTCATTATCGTGTTGCCCAGCGTGACCTGTCCGTCGCCGCCGATGACGACTTGACCGCCCCTGCGCACCGAAACGATGGTGGTGCCGTGAAACTGTTCCATTGAAAATCCGTTGGCTGACCTGAATCTCTGGAGGTGGGGCCGATTGGTACTGTGCTCAAGAAGGGCGCATGCAATTCGGACCTTTGGCGCTGTTGTCGACAATACGGAAATGCATCAGCGCTCTATTTGATTGTGCTATCAGAATCATAAAAACAATCAATTTGATATATCTTTTTAATCCTTTATCCTTGTAATCGAAAATTCGTTATTCGTAAAAAACACCCAACCAGACACAGGAGAAAATCATCATGTTGACCATTGGCGACAAGTTTCCGAACTTCAACCTCAAGGCTACCGTCGGAACCGACATCAACTCGGCGTTCACCGACATCGACAACAGCACGTACAGCGGCAAGTGGCTGCTGGTGTTTTTCTACCCCAAGGACTTCACCTTCGTGTGCCCGACCGAAATCAAGGCCTTCAGCGATCTGGCCGACGAATTCGCCGATCGCGATTGCCAGGTCCTTGCCGCCAGCACCGATACGGAATTCGTGCACATGGCGTGGCGCCAGCACCATGAAGATCTCAAGGATCTGAAGATCCCCATGCTGGCCGACGTCAAGCGCGAACTGTCCGGTGGCCTGGGCATTCTGCACAGCGAAGAAGGCGTTGCCAACCGCGCCACGTTCCTTGTCGATCCGGAGGGCATCATCCGCCATGCTTCGGTCACCGACATGAACGTCGGTCGCAACCCGAAGGAAACGCTGCGCATTCTTGACGCGCTGCAGTCCGACGAGCTTTGCCCGTGCAACTGGCAGCCGGGTGACGACCACCTGCAGGCCGCGTAAGGGTTCGCAAGCGTAGCAATCTGTTTCCGGCCTCCAAGGCCGGAATTCAAGTAATCCATGCCGGCGCACGGACCATCCGGCGCCGGCATTTTTTTCCGAACGTCGCCAGCTCGACGTTCGCCGCCCCTAATCCCGGTCTCCCCCTTCCGCTATTGCGGCACCTGGGGCGGGCAGCCGAATTCACAAGGAATGAACCATGAATATCAACGATCTCAAGCAACACCTGCCGGATTACGCCAAGGATCTCAAGATCAATTTCGGCAATGTACTCGACACCGACCAGCACGAGCACCTGAACCCGTCCCAGGTGTGGGGCACGGCCCTGGCAACCGCGATCGCCAGCCGCAACAAGGCGTTGATCGAAGTTGTGGAATCCCAGGCCCGCGAGGTACTGGACGCCGACTACCTCAAGGCGGCCAAGGCTGCTGCGGCCATCATGGGCATGAACAATATCTACTATCGATTCATCCACCTGGCCAGCAATGACGAATACGGCAAGCTGCCGGCCAAGCTGCGGATGACCGTCATCGGCAGCCCCGGAATCGACAAGGCCGACTTCGAGCTGCTCAGCCTTGCTGTTTCAGCGGTCAACGGCTGCGGCATGTGCATCGACAGCCACGAGAAAATCCTGATCAAGGCGGGCTTCAGCACCAATGCAATTCAGGATGCCGTGCGCATCGCTTCGGTCATGCACGCAGTCGCCGTTGTGCTTGAAACGGACCCGGAAGTGAATCTTCAGGCCGCCGCCTGAACAGAGCATTGCAACTCGAATACAGGCCGGCGCACGGTGCATCCGTCGCCGGCTTTTTTTTCGCATCGCCTCACGCATCGCCAGGGTCGGTGGGCCCGCTGAATGTCTCACCATGAGTGGCGCGATACACTAGGCTATCGTTCGGGAATACCGTGCAGAGGCGGTCAATGGAAGTTGAACAGGTCGAAATCCTTAAGCACCTGCAGTCGCATCCGCCGTTCAGCGAGTTGTCCGAAGAGCGTTTGGGGAAAATAGCCAGCCAGGTCGAGATTGCTTACTTCCGTGCCGGCGCACAGGTGCTTTCGGTCGGCCAGGACGTAACCGATTTGCACTATATCCGCAGCGGCGCTGTGGAGGTTTACCGCCGCAGCGGAGAAATCTACAACCGTCTAGGCGAAGGCGGTCTCTTCGGACAGCTGGCGCTGATGACCGGCAAGCCGGCGCGCTTTGCGGTTCGCGCCATCGAAGACAGCCTGATTTACTTCATTCCCCAAGCGATGTTTCGCTCGCTGTTTGACGAAGAGGAAGCATTTGCCGAGTTCATCGAGGTGGAGGACCGTACTCGCCTGCGACATGCGGCATCCGAGCAGGCGACCGCCAGCCAGTTCATGACCGTGAAAGTGGCCAAGCTGGTCAGGTTGCCACCTGTTACCGCGGCTGAATCGATACCGATTCGCGAAGCCGCGTCCAGAATGGCAGGCAATAAAAGATCCTCGCTGATAATCCTGGCCGATCGTGCAAACGATGCAGACGAAAGAAATCGGTCGTCATCGGTCGATCAGTCTGACGTGACCGGCATAGTCACCAGCGACGACCTGGTCGAACGTGTCCTGGCCGAGGGGCTGGATCATGATCTGCCGATCCGTGACGTAATGTCGCCAGACCCGATTTCGATCAACGCCGACGCCTTTCTGTTCGAAGCGCTGCTTGTCATGCTGCGCAACAACGTTCATATCGTTCCAGTGATTGATCGCGGCAAGCTCTTCGGCGTTATCGACCTGGCGGACGTGGTCAGCCTGGAAACCCAGAACAGTCTGTTCGTGGTGCGAAGTATCTACCTGCAGAACAATGTTTCGGAACTCAAGGCGTTGCTTCCGAATGTGAGGGCGAGCTTTGTGCGGATGGTCAACGAGGACGCCAATTCGCACATGATCGGCAGCGCCATGGCCTCCGAGGGTAGGAGCTTCAAGCAGCGGCTGCTGGAGTTGGGCCATGAAAAGTTCGGGCCGCCCCCGGTGCCTTACTGTTTCCTGGCCCTGGGTTCCATGGCGCGCGATGAACAGATACTCTACAGCGACCAGGACAATGCGCTGGTGCTGCATGACGACTACGATCCAAAACGCCATGGCCGGTATTTCGAGAAACTGTCCACCTTTGTCTGCGACGGCCTGGCCGAGGTTGGATATCGTCACTGCAAAGGCGGCTACATGGCCAGCAACAAGCGCTGGCGAAAACCGTTGCAGGCCTGGAAGGATGAATTTCGGAAATGGATCCAGCAGCCAAAGCCCGAGGCATTGCTGCATGGCTCGGTTTTTTTTGATCTCGACGGGGTGGCAGGCGAAACGCGAATGGCCGACGAGCTCAAGGCGTTCGTGGCCGACGAGGCCAGCCGGTCGCCGCGTTTCCTGGCCTGTCTGGCGCGCAATGCCCAGAACCGGACGCCGCCGCTGGGCTTTTTCAAGGATTTCGTGCTGGAAAAAAGCGGTCGCTACGAAAAGACCATCAACCTGAAGCGCCGGGGCACCGCGCCGCTGGTCGATGTTATTCGCGTGCATGCGCTTGCAAGTGCTTCGCAGTCCCAGAACTCGTTTCGACGCCTGAACGATATTGTTGCTGCCGGTTTTTTGACCACAGGCATGGCCGCCGACCTTCGCGACGCAATGGAATTCATCTCGATTATTCGGATCCGTCATCAGGCGGCGGCCATTGAAGCTGGTCGATCGCCCGACAACAACATCGACCCGGGAAACCTGCCGAGCCTCGAACGACGCAGTCTAAAGGACGCGTTTACCGTGCTTAGCAACGCGCAGAAATTCATCAAGTTCCGCTACCGCGGCTGAGCCCGTCTTATTAATGGTCTCACTATTGAACAGACACTCACGGCTACGGACGTTTTGCCGATGCTTGATGTAGGCTCACTACACAAGCGCATTTGCGCCTTGCCACAAGCGCCGACAGACGAAAGCGGAGTATCTGCTCAATAAGAAGACGGTTTATATGCCCGAATCGAACGACAATCGCTCGCCGATGTTTGGCGGTCCGGTCTGGCCGGAAATCTACGAACGGCTGGCATCCCGGTCCACCGCGCCCCTGCTCAAGCGTTTCTACGCACGCGGCATGTGCTCCGGCGATACCCCCTTGGCAGATGTCCCGTTCGTCGCGCTCGATCTCGAAACCACCGGAATGAGCGCCGACCGCCACGGCATCGTCAGCATCGGCCTCGTGCCGTTTACGCTTGCCAGAATTTATTGCACCGGTTCGCGCTACTGGGTGCTGCGTCCGCGCCGCTTGCTGTCGGACGAATCGATCGCCATCCACCGGATCACCCATGACGACCTTCGGCGCGCGCCGGACCTCGGCGAAATTCTGCCGGATTTGCTCGATGCAATGGCCGGCCGGGTCGCGGTAGTGCATTACCGCAATCTGGAACGGCCGTTTCTACGCCGTGCGGTATGCGAGCGGCTGGGCGAAGGCATCGTATTCCCGGTCGTCGACACCATGGAACTTGAAGCGCGGGTTCATCGTCGTTCGCGAGTCGGTCGGTGGCAGAGCGGCTCGATCGCTCGCTTCCTGGCGGGTCGCGAGGGCCGCCACCCCAAGTCGATTCGCCTGGCACAGAGCCGCGCGCGCTACAATCTGCCGCTTTATTCCGCCCATCACGCACTCACCGACGCGCTGTCAAGCGCCGAACTGCTTCAGGCCCAGGTTGCATGGCGATTGAGTCCAGAAACGCCGCTGCGAAAAATCTGGCATTGAGAGGGCCTTGCCTTGAAATGCCGTGGTCAGCAGCAAACTGACCCGGATCAAATCCGGCACGCGGTTCTATACCTATACTGACGCTGCAACACATTCTTGGGGATCATCCCGTGAGCAAGACGCTTCTGCTTTATTTCAGCGGCTATGGTCATACGCGCAAGATCGCCGAGCGTATCCGGGCGCGCCTGGTTGAAAACGGCGAAGAGGTTCAGGCAGCGGCGCTGGACGACGCGACCGTCGATCCATCTGCTTTCGACCGCATCATTATCGGTGCGAGCATTCGCAACGGCAAGCACAAGCCGCCGGTGCACGACTTTATCCGGCGGCATCAGGCTTTGCTTGAACAGCGTCCCAGCGGCTTCTTCTCTGTCAATCTGGTCGCGCGCAAGCCGGGAAAGAACACCCCGGAGACCAATCCATACGTGCGGGCCTTCGTCGAAAAATGCCCCTGGAAGCCGGACCTGATCGGCGTGTTCGCCGGCAATCTCGACTACCAGCGCTACAGCTTCATGGACCGCAACATCATTCGCTTCATCATGTGGATGACCAAGGGGCCCACCGACCCGCAGACCAACACCGAATTTACCGACTGGGACGCTGTCGATCGCTTCGCCGACACGATCGCCGGGCTGGAAAAGCCGGCGATGGCGGCTTAGGCCGTCCTTGAACGGGCCAGTCAAAGCCTTGCTGGATCGAACCAGGGCCGCCCAGCATGGGCTGGTCGCCGTCCTGTCGGTCTGGCTGATCGCCACCAGCCCCTGGATATCGATGCGGCGCATCGTGCCGGAGTCACCGGGGTTCTGGGACTACGCTCACATTGGATTGGGCATTGCTTTGGCCGCGATCGCCGTGACTTACTTCGCCGCCCAAACGATTGGCGGGGGATGGCGTCGGCATTTTCCGTGGGTGGCCGGCGACCTGTCCGAAGTCAACAGCGATTTCAAGGCCATCGCCAACTTGAAGATTCCTTCGGCCGGGGGGTCGGGACTTTTCTCGCTGATCCAGGGCCTGCTGCTGGTCATGCTGCTGGCCACGGCAATCACCGGGGTCGCCTGGCTGGCGGCTGACGGGGCCCGCATTGCGCTGGCGTGGCGCGAATGGCACATGCTGGCCGCCAACGTGTTTGCCTGGCTGCTGGTCGGGCACGTCGTGGCAAGCGCGCTGCACGTTCTGGATTTCATGCGCGACTGACATGCTTTTAACATGGCATCAAGATACCTACAGTATTTGATGCACCCCATTTGCGGCGCATGTGCGCAAATGGCTTTGCTTCGCGGTTCCTGCCGTTCCGGCCGGGTTGATAATTCAGCGCTACGGAGTGATCCGTCTGTCAGTGTCAATTGTAATTGGCGTACAAGAAACACGCCCGATATACCGCTCGGCGCCCACGGCGACGGCAAGCCGTTCGATGGTGACGCAGGCGCCGGCAGCCCGTTTCCACGCCGGGCTGCCGGTTTGTTGAGAGCATGAACGAATCAGAGGCTATTCGAAAGAATCGCTGAATATGGTCTGCGGATCACCGGTCAGGGCAAATGCGGTTTTTTCGTTGGTATGTTGGGTGCCACTGAAGCCTTCGGCAAAACTGAACAGGTCAGGGGTAAAGTCAACATCCTCGTCATCGGCTGTGCCGAAGACCAAGTCCGGACCCACGCCCACGGTTCCGGCCAGGTTGCCGCCCCGGTCCATGATGCTCGAGCCGGTTCCGGCGGCCGAATTTTCGGTATGCCAGTTGCCGAGGTAGTGTCCGGCTTCATGCGCAGTTATGTTGCCGATGCCTGTCGCGACCAGATCGATCTTGCTGGCGCCGGGGGCGATCGCATATTGATTCAGCGAATTCGGATTGCTTGCCGGCGCGCTGAGCAGATCCAGAAGGGTAAGCGCGGTCTCCCCAGGCGCGAAGTTGCCCGGATCTATGGACTGCGCAATGCCAATGGTCTGGATACCGGACTCGGCAATCGTGCCGCCGACAATCAAACGGCTGACGTTGGGATTGCTGCCGAAGTTGTCGGTGTTATCGCGGCTGTTGCGAATTTCTACCGCGAATGCCGGATTGCTTTGCGCTGCCAGATCCGCTGTGATGCTTTCTTCCATCGAGGCCAGAATGGCGTCGATCAGGGCGTCTTCATCTTCGGGCAAAAGGCCCCAGTTCGCGAGGAACGATGAAAGCGGCGAAAGGGTCACGAGTTGGTTGGGACCGCCGAAAATCGAGGTGTTGACTTCCGCGCCGTCAAAATCGACGAACAGGATCTGCCTGTTCTCACTACCTTCGAAAATCTGCCTGAAAACGCCCAGATCCAGATCATAACTACCTGCTGAACCGCGTACGCAGACTGTATGGCGATCGGACTCGTAGCTGACGAAATCGACCGTCACAGGACCACCGGGCAACGGATTGGCGGCCGGATAAATACCCGAAGCGGAGTCGCTCGCGCCTATTTGCAAGTCCCCGTTTGCCAGAAACAGTTCAACCCGGCCGACCGCGTCGCTGCCCGAGGCGCCCAGCATGTCGCCGGGTTCCAGGTCAAGTCCAAAGCAATCGACATCGTCGGAATTCAACCCGACTTCAAGCGTGTAGTTCCCTTCGCTGGCCGCCCCGGTGCCTGAACCTGAATCGAAAGGATCGCCGGGCAGCACAGCCGACGGTCCGCCCGTTTTCCAGCCGCCGATCGAAAAATAGTAGGTGCCGTCGGCGGGCACCCTGAACACAAGTCGACTGTCGAAATTTCCGCTATCGATATCTTCGTTGAAGGCGAGCGCTGTCCCTTTGTCGTTCCAGATCGCCGTATTCGGATCGAGGTCGCCGATCGGGTCGTCCGTTGTAACCGAAATCGAGATCAGATCGCCTGCGGTAATCCCCTGAAGCTCGAAGAAATCGAAGTCGCCACTCCCTGAACTGGCGCTGCCGTGCGGGCCGTCACCGATTTCACCGTCTGCGGTCAGGGCTTCTCCGGAGGCAATAACCACGCTGGTCGCGGAAGAAATGTCGCCGTTGTCTTCGGCGTCGATCATGAATGGAGTAGGGGCCGCCGGCGCCGCGATGGTGCCACTTACTGTCAGCTCGCTGTCCTCGCCGCCGCCGCTGCCGAAAGCGCCAATCACCTGTGCCGTAGCCAGGCTGTCGTTGGGCTCTTGTTCCGCGACGACTACGACGGGGCCGCGGCGGCCGGCGGCCATGGCCTGTGCGCGAATAATCGCATCGAGCGCGTTTCTGGCGTCCCAATAAGCCCAGTCGACTTCAGCGTCTGCCGGCAAGTAGCTCAGACGCGGGTTCGGACCCGGCGGCGGCATGGTGAGCACTTCAGTGTCGCTGTAATATCGCTTCTTGTCGCCGGCCGGCGCGTCTTCAGCCAGCACCAGAGTGCAGAAAAGAGTCGTAAGAACCAGAAATGATTTCATCAAATATTCCGTCATTATCAAATCGTTGTTGTTGGATATGCCAGTCGGTTTTGCGCAATCCGGCCGCTGAAAAATATTCTTCCCAGCGCTCGATTCGGGTGCGAATCTGCAAGCGTTCTGGTCAATCCCATGCACGCCTCAGGCCAAAAGATCGAAGGCGGGCCACCGTACGCCGACTGTCGGCATAAAAAAATGTCGGGATCGCAAAACCCCGACCGGGCGAGCATGGTCGATCGGCGCCTCGTTGTCAACAGTCAAAAAGCGCTGCACACCTGGAGCGAATTAGTAAAAATGTTTGGCGTGCTGTTGCGAATCAGTCTCGCGCTCGTGGTTGCAGAATGGGTGACGGGGTACACTAGGGCAGAAAGCAGAAACCAGCACAGAATCAAGCGAAGCCTGCCATGACCGTCAAGGAACGCATCGAACACTCCCGCACCCGGATCACCAAACTGGTGTTTCCGCAGGACACCAATCCCATCGGCACGCTTTACGGCGGCACAGCGATGAAGTGGATGGATGAAGTTGCATTCCTGACCGCCACCCGCTTTGCCCGGCGCCAGGTTGTGACGGTTTCCATGGACCGGGTGGATTTCAAGGTGCCGATTCCGAAGGGCAGCATCGTCGAGCTGATCGGCGAGGTGACTCGCGTGGGCAATACCAGCGTGACCGTGACGGTGCAGATCCTGCGCGAGGATCCGCTGTCCGGCGGACAGGAACTGGCCATCCGGGGCGAGCTGGTCATGGTCTCGGTCGACGAGAGCATGCGCCCGGTACAGGTAATGCCCGGTAACTGAAGTTTTCGCCTGTTGCCTGCCGCCAGCGGCGGTGACGCCGGCATCGGTGGTGTTCTCCGTCACCTTGCGAACGTATTGGCCCGGCTGGATGCGATCGGCAGTCCAGCCGGGCGGTGATCATCGGCAGGACACGGCGCCGGCCGTGTCCCGCAAGCCCACTAAACGGCTCTCGAGCGCAGCGCGCCCGCGGCCAGGCCGGCCAGCATCAGCATCAGGAGCAAAAGTGAGCCGGTGCCGAGCGCCGGAATCGGCTGCGGCGGCGGCCCGCCGCCCCAGATCGAATCATCG
>JGI12048J13642_10084063_pt1 | contig 15460 bp, 9 predicted proteins | sample ElkSlonscriptome_16_FD_13642 | JGI IMG/M metagenome (IMG submission 13642)
CGAAGGTGGAGTGGAAGGTGCCCAGCCCCGGCAGTCCGAGCCGGTGGGCCGCCCATCCCGCCACGATGGAGGTGGGTGAGCCGAGGCTCATGTGTCCGTGGACCACCGTCGGCTCCTCCGCCTGGAGCGCCTGCAACAGGGCCCGGGCCAGGCGTGGAATGGACCCGGGGACGCCCAGTCCCGGGAGCACCGGCACCTCCAGGCGGCGCACCGGAACGCCGGCGACGGCGTCTTCGCCCGGCCAGGGCGTGAGCACCCGGACGTTCACCCCTCGCCGGCGGAGCTGGCCTGCCAGCGCCGCCACGTGGGACTCGATGCCACCCACCCGGGGATGGTACCAGTCCGTGACCAGGGCGACCCTCACGGGCCGTCGTCCCGCTCCGCCTGCACCTCCGCGAGTCGCTCTTCCATGATCCGTCGGAACTCCACGTCCACCGGAAGGGAATCGGGGCGGGCAAGCCCCTCCCGGTAGGCGGCCTCCGCCGCCGCCCACTTCTCCTGGTACCGGTAGGTCTCCGCCAACTCCAGGTGGAAGAGGAGCATCCCCGGCGCCTGCTCCACGGCGGTGCGACCCCGGGCCTCCGCCTCCTCCCAGCTCGTCCTGGAGAGGACCTCCGCACCCAGGAGGAGGCGGCCCATGAAGCGGACCATCCCCGGGAGGCGCATGCCCTCCTGGTTGATCTTGCCGCGGACGTGGTTGGCCAGCGGGTGATCCGGATCCTTCTCCAACGCCCGATCGGTGAGCTCGATGACCTCGTCCGCGAGCCTCGCCAGGGTCCGGGACCCGTCCTCGGCCAGCGCCCTCCGTCCCCGGGCCGCCGCGGCCCAAGCCAAAGCCTCCACCTCTTCGGGGTGGTGGTCCAGGAGCCGCCTCCCTCGCTCGTCCGCCAGCCGCAGCCAGGCCAGCCGCGTCTCGTGGTCCTCGCCCAGGATCCCCAGGCCCAGCGCGGCGCGTACCGCCCGCCATCCTGCGGCGAAGTCCGCCGGCTCGAACTCCAGCCGGGCATCCAGGACCTCGTAGGCCCGACGAAGCTCCCCTGCGTACAGGAGCGAGTCGGAGACTTCCACCGCGGAAGGCGTCAGGCGCCCCTGCGGCCCGGCCGTCTGCCCCAGGAGGCCCTCGGCTCCTCCCAGCGTCATCATCCCCACCAGCCCCACGAGAACGCGCACGGCGATCATCGGGAGGTCAGGGCCGGGGCCCAGTACGTGCGGAACACCGGGCCACGGCGGGGATCGGGCCCGCCCACGGGCCAGGCGAGCTCCAGTCGCGTCACGGCATCCGTGCCCGCCGGGAACCCCAGGCGGAGGCCGGCTCCCACTGCCGCCCGCCAACCGGTGTCCTGGGCGAAGGGGACCGAACCGGCCCAGCCCCGCCCCAGGTCGCCGAAGACGGTGAGGCCCAGGTCCAGCGCCGGTGCGAACAGCGTGAGATTGAGCTGCTGCTCCAGCGAGGCGGTGAGCCGGCTGCTCACGGGCACCTCGTCCTCCTGGTAGCTGCGAACACCACCCTCCCCGCCCAGCGCCATCTGATGGGGCTGGTCCAGGTGGCCACGCCAGCGCAGGTCGACGGTGGCGAGGGTGGTGTGACGAGCGGTGGACCCCGGTTGGACGTAGGCCCGACTCCGGGTCCGGAGGGAGAAGTCCCTCCACCGGGATTCGCTTCCCCTGGGGCGGTCCAACCGGCGGCCACTCCCTTCCAGGAGCGTGTTGGCCAGCAGCGGTCCCGCCTGCCCGCTGGCGAACCCCACCACCCGGCCCCAGGTATAGCCACTGGAGGTGCCGAAGGTGTGGAGGGATCGACCGAGGGTGAGGGAGAGCTCGCTTCCCAGCGCCACGTTCTGGACGCCTGTGACGCGATCCAGGCCCTGCCCGGTGGTGAACTGGAATCGCCGGAACCCGACGGTGGCGCCGACCTCGAGGTAGGAGTCCGGGCTTCGGTGCGGCGTGAGCTCCCCAAGCAGCGAGTCCGCCGCAGGCACCGCGGCGTCGAAGTCACCCAGGACGACCTGTCGGGGATCCCGGTCTGCCCGCCGGCGAAGGAGGTTGGCCTCGCCTCCCAGGATCCACAGAGCTCCGGGCCGCCCGAAGCGGCGCTCCAGCCGGGCTCTGCCCGCCAGGTCGGAGAGGGGGAGCAGGACGTGGGAGAGACCGTCCAGATCGCCGGTGAGGTAGCTGAACTCCTGGTCCTCCGCCCGGAGCTCACTCTGCCAGGCCCATCGGCTGGCCTCGCTCTGGAAGGGATACGACACGGCCTGCCGGACGTAGTGGCCGATGCGTGTGGTCCCGGCTCCGAGCGAGGCGTCGGCCCGGGTCCCCAGGAACCGGGTGGTGGAGAGGGTCAGATTCCGGTCCTGGCGCTCCCGGAAATCCCGGTAGCGGAACCCGAGGCGAAGGCCCCGTCCCAGGACGTTCTTCTCCCGGAGGTAGAAGCCTTTGAACTGGAAGGCGTTCTCCACGTCGAAGTCGATCCCCACCTGAGTGCTCCACTCGTCCCACGTCTCCACCTCCAGGGCCCGCCCGGACTCGCCGGTGTCTCGCGCCCGGATCTCCACCCGGGCGATGAAGTCCAGCTCCCGGAGGAAGCGTGCCGCTTCATCGGCCCGGTCGGGGTGATAGCAGTCCCCCTCCTGGACCAGAAGCTCGTTCCGGAGGTAGTCGGCCCGGGTTCGGACATGCGCCCAGTTGGCGAATCCCAGTGCCCATCGGAAGTCGTGGTCCTGGATGTCCGTCGGCCGGAAGAGGGAGTGGTTCCGGATCTCGATCCGCTCCACCGTTCCGAGGGGACAGGCGTCGGGCCCCTCCTGGCCGGCGGCGTCTACCGGCGAAAGGCCTACTGCGAGGCCCAGCAGAATACCTGCCCAGACGCCCCGACGCCCCCACCGGCCCCCCGAGGGGCGGGTGGCGCGACGGGATGTCGGGCGGGAGTGGGTGCGGTCCATCGGAGTCCGGAAGGGGTCGGCCAGGCGAGGGGAGGCGGTCCTTGTGGGCGCCTCTGCCCGCGATCCATAATAACCGACCCCACGCCTCGTCGGTCCTCCCCGGCCTCGGTCGCACCCGCGCGGTGCCTGTCCCTGGAAGGCTCCTTTCATCGCACCCTCCCCCTCTCGACGGACCCGGATCCTCGGCTGGACCCAGCTCGCCTGGTTCCTGGCCGTGGCCTCGGCGTGGAGCGTGGCGCTCCTCCTCCTGCCGGTGGATCCAGACTACACCGCCGGGGAGCTGGCGGACCACCTGCGGTCCTGGATGGAGGGCGCCGCCCTCTACCCGTCCCTGGAGGACGGCCCACCCTTCCGCGTGCTGAACTACCCTCCCCTGGTGCTGGCCCTGGCCCGGCTCGTGGCCGGGACGGGGATCGACCTCCTGGCCGCGGGACGCCTGACCAATCTGGCGGGGCTGGTCGTGCTCGTGGGGATCGTCGCCGCCTGGGCGAGGGACCGGGGAGCGCGGGGCCATGCACTGGCAGGGACGGTAGGTCTCCTGGGTACGAGCTTTCCCGTGCTCTACGCGGCAGGCCAGCTCCACATCGAGCTCTGGGCGGCGGCCGGCACCCTGGGTGGGTTCTGGCTCCTGCATCGCTCCGTGGGGGCCGCGGCGGAGGTCCGGGGTCGCCGCTGGGCCCTTCCTGCCGCAGGCGTGGCGCTGGCCCTGGCCTGCCTGGCCAAGCAGACCCAGGTGGTGCCGGCGCTGGTGGGGCTCGCCTGGGTGGGGTGGCACGGCGGAGGCCGCAGGGCCATCCCCGCCGCCGCGGCCTTCGCCCTCACCGGGGCCATGGGCTCCCTGGTGATCCTGCTGGCCTTCGGGGAGGCGGCGTGGACGCACATGGTGGTCTACACCGTGGGCACCTACTCCCTGACGAATCTCGGACTCCAGATGGCGAGCCATCTCCTGCCCTGGGCGGTTCTCCTAGCGGCGGCGGGCTGGCTGGTGGTGGCGGGTAGGAGGGGGCGTGGAGCGGCGGATCCGCTGGTATGGCTGTGGGTGGGAAGCCTGGCATGGACCCTCTCGGCGGCCCGGGTGGGCTCCTCCTATCCGTACTTCCTGGACCTCCACCTGGCGACGGTGCTCCTCGTGGGGCCCCGCCTATTCGCCCCGGGAGCGCGCGCCGACCTGCGCGCCCTGGGTCCCCGATGGGTTCGACCACTCCTGGCCCTCCAGGTCGTGGGGGCGAGCCTCGTGGTGGGCGTGGTGCTCCTGGGCCACATCCGGGCCCAGCATCGTCTGGCGGAAGCGTTGCCTCGCATCTGCGATGCGCTGGGGACGCGGGATCCGGTCGTGGTGGGCAGCCCGGGGCTCGCGGTGGCCTGCGGACGGCAGCCCCTTCTCCATCCCTTCATCATGAGCTCGCTGGCGGCCCAGGGACGGTGGAATCCCGAGGACACGGCCGAGGGCCTGGCCGCCGGGGACTTCGGCCCGGCGGTGCTGCCCTTCGATCCGCGGGACGGCTTCCCTGGCGCGCAGGCGGACCGCTGGCACCCCCGGCTCCAGCGGGCGATCCGCTCCGGAACCGCGGTGGAGCCCCTCCCCGCCGGGCGGTGGAAGGTCTCGTGGTGACTCCCCTGCACCGCTTCCTCGAATGGATCCGGGAGGAATCGCGAGCCACGGACCTCCCGCTGGGCCCCTTCCTCCTGGCCGCGGTCATCCTCCATGTAGGGGTCCTCTTCCTCGCGGTGAACCCCTGGCACCCGGACGAGCACTTCCAGATCCTGGGCTTCGCCTGGGCGCGGGCCGGGCGGGCTCCCCTCGACACCCTCCCCTGGGAATGGGCGGCGCGGATCCGCCCAACGCTTCAGCCTGCCCTGGCTCTGGGGGTCCTGCGCATCCTGGAACCGCTTGGGCTCGATGATCCCTGGAGCTGGAACCTGACCCTTCGGCTGGGGACCCTCGTCCTGGCGCTGGCGACCCTTCTCCGGGTGGTGGCGCATCACGCCCCCCGGTGCGCCCCGGCGGGCCGCCGGGCCCTCTGGGTCATGGCGCTCTTTCTCTGGGTCCTCCCGCTCTTCCTCTTCCGCTTCACCTCGGAGAACCTGGCGGGGCTGGCGCTGGTGGGTGCCCTCCTCGCGGCGGATGCCTGGAGGACCACCGAAGCGGGCCACAGCCGGCAGGCCTGGCGGGTGGGCCTCTTTCTGGGTCTGGCTTTCGTCCTCCGCTACCAGACGGCCTTCGCGGCGCTGGGGCTCGCGGTGTGGATGGTCTGGCGTCGGCCGGAGCGTCGAGGCGACCTGGTCCGCGTGGTCCTGGCCGGCACCCTCTGCCTGGCCGGGGGCCTCCTGGTGGATCGCTGGTTCTACGGGGCCTGGACGTGGACCCCGTGGAACTACCTCCGGGTGAACCTGTTCGAAGGGGTGGCCAGCAGCTTCGGGACGACGCCCTGGTGGGGCTACCTGGTGAGTTGGCCCCTCTGGATCACGCCGCCGCTGGGCGTCCCGGTGATGGTCCTGGTGATCGTGGCCGTATGGGACCGGTGGAGGAGTCCCTGGGTGTGGGCACCGGCCGCCTTCCTCCTGGGCCACTCGGCCGTCGCCCACAAGGAGCTCCGCTTCCTCTTCCCGCTCCTGTACGTCCTCCCGGTGCTGCTGGCGTGGGGCTGGTCCTTCGCCGCCCTGCGGGCGGGGGCTCGGGTCCGACGGGTGGTGGTGGGCGCCTTTCTTGCCCTGAACGGCACCATGGTCCTGGTGCTCCTCACTCCGCCGGCCCACGCCGGGACCGTAGTGGACGGGAACTACTACCGATTCCTCTGGCGGAGGGCCGAGGCCGTCGCCCCGGAGCCGGTCTACGTGCTCCATGCCGGAGCCGGGCCGTACGATCTCTACGAGCTTCAGGAGGAGGTCTATCGGCACCCCGGAGTGGTGGGGGTGCCTGTGGACCCAGGTGGGCCCCTCCCGGAACTGGTGAGGGGCGCACCCCCCTACCGTCGGCTCCTCCTGGAGATCTCCCACGAACCCGGGTTCTCGCTGGAGGGGGTCGGGTCCGGGGACGTCGTGTACCGTCCCAACCCCGGCACGCATCCATTTGTGCGCTGGCTCTTCGCGCGGCTACCCCTGGAGAGCCCGTTGCCGGAGCCCGAGGACGTCCCGGGCATCCGGACCCTTCGCCCGGTGGAGGTGCGGTGAGCGCGCGGGTCTTCCTCACCATCGATGCCGAACCGGACTGCCCGCCCTACCTGGACGGGTGGCGCGGGATGGACGAGGGTGCGCCCCGCCTCCTGGACCTGCTCGCCGAACGGGGGGTGCCGGCCACCGTCTTCACCACGGGCGAGACGGCGAGGCGCTACCCCGGCTTCGTCGCCCGTCTGGTGGAGGAGGGCCACGAGATCGGCTGCCATGGGATGACCCATCGGTCCTTCCGCCGCCTGGAGTTGAGGGAGGCCGAAGAGGAGATCCGGGCGTCCTCGCAGATCCTGCGGGAGGCGGCGGAGGTCGTATCCTTTCGTGCGCCCTACCTACAGCTTCCCGGACGCCACCTTCCCCTGCTGGAGGCCTACGGGTATCGGCTGGACAGCTCCCGGGGTCGGTACAAGCCGGCTCACTGGCGCCCGGCCGAGCCCAGTACCCTCCGCCGGGTCCCGGCCTCCATGACCTCGTCGTGGCTGCGCGTGTCCCCCTGGCTCCGGGATCCGATCCTGCGGGCCCTCCCCGACCCTGTCGTCCTCTTCGTCCACCCCTGGGAGTTCGTCGACCTCCGGGACGCAGACATCCCCTGGGACTGCCGGCTGGGCACGGGCGCCCATGGCCTCCGTTCGCTGGCTTCGGTGCTGGAGCTGTACCAGGCGTCGGGGGCTCGCTTCGCCCGGATGCGGGCGTTGCTGGAGTCCGGTCCGGGGGCCCCGTGACCGAGTCCCCGTCGAGCCCCGCTTCCATCGAGGAGGCCCCGCGCCGTGGACGCCTTCTGGGACTCCTCGCCGTGGCGCTGGGGGGCGTGGGGGTCCACCTCTGGTTCATCGCCGGCGCCGATGCCCTGGATACCGATCGGGCGACCGTCCTCCTCATGGCCCGCCGATTCGCCGAAGGAGAGCTGGTCCCCTACTTCTGGGCCCAGAACTACATGGGAGCCCTGGAGCCGCTGCTGATGGCGCCGCTGGCGCTCCTGGGCTGGGCCACGCCCGGGGTTGCCGGGCTCGTCGCCCTGGGACTCACCCTGGTCGTGGCGGCCTGCACCGTGCGCCTGGCGACGAGGGTGGGCGCCCCGGCCTGGATCGTGGTCGCCCTCTGGGCCCTACCGTCGGCACCGGTGGCGCACCATCACGTATCGCTGTACGGCGCCCGTCTCGCCACCGGCGCGCTGGTGGCCGTGGCTCTGGTGGCCTCGATGGGGGCTCGGAGTCGTCTCGGGTGGTGGACGCTGGGGCTGCTCAGCGGCCTCGCCTACTTCGGCGACCACCTCATGCTCCCCTGGGTGGCGGCCGTGGCCTGGGTGGCGGCGCGTCGCGGGGGGCTCCGTCCCTGGACCTGGGGCGCCCTTCCGGTGGTCCTCCTGGATACCGTCCTGGCAGCCCGGACACCCGCCTACCACCTCTCCGGTCCCAACGACCCGTTCGACTGGCTCTGGAACCTCCCCCGACTGGTCACCGTCACCCTGCCCCAGCTCTTCGGGCTCCTGAACTCGCCGGGCCCGGTTCCCATCTACCGGGCGCCGGCCTCCGTCCTCCCGACCGGGTGGGTGGGGTGGCTTCTGTTGGTGGTGGGTCTGGGGACGCTGGCGACGGTGGGCGGGACCCTGATCCGCAGGTGGAGGGCCTGGCTGGGGCTGGTCGGGACCCCGGAGGAGAAATGCATCCGCCAGGCGCTCGCGCTGGTGGTGATGGGGACCGTGGGATTGTACGCCTTCACCGGCGGAGGCGGGGATCCCTGGACCGTGCGTTACCTCGTGCCCCTCTGGCCCCCTCTCACGATCTGGATCGCCTGGGGCCTGGGCCGGTGGCCCCCGGTCCGCCGCCTCGCGCTCCTGGGCCTCCTCCTGCCCGCCGCCTGGAGCCTGGTGGCGTCCGAGGGTGACTGGCCCCCTCGCGGGGACGATGGCGCCGTGGCCCGGGCGGAGGCGGCGACGGTCCAGGCGGCGCTGGCACCCCATCGGCCGGCGGCGGTGTGGGCGGACTACTGGGACACCTACCGCCTGAGCCTCCATCTCGGGGAGCCTCCACACTGGGTTCCCCTCACCGTCATCGACCGGCGGCCGGAGGTGCGGGACCGCGCCGAGGAGGCGGCGCCCGCAGCCTACCTCCTTCCCCGCGCGTGGGTCGACGGCCAGGAGGCGGTCCTGCGGGGGGCCCAGGCCTCGGACGTCGCGATCTGGGCGGACACCACGGTGGTGAGCTACCGCCTGGTGGTGACGGAACGAGCGGTGTCGGGGGTGGTGGAGCGGAATCCGCCCCCATCCCGGGCCCGACAACTCGCCGCTGCGCTGGGCGCGGGGCTGCTCTTTCTGATGGCGGTGGCCGTGGTGGCGCGGGGGGCTCCCCGGGTTGCGGGTCGCACTACCAGCGATACTCCAGCCTGAGCTGGGCGAGGGCGTTCGTTCGATCGGCCTCCCCGAAGTCGAACCGCGTGACCCGCTCCACGCCGAGACGAAGCTCGGTCCGGAGTCCGGTGAGGGTGGGCGCCCGACTCCAGGTGACGGTGGTGCGCAGCCGCATCTCGTCCGGGTTGTCCTCCACCCGCTCCCAGTTCCAGGTGGAGCTGGAGCCGTCGAAGCCGACGTTGGCCCACCGGTCCGGCTCGTACTGCTCGCGGGCCACCTGCCAGGAGATGCGGTGGTTCGCCCCGGTCCAATCCACCCCACCCCGCAGGCTGTTGGCCAGAGGACCCAGCGGGCTTCCGAGGATCCGACCATCGACGGTGAGCCCACTGGTGAACTGGTGGTGCGTGTAGGGGCGCACCCCGGAGTGGGTCGCCTCCGCCCAGAGGTCGAACCGCTCCTCGACTCCCACGCCGGTGATGCGGGTGCCCCAGGTCCAGACGGCCTCGTGCCAGAAGGCCTGCTTGGGGGCCTCGAAGAGGTTGTGGTCGTCGGTGCTGGCGAGCTCGGCGTAGAACTCCAGTCCTTCGTCGGGGATGCGGAGGTGGGCTTCGAGCCCGAAGACCTTGTCGGAGATGGGCGGCTCCGGGGAGTCGATGGCGAGCCCTCGCCGAGCAAGCAGGAAAGGAATGGCGTCGCGGAACCGCTCCCACCACCGGGCTTCCGGCGCTCCCTCCCCGCCCTGGTGGCTCATGAAGAGGGCGCCGAGTTCCAGGTTGGGGTGGGGTCGGATGGAGGCCTCGAGGAGGCTGGCGACGCTCCCGGGCGTATCCCGGTTCTCCCCCATCCCAACCACGGTGGCGCCGAAGGCCACCGGACCCAGGCCGCTCAGGATCCACGGGAGGCGCCCGGGCCGCTCGTTGTACAGCCGGACCATGGTGAGCCCGCGGACGTTGCTGGACAGGGCCGGTCCCAGTTCCTGGGAGAAGCCGTGGGTCACCTGATTGCGCCCCAGCTCCAGGGCGACCTTGCCCACCACGGACCGAAGATAGCCGGCGAGGAGGGTGACCTGATCGTCCGTGTCCCCGTCGGGTCCTTCCAGGATGCCGGCTCGGGGGCGCACCTGCCCGGAAACGTAGCGACCCATGCCCAGGTCCACCTGGGCTTCGGCCCCAAGGGTCCACCCGTCCCCGAGGCTCCGGCCTCCGTTCCTCTGGAGGAGGGGGTTCACCGCGGCGTCGATGAGCGAGCCCCGCCCGCTGTAGCCCGTGGGCACGGCCCGGTCCGGGCTGTCGGCCAGGGTCAGGTCCGTGGCGACGGAACGGAGCTGCGCATAGGGCTCCGGCTCGGGGCAGGATCCCTCGCCGCAGAGGAGGTCGAGCTCCCGATCGAACCGGACTTCCAGACGCTCCAGGGCTTCCACCAGTCGGATGCCCGGCGTGGGAGCGTCCGAGGAGGACCCTCCCTCCAGGGTGTGCCGGGCGTGGCGTGCCACCCGAGCGAAGGCCATGCGCGAGTAGGGCCGCTGCGTGAGGATGATCTCTCCCCCCATCCCCCGGGCGAGAAGGGCATCCAGGTCCTCGTATCCCGGGTCCCCGAGGGGCACCAGGGGGCTGGCCTGAGCCGAAAGGGTGACGGGGACCGTAAGGAGGACACCCAGGCAGAGGACGAGAAGGGGAGCGGTAGGTCGCAGCATGGACGAGACCGGCGAGCGGGCCGAGGGCCCGGAGACGAGGCAGGGACGCATCGAACATCCGTCCCCTTCGTGCCGGGAGCAAGGCACGTGCTACATCCCGGACCAGGGCTCTCTCGCAACCCCACTACCCCAGCCGGGTAGGGCCTCCTCCTCCAACTCCATCCCCGACGTCTCTTGCCCCCCACACGCTCGCCATGACGCGTTTCACCCAACCCCACCACTGGGGTCCCCGGGTCGGACGAGCCCGATCCGTGGCCCAGGAAGGCAATCTGCTCCGGGCCCTGGAGCAGATGGTCTCCGGGCTGCGGCCGGAGCGTGGCGAAGACCCTGGCGCCCGGGTTCGAGCTCTGGCGGCCCACCTGGAGGCGGACCCGGAGGCCGGGGAGACGCTGGGATCGATCCTGAGGCGTGTGACGGGGGAGGTGCATTGCTTCCCGGCGCTGACTTCCTCCGGGGTGCCCGGGGGCGAGGGCTTCGTCCCGGAGCTGTTCGGGCGGCTGGGCCGACGGATCCTGCCCCCGGTCACAGATCCTCGCGAGCTGGAGGACGTCCTCCGCATCGTCTTCGACGACGGCCACGACCATGTGTGGCTCCGGGAGGTGCCGGAAGCGGACTGGCGGTCGCTGCTGGACGCCCTGGGCATCACGGCGGAATCGGTACGGGGCGTGGATCCGGAGCTGGCGCTGGCCATCCGGGTGCTGGGCCACCACGCGGCGAGCATGGGGCTGAAGCCTGCCATCCTCCAGCGGCTCCCCCATCTCGAGGATCCGGAATCCCCCTTCCTCCTCCTCGGCGAGCGGGTCGTCCGGTACCTGGAGAGCCACGAGAACGAGATCGAGGGCGACGAGGACCCACTCCTGGACGCGGCGCTGGGTGCCGTCGCGGATTGCCGCCAGGAGGTGGAGCGACTCCGGGAGGAGAAGCGGGAGCACGGGACGAGCCTCTGGCTGACCGGTCTGACGTCGGAGCTTCTGGAGGTCCTGGAGCGACTGAACCTCCTCCTCCACATGACGGAGCCGACGGACCGGGACTTCCAGGGGTGTACCGTGCGTCTGCTCCAGGATCTGGTGGAAGCGGCGAAGACCCGGGATCACGTCATCCCGCATCTTCGGGCTTCGGCGGACCTCCTGGCCCTCGAGGTGGTGGAGGCCGCGGCTCGGAAGGGGAGCAAGTACATCACATCCGGTCGCAGCGACTATCTGCGGTTTCTCGGATCCAGCATGGCCGGTGGGCTCCTGGTAGCCCTCTTCTCCCTGGCGAAGGTCATCATGTCCCAGTGGGACGTCTCCCTGGCGGCCCAGGCATTCCTGTACGGCACCAACTATGCCCTCTGCTTCGTGCTCATCTACCTCACCGGGGCCACCCTCGCCACCAAGCAGCCGGCAATGACGGCCAATACGTTGGCGCGCTCCCTCGGTGAGGATGGGATGGACCTGTCCCGCCTGGAGGACCTCATCGTGCGGGTCTGGAGGAGCCAGTTCATCTCCTTCGTGGGGAACGTGGTGGTGGCGCTGCCGGTGGCCTACCTCCTCTCGGAGCTCTTCTTTCGCGCCTCGGGCGGGCTCCTGGCCGCCCCGGAGAAGGCCCAGGACATGCTGGCGGCCCTCCATCCCCTGCAGAGCGGCACCCTCTTCTACGCCGGCGTCGCCGGCGTGCTGCTCTTCGCCGCGGGGCTCCTTTCGGGGTGGGTGGACAACTGGCTCCGTCACCGGCGCGTCCCGGCGCGCATCGCCGGGCACCAGGGGCTCCTGCGTCTGGTGGGCACCCGCGGCGCATCCAAGGTCAGCCGGGTGCTGGATGCCAAGCTGGGGGCGCTGGCCGGCAACGTCTTCCTCGGCTTCGGGCTCGGCTCCATGGGGACGCTGGGGGAGATCTTCGGGCTGCCCTTGGACATCCGTCACATTGCCTTCGCCTCGGCGGAGACCGGGACCTCGCTGGAGATCCTGCAAGGCGGCGTGCCCACCGACCTCCTGGTGGCCGCGGCGGCAAGCGTCTTGGTCATCGGCCTCATCAACTTCGTGGTGAGCTTCGGGCTCAGCCTCATGGTTGCGCTGGAGTCCCGGGGGCTGGGCCTCGGGGGTGGAGGACGGATCGCCAGGCACCTGGTGCGACGGTTCCTCCGCAATCCGCTGGAGTGGTTCGTGCCGCCGTCGGACGGTGCGTCGTCTGCGGGACAGACCGCGGTCCGCGAATAGCGTTCCCCCGACGCCCATCCATCGGGACCCTGGGATCCTCTGGGGGTCCCTACCCTTCCTTCCGGGCCAGCTTCCACCCCTGGCCGAGAATCAGGGGCAGGATCGCCGCCGCCCCTACGGCGAGCCAGTCCTCCGAGGTCAGGGGCACCGTTTCCAGCACCATCTGGAGGCCGGGGTGATAGACGGCCACGAGTTGTAGACCCAGCGTGAGGACCAGGGAGGCGCCGATCCACGGGTTGCTCAGAAGCTGGCGCGCCGACCGGATGGGCCCGAGGAAGCGGGCGTTGAAGACGTGGAGGAGCTGCCCCAGCGCCAGAGCCATGAAGGCCAGGGTTCCCGCCTTCTGCACCCCGCTGTCCGCCTCCCTCAACCCCCAGATGAAGAGCACCAGAGTCGCTCCGGTCAGGAGCAGCGCATGGCCCGTCACCAGGACCATGAAGTCGCGGGAGAGGATGGCGGAATCCGGGTCCCGGGGCGGCCGGCGCATGATGTCGGGTTCCGCAGGCTCGGCCGCCAGGGCGAGGGCGGGGAAGACGTCGGTGACGAAGTTGAGCCAGAGGAGCTGAAGGGGAGCCAGGGGAAGTGGCAGACCCGCCGCCGCGGCGATGAAGAGGACGCCGACCTCCGAGACGTTGCAGGAGAAGAGGTAGAAGATGGACTTCCGGATGTTGTCGAAGATCACCCGTCCCTCCTCGATCGCCACGCCCACGGTTTCGAAGCGATCGTCCTGGAGGACCAGATCGGCGGTCTCGGACGCGACCTCCGTCCCGCGCCCGCCCATGGCCACCCCGATGTCCGCCTGTTTGAGGGCGGGAGCATCGTTCACGCCGTCGCCGAGCATGGCCACCAGCTCTCCGCGAGCCTGGAGAGCCTCGACCACCCGGACCTTCTGTTCCGGGGTCACCCGACAGAAGACCGCCGTTCGGCCCAGCGCCCCATCGAGCGCGGCATCGTCGAGTGTGCGGAGGTCGGCTCCCGTCAGGACCTGATCCCCCGCCTCGAGGATGCCCAGGCTGTCTGCGATGGCACGTGCCGTCGCCGCCTGATCCCCGGTGATCATCACGGTGCGGACGCCGGCCGCGCGAAACCGGGCGACCGTCCCCTTCACGCCGGGCGCCGGCGGATCGGTGACGCCCACCAGGCCGACGAAGACGAGACCCTGGAGGGATGCCTCGGTGGCAGGTGCATCGGAAGGGAGGCTCCGGTAGGCGACCGCCAGGACGCGCAAGCCGCGGGAGGCCAGCTCCCGGTTCCGTTCCTTCAGGGTTCGACGATCCTCGTCCCGCAGCGATCGCGGTCCGTCCCGATCCAGTACCTCGTCGCTCAGCTCCAGCAGCCGACCCGGGGCCCCCTTCACGTAGACGTCCCGTCTCCCCTGGCGGTCATGGAAGCTGGCCAGAAGACGACGGTGGCTCGAAAAGGGGAGCTCGGCGGCCACCGGGAACGCCCGGCCGAGGGCGGCGGGGTCCAGTCCGGCCTTGCGGGCCGCCACCAGCAGAGCCACGTCCATGGGATCCCCGGTCCCGCTCCAACCACCGTCCTCCTCCCGGAGGGTGGCCCGACTGGCGAGGACCCCCGTGCGGAGCGCCACCTCGACACCCTCCTGGTCCCGGCCCTGGACCGGAGCAGCTTCGACGCGAAGCCCACCCACGGGCTCCAGTCCCGTGCCCTCCACCTCGACCGAGGTCCAGGGCAGCTCGATGCGGGTCAGGCTCATCTTCCCGGTCGTGAGTGTTCCGGTCTTGTCGGAGCACACCACCGTCGCCGAGCCCAACGCCTCCACGGCGGGGAGCCGCCGGACCAGCGCGTTCCGGCGGGCCATGCGACGCATGCCGGCGGCGAGGGTGATGGTAGCCACCACCGGGAGGCCCTCCGGAACCGCCGCCACCCCCAGCGCGATGGCCGTCTCCAGGGTGCGCCACAGCGGACCGCCTCGGAGGATGCCCAGGGCGGCCACCACCGCCACCACGGCCAGCGTCGTCCAGATGAGGCGGGCGCCGAGGACGGCCAGACGCTCTTCGATGGGGGCGGGCTGATCCTGGATCCCCTGGACCAGCTCACTGACCCGACCGATCTCGGTCCCGGCCCCGGTCTCGGTGACCACCGCATGGCCGGTTCCACCCACGACCAACGTGCCCTTGTAGACCATGCTGGTCCGGTCCGCCGTCGACACCTGCGGTCCGAGGACCGGGTCCACGCTCTTGCGCACGGGCATCGACTCGCCGGTGAGGGATGCCTCGTTGAGCTGGAGCTCGGTGCAGGTGAGGAGACGGGCGTCGGCGGGGACCGACTCGCCTTCTCGGAGCACGATCACGTCCCCGCGAACGAGGGTCCGGGCGTCGAGGTCGAGTTCCACGCCGTCCCGCAGGGCGATGGCCGCCCGGACCTGGAGCCGCGAGAGCCCCTCCATGGCCCTGCGGGCGCGCCATTCGGTGACGAAGCCGATGAGTACGTTCAACAGGAGGACGATCCCGATGGCACCGGCCTCCAGGGGGTCACCGACGGCCAGCGCGAGGAGGGCGACCGCGGCAAGGAGACCCACCACCAGGCTGCGGAGCTGGTCCAGGAGGATCCGCCCGGCAGAGGTGGGTTCATGGACCACGAGTTCGTTGGGCCCGTGTGCCTCGAGACGCCGCTGAGCTTCGCTGGACCGGAGGCCCTCGGTCGAGGACTCGAGGCGCCGCAGGACGTCCTCGGAGGGAAGCCCGTGCCAATCCATCTGTCCGCCCTCTCGATCGTGCATGGGTTCGTCCCGTTCCGGGCCGGAGGACGGGGCAGATCCTGGGGTATCTCCGTTGATCGCGCACTCCCGTTTCTGCTGCGAAGGGGCTTCGTCGCGAAGCTACGCTCTTCGGCCGGAGCGGGACACTCCCGTGGGGGCGCGACCTCCCAGCCGACCGTGGGGGGACGGGAGTGACCTGCGTGCGGGCCTCTGGCCGGTGCTCAGTCCCTTCGGTGGCATGCGTGCACGAACCAGTGCCGCGAGGGGCGACAGGGCCCGAAGGCGGGGCGGCCGCCAGGACCGTCTCAGGTCACCCCCGCCGTGCGTCTCGCTGAGCGATCCGCGCGGGTTCGCCTCCCGCCGCCTCCACTCGAAACGGAAAGGTGTCGTACGAAG
>JGI12048J13642_10240007_pt1 | contig 15451 bp, 11 predicted proteins | sample ElkSlonscriptome_16_FD_13642 | JGI IMG/M metagenome (IMG submission 13642)
CAAATTCGCAGTGCAATCTGATCTGTCTTACTTTGTAAAACAAAAAGTAGGACAAAAAGCAGGACAAAAAGTGAGCCGCAAAAATACGGCCTCTGTTTCCAAAGGAGAAAACGGATCGGTTATGTGGGCAACGTCGGATGTCAGCCGTTCAGGACATCCGAGCGCTGAGAATAATTCGTCCACACAAGACCCCATTGATGTGAATCGAGCAACGCTAGAAGACTGGCTGAGAGTTCCAGGTTTAACAGTAGAGCAGGGGCGATCGCTCGTCGCCCTCCAAGCGCAAGGAGTACAGTTCCACTGTCTAGAAGACTTAGCCGCAGCACTCAGCTTGCCTATCGAGCAGCTTCGAGCTAGTGAACCGCTATTGGCCTTCTACTATTACGAGCCTACAGGCTTCAATGTTGACGACATTCCTCCCATCCAGAGCGTCAACCCAAATCAAGCCTCCATCGCTTCGCTGATCAAGCTTCCGGGCGTCGATACCGCTCTAGCGCTGCAGATTGCCCACCATCGCACTCGCCCCTATTTGCATCTGGCCGACCTGCAACAACGTCTACGCCTGACAGCTCAACAGGTTGAGCACCTGATGCATTATTTACACTTTTGATGGGAACGTTGAAAACATCGTCACTTCCGCGAAGGGACACAAGACTCTCCTCGCCATGATTCTAAAGTTACTGCAACGTCACTCTCGCCCTTCAGATAGCGTTTCATCATCTCATTCTCTGCCTCAACCCGACACCTTGCAAAAAAAGTTTGCCCTGCAATGGGTTCTCATCGTTCCATTTTTGGTTCAGATTTTGGTTGCAGTTGGGCTCACGAGCTATATTTCTATCCGCAACGGACAAGAAGCCATTACGGCTCTAGCAGAGGATTTGATTTCGCAAACTAAGGAGTTGGTCAACCAGCACCTAAACGACTATCTTGCCTCACCTCACCAAATCAACCAGATCAATGCCAACTTAATTGAGCAAGGGATCTTCAGTCCCAGAGATTTTGATGCGCTGAGCCAACACTTTTGGCAACAGGCACAGACCTACTCTGACGTTGGCTACATCGGCTTCGGATTGCCTAATGGTGAATATGTAGGAGCTGGAGACTGGTACGAAGCCCCTGGCATTGAGATCGATCGCACATTTGCTGACAGCACGCACTTCACCTATTCATCAAACGAGAGCGGCAGACCTACGGCAATTATCGACCGCTGGAACTATTACCCTGCCCAAGAAGAGTGGTTCGTTGAGACCGCTGCGGCGGCTGAATCTCTTTGGGTCGTGGCGTTTGAAGATGTCGCTGAAGGGGTCTACGTTGCAGCCACCGCAAACTATCCGATCTACGACGAAGAGAGCAATCTAATCGGGGTGTTGGGTGTTGATTTGCGAATTTCGGATATCAGCAGCTCTCTGAGAAGGTTGAAGCCGACTGAGTCGAGTTCGATCTTCATCCTCGGCCAGGATGGCACTCTGCTTGCGGCCTCAGAGCCTAAGGCAGGTCGAGTTGCGACACACTCGAACGCTGAGCCTGAAGCTCGGTCGGAGAACGACTTAGATGCAGCAGAATCTGTTGCAGACGCCATTGTTAAAGATGATGCAACTGACAGCAGCAGCACATCTGGCACCACAGCACTGAATGAAACGATTAACTCTGGAGCTGAAACTGAGGAAGCAAGCGAGCAGACCGCATCTGACGAAGCACTAGATGCAGGAATCCGACTCAATACTCCTGACCCAGCAGCACAGGATGGCAGTGTCATCCCTTCCTTACCCAGCACTGAAGAATATATTGATGGAGGTACCGAAGTCCCATCTTCTCCATCAGAAACAGAACCATCTCCAGCCGATGTCCGTGCCGAGCAGCGTTACAACATTCGCGATAGCCAAGACCCAGAAATCCTAGCGATGGCGACGGCTTTGTACGACGCTGATGGTCAGATGATGGACTCTGACCAAATTTTGTCAGTCAATGTTGAAGGCGATCGCCACTATCTCCAAGTCATGCCTTGGCAAGATGAGGTGGGTCTCGATTGGCGTGTGGTGGTAATGGTACCCGAGTCCGAATTTACGGCTCAGATTCGAGAAAATACCCGCAATACTTTACTGTTGTGTCTGTTGGCAGTGGCGGGTGCTTCGCTACTGGGCATTCTTACGTCGCGCTGGATTGCTCACCCGATTTTGCAAATCAACAAAGCCGCAGAGGCGATCGCCACCGGACATCTAGACCAGCGAATTCCTGCTTCCAACATTCGAGAGCTGTCAACTCTGGCAGACTCCTTTAACCACATGGCCGAGCAGGTCAAGAGGTCGCTGAGTCAGTATGCTCAAGATAACGAGACCTTGGAAGAGCGAGTTAAAGACCGAACCCAAGAATTGACTCAAATCTTAGAAGAGCTAAGACAAACCCAAGCCCAACTAGTTCACAACGAGAAAATGTCTAGTCTGGGGCAGCTAGTCGCGGGCATTGCCCACGAACTCAACAACCCCATCAATTTTATCTACGGCAACTTACCTTATGCTTCGGTGTATGTGGAGAATTTGCTGAACCTGCTCAACCAATATCAGGCCGAATATCCCCATCCGCCTCAATCGATTCAAGACCTGACCGAAGAAATCGAGTTTTATTTTCTACAGGAAGATTTACCCCGACTGCTCAACTCTCTCAATCTTGGGGCAAGACGTATTCAGGAAATTATTCGGTCGCTCCGCACCTTTTCTCGGGTTGATGAATCGACATTGAAAACCGTCGATATCCACGAGGGAATCGAGAGCACCATCATGATGCTCAACAGCCGCATCAAAGCACAACCCAATCGGGGTGAGATCACGATTGTTCGAAACTATGGCAACATTCCCCTGGTTGACTGCTCGCCGGGACAGCTCAACCAGGTAGTGATGAATATTCTCAGCAACGCTATTGATGCCCTAGACTCTGCCCTAGAAACGCAGCCATCGCTAAACCCTAAAATTTCAATTCGCACCTACGTTGATCACGCTCAGCGAACCAGTGGACTTCTTGTCCGTTCTTCCGCTGCTCCCGAATCCAATCCACATCGTTACTCCAATGGTCTTTCCCCTGAGCCGGATCTAGAGAATTCAGCCCTTGATACTAATCCACACCGCGATCGCCCCCCCGCAACTGCACCAGCAGAAGGCACCTGCGAGAACGGTGAAGGAAGGTCAGAAGAGCAAGTGAGCTGTGTCACGATTGCGATCGCCGACAATGGCTCCGGCATTTTAGAAGAAGCTCGTCAACGCATTTTCGATCCCTTTTTTACAACGAAACCGATTGGCAAAGGAACAGGGCTAGGACTTTCTATCAGCTATAAAATCATCACCGAAAAACACCACGGAATGCTAACCTGTCGCTCTACTCCCAATCAAGGCACAGAGTTTCAAATTACTCTTCCGGTTCATGCAAAAACGGCGAACTCATGACGATAGGTTCCACAGCATTTTTCTAGACCTCATCCAAGACTCAACCTCATTCCTTTACCTCACTTCTCTCGATCGCCACAGCTTCGCGCAGCAATCGAGAGAGCCTGATTTATGAAGAAGGCCGCTGTTCAGGATTTTCACCCGTTGACCAGCGGTAGTCAAACGGAATTTGGGCTCGCCCACAGCTCTGTTCTAGCTGTTTTTGCTGGGAGAGAGCTTTTCTTAGGGTGCCAATGAGTTCAGATACCTGCTGCCGCTGAGGCGATTTGTTGCCTACGGCAAAAAGCGTTTGACGCTCCAAAATTTGCAAAATGAGTTCGTAATGCACATGCGATGGTAGCGGAATTTGCTCCATGACAAGCCTTGTTTAGGATAGTGGGTTTGGATATTTGAAAATAGACGTGTGAGGAGTAAAACGCTAAGAGGGCGAGGCAAAAAGCGAGGTAATCGCTTGCCCTGGGTCTTCCTGTCGCATGAAAGACTCGCCAATCAGTACTGCCGCAGATCCAGCATCGGACACCGTTTTCAAATCGGTAGGTGTGTGAAGTCCCGATTCGCTCACGACTAGAATGCCACGCTCTTGAAGCTGATGTTGGCGATCGCTCAAAATTTTACATGTGGTTTGCAAATCAACGAAGAAATCTTCAAGATTACGATTGTTGATCCCGATGAGGCTAACTCCATCGATCATCAGAACGCGATCGAGTTCTTCTAGGGTATGAACCTCAATCAGGGGAGTGAGGCCAATCGCTTGAGCAATCTTGACAAAATACCGCAAATCTTTATCTGACAAAATGGCAGCAATGAGCAGAACAGCGTCGGCTCCTCGAACCCGTGCCAAGTACATTTGATAGGGATAAATGACAAACTCTTTACAGAGTAGTGGAATGCTCACAGCTTTCCGAATGTCGCTGAGGTAGTCAAAGCTTCCCTGAAAAAATTTCCGATCCGTCAAGACAGAAATACAAGATGCGCCTGCCGCTTCATATTGTTTGGCGATCGCCACAGGGTCAAAGTCCTCGCGAATCACCCCCTTGCTGGGAGAAGCTTTTTTCACTTCCGCAATCAGAGCTGGCGAGGTTTTACCCTGGCGTAATGCGTTTAGAAAATTGAGGCTTGGGGGCATTCCAGCCAGCTTTTGCTGAAGTTCTGCCAGCGAGATCCGATTGCGGAGTTTGCTGACTTCTGATTCTTTGTGCCAAACGATTTCTTCCAGGATATGGCGAGGCTCGTCATCTGCGGTTCTAATCATGAACTCCAGATTGTTAACTTCGACTTTTGGATTAGGTGGACGACGGCGGATTTTCATAGCTCAGCGGTAAACCAATGCATCACAGATCGTGAGAGTGAATTGAGTCCCCATCAAATTGGGACTCTTCCTCTCGCAGATATTCATAACGTCTCTTGAGAACTTCTAGACTTCCAACGCTCTTTTGTATGCATCGTCCAAAACTTCAGACAGCGTCGGATGAGCGTGAACCAGGAACGCCAGTTCGTGGACTGTGCGACGTTCGGCGATCGCATTGGCGGCTTCTTGAATGAGGTCAGAGGCATGGAGTCCCATAATATGAGCCCCGAGCACTTCGCCCGAATCTTTGCGATAGACGACCTTTGCAATTCCGTCTGTTTCTCCTTCGGCGATCGCCTTAGAATTCCCCTTGAAGTATGAGCGCACTGTGGCGACCTCAAACCCTTGCTCTTGAGCATATTCAGCCGCAGCGGGTTCGGTCATTCCGACGAAGCTAATTTCAGGGTGGGTAAAGGCTGCCGCAGGAATGCTACGGTAGTCTACCTCGCGCGATCGCCCGATGATATTTTCAACCGCAGCAATACCCTGAGCAGAAGCGGCGTGAGCCAGCATCATGCGTCCCGTGGCATCTCCGATCGCCCAAAGGTTGGAGACCACTTCTCCATCGCGCAAAACTTCCATCTTGCCATTGACCGCGATAAAGCCTCGTCGATCGGTTTCAACCCCAACGGATTCTAGGCCAATATCTTTGGTGACAGGAATGCGTCCAGTGGCGACCAAACAGGCATCAACCTCTAGCACATCCACAATTTCCTTGGTCTTTGCATCAGCCAACTCAATCACAACTGGAGAACCGGGCTTCACCGACTTTGCCAACGTCCCCACATAAGTTTCGATGTCGCGAGGAGCAATCAGAACGCGCTGGGCTTGCTTTGCGATATCGGGATCAAACCCAGGCATCAGCTGATCGAGCGCTTCGATCATGCTCACCTCACTTCCGAGTGCGGTGTAGATATCGGAAAACTCAAGCCCGATATAGCCGCTGCCTACAATAGCAATCCAGTCGGGAACCCAATCGAGCTTGATGCCATCATCGCTGGTAAAAACGGTTTTGCCATCTAGCTCAATGCCCGGTGGAACAAAGGGAACCGATCCCGGAGCGAGAATGATGTCCTTCGCCGTGACGACTTTCTCCCCACTGTCAGTGGCGATCGCCACTTTTTGAGGGCCAGCCACTTTTCCCCAGCCCCGGATGACATCTACCTTGAGTCGCTTGAGGCTATTGGTCAGGTCGCCCCGCAATTTGTTCACGATCGTGCTGGCATGGTCGGCGATCGCCCGATCTTCGTAGGTCACACCATCGACATGGATACCCAGAGCTTTGAGGTGTTCAGCGTTTCGTAATTCTCGAACCCGTCCAGAGGCAGCTAACAACGCTTTGGAAGGAATACAGCCACGATTGACACAGGTTCCTCCCATGTCTCCGCCTTCGATAATTGCGGTTTTGAGACCGCAAGCAACAGCGTGGAGAGCGGCTCCATGACCGCCGACTCCAGCACCAATAATGACCAGATCGTAATCAAATGCTTGACTCACTGCGGGTTCCTTGACTGACTAGACGTTCTCTCAACGGATTCAAACTAAAACAGGTTCAATATCAATAAGTTAAGTATCCTATGGCTTGGGTATCAACCTCGATGCATTCAATCTACAGAGAAGCCTTTCAATTCTCAACTGCACTTGCCCCTTTCGGCAACCGATTTGTCCAGATTTTGCAGTGATGGATGAATCGAGCGGGCAGATCCGGACAGTTTCCCCAGTGCAGATGAACATAGGATGCATGGAGATTGCGCCAGCGCCATCCTTCGTTAAATTCAGTACTACCCGGATCAAATCCGCGCAGACGATACAGCCTATCAGGATTACAAACATCACGATACTGAGCAGGGCGCTGTCCCAAAGGCTGTTCTAATGACAGGTCAGATACCACTGGGTTCTCTAAGGCCCTCTCCTTTGAATCAATTGATTCAAGCTGCGAACTGTTAGGGAATACAGCTGCATTTTGGTGTTCAGAACCGGGGACAGCGCTTAAAACTGAGCGATGAAACTCGTGTCCCCAAACGGTCTCTCCTTGCTTCATCAAAGGCGTGTCATGCTGGGCGATCGCCCGCCGATATCCCAATGTGAGGCGTTGCCCCATACGAACAGTGAAGGGGAGCGTTCCGACCATCGGCCAAGGGTGATTTTCAAAGTCTATGAGCGTTTCACACAGATACATCAAGCCACCACACTCGGCATAGGTCGGAATGCCAGCAGCGATCGCCCGATGCACCTGACGACGAGCCGATGGGTTGTCCGCCAAGTCCGCCGCAAACACCTCAGGGAAGCCGCCGCCAAAGTAGAGACCGCTGATGTCAGAGGGCAGATGAGAATCCTGCATGGGACTCCACTCAACCAGTTCGGCTCCCAATTCTTGCAACAGATCCAAATTATCTGCGTAGTAGAAGCTAAAAGCGCGATCGCGGGCGATCGCAATCCGAGGACGAGAACCAGGGGATGGAGAATGCCGTGTGAAAAGATTGGTGTTGGAAGAATTGGTGTTGGAAGGAGAGGGTGATCCCTCTGTGGAGTTGGCCTTCTCTTGGTTTTCCAAACGCCCCGAAGACTGAAGTAGCGGATGCAGGATTTCCCAGTCAAAGCAGGTGCGCCCGAGCTGAGCGAGCTGTTCAACAATGCGGTTGAGTTCTGGCAATTCGTCGGTGGGGATCAGTCCCAAATGGCGATCGGGCAGCGTGACGACCTGATTTCTGCGAATCACTCCCACAACGTCCAGATCCAACGGGTCGAGCGCCTGTCGCAACATCTGCTCGTGGCGATCGCTGCCCACTTGATTGAGCACAACCCCCACGATTTGAACGCGGGGATCAAAGGATTGGTAGCCAAGGGCGATCGCCCCTACAGAGCGAGACAGGCGGCGGCAGTCGAGCACCAATAGGACAGGAATATTGAGGATTCGAGCAATGTGAGCCGTGCTGCCAATCTCTTCTTGACCTGAGGCTCCATCGAACAAGCCCATCACGCCTTCTACTAGCGTGCAGGAAGCGGTTTGACTATGGGTTGCAAAGCACTGCCGCACATAGGTTTCTGACGTTAGAATCGGATCGAGATTTCGGCAAGGGCGACCCGTCACATAGCGGTGAAACATCGGATCGATGTAGTCGGGGCCAACCTTAAACGACTGCACCCCGTGATCTCCATCTGCCAGCGGAAACCCCTGAGCCGCCTCTGAGCGACAAAGAGCAGCTAGTAGAGCAAGAGTTACCGTTGTTTTGCCAACCCCACTGCGCTCTCCCGCAATTATCAGTGCCATATCAATCCTCGCCTCACGTCATGCAGAATTGTTGCGAAACATTACCATCTGTTTCAAGATGTCCCTCTCTTCTAGACCCTGACCCTCTCTCAGATTCCTCGCTGCTTTACACTGAAAAGTCAGAAACGCCCACAGCTCACACAAATGCTGCCGTTGGCGATCGCCCCTACGAGGGGAATCCGTTAGCGTTTTAGAGGATGTTTGAGAAGTCGTCAATGCGACTTCAGATCCCCCCTACCCCCCCTTAAAAAGGGGGGAATCGGAATCAAAGTCCCTCTTAAAAAGGGGGAATCGGAATCAAAGTCCCCCTTAAAAGGGGGGAATCGGAATCAAAGTCCCCCTTTTTTAAGGGGGATTTAGGGGGATCAGTCTTGTTCCAGCGTGTTGGTTAATACGTTTCAAACATCCTCTTAGCTAATGTCAAAGGGCAGAGCCGTTCTGTTTCTCGGAAATCGCTGTTGATAACCTTATGATTGTCACGCCTCATCGAGAAGATCCATTTTTAAGCATCCGCAACTTTGATGATTTTTTTGTCGCTGTTCAACAGTCGCTTCGAGATCGGTTAGACGAGCAACCCTATGCAACATCGCAGTTGATTCGCACGACAGATTTAGGAACGAATGCGGGAACTGCCGGATTCATCGGCTCGGCTGCGATCGCCCAAGTGGCTCAGATCGTGAGTCTATCGGTGCCGCTCTATGGTGTCGATCCGCTGAAGGCACTGGATGCGATCGCAACGGCAAATGAAGAATATTTTTATTGGGAAAATGGGCGTCGGGGCGAAGCGATCGCAGCAATTGGGAATGTCGCAAGCCTACATGTGAGCGGAAGCGATCGGATGGTGCAAGCGAAGCGATTTATTCGCCAATGTTTTGCTCAAACCTTGACGATTGGCGATGTCGATTGTCCATTTGCAGGGGCTCGGTTTTTCTGTCGCTTTACGTTTTTTGATCAGCCATCGTCGTCTGATACATCTAATCTGACCCAAGAGGAAATCGAAGTCCCCTCTCGCATGGGTAATCGACTCAGCCACGCAGAACAGTTAACGGTGGATCGTTCGGGTTCAGACACGTCAGATGGTGAATCTTTAGATCCGGCGTCCTGCTCACTCCCCAGCTCAAGCAGTCCTGAATTTGCGTTTGCTCCAGCCAGTCTAATTTTGCCCCAGTGGCAGATTGCCAGTCAGGGGGAACTGGGCAGTTTCGTTGCTAATTTACCGCTGACCTCAAAAACCGACCTGCGATCTGCCTGTACTCAGATTTGGACGGCCTTTAACCAAGTGCGATCGCTCACTGAACGACGGCGATCGCACCGATCGCCCTCACCAATTCAGCCACTGAGAGACTGGCATTCGAGCGATCGCTTGAGCGGACAAGACGAACCGTCGAACCACTCCCCAGACGAGTCCCACATATCCGATCAGATTCCTCAGATTCCTCATCTCTCAAACCAAGAGCGGAATCAGGTTGAACAGTCTGTTCGAGCAGTGCTGGATGCCATTCAAACCCATGAGTTGAGCAAGGCCGTCATGGCTCACAAGCTCGACGTTGCCCTCGCGACGCCGCTGCACATTCCAACAGTGCTTCAAACTCTTCGCCAGATTCATTCCGACTGCTATGTGTTTGCGACCCAAAACCAGCACGGACAGACGTTTTTGGGAGCCAGTCCCGAACGTTTGTTGAGCATCCATCGGGGAAAGTTGACCACAGAGGCGATCGCGGGTTCTGCGCCACGGGGCGACACCCCATCTGAAGATGCCCGTTTTGCCAACGGACTCTTATCGAGCCTCAAGGAGCAGCATGAGCATCAACTGGTGGTGGACTTTATCAGCCAACAGCTCGAAGCCCTCGGCATCTCGACTCAGCGATCGCCTTTCCCCTGTCTGCTCCAGCTTTCCAACATTCAGCATCTGCAAACGCCGATTTATGCCCAACTATCAGAGGATTTGCATCCGTTAGATTTGGTGGCTGCCCTGCATCCGACGCCAGCGGTGGCAGGGGTGCCTCGCCAAACAGCCTGTGACTACATTCGTCACTATGAGTCCTTTGAGCGATCGCTCTACGCGGCTCCCTTTGGCTGGATCGATGCTCAAGACAACAGCGAGTTTTTGGTCGGTATCCGATCCGCTCTTCTCGACGGCAATCGCGCTCGGCTCTACGCCGGAGCCGGAATCGTTCAGGGGTCAGATCCCGCTCAAGAGCTGGCCGAAATCGAATTGAAGCTGAGAGCGCTGTTTAGCACGCTGATTCGTCCCAACTTGTGAGGCTCTTCGCTTAAGGAACTTCACTTGAGCATGAGTTGAGAATGGGCGATCGCAGTATAGCAATGCGCAGATAGGTTAGACAGGTATTGATGGAGAAGCCACGCGGTGCGTGGCTTCTCCATCAACTATTAGTTTTATATCAGCGCGTAGCACTATATTTCATCACAATTCTTCTTAGGAATTTTAAAAAAGATAACAGAACGAACCTCTTCCCCATGTCATTTGAGACGATGGAAAAGGAGAGGTTCCTCTCACTTGCAAAATTGACATCCTGCGAATGGGTGAGCCAAAGAGGTGAGATCAATGAATTTTAAGTGCATCCTGTGTTCAAGCCTTGTGACCTGCGTGCTTGGAGCGGTTTTGGGTTTGAGTCTTGCAGAAGTCAATCGGGATGATCCCAATCCCAATTCAGGGCTTCACTACGCTCTGATTGGCTCTGCAATGGGACTTGTCGTAGGTGGCGGCCAAGAAGCTTTGCGGCAGATAGAGCGCGATCGCATTCGGGGATAGGCTGTTCACGTCGGCTCATCCGTCTTTTCTGTTTCTGAATGCTCTTCTTCTGAATTGGTGCTTCCCGAATCAGCTGCATTCCATGCTCCTGGTTGTTCCGCTGCCCGTGGGAGCGATCGCTCTTTTTCTTGGGGATAAGGAGTCGCCGGAGACACTAACTCTAGCTGCCCCGGTGAAGGTCGCTGAGCTGCTACAAAGTCAGGGCGTTTAGGCGATTTTCTGCGGCGTCGCGACACGTTTTCTTCGGCAGTTTCTTCCGCCACTACCTCATATAATTTTGCCTGTTTCTGGCCGGAACCTTTTCGCAAAATGCGCCCTAGCCGCTGAATATATTCGCGGGCTGAGCCTGTGCCTGAGAGCAAAACCGCAATGCTAGCAGCGGGGACATCCACACCTTCGTTGAGCACATGGGATGCCACCAAGACTCGATAGGTTCCAGCTCGAAACTGTTGCAGAATGTCGTGGCGCTCTTTCACCGGAGTCTGGTGAGTAATGGCTGGAATCAGGAAATCCTGCGAAATTCGATAAACAGTGGCATTGTCATTAGTAAAAACCAGCGTCTGTTCAGGGTAATGCTCAGTCAGCAGATCCGCCAATATTCGCAGCTTCCCTTCAGTGCCAAGGGCGATCGCCCGTGATTCGCGGTGAGCCAGCATGGCTCGTCGGCCTGATTTGGAACGAGCACTGGCTTTGACGAAGCGCTGCCATCCCTGCAAGCTGCCCAGCCAGATATTGGCCTCTTGTAAAAATGCGTTGCGAGTTTGGATGAGGCGATCGTAGCGATCGCGCTCCTGCTCAGACAGTTTGACTTTAATTTGTACGATCGTATGGTCGGCTAAAGTGTGACCTGCTAGCTCTTCCGCTGTGCGGTGATAGACCACTGACCCCAGCAGCGTATCCAAATCGGCATGGCGACCGTCAGAGCGATCGGGGGTTGCTGTCAGTCCTAAGCGGTAAGGGGCGATCGCATATTCGGCAATCACACGGTTAAAGTCGCTCGGTAAGTGATGACACTCATCACAAATGAGTAGACCGTAGCGATTGCCAATCTTCTCAGAATGAATCGCCGCGCTGTCGTAAGTCGCCACCAAAATAGAGCTTTTGTCTCGCGAGCCGCCGCCCAACAGCCCAACATCAGCATCGGGGAAGGCTGCCGTCAGGTGGGCATACCACTGGTGCATTAAATCCAGTGTTGGCACGGTGATCAAGGTGCTGCGGGGGGTGGCCTGCATCGCCATCTGAGCCAGATAGGTTTTCCCGGCAGCAGTGGGCAAAACCACCACCCCCTGACGGCCAGCAACCACCCAAGCATCTAGAGCCTCTTGCTGATGAGGATACGGACTCATCTCCAGACTCGGCTTCAGCTCCAGTGCGTCAAAGGCTTTGGCATTATCTTCAAACGGACTCGATTCGGCCTGAAGCGTTTCGATCAGCTTGCGATACTGAATGGCCGGAATTCGAAAGCGCTCAATCCGATCATCCCAAGTGGCGTAATCAATCCACTCTTTGCCACGGGGAGGCGGATGCAAAATGAGCGTGCCCCGGTCAAATTTTAGTTTTGAGGTTCGCGCCATAGCCCTGATTCTGACAGCGGGTGCAAGGATTAACTCTGAAACTATTCTCTAAGCCTATTAATTTACGGCTTCAGCCGTCTTCTGATGAACATTGTAGAGAATAGAGAGATTCGCTTATGCTCAGATGAGTTGCCGATACGATTTGATTTCAGGTGTTGAGGAGAGATAGCGTGACGAAAAATCGGATTTTTGGCGTTTTACTAATATTCATCCCCATCTCGATTGCCTCCCACTATTTGGGCTGGAGCGAATTAGCCATCTTTGCCACCGCCGCTCTCGCCATTGTGCCTTTAGCCGCATGGATGGGCACCGCAACGGAGGAAATTGCCGTTGTTTCTGGCCCCAGCTTAGGCGGACTCCTCAACGCTACTTTCGGCAACGCAACAGAACTGATCATTGCCCTGATTGCTCTGCGCGCCGGACTGGTGGGGGTCGTCAAAGCCAGTATCACCGGGTCGATCATCGGCAACCTGCTGCTCGTCATGGGCTTATCCATGCTGCTGGGCGGCATTCGCTATAAAGAGCAAGATTTTCAGCCCGTGGTGGCGCGGGTCAACGCTTCAGCCATGAACTTGGCCGTGGTTGCGATGCTGCTACCCACAGCGGTCAACTACACCTCCGACGGCATCCCAGAGACCACGCTTCAGAATCTATCCGTTGCGGTCGCGGTGGTGCTGATTACGGTCTACGGCCTCACCCTGCTCTTTTCGATGAAGACTCACAGCTATCTCTGCGATGTGGTCGAAGCAGAGCATGAGGGAGAAGAGGGGCAAGGGGAAGGCGGCGAGCCTAGCAAACCGAACATACGGCTCTGGATTGGAGTGTTGTTCGCAGCTACGGTGCTGGTGGCGATCGAGTCAGAGTTTCTTGTCAGCTCTCTCGAAACAGCGACAGAGGAGATTGGCCTGACCAGTCTGTTTACCGGAGTTATCATATTGCCGATTATTGGCAACGCGGCAGAACACGCCACCGCCGTCACCGTGGCGATGAAAAACAAGATGGATCTGTCTTTTTCGGTGGCGGTCGGTTCGACCATGCAGATTGCTCTGTTTGTCGCGCCTCTGCTGGTGATTGTGGGCTGGGTGATTGGTCAGCCCATGGATCTCGACTTCAACCCGTTTGAGTTAGTGTGCGTCGCTGTCGCGGTGCTGGTGGCCAACTCGGTCAGCTCAGACGGTCGCTCAAACTGGCTAGAAGGCGCATTGTTGCTGGCGACCTATGCCGTCATTGGACTGGCCTTTTTCTATCATCCGGCGATCGCAGGCATCTAGCTCTCTTAAACCACTCGATTTTGGCGGATGCACTCGGCGTACCAGTGGAAGCTGGCCTTGGGAATGCGGCGCTGAGTCGCGTAGTCGATGTAGGTGAGGCCAAAGCGGCGATCGTAGCCATAGGCCCACTCGAAGTTATCCATAAAACTCCAGGCAAAGTAGCCGCGTAATGGATAGCCTTCGGCGATCGCCCGATGAGCGGCCCGCAAGTATTCGCGCATGAAGAAAATGCGATCGCAATCCAGAACTTCGCCTGAAACAGTGACCTCATCCTGCACGGCACAACCATTTTCAGTGATGAGTATGGGCAGGTCGGGGCGGTGAAGCGTGTCGCTAATATGGCGAATGCCCCAATAAAGCGCGTCAGGAGTGACATGCAGCCACGGCATATGGAGTCGAGGGTAGCTTTTAGGAATTGAGAGCAGTTCATAGCCTTGAGCATTGTCTGCGGCTCGCACATATTGTCCAGAGTAGATGTTGAAGCCCAGAGCATCGAGCGGTTGAGCAATGGTCTCAAGATCGCCGGGTTTGATATCAGGCGCATCTTCGCCTAGGGTCTCCAGCAACGCAGGACTATAGGCTCCAGTGAGTGCGGGAACAATGATCCCTCCATTCGTCCACAGATTTGGGAACGCCTTCTGAGCCGCTTTGATATCTACCTCGGATTCTGTGAGCGGGATCGGCACGGCAAAATTATCGACCCAGCTGACTGAACAGGGCACAGGAGATGCTGCCCGAATCGCCTGACAGCCTAACCCATGAGCCAGCAAGGCATGATGAGAGGTTTGCCAGATGTCTCTGATGCGACTGACACGCTTGCCGGGAGCGTGGGCAGGCTGACCGCCAACGCTATAGCTGAGATGAGTGAAGCAAGAAATTTCGTTGAGGGTAAACCAGTGAGTGACGCGATCGCCCAAATGCTTCACGACAACAGAGACATAGTCTGCAAAGTCTTGAGCAATCTCGCGACTTTGCCATGAGCCATAGGCATCCTCTAGCGCCTGAGGAGTGTCCCAGTGGTAGAGGGTGGCGTGGGGAGTGATGCCATGAGCCAATAGCTCATCGACTAATCGACTGTAGAAACCTAGCCCTTCAGCATTCACCGATCCACGCCCTTCAGGAACAATCCGAGGCCACGCGAGGCTAAACCGATAGTGCTTGATCCCCAACTCCGCCATCAGCTTCACATCGTCTCGATAGCGATGGTAATGGTCGCAGGCGATCGCCCCCGTATCACCATTGAGCACCTTTCCCTCAGTCGCGCTAAAGGTATCCCACACGCTGGGTTTGCGGCCATCTTCCTGGCTTGCTCCTTCAATCTGATAAGAGGCCGTCGCCGCACCCCATTGAAAATTAGCCGGAAATGAGTAACTGGTCATTGGGATTCTAAAGACTCTCAACGCATCGTCAGTAAACTAAAAGCTGTGGCAGAATGCTCGGCAGCACTCCACAATCATCCTTCCACGACCATCATAAAAGCGCGATGACATGATGAGCTGTCATCGTGATGCGTACAGTGATGCGTCCCTTTCGTCATCTCCAGAACCACTATGAGTAGCGATCGCATGGGCATCAACAAGACCTTCGACATCTACGATCTCACGCCTGAGATGCTGCACCAACAGATTCAGGAGCAGTTGGCGATCGCCCGTCGTCACTTTCACGCGGATCAGTTTTCAGCATCAGAACAGCGCTGTTTGGCCGTGACAGAGCGTCTGGAAAGCTGGATCGCGGAGATGCAAGCGAGAGAGGAGATCGAGGTTGAAGCCGATGACAAACG
>JGI12048J13642_10319671_pt1 | contig 15449 bp, 14 predicted proteins | sample ElkSlonscriptome_16_FD_13642 | JGI IMG/M metagenome (IMG submission 13642)
GCCGGTCAATTATCTCAACACTCATGGCACCAGTACGCCCGCCGGTGATGTGGTTGAGTTGGAAGCCGTCCGCCAGGTATTCGGAGCTAACATGCCCCCGATAAGCTCTACCAAATCGCTTTCTGGCCACTCCCTGGGAGCGGCAGGGGTGCATGAAGCCTTGTATTGTATCCTAATGCAGCAAGGAGACTTTATTAGTTCCTCTGCTCATATTGAGAGTCTTGACGAGGCGGTCGGTGATGCGCCGATTGTCACTGAAACCAAAGCTGGCGTTGAATTAAATACCGTCATGAGCAATAGCTTCGGTTTTGGTGGCACCAACGCTACCCTGATCTTCAGCAAATACCGGGGGTAGTGAGTATTAAAGATCCAATCATGGGTTAAGAGTCAACAATCGCATAAAAAAACCGGGTCAATGCCCGGTTTTTTTATGCGACGATGTTTTGGCTAAGGCCCGTTGCTCCAGCCAAAAATAGAGGGTCACGGCCACACAAGTAGTGGCCATGATCATGCTCATCACCATAATCTGGTAACGCACGGCAACCAAGGGTGATACACCGGACAGTATTTGCCCCGTCATCATGCCGGGTAAAGAAACCAGACCCACGGCCAGAAAAGCGTTGATCTGAGGTATGAGAGCGGCGTTAAAGGCCAGTTTGCGAGCCTCACCAAAGTCCTTGCACCGAGGCAGTTCTTTTTCAAGCCGCTCAGCTCCCAAAGACAGTGAGGTTAAGCCATTGGCGATGACCATACCGGCGATGGGGATCACGTAGTTGGGCTGATACCAGGGTGATAAATTGAGTACCACCTGTAGTACCCAATACAAGTTCAGAGTACTGGCTATCCCCAAGCTAATCAATATCCGCCAATACCGTTGTTTGTTTTTTTGCTGAATGGGGCGGACAACGATCGAACTGGCCACCAGCAGCATGAAACACAATATCAGAACACCCAACCAGATTTCGTCGTAGTCAAAGATAAAATTCAGCGCAAAACCAATAACTATCAGTTGTAATACCATCCGCGCTGATGCCAATAACAAGTCGCGGCTGTTTAGTTGCCAATAAAGGTAAATGCCTAGCACGGGAATCAGAGGAACCAGAGAGAGTAAGGTGTCACTAACGGATAGGGTAATCATAGATTCTTGTAATGTAGTCGACTCTGCAATAAAGCCAAGCATGGCTTTTTTTTGGCGCCAAAATAAATAGTCGCCAAAAAAAAGCCGCTAATGCGGCTTTTAAAAACAGGTGACTGTTTTAGGTAGAATTACTCGCGTGTGAACTCAGGGTATGCCTCCATGCCGCATTCCGCAATATCCACACCTTCATATTCTTCTTCATCACTAACCCGAATGCCCATAACGGCTTTGAGGATGGCCCAAACAATCAAGCTGGTGACGAATACCCAAACGAATATGACCAGCATACCGGTTAACTGCCCACCAAAAGTGGCATCAGAGTCTGATAGCAGCACCGCAAATATACCCCAGATACCTACCACCCCATGCACTGATATTGCTCCTACTGGGTCATCAACCTTCAGTTTATCAAGAGCGACGATGGAGAATACGACGATAACACCACCAATAGCACCAATGATGGTAGCCAGTAAAGGAGACGGATCCGCAGGTTCAGCAGTAATAGCAACCAAGCCAGCCAGAGCTCCGTTCAAAGCCATGGTCAGGTCGGCTTTGCCGAACATGATGCGTGCCACGATGATGGCGGCGATCAAACCACCTGAGGCTGCTGCATTGGTATTCAAGAACACGTTGGCGACTTCGTTGGCAACAGAGATACCGCCAAGTTTGAGTGTAGAACCACCATTAAAGCCAAACCATCCCATCCACAGAATAAAGGTTCCCAATGTGGCCAAAGGTAAGTTGGCGCCAGGAATGGCCACGATCTGACCGTTGTCGCCGTACTTATCTTTCCGCGCTCCCAGTAACAGAACGCCAGCAAGGGCGGCTGAAGCACCTGCCAGGTGAACGATGCCTGAGCCCGCGTAGTCGCTGTAGTTTAGTTCACCAATGAAAGGCACCGGCTTGCCACCCCAAGTCCAGCCACCTTCAATTGGGTAAATAAAACCAGTCATTACTACGGCGAAGGCAAGGAAAGCCCAGAGCTTCATGCGCTCGGCAACCGCTCCAGAGACGATGGACATGGCCGTAGCGACAAACACAACCTGGAAGAAGAAGTCGGAGGCGCCAGAGTATTCACCCATGTCGCTGAATCCAGCTTCGGTAGACGATGCCAGTACAGCGGCAACAGCGGCATCATCCATGCCTGCTACTGTAGTTACACCAGAAAGGAAAAAGCCGCCGTCGTACATAAACTGATAGCCACAAACCAAATACATGGTGCAAGCGACAGCGAACAAAGCTACGTTTTTGGTCAGAATTTCAGTGGTATTCTTGGCTCGGACTAAGCCGGCTTCCAGCATTGCAAAGCCCGCCGCCATCCACATGACGAGAGCTCCACAAATGAGGAAGTAAAAGGTGTCCATTGCATATTGCAATTCGTAAATATGATTCAGGTTTTCCATGAAAGCCCTCCGCACCAGGCTTAACTAGATTATTAAAAAGTTGTTTTGAATTGAATTAGATGGCGTCGTTGCCAGATTCGCCGGTCCGAATTCGAATGGCTTGTTGTAGATCAACGACAAAGATCTTGCCGTCGCCAATTTTTCCTGTGTTTGCTGCTTTGGAAATAGATTCAACTACTTGATCCAGCAAATCATCTGAAATCGCGACTTCGATTTTTACTTTAGGGAGGAAATCCACCACGTACTCTGCACCGCGGTACAATTCAGTGTGGCCTTTTTGTCGACCGAAACCTTTAACTTCGGTTACGGTGACACCTTGAACACCAATTTCGGAAAGTGCTTCACGCACATCATCCAGTTTAAATGGCTTTATCACGGCAGTTACCAGTTTCATTTTTTTCTCCTTATACCCGCCAGTTGAGAGAACAATCAGATGCCAGTTAATCACGCACAATGATTTGTGCGGAATCTGAGCATGACTAAAGCATCTGCTATGCCAAAGATTAAAAATATATGAAAAACAGTTAATTAGAGTAATATCGGGGTAGGGTAGCAGTTTGTCCGGCACAATTATAGCGCATCGACACTCAAATCTTCGCGAAATTAAGCACCGAAACTGTGCATACCCAGTAATGTGAGCCATGTTGGTGCAAGGCTTGTTTATGTCGCTGGCTCGCCAGCAACATAAATATAACCTGCTTGCCTTAAAAAGGAAATCTGGTCTTTTGGTTGGCTTCTTACGTGGAGCCAGCAGGGAATGACATGGTAAACTAAGTCCAGTTATTGAGTGATCCTTTTTTCAGATACTTTGGGGTTTTTTTTATGGCGGTCTCTCCTTTCGAAATGTTGAATGCAGTGCATCAGCAAATTGGTCAATTGTTGCCCGATGTAGCGAAATCTGCACAAGAAGATCTGAATCAGCAAGCAAAAGCGGCACTGCTTAGCCTCATCAGCCGCCTGGATTTGGTCACCAGGGAAGAATTCGAAATTCAGCAGGAAGTCTTGCTGCGAACCAGAGAAAAACTGGAAGCTATTGAGAAGAAGATTGCCCACCTTGAAGCTCAGTTCGATGGAGCAGCGCCCATAGCGCCAGAGCAGCCGGTTACTCCGCAGGGCGGCGCTAATCAACCTATTGACAATCAGGACAAGAAAGACCGTAATAACTAAAACAGCAGATCGTCACTTTTTCCGCCACCATCGGTGAATGTCGCCCATCCGCTGACTAAGTTATTTCCTCAAGCCAGACAAAAAATCTATTTATACCAAGGAAGGTATTATGTCATTAGCCATTCTCTATACCCGGGCCAAAGTGGGTATTACAGCCCCTCTGGTAACCGTAGAAATTCATCTGTCTAATGGATTACCGGGGCTTGCCATTGTGGGCTTGCCGGAAACGGTAGTGAAAGAGAGCAAAGACCGGGTACGAAGTGCTCTCATTAACAGTGGCTTTGACTTTCCTGCCAAACGCATCACCATCAACCTCGCTCCAGCTGATTTACCCAAAGAAGGTGGTCGATTTGATCTGGCCATTGCCATGGGGATCTTATGTGCCTCAGGGCAACTAGATGCTGCTGTGATGGCGGCGACTGAGGTTTACGGGGAGTTGGCTCTGTCGGGTGCGCTGCGACCGGTTGCAGGTCTGCTGCCCGCGGCTTTAGCCTGTGCAGATGCGGGGCATCTCGCGGTTGTGCCTTCGGCTTCCAGTGACGAAGCGGGTATGGTTTCCGGGCTGAGATTGATTACTCCTGGCAGTCTTGGAGAATTGGTGGCCCATATGAATGGTTGTTCACGTCTGACAGAGCAAACCGGACGTCCGCCCTCCACAAGCAGGATTAAAGCCTGTACTGATTTAGACTTGGCCGATGTCAAGGGTCAGTATCAAGTCAAGAGAGCGCTCGAGGTGGCTGCGGCCGGTGGCCACAACATGCTCATGTTTGGCCCTCCGGGAACCGGGAAAACGATGATGGCGGCCCGTTTGCCAGGTCTGCTGCCGGAGTTGACTGATCAGGAAGCGCTGGAATCAGCCGCTATTGCGTCCGTTTCGGGTCGGGCCGTAGCGCCACAGCATTGGCGTCAACGACCTTTCCGTTCACCCCATCATACCGCCTCTGCGGTTGCCATGGTGGGCGGTGGCCCGGTGCCTCGACCAGGTGAAATATCCTTGGCTCATCACGGCGTCCTGTTTCTTGACGAATTGCCCGAGTTTGACCGTAAGGTGCTTGAAGTACTGCGTGAACCTTTGGAGTCTGGACAAATTGTGGTATCAAGAGCGGCCCGGCAGACTACTTTTCCAGCCAGTTTTCAGCTTATCGCTGCAATGAATCCCTGTCCTTGCGGCTATGCCGGACATCCCCAACATGAATGTGGTTGCACCGATTTTCAAGTCCAGCGCTATCGCCAGAAAATATCGGGCCCATTGTTGGACCGGTTTGATATCCATGTGGAAGTGCCTGCTTTGGAAATTAGCGAACTTCAGCATGCCAGCCGGTCTGAAACTTCAGCCCAGGTCAGAGCTCGTGTGATCAGTGCCAGAGCATCGGCAATAAAGCGTTCCGGGGTGACCAATCAACAGTTGCAGGGGAAGGCACTGGAGCAGTTTTGTGAGCTGCAGACGGATGATAAGTCAATGCTAGAGGGTGCTCTGCAGCAACTGGGTATGTCGGCTCGCAGTTATTACCGATTGCTAAAAGTGGCCCGCACGCTGGCGGATTTGAGTGGGGCTGAAGCGATCGCATCAGTCCATTTACTGGAAGCCCTGAGTATGAGGGCATTAGATCGCCGAGGTCGTTGATCTTGCGTAAGGCCCTGATGCTGATTCAATTGGCGGACTTTGGCACCTTAACATTGTCAATCGTCAGCGAACTGCTTTGAATCCATTTCTGTATGTCGGTGTCGGTGACATTGCGCAGACCTCTGATGCCTATAGCGATGCACTGTCTGGCTTGAAATACCAGACGACTACTATTGTTAAAGAAGCTCTCGGCGCTTTGATCTTTGTTATTACTCAGGCCGGCTTTGATGGACGCTTCGATGACCGGCCATGAGTCAGTAATTTCACGCCATGGTGCCTGTTCAGTTAATAGCTGTTCGATGGGATATACCGCATCCAGGTGATCAGTAATGCGAGCGAAGTAACGACTCAAAAATCCGAGTCGGTCAGAAAATAACTTGTCAGATGCCTTTGATGCAAGGCAGTGGGTGCCGATACCGCGGATTTGAGCGGTGGTTTCCATTAGTTCTGGTAGTTCTTGCAGAGTGAGCTGTGCGAGTTGCTCATGGCGTTGTTCGAGATTTTGAAAATTGGGGCTTTGATAAAATTCCCGCAATAATTTTAGTAACTGTTGAATCAAATGGGTATGAAGTTCGAAGTTATGAAAAGCATTGTCCTGACGCCAGTGATAGTTAACTGTAAACCACTCGGCACATAGAGATTCCCATGTGATATCACTGATGAAATGGGTTCGCAGCGCCTGAACTTCTTGTAGACTTTTAAGTACTTGTGGCTTGATATTGGTCAGCCGGGTTTCGAAAAAGACATCACCGGCAAGTATGGCGAGGGTGGCTCCTCGATGTTGCTGAATTTGGGTGATGAGTTCCAGTATCTGGTAGCAAAGATCAAGGCATTGCTGGCGTTGTTGGTGTCGTCCGAACGCGGTTCTTATTTTAGAGGTGGCATTCATAGCAGTATTCTTGTTGCGCCCATCCTATTGACAATTCGATCCGCAGTCTTAAAACTTTCCCTTCATTGAGATGGGTGGATCTGTTAGCGGATGCCAGTGCAGCCCAGTGAGCTTTTGGTCAAACAGAAGATTTTGCTTCATGCTGCAAATGAGTTTACTGCAATGCTGGTTGCGGCATAACACGTGAAGAACGTCCTCCGGAATTGTCTTTTTTGCGAGCAAATAATAAATGGTTATGAGGTTAATAAATTTGTCTTAATATGCAAGCAACGGACCAATAACGAATGTGGCTTTTAATTTGAGCTCCCATTAGCGCGAACCAGCGTATCTACCACCAATAAACCCGCGAGAAACAATACAATGGCTGGAAATGAAAACAAGCTCGCCGGATAAGCTTTGGCCTTCATAGTAGTTTTTGAAAGCACAGAACCAGTCTGTCTTAATAAGCAAGGCACTCAAATTGTGCGTTATTAATTTTAATATGGATGCCGGGTGCGCTAACTTGGTGCGATTGCGCTTCAGGTGAGCCCATGGAGACCGTTACTTCTTATGTCTGAGCAAAATCAACAGCCTGAGCCGAACAAGCTGTACCCCCTCAGGAGTTTTGTCATTCGAAGCAGTCGTATGACCTCTGCGCAACAAAGGGCTTATGACCAGTATTGGCCGCAGCATGGTCTTACCTCTGAGTCAGGATTAATTAATCCATTGCAATTGTTTGGTCGCAAGGCACCGCTGATTTTTGAAATCGGCTTCGGTATGGGATTGTCATTGGCAGAGATGGCTGAGCAGCACTCGGATACTGACTTTATTGGAGTGGACGTTCATAAGCCAGGAGTCGGCAATCTGCTGAATGAGATTAGAAAACGTCAGCTTGGTAATATCAAGATTTTTGCCGAAGATGCGCAAGCAGTGATTGAGCGCTGTTTACCTGACGCCGGTCTGGCAAGGGTGCAGCTATATTTTCCTGATCCGTGGCCCAAGCGCCGACATCATAAACGGCGTTTAGTGCAACCCGAATTTGTAAGTCGGATATTGCCTAAATTAGCCCTGCATGGCGTTTTACACATGGCCACTGATTGGGAGCCTTATGCCCGGCAGATGCTGGAAGTGGTAAATGCGACACCTGGCCTCCGTAACCTCAGCAAAAGCCAGGACTTCGCAGAGCGCCCTGACTTTCGCCCAGTTACCAAGTTCGAAAAGCGGGGGCAGCGGCTGGGCCACGGGGTCTGGGACTTGCTCTTTGAGCGCTGCGATTAGTTGGGTCAAGCTGGAAAAGCCAACGTTGGTTGTTTTTAGGGGCTTGTGCTAATGACAGTTTAGTCAGCTTCGCTGATAAACTCAGACAGCAGGGTGTTGAGATGGTGATAGCCTGTTTCGGTGCAGGCCAGTCGTTCGGGCATTATCAATCCCTGCTTTCTGAATCGGCTCAGTTGTGGCTCCAGGGTTTGCAAGGTCAGACCGGTGGCATCAGTGTAGGCAGATTCGGCGACGCCATCCTTTAGCCGTAAGGCATTCATCAGAAAATCAAAAGGCAACTGGTCCGGTGTTATCTGTTCGCTACCCGCACGGCAGTGATCAATACGCTTGAGATAGTGCTCTGGCTGTCGGGTTTTCCAATGACGGGTAATTTGGCCGTTATCACTCCGAGTACATTTACCATGAGCGCCAGCACCAACGGCCAGATAGTCTCCATAGCGCCAATAATTCAGATTGTGTAATGATCGTTTGCCAGTGCGTGCGAAGGCGGACACTTCATATTGATAATAGCCAGCTTGTTGCAGCCGCTGGATGCCCGCCTGATGCATATCCCCAATGAGATCATCTTCTGGAAGCTGGGGTGGGCTGCGGTAAAAGTGAGTATTCGGCTCGATGGTAAGCTGATACCAACTGATATGTTCCGGAGCTAGCTTGATGGCAGCGTCCAGATCTGACAATGCCTGGTTGATGGACTGTCCGGGCAGGCCAAACATCAGGTCGAGATTAACATTGTCGAAGCCTGTTTCTCTGGCACCATGAAATACTGAAAAAGTATCCTGCAGGTCATGAATTCGCCCCAGCTTATTGAGTTGCTCGTAAGAAAAGCTCTGGGCGCCAATAGATAAACGGTTGATTCCTGCCTCTCGTAGTGCCGTTAGTTTTTGCTTATCCACCGTACCCGGGTTTGCTTCCAGGGTAATCTCAATTTCAGTTTTAAAGCCGACCAGTGTCTGGGCCCGTTTGATAACGCAGGCGAAGACGTGAGGGCTTAGCAGACTTGGAGTACCGCCACCGAAAAACAGGGAGTTCAGGGGTGGAATTGGGCGTGCGCGTCGGAAGTAGTCCACCTCTTGTTGCAGGTCTTTCAATAGGCAGTAGAGATATTCCTGCTCTGGAATAGCGCCTGCTGGTTGATGGGAATTGAAATCACAGTAAGGACATTTTTTTACACACCAAGGCAGATGAACATAGAGGCTGCAGGGAGGACTGTCAGTCATAGGGATTGCTTGCGCGGCACTATTCGGTTGGGTCAGACTTGGCATCTGGCCATTCCTTAGCCACAGGGTATAAATGGCGCAGTTCAGCCAGCAGTCGCCTCATGGCTTGTCCGCGATGGCTTAGCCCGGCTTTTTCTGCAGCACTCATTACGGCCGCTGAATAGGAGCAACCCTCCGGCTGAAATAGGGGGTCGTAGCCAAAACCATGAGTTCCACTTGGTTGATGGAGAATACTTCCGTGCCAGCGCCCTTGGCAAATTAAGGGGTCCGGGTCGTTTGCATGTTGTAGCCATACCACGGAGCAGTGAAAGTGAGCAGATCGCAGAGTGTCGTCTACACCAGCCAATGCTGCTAAAAGTTTCTCATTATTGTCGGCGTCGCTGGCATTGGCTCCTGCAAAGCGAGCGGAAAAGATACCTGGAGCGCCAGCAATGGCATCAACCACTATGCCAGAATCATCGGCCAGGGCGGGTAGATTGGCCTCTCGACTAGCATGGCGCGCTTTAAGCAGAGCATTCTCCACAAAGGTCAGGCCAGTTTCTTCAGCGGCGTCGATACCAAGTTCACCTTGGGTCACTACCTTCCAATACTGTGCTGGCAACAGGGCGCGGAGTTCGATGATTTTCTTTTGATTGTTACTGGCGAGTACCAGTGTTTTCATAGTGATCAGCTACTAGTTGGGGAATGAGAAGGGTTCGCAGGCCGGTTTGGCTAGTCTGGTTTTCATCCTGAAACGGCTTCCATGCCGTTTCGCGGAGTCGCAAAGTAAAATGTCGATTTTACTTTGCTGGCAAAATCAATCGCTTAGGCGATCGATTTTGGCAGTACTTCCTTGTACTGCGTTAGTGCCCATCAAAAACTGGCGTTTCTGGATGAGCACTAGTCTGGATACAGTGCCTGGTTGAACTTAATGGAAAAAGGCGGGTTGTTGGGATCAGCCTGAATTTCCAATGTAAATGTCATTATTTCTCCCTGGCTATACCAAAAGTTTGCCAGTTGGTAGACCGCTCTGCCTTCGTATTTACGGATAAATTCAAGGCTTCGTTTTTGTTGGACCCGATTTCTGATCGAGCCTTTGATAAACGCCGCCACCGATTTTTTACTGCCGTCCTCGAGATTTTTGATAACTGATATATTCAAAAAACCTGAGGATTTACTGCGAACCAGGCCCATTTGCTGAGCCACTGTTGGCTCTAAAATAGTGGTCGGCAGCGCAATGTAGTGTACTTCATAAGGTCCAAATTCCTGTTTTTGCTCCGCTTTAACTCCGGTCATGCAGATTTGAACAACGATGAGCAGTAGTTGGAGGCTGCGCTTGATGTGTTTTCTTAGGTCCATTCCACCCATGGCTTATTTGGCTACCTGATAGATGGCGATACGGCCGAATAAATTAGGTAATAATTGGCTTATCCAACGCTTGCGGTGGCTGTTGTCCACTACCGTTCGTCTTTTGATCTGAATATTCTTCTGTAGGCACAGTTCTTCAAAGTCTTTAAAGGTGCAGAGATGAATATTAGGGGTGTTATACCATGTATAGGGCAACGTCTTGGACATGGGCATACGCCCTTTCCATGCCAAATAGAGTCGCAGACTCCAATGACCAAAGTTGGGGAAAGTCACAATGCACTCTTTACCCATGCGCAGCATTTCGTCCAGTAACTTGTCCGGGAAGCGCACCGCTTGTAAGGCCTGAGTCATGAGAACGACGTCGAAGCTCTTGTCTTTAAAATGAGACAAATCATCCTGATCAAGGTCTTGCTCAATCACATTGACCCCTTTTTGCAAACACTCGGTTATATTGTCAGCGTCTATTTCCAGGCCGTAACCTTGTACTTGCTTGGTGTCTTGCAGATAGGCCAATAATGTACCATCACCACAGCCAAGGTCCATCAATTGGCTACCGGGCTGTATCCAATCACAGATAATTTCCAAGTCAGTTCGCATAAGATATTCCTTGCTTCGGCTTGTCATTCTACTATGAACCGTCTATGGCCAAGCGCTATGCTTCGGACTGATTTTTTAAAATGTTTTTCATGTAGGCACTAAATACAGCTACATAGCGGGGCGTTGGTATGAGAAAAGCATCATGGCCATGAGACGCATCAATTTTTGCGTAGCTAACAGGTTTTTTGGCCTCGATCAGTGCATTAACCAGTTCTTCCGAACGACTTGGCGCAAAGCGCCAGTCCGAGGTGAATGACACTAAAAAGAACTTACAGGTAGCTGCAGCCAATGCCTGTGCCAGATTGTTGTCGTGATGACGGGCTGGGTCAAAGTAATCCAGTGCTCTTGTCATTAGTAAATACGTGTTGGCATCGAAGCTCTTTGAAAATTGTTCGCCTTGGTATCGCAGATAACTCTCTATTTCAAATTCTACGTGCTGAATACCAAACTTGAAGGCTTTGTTCAGCATTTCACGACCAAATTTTTCGCCCATCCCAACATCGGATAAATAGGTAATGTGGCCGAGCATTCGCGCCAGCTTCAGGCCGTTGGCAGGATAGGAATCATGTTCATAGTAGTGGCCTTCGTAAAATTCCGGATCGGAAGAAATGGCCCGGCGGGCGACTTCATTAAAGGCAATATTCTGGGTCGTTAACTTGGGGGTTGAGGCAATGACAACGGCGTTTTTTATGCGCGCTGGATATTGAATCGACCATTGCAGTGCTTGCATGCCGCCCAGGCTACCACCGACAACAGCCGCCCAACAATCGATACCCAGTCTGTCTGCTAACATGGCTTGGCTGTTAACCCAGTCGGCCACGGTCACAACAGGAAAATCCGGTCCAAAGGGTTTATTGCTGGCAGGATTGATGCTGCAGGGTCCGGTGGAGCCATGGCAACCTCCCAAATTGTTAAGGCTGACTACGTAGAATTGATCCGTGTCGATGGGTTTGCCAGGACCTATGCAGCTATCCCACCAACCTGGTTTGCGATCGTCTGGGTGATGAAAGCCGGCGGCGTGATGGTTGCCACTCAAGGCATGGCAGATCAACACCCCATTACTGCGATCAGCATTGAGTTGACCATAGGTTTCGTAAACCAACTGAAATCCCTCCAGTGTCCTACCACACTCGAGAGCAATAGGAACTTCAAATTCTGCTATTTCTGGAGTGACAATACCTACTGAATCAGATGGGACAGTTTGCTGCATTTGCCCGCTTATGCTCGCTTTTAGATGGGAAGGAAAACAGGAAAATCCCCTGTACAGTTTATTGCTTTCACCCGACCTTATCTCTGCCTGTTTCTTGTTTTGACTTTTACTTGACGATTTCTTTACAAAGATTTGATTGGTCATTGCGTTGACTGCCAACACAGGGATTTTCCGCTTTCGTAATGGTGGCTGGCAGCCTGACAAGAGGCAAACTAATAGTCGGCAGGCAAGTCTATAAACCCGCGGCCAGTGGCGCAACTATTAATATCTGCCTGTGGGTTTTATTGTCGCTTCAGTGAACACCGAAAGGGCAACTCTGTCTTGAGTGCTTGCTGGTTTTATCCGGCCATGCCATTGATTTTAACTACGTTTACCGGCATAGAGAAAGGGGGAGGAGATTGGAGTTTTCGCTGCAATAGCTCAGCTTCCTGAATCTGGGTATTAATTTCTTTTAAATAGGCCTGCAGACTGCGGACCCGGCTGCGATTGTCTTTCGCGGTGCTCGCCAGTTCTTTTAAACGGTTAATCTGGCGTTCGAGCAGCTGCTTCTGTTCGGTAGTATGTTGTAGTAGGGGTAGCAGTGCTTCTTGTGGCCAACTCTGGGTTTCTTCTTCAATTTCTTTATAGAGTCGTCTGGCTTCACTAACCAGTGTTGAAAAAAAGCGCTTAACCACAACGGTTTGTTCAGACATGACGGTAGAAGGATTGCGTCTGAACTTGTCAGCACGAGTTCTGAGTGCCGCCAGTTCACGCAGTGGCCGACCAATGTTAAAGCCAGCGGGTTTGAGATGGCGGGCTTTGGCGTCATCGGCGTAACGCTCATAGATTGAATTCACCATCTTTTGAGCCAGGTTGGCCTCGTTTTTGAGGTTACGCATGTCGTTATCCATCACCTCAAAAAACTTGCTCATGGTGCGACCCATCCCTTTGGTGGTCCAACTGGCGACTAGTTTTTCATGGGTTTTTTGAGCGCTGTCTTCAAATTTTTCTGAATTGACTAATTTGCCGAGGATATTGGCCTGGGATTTCATCAAGCGACGACTGGAGCGTAAGGTAAAGAGTTTTTTGTAATAAAAGTCGTAGTCCTCCTGAGTTTTGTTACTCAGGGAGCGAACGAAATCTTTACTAACCCCTTTCTGCTTACATTCCTCCAATCTATCAAGGAAATTAACACGGCGTGCTTGCAAAATGGCCTGACTGGTCTGCAGCATACCTAAAATATCGTTGACCAGGGTGTGGGTCAGCAGGTGTTCTTTCTTGGTCAGAATTTGTTCGCCCAGCAAGCGCTCCAGTTGGTTAATTTGGCTCCTTTCCAGTAGTTTCTGATCTCCTTTTACTTTGGCAATTAGTGCCTGTTTGGCCGATGTCAGTAATACATCTTCGGGTTTAATATCGAGTTGTGCCGCCGTTTTTTGACGTACTTTCTCAATGGCAGCAATGGCTTGTTGTTCCCCTTGCAGGTCATCCCAAAACATATCAATCTTGTTCATCACAGCAAAGCGGCCGGCACGATGATCGGCAGTTTTGGTGTTAATGAACTGGGTCCACATATCCATATCGCTGGCGGTAACCCCGGTGTCCGCGCCGAGTAAAAAAATGACCGCATGGGCGCTGGGTATCATGCTGATAGTGAGTTCAGGTTCGGTCCCAAGAGCATTGAGGCCCGGTGTGTCCAGTATTCGCAAGCCTTGCTTCAAAACAGGATTGTCGAGGCTAATCAGCGCATGGCGCCAGGCCGGAACTAAACAAAGGCTGCTATTGCCGGTCACTTTTTCCAGGTTGGCAACATCAAAACCCAGTGCCCGCGCCTCGTCAAAGCTGACTTCAACGGTGCGTGCCACTTGGTTAAAAGATTGCAGCATGTTGTCGGGGGAGCTCACGTCAAGTGGGAAACTGACCCAGCGGTCGGTACTCAACTTGAGTTCTGCCAGCGCAATATCTTCTTTGCGGGTCGCGATTGGAAGCAGCTTCAGATAGTTGCCACCCTGCGCATCAAAGAACAGTTCGGTCGGACACATGGTGGTTCGACCGGCTTGGGAAGGCAGCATGCGCTGGCCAAATTCTGCAAAAAACAGAGCATTGATCAGTTCGGTTTTACCGCGTGAGAATTCACCTGCAAAGGCGATGGTCAGGGAATCGTCTTGCAACAGCTGGATGCTGCGCTGGAGTTTGAGATCAAGATCTTCTGAGTTGAGTTGGTTGGTCTGTAACCAGGATTGATAAAGCTTAATGTCATTGATCAGTGCTTCTTTCCACTGAAAAAATGCTTCGACTTGATCATTTAATCCGACGCCAGTCATGGGGTTCCCTATCACTATAATCAGTCGCCTTTACTGGTTAAGGAGTTTGAAAATACTCTGTGAAAGCTCGAATAGGGAGACTGAAATTTGCTTTAGCTATTAACAGAATAAAAGCTCAGTATGCCCGGAAAATCAATAATTTATCTTAAATTAGCGACTTATTGACTAGAGCGAATGGCTAACTCTTTGAATGGCAAGTCTTTACTGATAATCAAGGCTTGCGACCTTTTTCGTGCATAATCCGCAACGAATTGCCTGCTGCTACCCTCAGCTACCCTTAGACCAAGCAGTTAATGTCTAAACGGCTGAACAATTTCAAAGCCTTTGCTAAGGACAAGTCCCTCGGCAAAGAGGGCCAGCACGACTAAGTTATGGCAGGAATAGAGTACCGGCAGAGCGATCACAAATACAAGGGACTGTGCACAGGTTAATAGGCACCGGCAACTACCCGGCCAACTATGAACAATAGTAGCATCAACACCATGGGCGACAGGTCCAAGCCACCGGTTGACGGGATAACCTGGCGGATGGGCCGTAGCAGAGGTTCAGTAATTTGTGCCAGTAATTGCGCCCCGGGATGATAGCTGCCCGGTGCCACCCAGCTAATGATAACCACCAGAATCAGTGCCCAAGTATAAAGCTGAATAACCGACTGCAACAGGGCCATCAAGGCAATACCTAGCAGGGGTAACAGGTTTTGCATGATGACATCCATGTGCGCACTGCGAATCAACATCTCCAGTAAATATTGTAAAGCCACAGCTAGCACGAGAGCGGCAAAATCTATACCCCGGAAACCAGGCACTAGCCTTCTTAAAGGGACCAGAAGTGGATTGGTTGCCTTGACAATGAACTGAGAAATTGGGTTGTAAAAGTCAGCCCGGGAAACCTGCAAGATAAATCTAAGAATAACCAAAGTAATATAGAATTGGCCCAGGAAATAAATGATGTCGAAAGCTAATTGCATGAATTGTACCCTGTTTTTTGGAAATGATTGTCAGTATGTCTTATCTTCAAGAAAGCGGACTCTCAGGGTCAGGAAGGCTGTCCCCGGCCAGTTCATGGGATCGCTCCCACGCATCTTTCATGGCTAAGGCCACGCTGGCAGCCAGACCCTCCTGTTCGAATCGGGCGATGGCTTTTTCAGTGGTGCCTCCCGGCGACATCACTTTGAGTTTTAATTGGTTCGGACTCGCACTGCTTTGTGCGGCGAGAGCGGCCGCACCAAGCATGGTCTGAATCGCCAACTGGCGGGACAGTTCGGCAGGTAAACCCAGTCCTGTGGCTGCGTTCTCCATGG
>JGI12048J13642_10316823_pt1 | contig 15444 bp, 11 predicted proteins | sample ElkSlonscriptome_16_FD_13642 | JGI IMG/M metagenome (IMG submission 13642)
CGAGGTTGATGCTCGATCCTGGGGCCAACCCATCGATTTGGAATGTGAACGATTGAGGACTACTTTGAGCTGCGAAGTTAGCCGTAAACGAAAACAGATCTAAACCGGTTGCGATCGATTCGGGATCGGAGAAGCTGCCCCCGCGAGCACCGAAGTCAATGCCCCCTCCTGCTGGCAGTTCAGGCGTAAAAAAGTTGATCCCATTGGTAAGCGAAAGCGGTTGGATATTTGAAATGCTGACCGGTGGAGTACCCGTGGCGTTCAAGTCGACTCCACTAATATCAATGAACAGGTCGTAAGCGGTAAGATTGTCGCCAGCATCACCGGTCATGCGTACGGTGACCGGAATGGATCCGCCCGCAAGGTCAATCGCCGAACTGTCTGGGACCAGATCGACAACGATCGCCGCATCTGTACTCGAAGTTTGCAGCAGAATCAGACTCAACGTAGTCAGAAAAGCAGTCGTTCTATTAATCATGTTTGTTGTTTCCAAATGTTAGATTACAAGCTTTTTTGTCATCCTTAGAAGAGTTTTACATCAAGCAACATGTCACCGAGCTGAACGAACGGCTCTTCATCGCTGTCGATTCGTAGTGCCCTATCGATCAGGTAAGTTCCCGCTGACGTCGGTGGCAAGGGAGGCGTCGGTGGCAAGGGAGGCGTCGGTGGTAAAGCGGATCCAGCGATGGCGTAGACGGCGAACATGTCGCCCCCGAAATTGACTGCACCGTCATGCGTAATGTCGAAATAGGCGTCCTGCAACGAGATCGAAGTGACACCGACTTTGGCATAAACCGCAAAGAGGTCGCCACCAAAATTGACGACTCCAGAATCATCGACGTCGCCAACCAAGACATCGAAACGAAAGTTAAATTGACCGCCTTCGGTACCATTGCCCGAGATTTCGCTTTCGGAATCAGTCCACTCACCATCGAGCGAAACCCCTTCGTCGCTGACCAACGTATCGAACACAGTCAGAAGCAACGTGTCGTTTGTGATCGCAGATGACAACCGGATCGATCCTACGTCGACTCCGTCGATACCATAATCAATGTCGGTGATAGGACTGTAGTCGAGTCCGTTCGATCCCAGTAATGAGAGATTGTCGCCGAGGAACGAATTCCCGACGGGTCGGTCAAACTGTAGATAGATTCGATCAATACCGCTGACCCAGGGGAGACTTCGCAACTGGTCTGATCCCTTGAGCGAGATTCCAAGACGGTTTCCCTCGCCGCTCCCACCACCATCGACTTGGTCGATAAAGTCCGAGTTCCACTCTGAAGAAGCCATGATGATGTCTGTGATTCTGGGGGCGACGACGGGTGGAAGTCTGTATTTTATGGTCAATCTCGGACGTATCGACACGTCGCTGTGATCGCTGCTGGCGTATCGCACGTAATCAGCTTGAGAATCGCCATCATCATCATTTTGGTAGCGAATTCGGAACTGCGTTGTACCGCTTAAGTTGATCAGGTCGGCATGCTGGTCATCCAATCGGCTATAGATCGTCATCCCATTGCTGTAGGCTGGCCATGCAAATTTTGAGACGGCATCTTGTGTGGCAACCGCTTGCCAATCGCTCGCTTCAAGGTTGACGTCATTGCCCAATGCCGGGGTGGAAAGATCCACCAAAATGTCGCCGAACTCGGACTCAGCCACTCCAATCGGAATGGCACCCGTGATGTCACCGACGCGCGTGATACCCAACGTCGCCTCGACGACGATCGCGTTGTCTGGAAGCGCTGAGGTGTCAAACGAAAGGACTGGTCGGTAGGCCCGGTTCAATGAGTCATCGCCAATCCGAAACGTGGATTCACCACCAAATACAGTCCCTCCAACTCCGCTGTTTTGGCTTGACTCTCGAACGTATCCGTCACGTGCAGCATCGGCGGCAAAAACCAACTCTAGCGGATCCGGCTCTGGTGGATCGGGTGGCGTTTGGTTTGGATCCGTTTGATCGGTCATTCGGATAAAGTCAATCGACATCGTCGCACCACTCACGATGACTGGGTCAATTCTCAGCCCCACAATAACCCCTTCCGCACCAGCCTGATCGAGATCGACAAAGTAGTCGTGATACTGGCCGTCCGAAGTAATGGGAAAGAAAACGCTCTTGCTTGCATCCCAAGTACGATCCGTCTCCGTGATCCAAAATAGTTGAGCCATCGATCCGGCCGATTGACTCATCCTTATCCAAGCATACGGCTTCTCGGTGGTGTTGACCCAAGTGGCCGGGGAGATTGCATACGGGTCGTTGCCCGTACTGATGCCTGAAAGGACACCCTCGGAGACCGAGGCATCCGCCCACTGGTTAAAGCCAGTCCAATCCTCGAAGTCGTTTTCCTCATCGAAGTTCCATTGATTCGGACGCAATTGCACGTCGTCGTATTCGAGAAAACGATTCCCCGATACTTCGAATCCGGACCAGTCACTATTGGGTGCTAGAAAGTTGATCGAGGCATCACCACGATAGATTCCATTGTTGACGATTCGGCCTGTACTTCCGCTGCTTCCTTGGATTTCGCTGTTGATCTCGCTGTTCCACGGGTCTCGGGCGTTATCATAAAGTACATTGTCCTCGATCACCAAGTTCGTATGAGGGCCGTTGGTCTCTAAGATCAAAATGGCTGAACCGGCGTTGCCGTGGATTGTGTTGCCACGAAAGGTCACGTTCTCCGTGTTCCCTTCAAAATCCATTCCGCTTCCATCCGCAGACTGAGCACGATCGATGTAGGCGAATTCACTGTCCTCGATCAGAACATTTTTTGAATCTTGGATGAATCCGAGAGTCGTACCGGACCAGGTATCGACTCCGCCGCCACCGATAGCATGCACGCGGCGGATGATGCCTCCATCCACGCCAAACAATTGAAAACTGCCCGCAAAATTGTTATAAGCAACGGAGTCTTCAATGAGCAAGTTTTTGACTCGGCTCTTGTAGATATCTGGGAAATACCAACCTGTGCCAAAGAGGTGTGCAGCGTTTTCCGACGTAACATGTCGTATGGTCAAATTTTCCAATCGCGTCGAGAACTCGGCTGCCCCCCAAGCCTGCCCACCGACCCAGATGGCGTCGGACCATGCGTACTCAAAGTTGTTAAGACTCGGTTCCAGCGTTGGGTCGGAGAGATCGCGAAAATTCGAGTGCTCGATCAACACATCACGACTGCCAAAGTCCGTGTACTCATACCTTAAATAGATTCCTAACTTGGCATGCTCAACATCGATATGACGAATGTTGACGAAGCTGGCATTGTTCCAAAGCACCCCGACATCATGTTTCAAATCAGACCGGCGGATAATTGGATTAGGGCCCGTTCCATACTTGCCTAGTTCAATCGGTTCGGTAGCCGTCCCCTTTCCACGAAGGTTTAACTCATCGCTGAATAGATCACCTGCTTTCAACAGCACCTTTTCTCCGGGAAGCAGCGGCAAGTATTGAGACAAACGCTCGAAGTCTTGCCACGCTTCGGCTGAAGAGAATCCGCTGTTCGCTGGATTGCCAGCCGAAGAGCTGATGTGGAAATCATGGACCGTATCATCGATAGACAATTTGACGTTATCGATCGCCAACCTGGCACCGTCGATCCGCAGCCAAGTCTCATGACCCACGGTTGTTGGGTCTGCGGCCGTGTTGAAAGCGACGGTGACTGTTGTCCAAGTTCCTTGAGGCAGTTCGAAGTCTTCACGATCGCTATCCCAGATGGGCCGGTAAGAGGATTGGCCAAGGATTGCCGGCGTGGTCGCGTCCTCAATGGTCAAGTCCACGCGTGTCGCGTCCGTGGTGAGTGGAAATAGGTCCACGGTCATGAAATACCGCGTATTGGCCGTCAATTGTGGGCCTGGCTGAATCAGCGTCCACTGGTCACTATCGCCGTACACATACTGATCTCCGTCACTCGCAGGTGACGGGCTGGCGGTTGGTATCTCGAAAGTAGTCCCCACGTTCCCCGACACCGCCCAACCGTCGACCGTTGAGTGCCAGCTATTCGATGGACTGAGGCTTGGCGACTCAAAACTACCATTAGTCAACGGAAAGTCGACCGCCAGCAAGACGCGATTTTCCAATCTCTCTAGACGCGATAGACGGCACTGACGCCGTTGTCGATACCTCATAAACTGCCTCGATGTAGCGAACGATCCAAAACGGGACAACCGATTCGGTCACGATCAACCAACGCGGGCTGAGCGTGATCGGCGACGGCGCAATCCATACGCCCCGACAATCGCCAAAAAGGCAAAACTGCTCGGCTCGGGTATCGCGGAAACGCCAGAAAAGACGGTTAAATTTTCAAACGTGTGCGTCGCCAAACCGGCACCCACCTTCTGGTCGCTTCCCTCAAGGGTTATGAAGTTGCTCGTATATCCGCCTACACCCCCGACCGTCCAACTACCAATACTGTTCGAATCGACCAGAACCTCAACGTCGGTTTGACCAATCCCGTCCCACGGATTATTGTCGGTTGGATCGTCAATCAGAATTTGCACGAACCCGGGACCACCGCCTGCTGGATTCGCGATCAAATTGCCGAGCAAATTATCACCATCCCACGTCTGGATAAAGTTGCCGGCTCCGCCAAACGTGTCTTCGACGAAGACGACGCTGAAACCGCCACCTGCGGACCCAGCGGGTGTCACCGTCGAGTTTGCCCCAACCGTGATCGCTGACTGAGTGAAATAGGAACCGCCTGAGTTATTGGCATAGGCATCCATCACAACCTCGACCTTCATTCCGTTTACGCCGCCGCCAGCCGCTCCGTCAAAACTGAAATCTGGCGAGACTAAGGTATGAACGGCGGCATTGCCAGCCAATTGGAGAGGACCTGGGTTAAATATCTGGTGCTTCCATGTGTCTGCCCCGACGCCCGCTGTTACATAGCTAGTGTTCGTTGGGCTGCCGCCCTGACGAGTAGCAATATCCAAGTTGATGTCACTGGTGGAAGTTGCACTTGTAATATCAAAACCGTCAAACCAAGACGGTGAGTAAACCACTGCCGCATTGGCCGATTCATTCAAATATCCGCTCAATAGGATCAAAGCGAGAGAGAGACAGAGCCGCGGGATTGATCGAAACATTGTTCGTATTTCTCCATTGATAGACCTATCCAGCCCGGGTTGGCAAATACAATTTGCCACCAAGCAGTTGCCGGATTACTGGGTGTCATCTACCAATCGTGCTGTCTGCGTAGAGACTAACGAAAAAATGATGGAAAAATGCGTAATTGCTTCAAGTCCACACGTTCGATGTGTGTCGGAGGATCGATAGTGGTCCCTATCCACACGCTCAGCGACGAGGTGTTGGTACCTCATCGTGAGTTTGCATCAAACGTTTCGCCCATGGCGTCTTGTCTTTTAAAAACGTCAAGTTTTCGGTCGTCTGTTAGCAACTTGTATCGATGGGGTCGCCGCCATGCATGACCCCAGAGAGTATTGCGGCGAAGCCGACGATCAGACTCTAAATCGATATTAACGATCAGTAACTGCTCTTGCGTTTCTGCTTCAGCAAGTTTTTCCCCCGAAGCGGCAAATGCAACCGAGCGTCCGTTGTGATGGGGTGCTGGATAGTTCGCCATGACCATTGACATAGCATTCTCGAAGGCACGAACCTGAAACTGTGATTGGCGGAGCGGATCGAGCAGGCAGGCATTGGGAGTCAGTACCACCTCGGCTCCGAGCAACATCAGACTTCGAGCGCTTTCTGGGAACTCCCTGTCAAAGCAAATCATCGCCCCGATTTTTACGGGCCCCTCCGCCGTGTCCAAATCAACCACTTGCCAATGCTTTCCTGGCGTCAATGCCACTTCGAATCCGAAATCGCAAGTATGGACTTTTGCATACGTCATAACAATCTCGCCCCTCCGATTGATGAGCGTGAGACTATTACGCGGCGCTGGCGACCAATCTTGCAGATAGGTTACCGCAATCGCCATGTCGAGTTCTTTCGCCAATTTTCGAAACCGACTCACCCACGCTCCGTCCGTACGAATTGCTTGGGCTTGCCATTGCTCAACCGATTTAGGGTCCATCTGTGTTAGACCTTGGTAGCCGATACTCCACATTTCTGGCATAAGCAAGATATCGGCTCCTTTGGCCGCTGCTTGGCGGCAATAGGATTCTGCAATCTGAAAGTTCTTCTCAAGATCGCTTCCTGCTGGCGTGGCTTGCATCATCGCAACGGTCAAAAAGCCATCGGGTGCTCTTCGATTCTCACTGCTCCGCACATTCGAATGGTTGGGGTCATCATTTTTGGGTGTTTGCGACTGGCAGAAATCCACCGAGAGGAACAGGCCTGCCAAACCGAACAACACGCGGAGTGCGATGACATCCCATGCCATCACAATCTCAGAGTGAAGACTGGCGACACGATTCTTGCTAGGTGTTTGACGAAGTTTCGTGGATAACGCGATGTGATTGGTATTCATGATTCGACAAGAGAGGGTGAAATAAGTCATTCTGAACTGGAAGGCTGCTCCATGGATCGCATACCGATCCTCTGAGCAAATTCAGTGACCGTATGACTTAGCGTAAAAGGCTGGGTATCGGGGCCAAGCTGATCGGGATATTGAAACCAGCCTTCGAGAATGTATCGATCGGGTCTGCCACCTTTGCGATGGTAGAGATCGAGGTATTCCAGTGATCGCTCGGCGAAAGCTTGGTTTGAAGTCGCGCCGCCATATTCCGAGTTGACGATCAAATCAAACTTCAAACCCGCCGTCCGCGTGATCTTTTCTAGTTCAAGAATGCGTGGTAACCAATCGACCGTCTTCGGATCCTTGATCGGTTCGGGCCACTTAGTATTTCGCAATTCAAACTGACCGGTAGCGAATTCATAGGGGTTGTCCACCCTGATGCCGTCAAGTGGCACGCCCGCTTCTTGGCACCGCCGGATCAACGATTCGATTGCCGGCTTGTAATCACCCCAATACATCCCCTGGGGACCGCTGGCCCAGTAAGCAACGTCACCTCGCCATCCCCAGTTCGGGAAATTCGTCAAAATGACGAATCGCACGTTGGGATGCGACTTCCGCCAAGTACGCATGTATTCGATGATTTCCTCAACAGCCTCGGATTGTTTGGCAAACCCCTGCGCATCGCCCTCAACGGTTGTTCGTCCCGTATCGGCTCCGGGATAGAGCAGCCTTCGGATCGGACCGTCCAAAGTAATCAGATCGATTCCACCAGCGGCGTCGATCAAATTCTTTAGTTTTTTCATCTCGACTTGGGCCGTTTCAACACCGACTCCAGCCTTCATATCCATCCGGACACGCTCTTGGATCGGTGTATCGGGCGATTGATTTCCGAATTCGTCTGGAAGCGAAACCCAATCGAAGTAGCCGCCGTTCACGCCGACCTCGATGTCTTTCTCACGAAGGTCATTACAAAAGGTTGCCAAGTCCTTCTTGGGAACTTTGTAGGCGATCATGTTGACGTAAAACTCAACGCCATCGGTTACTTCGCTCGCTCGATTCCACTCCAACCCGAGAGTCCCTAGTCGCTCGGGATTGTAATGGCCGAGCCAAAGCTCGGGGCGACCGCTATACGCTGGCACCAGCATTGACGAAAGAAAGCACAGTGCTATGAGAGTTCGCATGTTGAGAAATCTTAGGTGGGGGAGAGGAAAGGAAAGGAGCTACCATGGAACGATCAATAGGCACGGTAGCGAATGTCACGCAGCCGTTGACCGGTTTCGGGATCGACAAGTCGAACGAAACATCCTGCCAGACGTTGGGTTTCGACGCCTAACGTCGCCCCAGGGTAGACGATGATCAGCTCGTTCTCACCTGCCTGCAGTTCGACACCTGTCCGAGTCGACGGGATGTCCATTGACCAATAGAGTTCGAAGTTTTTCGTGGCTGGTTAGAATTCGGGCTGTTTGAACCTTTGGTGAATGGACGTGGCTACGCATCACGTAGGTAGGCGAGACGTGGTCCCACGTACCCATCGTTCGCACGTATTCGGGATTAAGCCAGTCTTGGTTGATGTACCCATCTTGCGAATCGATTCGCCATTTCCATTCCGCATCACCTGCCGATCTCCAGAGTTCGCAACTTCCTTCCTTTTGGACCTTTTCAACGAACCCAGCCGTGTTCCATTGATCGTTTGGAATGGGTCCAAGCAAGGCAAAACCATCCAAAGGTAGAGAATCATCCGGCTTTTCACCGTTCGTTTGGCAAGTGAAATGTATTCGTCCCGGTTTTCCGTTCATTCGAAAATCCACTTGGGCTGCGAACGGGGTTTGCCCCCAACGATTGTCTTGTTCACCAACGGCGATCAACGGTTGAGAAAGCGTCAGCGGATTGCCATCGAGGGACTCCGGTCTCTCGATCACTGTGTCGACGCTCCAACCAATGGGAACACGCCAAACGACGCGGACATCGCTTAACGAATGTCTGTCGTCACAAGCTAACCGCAAATTGATCTGTCCCTCGTTCACATGTCCCTCGTTCACATAAATCGCTCCGCTAAGGTTTGGGAAATCTGGATCGGTTGGCAGTCTTTCCCAGCTAGAAGCGTTGGTCGGATTAGCAAGGTGCGAGATTTTCAGAGGCAATGCTTGATCCCGACTATGACCGAGGTGAAACAAGTGGCCGTCGTCTCGGCGTCGATTCGACATGTCAACCTGTGTGTCCGCGCAATCCACTGTCTCGATCGCATCCCGCTCGACGCCCGCGATGGAGAGCGTCAATGGCATCGCGTCATTGAGGTCCAGCAAAGAAGGTCTTGTCAGGCAGAGATTCAGCGTGCAACCCGAACGGTCGACTTCTCTTAAATTTGCATGACGGAATTGGCGACGATAAGCAGCATATTGGTTCTGATTGCAATGCCATACGTCATCGAGTGCTGACAATACTTCCAATCGTTTTCTCAATTCGTCATATCCATACGGCAAACGCGACGTTCCGTACCAGGCATGCATGGAATTGGTTATCATCGGGAATAATTGGGTCAGTCGCTCATCATGGTAAGCCCATTCGACCGCCTCTTTAAAGACATCGAACGAGTTGTTTTCGGGCGGCATGATTGGACTCACTTCATGCACGACGTCAATGTCGTCAAAAAAGTTGATGTATTCAGCGACATGGTGATACCCAGCCCGTTGCAAAGTGTCCAAGGAACGCTGCAGTACGGCTTTACCCTCCGGTTCCGGTCGCAAATCGATAAACGAGTAGGCGTAAGAACTAACCGGTTTGTCGAGTGCCGACTCCCATACGATGCGAACACCGGACATCTCGGCAAACATACGGTTATTATGAAAGTAGGTGAGGAACGGATGAGTTAGCGAATGACCTCCAACGGAATTGCCGCCCCGCAGTAGCCGCTTCGCTACCGGCAAATAGTCGGCTGGCTTGTTTTCTGGGGAGAATTCTCGATCGTTCAAGTACCACGTGCCACAGATGCCGTACTCTTCCATTAAGTCTCGGGTTGCCTCGTTATCGCTGGTCCAATTGTCGTCCCAGCGACAAGAAACAGCACGTTTGTGATCGTTGAAGAGCGGTGCAATCTTGACGACGGCTAATCGAGCCGATTCGGGATCACGAAACTTGATAGCGATGTGCTGCGTGTACTCATCAATCTGGCCACCGTCGATCGCGGGGGCTCGCTCACATCGGCAAGCTGACCAGAAAAGGGTAGCAGTCAAAAGGATGCTAAGACGTAACGGTTTGTTCATCTAACCAACGATTCGAGATTGACGTGATGGAAGTCGCTTATTTCTGGCCCGACAATCGCGATTGCTCGGCCATCTTTTTCTGAAAGTCCGCAAACTCTGCTTTCTTCGCTTGCATCTGCTGCTCATCTGGTTGTTCGACGACTCGGTTTCCGTCATCGTCGCAACCCGATAGAGGCAAGCTTAGTACCGGAATTGCAGTTAGTAGGATCAGTTTCTTCAGCATGACTCTGCCTTATCGACGCTTGTAGATAGTAAGAATAAACGTTGTGCATTCGCCCGGCTCCGCAGGATATATTGCGTATTTCCTGCGGAGCGACCAACCAAGTTTGCGTGGAAAAAACTAAAACTGTTCTTGGATCGTTTCTTTCGCAGCCCTTGTTCCTAAGGCACCCCACAAACCGTACGGGCTTTGCCGGCCAGGGTTATTAGGTTGGCTAATCACGGGGGCGTTGGAAGTCCCCGCTTCGATCGAATCCGTAATGAACTTGACAGCGCCATCGGTCATCAGTACGTGGCATCCACCTTGATGTTGGCTGCTTGGGCCGTAGACGCCAGGGACTACGACCAGATTAGGACCACATAACTCGCGGTTTGGAGGCAGGATGGTCATCACTTGCTGGACCGACGGCAGGTAGCTGGCCCACATCATCCCCCGCGTTACCGGATAACCGTTTACCAGGAACGGTGGCGGTGTTCCACCATCGGTTCCGTCGGACCAGAATCGTGGCCGATTGGGACTTATCTGGCTAGCGCAGTGAGTCGGATTCGCCTGAGGCATGCTCGCACCGATACTGTAGTTGTCCTCGCCATTTCCAAGTGAAACTGCGGTGCGGATGTCTCGGTCACCGAGTTCGGAGGTGATTTCGCCCATGGCAATGGTATTGGAAAGTCCATCGAGGATGTCTCGGAATCGTGAGGCACGCCGAAAGGCGAATACACCGCGATCAGCCGCACGCACGAATGGCGCGTCGGTGGAACTGATGGGTGCGAGTGTCCAACTGCTCCAGCCATGCGCCAGACTCGCGTGGCAGGAGTCACCCATGCATGGCCCATAATTGGTGCGTCCTTGCGCGGGCGCTCCCCTTCCTGGATCACTTGGACAACGAAAGCTATTGACCTCGGTCATCCACGGGATGTAGTCGAATTCATCTTGCGGTACCGGCCCCATCTCATTCCACCGCCCGAGGGCTGGCGCATTCGCAATGAAGTCGGTGTTGGGGTTGGAAATTTGCTCCCAAAGTGCTTGCTGTTCAATAAAAGGCAAGATTCCCACCAACATGCTCAATCTTTCATGGGCCGCAGCTTCGATTGGGGTCGGATCGCCCCAACCACCTGCGCCAGGAGCGAGTCCGGTCCCAGACCCATGCTTTGGGAGTTGGTTGTATGCCGAATGATAATTGTGCAGGGCGAGACCAATCTGTTTGAAGTTATTACTACAACTCATCCGACGGGCCGCCTCGCGGGCCGCCTGGACCGCAGGCAGAAGTAGGCCGACAAGAACGCCGATGATGGCAATGACTACGAGTAGTTCCACAAGGGTGAAACCGTTTGATCGTTTGCGGCTATGCATCGATTAACTCCATAGAAGGAACAGGAACGGATTTGTTATTGGTGATAATGGAATGTAGGGCGTACGCAAGCTACGGCTGTATCGCTGCATATCCGGATGCGCGCAACTTGTGTTTTCATCTTATCGCTAGGTTAGGGGTACTCCACGAGGTAGCCGAACCAACCGGTTGGCAATGCTTCAACGGATCGAGTTTGCATATCCCAACGACCTGTTTTGTAATCCCAGAACATTAATCCATAAACTTGCCCGGTAGGCAGAAAGGGTTTCCCAAACTCAATCCCTTCAAGCGGCTTCCCCGTGACCCACTTGAGTTTCGAATCAGGCCCGCTCGACAAGCCGATCATGTTTTCAGGAATGCCACTGACACGAAGGATCTGCTGAACAACAAAGTCCCGTTCTTCTTCGGTTTCGAGGCACGCCAAGTATCCCATCGAATCTCCCAAGCTGAAATTCCGAGCGCGGCGGCGGATCGTTTCCCAATCGACCGATTCGAGTGACAAGACCAATTGATAGTGATGTCCGTTGCCGCCATCGGACGTTTCCCAACAGATCGGCTCGAGTACCATACTGCGGTCCTTCAAAGCATCGATCGGGGGTTCATATTCGACAATGTAGGCTGACACTTTCTCGTGCATGCTATCGACACTCAGATCGTTCCATGCCCATGGCTGTTTCCCAGGAAAAGTTGTGTACATGCCATAGTCTTCCCCGCCGTGCCAATCCGCTTCAAGGTAATTATCGGGCTGTTGCTCGGGATAGGTCGCCCAATTCGCATATTCCATTGGTTCGCCGGTAATCCAGCGGAAATCGGATTCCCGAAGCACATCGGTCAAGCCGATCCAGACGCCTCGCGCGGAAGATTCACGGATTAGGGTTTGGACTAAGAACTGATCTTCGCTCTGCGAATTGACAGTGACCAAGTGGCCAGGCAGACCGCTATGGTGTCTTCCCATTGCATCAACGGCTGCTTCGTGCCACGTGATCGGTTTCTTCAAGACCACGAGTTCATAGAAGTGGTCATTACCGCCTTCGTCGACTGCCCAGTGGACTGGCGACGTGACCCGCTGTTCAAGACCGCCAAACGGAACTTTCGAAAACGCGATGGTCTTGCCGGCTCCTGCTGCCGATTCGATTCGCATCGCTTCTTTAGTGAACACTTCGATCGCGTTTACATTGTTCTTGGTCCGCACGTCGACTTGACCGCGAAACACATGAACTTCGGCAGGCCCACCATGCTCCGCGACGACACCAAACTCCGTACCTTGATCAATAAAGTCCGCTGCCGTGGTGCTAAGCTTGAAACCGATCGCACTCTCTGGCATATGAGCGACAATCGCTCCCGATTCGAGATGTGCGGCAAGAGAGGATTGCAGGTTCATGCGAGATGGCCCGGAGAGGACCAGTTTGGCACCTGAGTCGAAGAGCCATTCCGCGTCCCCCGACTCCAGCCAAATCTCTCCAGGACTCACCCGATCCCCCACATCAACGGCTTCTCCCGTTTCCGACCAGACAACGTTCGATGCTCTCATCAACGTGGCAATGAATGGCAATGCTTTACTCGGAGCCTCGTCACTCGAGCTTTTCAATTTTGATTCATCATCTCTTTGGGATCGCTCACTCATCGAAGCACTGCGACCGATCCAGACCCCCGTCAACGCGACCAGAAACAGGGTTGTTAAAGCGAGACCGAACTTGAGGAATCGGTACTGCAACCGCCAAACCGTTTTTTCACTCTCGCCGGAAATTTCCTGACGCTCACTCAAGAGCCAGTTCTTTGCCCCGTCGCTGGAATTTTCCAAAGCAGGTAGATTCGCCGCACCGTCGCCGGTTCGATACAGCCACATCAAGTCAGCATTGAGGCGAACGCAGTTCAGATATTGTTTCCGCAACTCAGGCGAGTCGCTCAATAGCTGTTCGAGTCGGCCAAGCTCTTCACCCGTAATCGTGTTGTCGCATTGCCGATCCGCGAGGTGACGCACTTCCTCTTCGATCCGTTCATTTGCTCGATTGTCTGTCATCCTTCGACGTCTCCTATTGACCCCAATCCGCCAAGTTGTTTTTCAATACACTGCTCCAGCACACGGCGAATTCGATGGATTCGCATGTAGATCGCATCTACCGAAACGCCGAGGGTACCGGCAATTTCCTTTGCCCCCAACGACTCCAAATAACACTGCTCCAAGAGAACCTTCTGCTGATCTTCCAGTTTTCCAAGACAACCCTGAAGCGCAGTCAAGCGATCGTCGGCTGGCTCCTTTTCGACGTCGGATGCAAGCACCGACACGAGTGAATCGGAGAGATGTACGTTCTTCCTCTCGCTGCGTCGCAGAAAATTGCGGATCTCATTGAGAGCAATCCCGCGAGCCCATGGAACGAAACCGTATTTCGGATCGAATTGATCCCATTTCTGCCACATCACCAAACTGGTACGCTGAAGAATCTCTTCGGCATCAGAGCGGTTGGGCAGCAGGGTCGCAATATACCCGTATACACGCCCTTGGTTCTGAATAAACAGGCGAGCAAATTCGTCCTGCGGTCGGCTCGAAGGTCGTTCGTCGCTACGCATGCTTCCTCTTGCTCTCAGCGAATGGACGCGGGTAAAAGTATTCATACCGGTAGTAATATATCGTGCCCGGCAAAGCAGACCTAACGCAACACACGCGAAATTACACCAAATTTATTTTGGCGAGCGGGCTGTCTCCCTGTTGAATAGCCCCTTTGGGATAGGTTGAATGGGCTGCACACGCATCGCAGGTAACTTCCATGACTGGAGTGGGCTTTACCCTGTCTGATCGAGTCATCCTTTAACGGAAAGATTTTTTGCGTTAGATCTTTGATTGGCGAAACGACTCGCTATAGGTAGACGCAAGTGTCCCGATTTCACCGCCCGGATTCCAACGTAGAGATGAAAGAGGTTTCGCCATGAGATTCATTCCGCTTTTTCTTTTAATTCTAGGGTTGCCTGCTTTGCTGCATGCTGATCCACCCAATCCCGAGTTTGAAGTTGCTCCGCTCAAACGGTCAAAGGATACGCTTCGCGTGGCCGTGGCTCAGATGCAGATTGATGCGTCGTCCTTGGGGCCCGATCAAGATACCGTCGATGCGTTGACTCCATGGATGCAGCGAGCAGCAGCTGAAAAAGCAGATCTGCTCGTTTTTCCCGAGTACCTACTTGGGTTTTTCTACCTTGATGGAGCATTGGTTGAAAAACTGTGTGCGAAAGCAAAAGAGAACGATCTGAATGTGATTGTTGGTGGTTGGGAACAGCTTGCTGGGCACAAGATTCAACATCCGCCCGAGCCGGGGACCTATGCTAACACCGTGCTAGTCATTAGCCGCGACGGAGAGGTAGCCGGTAGCCATCGAAAAATGCACGCGGCCGTTGCTCCCCATTCGCCGTATTGCTGGCCACCCGAGGCGAACGAGCGAGGTGAGAACACGATGGTGCTCGGAAAAGAAAACGGGGTCGTTGATCTGGATTTTGGACGGATCGGAGTCTTGACATGTTATGATGGCTACTTCTTCGAAAGTTTCCAGATGCCTTCCCTTCGTGGTGCGGAGGTTCTTGTTTGGGTCAACTCGCGCGGTGGAATGGTCGAACCGCATATTATCAAAGCCGCAAGTTTCATCACTTGCACGCACGTCGTCGCATCGAACCAATCGGTCGGCTGCGGCTCGGCGATCTGTCCATATCCCGGATGGGCATTGCAGCAATCTGCTCCTGAACCGAGTACAGAAGCGTTCTTGGTCGGTGACCTGGATCTCAAAGAACTCCGCAAACAACGTCTCAACAACCGAATGCTTCACCAGCGACGTCCTGAAATTTATCAGCCCCTCATCGAGCCTTGGAAACCCTGGCGTGCATATCCCGATTTAACGCCCTTCCAATACAATGCCGCTGTTGCAGAGTGAGAATTGGGCGATAACCGTTGCCGTGCTCAAACAAAGTTTCATTTCAACTCGCTCGCGTTTGTTGGCAGTAGAGTTAACTGTGCTGGTTGTCGACGTTGCCTCTACCTAGAAAGTTCCCGATGAAGAAATCTTTCTACATTCTGTTTTACCTCCTTGCTAGTGCTTCAATTGCCGGCGCTCAGTCGAATCGTGCGGCGCAGGAGTTGTTGGTGAAAGAGTCAAGGGGTTCAGAGCAATCTCGCCATGCGACTTTCCGCGGGCTTGTTGTCGATGCGGAAACGAGCCAGCCGAT
>JGI12048J13642_10013953_pt1 | contig 15437 bp, 11 predicted proteins | sample ElkSlonscriptome_16_FD_13642 | JGI IMG/M metagenome (IMG submission 13642)
GGGCATCTCGCTCAAACCCAGCCTGAACATATTTAATAGCACGCAGTTCATGAGCCATGACAATATTGGGGTGTGCATCAAGTAAAGCAGCGACAATACTATGTCCGCTTCGAGAATAGCCGATAAACGTGCAGTAGGTTTCTATGTCTGTGAACCAGTGAGCGAATTTCTGCCTTGTTCCCAGAGTGGATAAATGAGCTAGACTCAATTGAATGGGTAAAGGGAGTTTTTTACGTTTTTTCAGTAGAAGTCTTAATAACATTAAAATTTATCCGTAGTTTTATTATGATAAAATTGTACCGAATCGGACTAGCATTGGCTTAATCAATTTTCTCTGGGTTGACTACCCTCCAGCTTCGAGGTTGATAGAACATGCAACGACTGGTATTCTTCCTGGAGTCTACCCGGAATCTAAAAGAGCGCACAATATCAAAGGAACGCACTCCCTGCTTGACATAGATTTTGGCACTGTAAACCCCCGGAATTAGACCACAGTAGGGCATATACATTTGTAGTTCAAACTGTCCAGCAGGCACATCCAATGTGGCATTATCATTGACAGACGTAAGGTTAAGAATACGATTACTTTCTCCCGATAAAGAGGTCACTAAAACACCGAGATTCACTGAATTAATATCTTCATAAGCTCGGCATTTGACGCAAAAATAAGCGGATTCTCCTGTCGAAGGAAATTCTATTATATTGTCCTGCTTATCCCGGAAAAAGAGTGCTAGAATATCTAGACCTATACTTTGATGTTTAGGTTTTTCGGGTAAGGTCATCATACCCGGAACCGGGCTAGTTCCCGATAAAGATAGATCCTTTTCATACTGATGAATCACCGATTCGGTTTCCCCTGCCAGCACTAATTGACCCTTTCGTAAATAGATAGAGTTTTCGCAAACATTCAAAACTGTGTATGGATTGTGGGAAACTAAAATAAAGGCAGTGCCATTTTCTTTTAACTTAGCCAGCCGATGATGGCACTTCATTTTGAATTTTACGTCCCCAACCGCCAACACTTCATCAATCAATAAAATTTCGGGTTCAACATGAATGGCACAGGCAAAACCTAATCGCGCCGCCATACCAGAACTGTAGGTTTGCACAGGTGCATCGATAGCATCTTGAATTTCGGCAAACTCAACCACATCTTCAAACTTTTCTTCTATTTCCTGGGTTGATAAACCTAAAATCGCCATATTGGCATAAATGTTTTCTCGTCCGGTTAAAATTGGATTAAACCCAGCCCCTAACGCAATTAAAGGAGCGACTCGCCCTCGAACTCTGACGGAACCTGTATCGGGTTTGATCAGACCACTCAAAATGCGTAATAAAGTACTTTTTCCTGCACCATTAGCCCCTACTAGACCGAGTGCTTCTCCACCCCGTAGCTGGAAGCTAACGTTATCTAGCGCCCAAAATTCTCCGGTTCGTAGCGTGTTACTCTGGCGACATCCACCGGTTAAGTCGGTGAAGATATCACTGACCCCATAAAACAAAGATCGCTTCAAATCTCGACAAAACTTTTTCGACACTCCATTGACAGAAATTACCCCATCTGAGTCGGGAGTGAAGGAAGATGAACTGTTTTGGATCAATGATTTTTCGACTGTCTGTGCTTCATTAAGAGTCATTTTCTTTTACTTGCCTTATTTTTTCTTGAGATCCAATTTGGAGTTTTTCACTAACTCACTCAATTAAGAGCATGGGGATAAATCTCTTCTGCCTTTCTTCAGTCATGAGCTTACCCTTTCTATAACATACGGAAGCGCAATCCGGAAAGCAATCCAGGTGAGAAGCAAACCAATCCACGTTAAGATACTGACGACCCAAAAGTTTACGGGTTCGGTAATAATGCCAGTTGTGGCTAACTCTCGTGTGGTTACCAATAAGGGAGTAACCGGATTGAGTTGAACGAAAAAACCAAATAAACCTGATTCAGGAACGGAATAGACGACAGGCGTGAGAAACAGCCAAAAACCTGTTACCATTGTTAATCCCTTCGATACATCTTGGTAAAGCACTCCTAAGGGAGATAGTAATGTCCCGACAAGAGTACCCAACATAATTAAATGAATAAGAGCAACTGGAGCGATGACTAATGTCCAACTCACAGAAATGCGATACCAAATAAATAGCCCGACAATCAAAAGCAATTTAATCATAAAGTTAAAGAAAACCTCTCCAACTTTAGCTAAAATAACCGCTTCGCGGGGAAAATTAACACGGGCAAGCATTGGCTTTGCCTTGGTTACCGCCTCGACTGGACCATTCAACGATTCAACAAAGGTTTGCCACAAGGCAGTACTGAACATCACATAGGCAGGATAAGGAAAATCGGTTTTACCGACATTGACAATGTTGGCTTCACTTGCCAGGGTAAATCCGACTGCCATGGCGATGGGAGGAATAAATGCCCAAGCAATTCCCAAGACTGACTGACGATATTTAGCGCTGATATCGCGTACCATTAGCCGCCACGCTAACTCACGGGCAGCGAGTAAGTCATACCACATTTGCCGAAACAGTTGTCGGGGATGCCTGAGTAAGCTTTCGGGAGTATAAGTTATCTCAAGCTGTAATTGTCTTCTGCCTAAGGTATTCGCTGGTTTTCTGTTCCAGTTCGATGGTTTTTCCATTTCTATTTATATCTATGAATACTGAATCTGATCATTTCTGGAATTTATTCCTAATTTTCTTGAACAAATATAGGGGGTCATCGAGTAATCGTATATAGAGTCCTCTAACCATGCCAAAATACCAATTATCTGGATTAATCGGATAGTTAAGTAACTCAGGGGCAATTCTTTGGATCAATTCCACCTGATGCTGGAAATTTAGGCGCCGCTTTTCTTCTATGCTTAGTAGGAGGGAGTAATTACGACTAGAATTGATCGGGAAAAACCTCTCAACATCATCAAAGTCGTATAGCTGCTCCTTAGAACTCTGCCAGCCAGCTAGCCGTTGCTCAATGTAAAAACGATCGCGCCAGTCAAGATGTTCGTGGGGAGTTTGGAGTACCCACTCTAGCCATTCTGTGAGGGCTGTTAGTGTACTGGCTAATAAGGGTTCTTGCCTAATGTGCAGAATGTGACGCGCCGTCTCTTCTGGATCAGAAATCTGCTCAGGGAACGAGCGATAGAGAACTTTACCGACTCCAAAGCATTGCCCACCTATACAAATTCCTTGGAGAGAAGACCTGACACCATGAATAAAGGGTTGTGCATCTCCCTCTGACACATGACCGTTTGTGTGTGTAGTGGCTAGGTGCTGGCGTTCTGGATGTCCTTGGCGCTTTTTGAGGAAAAAATGCTCGTATCCCGATAGTTCTGCCAGTTGAGGCGGCAGGATACGGTCTGCTAAAGACATACGAGGGGTTACCCGGGTAAATGTCTTGAGATCGATGCCTGCATATCGAGCAATGGCTAGAACCATACGAGAGTCGTATCCTGCCGATAATCCTAGCCAAAGTTGATTATCTTGGTTAGCCAGCCGTTTGAGACCGGTCACCAAACTAGATTTCAACAGTTCTAAAGCGTGATTATAATCTAGAGAAGGATTAATCGGTGGCATCAAAGCTCTAGGCTCAAGGGTAGTATCCCGAATGGTTAGGACTTGGTTGGGTAGGAGGCGACGGATGCCTTCAAAGCGCGATCGCGGCGGGATAAACCAAGCAATGCCCGTTCTGTATTTTAAGGTCTTCGGGTCGGTTTTGGGGGGAACCTCTGGGAAGAGAATGCTGGTTAGTAGTGATGGGCTACTCGAACACCAACCTTCGCCGTTTTGGTCTACTCCATAGAAGCAACCTAATAAACCACTGGCATCTAGATGCACTTGACCTTGACCGATTAAAACCCAACGACCTGACCAACTTGGGTACAGACTGGGAACGTCTTGGCTGGAAGTTTGAGTAATGGCGGTCAGGGGCTCGGCTTGCGCTTCTAGGGTTTCCACAGCTCGTCCGACTAGACACCATGGTATGCCTTGAGCATCAGTGGTCAAGCTAACAGGCAGTTCCGGACAAAAAGAAATCCAAGTCAATGGGTCAAGCTGCTTGCTACACCAATGGTCTAGGGTAAATGGTTTTGAACCAACAACGAACTGTCTACGATGGAGAGAATACATTTATACCATATCCGGCTAATCAGCCTTGATGTTTGATTCAAATTAGGCGTTCCGATTGTCTGACGTTTTAAGTGTTGAGTTTAGTAAAGGATCGCGCCTCAGTAAGGGTTGGGGTAACCCGAATCATGGGGAAAGTTCGGATTCCTCAAATTTGAGATTCTTGGCTTGTGCATTAAAGCGTGATGCTTTTTTTGACTGAATCATTTCCCAAAAGAAACCTGCCGCATTTGCCACCTGGGATACGAACAAGACGGCTGTTAGCACCAGTCCTTGTTTTCCCTGCCCATTTTCAAAGGGATAGCGGAGAAGATTAAGATAATAGTTTCCTTCAATCTGGAAATTTCCCCAGCCTTTCTCCGCCCTTGTCTGATGAAAGCGAAAGGCTCCCTGTCCGTAGCTAAAATGCTGCTTCCAGAAGCTCCGCAGCGTCATCGGATGAGCATGATAAATGACGACTTCAGGTGCATAGGTCATCTGATAGCCCTGATGCAACCAGCGATCGCACAATTCCCGATCTTCTGAGGTGGTGAAGCTTTCTTCAAACCCGCCCAGCTCCCGAAAGCGCTCGGCAGGCACAACCATGTTGTTGGAGGCAAAGAAGCGGGCTTGGTCAGCAATGGCGTTATAGTGTGCGTACCCCATACTAATAATGTTCTGACTCGTCGTAGAGTAAGGATTATCAGCCAGGGCATTCACCGTTCGACCGCCGACAATGCGATCAGGGGTTGCCGTGAAGCAGTTTTCTAGCGCTTGTAACCAATTCGTCGCTGGTCTACAGTCATCATCGGTGAAAGCAAGATACTTCCCGTGTGCCTGTTGAGCTGCACCGTTGCGTGCTGCGGCAGGACCAGCATTGTTCTGTCGAATCAGCCTTAGGTTGAGTGAGTCTTTAAAGGGAGCCACCACTGTGTCCAGGGGGCTGTCACTGCCATCGTCAACCACAATCACTTCAAAGCGATCGCGCGGATACTCAAGCTGAGTTAGAGATTCCAGACAAGCCGCCAGTTGTTTGGGGCGGTTATAGCTGGGGATAATTACTGAAAAGAGAAATTGTTCCATGTATCTGATTAACTGAGTGAATTGTCATTAATGATTAGCTGGGCTGGAGACTAAGTTTGGCGCAGGTGAAGTGGCAGACTGCTGCTGTCGTTGTTGTTTAGCATGGCGAGTGGTTAAGGTTTGATTCAGTAACTGTTCTGGCTTAATTAAAAGACTTTCCAATTTGCCGCTGCCGATACCAAAGGTTAAAAAACGAACCAAAGGAATAATAATCGTGCCTCTTCTCCGCCACCCCTTTTGCAGCTTTTTGTATTTAGTTTGAAAATAGCTGTCTTGAGCTAGATTCCATTTCTTTTGCAGATGCATCAAGCTAGACAGCGTCCAAGCATCGCTCCAGCGCAGCATATAGAAATGCAAGTCAGACCACTTCAGAGGGGGTCCGGGAACATAAGTAACGATACAAGCGGGTTCAAAATAGACCGTACCCCCGGCTTGGCTAACGCTCATGCAAAAATCTAAATGCTCTTTGGTGTTGAGCATCGCTTCATCCAGTTGACCCACTTGATCGAAAATAGATCGACGGACTAATACACAGTGAAATTCAGCTAACTCTGTTTGAGTGCGCTCAAGGCGATCGCGAACCTCTGTAACAGGTTTTCCCTGGTCATACATTTTCTCCCGCAGCCGTCGCCGTCCCGTTTGATCGACCCAAATATGAGATTCTCCACCAGCGAAATGGACAATTTCATGAATCGGCTCATACTGACACATCAGAGGACCGACTACCGCCGCGTCTGTTTCTTCGGCAGACTGTACTAAAGTGGTGAGCCAATTGAGTGAAACAATGACATCATTGTCTAAAAAGACGACATATTTGGTATCGACTTGAGATAAACCTAGGTTTCTTGCCTGGTTTGGGTAAAGGTAATACTCTGTGCGTAATAGCTGAAACCCTTTTGCCTCCGCTTGCTGTTCTAAATAGCGTCGAACTGGTGCAGGAGAATTCCCATCGACGTAGATTAGCTTATAGGGCAATTGAGTATGAGCCAATACGCTCTCTAGAGACCGACGCGCACAGCTAAATCGCTCGCGGGGAACAACCACAATCGTAACCTGGGGTTGCTCTGAGGATAGGGTATTAGAGGTAGATGGGTGAGTCGTGAGAGTCATATAAAATCCTCCGTGATAGTTGTTATGTACTTAAGGGGAGTGCCACCTCTGGGTGAGGAACTGAGTCACCCTGAAGTAGCGATTGATAAAGGGCGACAAGGGCATCATTTAAGCGATTTAAATCATAATGTTGCTCCACAAACAAGCGTCCAGCTTGTCCCATTGCCGACCAACGTTCAGGATGCTCAATTAAGTAAATTAACCGATCAGCGATCGCATCGGCATCTCGTTCTGGGACTAAAAAGCCAGATACCCCCTCTTCAACCAGCTCTGGAATCCCTCCATGAAGGGTACTGATCACAGGTAGACCCATCGCCATTGCTTCTTTGAGAACGTTAACGGGGGCATCCTGATTGCCATCAGCCCCTGTCACGCTTGGTGCAATAAATAAGTGAGAATTCTCTAGTAATGTAATTAATTCCGCTTGAGATTTTTGCCCCACTAATTTAATGGCTTTTTCAGCATTAAGGGACTGAATGAGTTGTTCTAATTCCGGGCGTAATAGTCCCTCCCCAATAATAATATATTCTAAATTAGAATACTGCTCTAAAACTTTCGCCACGGCTCGAATCGCATATTCAATCCCTTTTTTTTCAACTAAACGTCCTGTCGTGGCGATACGAACTAAACCCTCTTTAGGAAAGTGACGAGGTTTAAAGGGAAAACGGCTATAGTCTAACCCCGAACCATGAACCCGAATCTTTTCCGGAGGACAGCCTAGTTTGATCGTGCGGCGCTTAAAAAACTCGCAGTTTGCCAGAAAATAGTCTCCCCTTTTGAATAAAGGATTATAAATAGTTTCACCGTGTTCTTGAACAAAATTGCTGATATCGTGACCTCGAAAAATCGTAATTAACTTGGCATTCGGCGAATTGACAGCCCGGAACGCCATACCTCTGAAGCTAACGGTTCCGAACTGACAATGAATAATGTCATAGTTTTTTTGAAAATTAGGAATCAGCGTGTAAAGCAACCAAAGCGATATCGCTTGCTGTCCATGTTTGAGAAAATTTAGGGATTCCCAGGTATCTCTAGGCGATTGCACAAATTTAGATAGGAATACACCGCAACCTTTAACCACACGCCAGAAAAGATTAGCTGGAATCTCAGGGAGATAGTAGGTACGATCAAGCAGACGATAAGTCACCACATCATCATGCAGCTTAGTCAAATCACCAGGGTGATCCGCGTAGATATCCACCTCATGCCCTCGGTCGATAAGACCTGTAATCTGATTTAAGATAAACGTCTCCGATAAAGTGGGAAACTGACCGACTATGAACGCAATTTTCATAACCTTTTTTATTTCTCAATACGGCGAGATTGCTCAACCTTTATTTTCCAAATCCCTAGAAAACTATTCTCGAATTGAAACACCCCCTATCATTAATCGTATTCTTTCCCAAGCACTTACATACCTAACAAAAAACATAACCAAAGACACTCTTAGCTTTTCCTCAATTCCCTTTAATCGAATATCTCGAAATGTTTTAACCACAAAATTCAGCGGTGGCAGTAGATCGGCTAAGAGTGCCTGGATTAATATCCTATTGCGCTGTAAAATCAGATGATTTTTCTTCCAGTGTAGATCATAAGCGCCACCCACGATTCGAGTTGTTCTTTTATAGAGCTGTTTAAAGGAATATCGCGCCGGATGAGCGACACAAGCATTGGCGGCATAAACCTGCTGATAATTAAACGCAGCAACCCGCTGTCCCCACTCTACATCTCCACTTGATTTCAGATTAGAATTAAAAGATCCAACCCGTTCAATTACGGTTTTGAGCGTAAATAAGTTAGCTGTTGCCCCATATTTGTAGTTTTCTAGATAGTCTTTTTGCTCAAAAGCGGTAACTTTTTCAAAAAGTTCCACAGGTGTGAGTCGCTCAGGATTTTTGAAGAAAATTTTGATTTCTCCTGCCACTAAACCACAGTTGGGTGTATTGAGTAAATGTTGAACCCCTTTTTCAATCCAATCCGATGCTGGAATGCAGTCAGCATCGGTAAAAGCAATCACCTCACCTTTCGCCAAGGATATCCCTTTGTTCCGAGCTGCATAAGAACCGGGAGTGTTTTCATAAGCCGCAATTGCTTGACCAAATTGAGCGACTACCCCTTTAATATCTGCTGCTTCATCTGATGCATTATCGACAACAATCACTTCATATCCTGTTTTCGGATAAGTCTGATTTTCCAGAGCCTCTAAACAAAGTTTCAGACGCTCGGCGTCATTATAGACGGGAATGATGACGGACACAAATGGATGAGAATGAGATTCCATTTCCTTGGCGAGAAAGCGGTAATTTGTTATCAACGAACTCATTAGGGACAGGCGGTTTATAGTCTAGAAACCTGAGTCGGGGCGGGTTTAGTTGCATCTGGGTGCAACCGAAAAGATAGTAGTGAAACCCGCCCCTACACACTCAACACTTACCTCCCTTCGTTGCACCAGATGGCGTGAAAAGCAAGACACCCTACACCCCCTTGAATAACCCTCCAGACGCCTACCTGCTAATTTTTCATTGACACAGAAGCAGTTTATTTACTTTGCCACAAGCTCTCGCTGTGACTTTTTGGGCGACTCCTCTGTAGTAAACTCCTCGTGGTAAGATCGCTCCACATTGACATTCCACAAATCGTGATTTTCGCCGAGAATGTTTTTGACGGCTAGCATCGCTGTCAGCATGGAGTGGTCTTGATTGTTGTATCGGTGCATACCGTTCCGACCCACGGTTTGCAGATTTTCAAAGGTCTGGATGTACTCTTGAATGACTTGAAGATGTTTACGGTATTCGCCGTCATAAACAGGGTAAGCTTTATGTTGACGGATAACTACTCCATCTTCAACATCACCCTCGTTAACCCCTATATTTAGATTAATCGCCTCACGACTGGCTAACTCAATCAATTCTACATCCGACAATTCCCAAAGTGGATCACCTTCGCTGCAAAAATATTCCATCCCCAAGCAGGTTTTACTCGGATCAGGCACCATTGCTGGACTCCAATTCTTGAAGTTTTGAATGCGTCCCACTTGGAATTCTGGGCTATGGATGTAAATCCAGTTGTCGGGAAATAGATCGGGCTGATTTACAATCAGTGAGACAATCAGAAAATCCCGATACTTGAGACCCTTTGCCGCTTCTAATACATGGTCAGGGGGCGGGGGGTCGAGTCGATACAGCAGGGCAGTTACAGGCATACTAGAAATGAAATGATCGCCTGTGAATTGGAGTGTTTCATCCCCTTGTTTTGCCGTGATGCTCTTAATTCGAGTCCCTTCCCGTTCGATGCGAGTCACGGTTGTATGCAGATGAACGGGAGCGCCTTGATTTTCTAGCTTTTCCTGACACCGTTCCCACATCATTCCCGGTCCTAAAACCGGATATTTAAATTCCTTAATTAAGCTTTTGGCATTTTGACTTTTGAAAACGGCATTGATCACCGCTCGTTTGAGAGACATGCCTTGAATACGCTGTGCTGCCCAGTCTGCGCGAATTTGGCTACAAGGAATCCCCCAAACTTTTTCGGTGTAAGTCTTGAAGAAGATTCTATAGAGGCGACGCCCAAAGCAGTCAATTACCCACTCCTCAAAAGTCTCAGGTTCAAAATCTGGGTTTAACTTAGCTCTGAGTTTTGCCCTTAAGTAACTCAATAGAATTAAGCAACTTTGGATGATGCCAAGATTGGATAGGGCGTTGAACAGAGACAGGGGATAGTTATAAAACTTGCCCTGATAATAAATCCGGGACAGACGCGGGACTTGGATAAATTCGTCTTCTAGAATTTCGTACCAAAACTGATCGACTTCGCCCACCTTGGTGAAAAAGCGATGACCGCCAATGTCAAAGCGATAGTCTTTGTAGGTTTCGGTGCGGGAAATCCCACCCACTTTATCTGCTTTTTCCAGAACAATGGGTTTAATTCCCCGTTTGAGTAGTTCGTAACCCGCCGTCAAGCCAGCAGGACCGCCTCCAATAATTACCACTGGATGATGGGTCAAGGATTTGCCTCCTAATGCTTTATTATCTTCGAGATGTAGAGGACTAGAAAGAATTGCCAATTACCAAAGAAACGAGAATTGAGGCACCGACTAATTCACGAGAAATTGACGCAAAGATCCGTTTCTCAATCGCTAACAAGTCGCCCCAGGGTAATGTTTTCCAGGTTGGGATAGTTGGTTGATAAGTTTGCCAATGGTGACGAACCAGCCCGATCGCAAAGGCTAATCCGCTATAAAAATAGTATAGCCAGTGCCAGGGTACGGTTTGCAAGGCGAAGAGGAAACCGCGTTTTTGATAAAAGAATTGATAGACGGAGGCGTTGATTGCCAATAGCGCCAAACTCAATCCCGCGATGCCAACCCATGCAGCCGATACCCACCAAACGGCGATTAGTGCCGCTAATAAGGTATACACCAAGACTACACTGATGCGGTTGGAGAGGTTGAGATTTAAGTCATTGACCATTTCGCGATCGCGTAATATGATCGCTGTCCAAGGGATTGCTCGATAAAATATATCCGCTCTCAGCAGGGAGTAGGTTCTCCAGCATTTCAGATGTTTGACTTGGATGGTTTTTCGTAAGCCAATTTGATACCCTTTGCTTTTCAGCCGATTGCCTAATTCAATATCTTCTACACAAGGGAGGCGATAACTCTCATCAAAGCCGCCAATTGCTAAGAAAATATCCCGCCGGATTGCACCACAGGCACCCCAGAAGGTTGAAGCGTCTTCTGATCCGGTTTGATGGGTGTAGTGATGGAATAAATTTTTATACTGAGACAAGAAATTAGGTGCCCCCGGCTGATCATCGTAGGAGCCAATTAGGGCGGCGAGTTCAGTTTCCTGGTGGAAGGTTGTCGCGACTTTACCGATGGTGTTATCATGCACTTCGACATCGGCATCGACGAAGAAAAGAATATCACCACTGGCTGCTTTAGCGCCTATGTTGCGAGCTTTCGCTGGTCCGCCAGAAGTTGGAACTCGAATCACCTTAGCACCAAAATCTTGAGCTAACTGCCAAGAGCCGTCAGTATCGCCGTCAGCGACGACAATTACTTCCAAGGGCTGGGACGAGGCTTGCGCCAAACTGACAAGGCAACGACGAAAGGCTTCACCACCGTTATACACAGGGATAATTACCGAAATTGTCGGTGCTGCGGTAGAATGTGTCATCTGGCTCCTAGTCATGGGGTTGTTGGGGCTAGCTTAATGGTTAGCTTTGCTGACAGCATCCATCTGGGGTCAGATAGACTGTTTTTCTGGTACTCGGGTCAAGTGATATACCAGAAATCCTCAAGATATACTTCTTAAATCTTAATCAAGCTTTAGGGTGAGCGATCGCTCTTATGGATTTTCTTTACGGAATCTTCACGAAATTCGCGTATTTGGGGTGATTGTATGAAGTTTTTGTGAAGGTTGCTCGAATGTAACGTCTGATACAGAAATAAAAATTAAAATAATTTATAAGACGGTTCAAAATAAACAATGAACCTTTGAGCAGAGGGCGACCCGATCCGATTCAATGGACTACCGTTGCGAATTAATGTAAGCGGGTCGCCCCTACATGACACAAGACGAATGACTAATGACCAATGACCGATGACATTTTACGCGATCGCCTGTCCAATCTTGTGGACTTTGATCAAACTCGTGGTTCCTGGCGTACCAATGGGAACACCGGAGGTAATCACCACCTTGTCTCCGTATTCGGCTAACTCCATCTCCACGGCTGCATTCACCACATTAGTTAACATCTGTTCAGCATTGTGTACCGGGGGAATCAGATAAGGTTGCACTCCCCAAGACAAAGCCAACTGACGATAGGTACTTTCTTCTGGCGTAAACGCAATAATTGGGGTTTTGGGGCGATACTTAGACACCAATCGGGCGGAACCGCCGGATGAGGTGTTGCACATAATTCCCCGTGCGCCTAATTGACTAGCAATATGACAAGCGGCTTCGGCTACAGATTCGGTGGTGCTAATACTGCAACTGGGAAACTCAGACGAGGGTTGCAATCCTTCGGCTAGGGCTTTTTCTGTCTGGATAGCTATATTGTTCATCATTTCCACTGCGGCGATGGGATATTCTCCCACGGCGGTTTCACCCGAAAGCATTACCGCATCCGTCCCATCTAAAATTGAGTTGGCGACATCTGTGGCTTCAGCGCGAGTTGGATCAGGAGCGTTGATCATTGACTCTAGCATCTGGGTGGCTGTAATCACAGGTTTACCTGCTTGGTTGCAGCGACGAGTAATTTCTTTTTGGATTAAGGGTACCCGATCCAATGGCGTCTCAACTCCCAAGTCACCGCGAGCAATCATAATTCCATCCGCAGTATGGAGGATTTCCTCTAAGTTTTCCACCGCTTCCCGTTTTTCAATTTTGGCAATCACACGGGTTTTAGCGCCTGCGGCTTCAATCATCCGCCGCACGGGTTCTAAATCACTGGCGCTTCTCACAAAAGACACCGCCACCCAGTCAATCCCCGATTGCAGTCCAAAACGTAAATCGGTCATGTCTTTTTCGGTGACGGAGGTAACGGGTAAATAGGTTTCAGGTAAGTTAACCCCCTTTTTGGAGGACAGGAGTCCACCAATTTTCACCAATGCGCGAATGCTATCTGTATCCCGTTCCGTGACTATCAGCTTGACTCGACCATCATTAATTGAAATCGGTTCACCCACGCGCACCATAGCAAACAGGGTGGGAATGGGCAAGGGAATCTCATCCGGATTGTTGCCTTCCTCGTTTAACACAAAGGTTACTTCATCACCCGTTTTCACCTTAATCCCATCGGGAGGCAGTTTTCCCAAACGAATTTTCGGTCCGCATAAATCTTGCAGCAGGGCGAGGGGTTTGCGATGTTGGCTACTAATTGCTCGGAGTTGCTGAATCGTCTGTCCGTGAAACTCATGGGAACCGTGGGAAAAGTTTAACCGTGACACATCCATCCCCGCTTCGATTAAGGCATCAAGGCGTTCAGGTGAGGCGGTAGCGGGTCCAATGGTACAGATAATTTTAGTGCGACGCATAAGATACTGGGTCATAACGGTAATAGAACAGATGTTCTCTCTAGCGTTTAATTTTCAGGGTCTACACACCCCTACCAATCGAACGTCCGCCTAACCGGATGATTTGTAATCCGGGATGGCGCAGGAGAACACCTGTCATGAAGAATAGATCAACTTTCTGGAAAAGGGGGTGATGGGGTGATGGGGTGATGGGGAGATGGGGGAGATGAGGGAGATGGGGGAGATGAGGGAGATCAGGGAGATGGGGGAGATGAGGGAGTAAACGAATGACGAATGACAAATGACAAATGACAAATGACGAAGCACCAGTTACAACTATGGGCAGATTTTTCGGGCAACCTTGATTAGCACTCCTACCCCTTAACCCTGACTTCAGGTAGAAGTAATCCTCTAATGAAAATTAGTAAGCTTGTTATTGAGTGTGCATCATTTTTCCGCCCTCTCAGACATCTGAGGTGGATTAGTGAGGCGCTAAACCCTAGCTTTAAAACCTAACGATCATCAAGTTATATAAATTGCCACTAAGCTGTTCGGCATTTAAACCTTAATGTCAATAATGGCGAGATCGTTGGTGTGCGTTAAGCGAAGCCATGCCGCAGGCTTTGCATATTGCTCGCTACTAATACCCAACTGAAGGGGTGACAGCTTATCAAACCATTGGCATCTTGCATGACTGCAAGTAACTAACGAGGATATAAAATCATAATGGCTAATAATCCAATTTTCAAAATTAAAGAATACGGTCAAAGTATCTGGATGGATTATCTGGATCGCCAGCTAATCGAATCCGGTGAACTGAAAAACAAGATTGAGACTCGTGGAATCAGCGGGATTACCTCAAATCCCAAGTCCTTTGCTAAGGCGGTGTCGAATAACCGCGTCTACGACAGCGATATCGAAGCGGGGATCAAAGGCGGAAAATCTACATCAGAGATTTACGAATCCCTGATCTTTGAAGATATTCGCAACGCCTGCGATATTTTCCGCCCTATCTACGACGAGTCTGGCGGAACCGATGGCTTTGTTAGTATTGAAGTCTCCCCTCACTTAGCGCGGGATACCCAACGCACGGTTGAAGAAGCCCGACGCTTTTTCCGCGCCATTGACCGGGATAATGTGTTTATTAAAATTCCGGGGACGAAAGAGGGATTCCCGGCGATCGAACAGGCAATTTCTGAGGGGATTAATGTTAATATCACCCTCCTGTTTTCCGTGAAGAGTTATGTGGAATCGGCTTGGGCTTATGTTCGTGGGTTAGAAGCACGAGTTGCCGCAGGTAAACCGATTGAGAATATTGCTTCAGTAGCGAGTTTCTTTCTGAGTCGTATTGATACTAAGGTTGATAATCGTATTGATGAGAGACTCAAACAGATCGGTACTGAGGAATTGAATGAAGAAGCCCGCTTACGGGAACTGAAAGGAAAAGTCGCGATCGCGAATGCGAAGGTTGCCTATCAACGGTTTAAGGAAATTTTCGAGAGCGATCGCTTTAAAGCCTTAGCTGAACAAGGGGCAAATATACAGCGGGTTCTCTGGGCAAGTACCAGCACCAAAAATCCGGACTACAGCGATGTCATGTATGTGAATGAGTTGATTGGTCCGAATACGGTGAATACTCTACCCCCGGATACGATTGAAGCTTGTGCTGATCATGCTGATGTCGCCCCCAATCGGGTAGAAACTGAAGCTGATAAAGCGCAGAAGACGCTGGAAAGTCTGGCTGAATCTGATATTCAGATCAACTATGACCAAGTTATGGCAGAACTGGTTGAGGAAGGGATTGAAAAATTTGCTAAACCCTTTGATTCGTTGATGCAATCGATTGAAGAGAAAGCTGAACAGCTTACGCCAGCTTAATGTTAGCTCAACAAAGGGCGGGTTTTGTACAAACGTTATCATTAACAACCAAACGAATGTCCCTAAACCCGCCCCTACATATGTAAACGTCAAACTTAAACAAAGGGCGGGTTTTGTACAAACGTTATCATTAACAACCAAACGAATGTCCCTCAACCCGCCCCTACACAATCAAAACTCAAAACCTAAACAAAGGGCGGGTTTTGTACAAACGTTATCATTAAGAACCAAACGAATGTCCCTA